>OGGQ01000242.1_pt1 | contig 79485 bp, 64 predicted proteins | sample 1571191 | NCBI WGS metagenome assembly OGGQ01 (sample SAMEA2582061, study PRJEB24529) | metagenome | biome: Human gut stool | place: China | collected 2011
AGGACACCAAGCACATGAAGCAGAAGCTGGCGGTGGACTTTGCCGACCTGGTGTATAACGGCAAGTGGTTCACCCCCTTGCGGGAGGCCCTCCAGGCCTTCGCGGTGGAGACCCAGAAGCACGTCACTGGCACCGTGAAGCTCAAGCTCTACAAGGGCAACATCATCACCTCCTCCGTCACCTCCCCGGAGAGCCTGTACTCCGAGAACCTGGTGACCTTCGAGGAGAGCGACTACAACCAGGACGACGCCACAGGGTTTATCAACCTCTGGGGTCTGCCCGACACCGTTCAGGCGCTGAGAGAGCTGGGAAAACTATAAGATAGAATTTTGGAAGGGGCACCGGGGCTGCGGCTTCGTTCGAGAAGGTAGTGTACGGGGGTGTCAAGTTTTCTGCTTGGCGGTTGGCCCCTTCCAAAATTGGGGCTGCACCCGCTGTGCGCGCCCTGCGGGCACACTTGCGGCTGAGAAGAATTTTTTGGCCGGCAAAGCCGGTCAAAAAATGATTTCATCCTTTTCCGCCGGCTGCGGCCGGCGGAACTCTGCGAGGCGCTCTGCTGGGTGAGGGACCCCACGGGATTGCTTGCCGAGACGGCATATCCCCCAGCGCCGCTGGGGGCACGATACAACAGAAGATCTGGCGTGGGCAGGATCGTTGCCGGTCCTGCTCGCCGCCGTTCTATGGAAAGGATTTTTGACTATGAAACTATGGGCTGGCCGGTTCCAAAAGGAAACCGACGACAAGGTCAACGACTTCAACTCCTCCATTTCCTTCGACGCCCGGCTCTACCGGCAGGACATCACCGGCTCCATCGCCCACGCCACCATGCTGGGGGAGCAGGGGATCATCGCCAAGGAAGAGGCGGAAAAGATCGTGGAGACCCTGAAGGTCCTTCTCCAAGAAATCGAGGAGGGAAAGGTGGAATTCACCAAGGACAGCGAGGACATCCACATGAACATGGAGGTCCTGCTCACCCAGCGCATCGGCGCCACCGGCAAGCGGCTGCACACCGCCCGCAGCCGGAACGACCAGGTGGCCCTGGACTTCCGCCTCTTCGTGAAGGAGGAGATCCCCGTCATTGTGGGGATGCTCCTGAACCTGGAAAAGGCCCTCATCCGCCAGGCGGAAGGCAACCTGGACGCCATCATGCCGGGGTACACCCACCTCCAGCGGGCCCAGCCCATCACCTTCGCCCACGCCATGATGGCCTATGCCAACATGTTCCGCCGGGACATTACCCGGCTGGAGGACTGCCGGGCCCGGCTGGACGAGTCCCCCCTGGGTTCCGGGGCCCTGGCCACCTCCACCCATCCGGTGGACCGGTTCCGCACGGCGGAGCTCCTGGGCTTCCAAAAGCCCATGGACAACTCCCTGGACGGGGTGTCCGACCGGGACTTTGCCATTGAGTTCCTCTCCGCCTGCTCCATTCTCATGATGCACCTGTCCCGGTTCTCGGAGGAGCTCATCCTCTGGTGCAGCTGGGAGTTTAAGTTCATCGAGTTGGATGACGCCTACGCCACCGGCTCCTCCATCATGCCCCAGAAGAAGAACCCCGACGTGGCCGAGCTGGTCCGGGGCAAGACGGGGCGGGTGTACGGCTCCCTGATCACCCTGCTCACGGTGATGAAAGGCATCCCCCTGGCCTATAATAAGGACATGCAGGAGGACAAGGAGCCGGTGTTTGACACCATTGACACCGTGGAGCTATGCCTGCCCGTGTTCACCGCCATGATTGACACCCTCACCGTGAACCGGGCCAACATGCGGGCGGCGGCCAATGGCGGCTTCATCTCCGCCACTGACTGCGCCGACTACCTGGCCAAGAAGGGCATGCCCTTCCGGGAGGCCTACGGCATCGTGGGCAAGCTGGTGGGCCACTGCGTGGACACCGGCCACAGCCTGGAGACCCTCCCCCTGGAGGAGTACCAAAAGGTCTCCCCCTACTTCGAGGCAGACGTCTACGACGCCCTTTCCCTGGAGACCTGCGTGAACGGGCGCAAGGTCTACGGGGGTCCCGCCCCGGAGGCGGTTAAGGTGCAGATCGAGAACATGAAGCAGTTCGTCCAGGAGCGTGAAGCATGAAACCTGTGATTTTTATCGACGGACGGGAGGGCACCACCGGCCTGCAGATTGAGGAGCGCCTGGCCTCCCGCCAGGACATTGAACTCATCGCCATCCACGAGGACAAGCGGAAGGACCCGGCGGAGCGGAAGAAGTTCTTAAACGCCGCCGACCTGGTGTTTCTCTGCCTGCCCGATGACGCCGCCCGGGAGGCGGTGGCCATGATCGACAACCCCAACACCCGGGTCATCGACGCCTCCACCGCCCACCGCACCGCCCCGGGCTGGGCTTACGGCTTCCCGGAGCTCTCCCCCCAGCACCGGGAGGCCATCGTCCACGCCAAGCGGGTGGCCAACCCCGGCTGCCACGCCTCGGGGTTCATCGCCTCGGTGTATCCCCTGGTGCATCTGGGGCTGCTGCCGGAGGACTACCCCCTGTGTGCCTACTCCCTCACGGGGTACACCGGCGGGGGGAAGAAGCTCATCGCCGAGTATCAGGACCCCAACCGGGACCCCCGCCACGCCTCGGCCCGGATCTATGGCACCACCCTCCACCACAAGCACCTGCCGGAAATGGTCCACGTCTGCGGCCTGACGGCCCCGCCGGTGTTCCACCCCATTCTGGGGGACTATCCCCAGGGGATGGCCACCACGGTGCTTTTCCGCAACGACACCCTGCCGGGCCGGCCCACCGCCTATAACCTCTACAACGTGCTGGCGGCCTATTACGAGGGGCTGCCCTTCGTGACCGTGGCCCCCTTCGGCGGGGACGAGCCGGTGATCTACTCCGACACCCTGGTGGGCACCAACCATCTGCGGCTGATCGTCTGCGGCCACGAGGAGCAGACCACCATCACCGCCCTGTTCGACAACCTGGGCAAGGGCGCCTCCGGCGCGGCGGTGCAGAACATGAACCTGATGCTGGGCTTCCCGGAGACCACCGGGCTCTGAGGGGGTTGCGTGCCCTGGGGGCCCGCCCCCGTGGGTACGGACCCTTCAGGCCGTGCCTCGGAAGCGGCCTCGGGGCGCAGCGCCCCGGGGGGGGATGCCTGCCGGCGGCCTCCATTTCTCCTGTGAGAAATGGAGGAAAGAACACCAGGGGCTGCGCCCCTGGACCCCAGTTTTCAAGGCCGCTCGCTGCTCGCTCGCTCCATCTTTTGGGATAGCGGCGCAGCGAGACGGTAGAGCATTTGATTGTAACCCACCTACGTGCCCTGATTTGGGGACTTTCTTTTGGGAGATTTTCTTTGGCTGGATTTTTTGCAGCGCAATATCCAGTTAAAAATTGTTTCTCCGAATAGGCGTTTCCAAATCTGGTCTGGTGCACTTTTGCCAGAAAGAGACCGTGTCAGAGAGCACGCAACCCAAAAGATGGAGCGAGCCCCAGCGAGCGGTTTTATTTTCGGGGGTGCAGGGCGGAGCCCTGCCGGGGAATGGGGCGAGCCCCGCCTCCTCCCTCCGGTCCGCCAAGGAGATTTTTCATATGCGTCACCATTCTCAGGAAACCGCGCCTTCGCTGTACGTTCAGGCCGCCAAGGACGCCTTCCGCAAGCTCGATCCGCGCGTGCTCGTGCGCAATCCCGTCATGTTCGTGGTCGCCGTCGGCTGCGTGTTTACGACGGCCTCGTTCTTCTCCCGCGTGGTGACCGGCGCCGACGCCGGATTCAGCGGCCAGATTTCCCTGTGGCTGTGGTTCACCGTGCTGTTCGCCAACTTCGCCGAGGCGCTGGCCGAGGGGCGGGGCAAGGCGCAGGCCGACACGCTCCGCAGCGCCCGTACGGACACCGTCGCGCACCGGCTGCTTTCGGACGGAACCGTGGAAACCGTATCCGCTTCCGAGTTGGCCCCCGGCGACCGTGTGGTCGTGGAGGCGGGCGACATGATCCCCGCCGACGGCACGGTCGTCGAAGGTGTGGCAGCCGTGGACGAATCCGCCATCACCGGCGAGTCGGCTCCGGTCATCCGTGAATCCGGCGGCGACCGCAGCGCGGTTACCGGCGGGACCACGGTGCTTTCCGACCGCATCGTCGTGAACGTCACGCAGGAGCCGGGCAAGTCTTTCCTCGACCGCATGATCGCGCTTGTCGAAGGCGCGGAACGGCAGAAGACCCCCAACGAAATCGCCTTGAACATCCTGCTTGCCGGGCTGACCCTCATCTTCATGCTGGTGGTCGTCACCCTGAAGCCGCTGGGCCTTTACCACGGCATCAACATTGATATGGTCGTGCTGGTGGCGCTGCTGGTGTGCCTCATCCCGACCACGATCAGCGGCCTGCTCGCGGCCATCGGCATCGCCGGGATGGACCGCCTGCTCCAGCGCAATGTGCTGGCCCTGTCGGGCCGCGCGGTGGAGGCCGCCGGGGACGTGGATGTGCTGCTGCTCGACAAGACCGGGACGATCACGCTCGGCAACCGCATGGCCTCGGCGTTCCTGCCTCTGCCCGGCGTGAATATCGATGAAATGATGCAGGCCGCCTGCCTTGCCTCCTCCGGCGACGAAACTCCGGAAGGCCGTTCCATCGTCGAATTGGGGAACACCCTCGGCGTGTCCCTGAATGGGGTGCCGCAGGATGTGGTCAGCGTGCCGTTCACGGCGGAAACCCGCATGAGCGGCGTGGATGCCGCCGGAGAACAGCTCCGCAAGGGTGCGACAGATTCCGTGCTGCAGTGGGTGCACTCGCTCGGGCTTCCCGAACGCCGTGAGGAATTGAAGGCCCTCGTCGATCCCGTGGCCCGTGAGGGCGGTACGCCGCTGGTGGTGGCCTCCTCCACGCGGGGCGTGCTCGGCGTCATCCAGCTTAAGGACGTGGTCAAGCCCGGTATGCGCGATCGTTTCGACCGCATCAGAGCCATGGGCATCAAGACCGTGATGATCACGGGCGACAACCGCCTCACCGCGCAGGCCATCGCCGCGGAGGCGGGGGTGGACGACTTCCTTGCCGAAGCCAAGCCCGAGGACAAGCTGCAGCTCATTCTGGATCTCCAGAAGGAAGGCCGTCTTGTGGCCATGTCCGGCGACGGCACCAACGACGCTCCGGCGCTGGCCAAGTCCGACGTGGGGCTGGTCATGAACACCGGCACGCAGGCCGCCCGCGAGGCCGGGAATATGATCGACCTCGATTCCGACCCCACCAAGCTCATCGAGATCGTGGAGATCGGCAAGCAGCTTCTGATTACCCGGGGCGCGCTCACCACGTTCAGCCTCGCCAACGACGTGGCCAAGTACTTCGCCATCATCCCGGCGCTGTTCATGGCGGCCCTGCCGGAGCTCGGCGTGCTGAACGTCATGCACCTGTCCACGCCGCAGAGCGCCATCCTGTCCGCAGTGATCTTCAACGCCCTGATCATCATCCTGCTCATCCCGCTGGCGCTCAAGGGCGTGCGCTACCGTCCCCGTTCCACGGCTTCGGTCCTGCGCGGCAACCTGTTGGTCTACGGGCTCGGCGGCGTCATCGCCCCGTTCATCGGCATCAAGCTCATTGATATCGTGATTTCCGCCGTCGGCCTCGTCTAGCCGCGTCGGTACATATAACCTGAAGGGGCGTTCGTTCCTCTCCAACTCCGGAAGTCTCCTCCGCGTGCGTCCCTTCAGGTTTCTTTTTCACATAAGGATATACGTCATGTTCAAGCTCATTCGTCAGTCCGTTCTGTCCACGCTGTGCCTCGCCGTCCTTTTGTGCGCCGCTTACCCGATGCTCGTCACCGGGGCGGCCGACGCCTTCTTCCCTAAAGAAGCGGCGGGTTCGCTGATCCTGCGGGACGGCGCGATCGTCGGTTCCGCCCTCATCGGGCAGCCGTTCTCCAGCGCGAAGTATTTCCATCCCCGCCCCTCAGCAGCCGGGTACAATGCCGGTTCCTCCTCCGGTTCCAACTATGGCCCCACCAGCAAGGCTCTGGCCGAGCGCGTCCGGGCCTCGGAACAGGAGCTGCGCGCCGAGCGGCCCGAAGGCGTGTTGCCCGTGGATATGCTGACCGCTTCGGGAAGCGGCCTTGATCCTCATATTTCCCCGGATGCGGCCCTGATGCAGGTCCGGCGCGTGGCCGAAGCCCGCGGCCTGTCTCCGGAAGCGGTGGAAAAGCTCGTGCGCGGCCATGTGGAAGGCCCGGAATGGGGCGTGTGGGGCGAACCGAAGGTCAATGTGCTGCGCCTCAATCTGGCTCTTGACGAACTCCGGTAGCCGGGCGAGGAAAGAAGTACTTTCCGTGTCGGGAGGATGGTCATGGACGGTTTCGCGGAACTCATCGAACGCAAACGGCAGGGGTCCCTTAAAGTCTATCTGGGATACGCGGCCGGCGTGGGGAAAACCTACGCCATGCTGCAGGAGGGGCTGCGCCTGAAACAGCAGCACGTGGATGTGGTGATCGGGTACCTCGAACCCCACGACCGCCCCGAGACGATGGCGCTCGCCGAGCATCTGGAAACCGTCCCCCCCCGCGAATGGCGCGTGGGGGACGCCGTTTTCCATGAAATGGACGTTGAGGCCATCCTTGCCCGCAAACCGCAGGTCGTGCTGGTGGACGAGCTGGCCCATACCAACGCGGACGGTTCCAAGAACGACAAGCGCTACTCGGATGTGCTCGAAGTGCTGGCGCAGGGCATCAACGTCATTTCGACCATCAACGTGCAGCATCTGGAATCCGTGGCGGCGCGCGTCGAAGAGGCCACCGGCATCGCCGTGCGGGAACGCATCCCGGACACCGTGCTGCGGCGGGCCGATCAGGTCGTCAACGTGGACGTGACCAAAGAGGAACTCCGCGAGCGCCTCCGGCAAGGCAAGATTTACGCGCCGCAACAGGCCGAACGGGCGCTGTCGAGCTTCTTCACCTACGAGAACCTGTCCTTTCTCCGCGAGCTGTGCCTGCGCGAGGCATCAGGGGATCAGGTCCGCAAGATCGAGGCGCAGGAGCTCCTCAAGCCCGCCTTGGCCGGGTATGCGGTGGAGGCGGTCATGGTCGCCCTGAGCTCATGGCCCACCGATGCCGAATCGCTTATCCGCCGTGGCGTGCGTATGGCGAACCAGCTCGGATCGCCGTGTTACGTGGTTTATGTCCGCAGGCCGCAGGAAAGCCCGACCCGCATAGACGCGGGCATCCAGCGCCAGCTTCAGCACAACCTGCAGCTGGCGACGAGGCTCGGCGCGGAAGTGGTGCAGCTTGAAGGCGTGGATATCGCCGAAACGCTGGTGAATTTCGCCAGCGAGCGCAACGTGCGGCACGCGATCTTCGGCAAGTCGCGGCTGTCGCCCTTGCGGGAGCGGCTGCGCGGCTCGTTCCTGCTGGATTTCCTGTATGAGGCCGTGGGCGTGGATGTGCACGTCGCCAACGTCACCCCGAAGTATATCAAGTGAGCGCGTCATGATTGTTCTTCCCACCATGCACAAGCGGATACGCCGCTCCTTTCTGCGTCTCGTGCTGCTGTTCGGGGCGCTCGGGGTTTTGATGGTGACCGGCATCACCATTGCGGGGCGGGTTCCCTCGGAGCTCATCCGTATGAACTACGACTCCATCGCCTACGCGCAGGAGATGGTACGGGCCATGAACGGCATCCGGTTCCCCGAGCTGTACCGCGACACCGATACGCTCGGCTGGGAAAAACGGTTTGCCGACACGCTGGAACAGGCTTCCGGCAACATTACCGAAGAGGCCGAGCGGAAGGTCATTACGGATCTTCAAGCCTCATGGGATGCGTACCGCCAGACTCCGGACGACGCCAATTACCGGGGCCTGCACGCCCGCATCGACGCCCTGGTTCAGGTCAACGAGCGGGGGATGTTCCTGCGGCTCAGCAAGAACGCCCGGTTCCGCGACATCATGATGGCGGTGACGGCCGCGGCGTTCCTGCTCGGCACGTTTTGGGCCTTTCTCCTTGCGGACAGCGTGGCGGAGCGTCTGGCCCATCCGTTGCGGCGGGTGGCGGAACTGTTCCGCGATCGCCCGCAGCTTGGGCGGAAGCTCCATCTGCCGGACCCGCAGACGCTGGAAGTGCGGCTGTTGTTCGATGAGTTGTCCCGCCTGTGGGATCGCCTCGGGGAGCTGGACGAGCTGAACGTGCACAAGCTGGTCGTGGAAAAGCGGAAGCTTGAAGTGATCCTCGAGTCGGTCGAGGACGGGGTCTTGGTGCTGAGCGCCGCAGGGGACGTCATGCTGGTCAGCCACCGTATGCTTTCGCTTCTTGGCTTGGCCAAAGATGATGTGCAGGGCAAGCCGTGGAGGGATTTGTCCACCAGCGCGCCCAACTACATGGCCCTGCGGGACGGACTCCGCGACGACATGCAGGGCAAGCAGGAGATCACCCTGCGCGTCGGCGGTGAGGAGCGCATTTATGCCGGGCGTCGGCGGAGCCTGCTCAGCGGCAAGGGCGCGGTGACGGGGCAGGTGTTTCTCCTGAGCGACGTGACCGAGAAGCGGCGGCGCGACGGGTTGCGTTCGGAGATGATGGACTGGATATCCCACGAATTGAAGACGCCCATGCAGTCCCTTGGTTTGGCGGCGGATCTCATGGCCCGGCGTCCGGGGCTGGATGAGGAGATGTCCATGCTCGTTGAGACGGTGGGGCAGGATGCCGCCCGGCTGCGGACCGTGGCCCGGCAGTTTATGGAAATCGCCCGCATGAGCCCTTCGGCGCTCCAGCTTGTCCCCGATACGGTGGATCTTGTCGAGCGCGTGCGCGAGTGGCTGATCCCCTTCCAGCTGGTGGCCCGCGAGTCCGGCGAGCGCCTGCTTCTGAGTATGCCCGAAACCGATATCCCCGTGACCATTGATACTGAGCGGTTTGCGTGGGTGCTGTCGAATCTGGTGTCCAACGCTCTGCGTGTCGGTTCCGTCGGCTCCACGGTGCGGATCGTCATCACGCAGGAAGAGGACGATGCCGTTCTTCGGGTAGAAGACGATGGGCCGGGGATTCCGCCGGAGCTGGAGGCGCGTTTGTTCGAGCCGTTCTCGCACGGACGGACAGCCGGGACGCGTGAAGGGCTGGTCGGGCTTGGTCTGGCGATCACCCGCGATATCGTGGAAGCGCACGGCGGCGTGATCCGCTATGCGCGAAATCCCGGGGGGGGAGCCATTTTCACCGTATTGCTGCCGTTGGCGAAGTAGAGGAAGGCATTGGGAAGGGATGGAAAACTTTTCTGAAGAAAGAGGGGAATACCCCCACGCTTTTCCCTCACTTCCTCAAAAACATCCCTCCCCTTCCAAAGACTTTTACGCTTATCGAATTTCTGTTCAGGGGGAGGATTTGACGCGGGGGTCTGGTTTTGTAAAAAGACAATAGACCGACAGGTAACAATGAATGGAACGCATTTGAAGGCGGCCCGGTTTTACGGCAATCCCCTTGGGCTACGCCTAACCTGCGTCGAAAGCCGGTATTGCCGATTTGAGCCGACAGCCTTTTTGCGATAACGAAAAGCGTACGGTCGGCCCGTTCCCGCATAAGGGAACAGGCTGATGCCCGCATAGGAAAGTCTTGGGAAGGAGAGAGGAGGGGGCTTGGGGGAGGGGAGAGGAAACCTTTCTCCAGAAAGGTTTCCTCTCCCCTCCCCCAATTCATCCTCATAAGGAGTCCCACATGCTGCGAGTTCTGGTGGCGGACGACGATCCGGGGATCGTGAGGACGCTGATGCTTGGCCTGAAAATGATGGGCTGCCAGCCCGTGGGCGTGGAGAGCGCGGAAGCCGCGATCAAGGCGCTGGAAGACAAGAGCGCGGACCTGCTGCTGACGGACATGCGCATGGAAGGCATGTCCGGGGTAGATCTTGTGCGGGATGCACATGCGCGCTGGCCTGAGATGATCTGCGTGGTCATGACCGCCTTCGCCTCGTACGAAAACGCCGTGTCCGCCATCAAGGCCGGGGCCTACGATTATTTGCCGAAACCGTTCACCACCGAACAGTTGGAGCACCTCATCCGCAAGGTGGAGATGCTGGTGGACCTCCAGCGGGAAAACTCGCGCTTGCGGGCCGGGTCCGGTGACTGGTTCGACGGGCTGACTTCACCGAAATGCCAGGCTCTCCAGTCCGTTGTGGAGCGGATCGCGCCGAGCGATGCCACAGTGCTCCTGTCCGGCGAGACGGGATCGGGCAAGACCGAGCTGGCTCGGTCCATCCATAGAAGATCGGCACGTGCGGACAAGCCGTTTGTGGAAGTAACCTGCACGGCGATCGCGGAAAACCTTTTCGAATCCGAAGTGTTTGGGCACGTGCGGGGGGCTTTTACCGGAGCGGTGCGCGATAAGGCGGGCAAATTCGAGCTGGCGGACGGCGGCACCCTGTTCCTTGACGAAATCGGGGAACTGTCGGCTACGGCGCAGTCCAAACTGCTGCGTTTCCTTGAAGATAAGGTCATCGAACGGGTTGGGGACAATAAGCCCATCCGGCTGGATGTGCGCATTATTGCCGCGACGAACCGGGATCTTGCCGCTATGATGAAGTCCGGGACGTTCCGCGAAGATCTGTACTACAGGCTGAACGTATTCGAGTGTACGGTTCCGCCGCTGCGGGAACGGCCCGAGGACATCGAGCCCCTCGCCGCAAAGCTCCTGCGCTCCGCTTCCGCCAAGTACGGCACGCCGCCCACCCTGTCGCAGGCCGCACGCCAGGCGCTGCTGCGGTACGGTTGGCCCGGCAACGTCCGGGAACTGCGGAACGTCATGGAACGGGTCGCGCTGCTCGCCGCCGGGCGTGAAGTGACGCTGGCGGATTTGCCGCCCGCGCTGAGCGCCGGGGAAGGGGTGCGGTCCGGTCCGGATGAGGAGCCGCATATCTTGACCCTGCGTGAGCTGGAAGCGGAACACATCCGGCGAGTGCTCGGGCTCGGCGTCAGCATGGAACGGGCCGCCGAACTGCTCGGAATCAACACGGTGACGCTCTGGCGCAAACGTAAGGAACTCGGAGCCTAACGGGCTTCCTTTTTTGGACGGAAGGCCGTACGAAGGAGGCATCTTCCCGGCCCGGCGTCGCAAGCGGGGAAGAGAAGGGCGGAAGGGAGGTTTATATGGGGTTTATCGCCGGGGACAGCGTGTTGGATGCCGCGTACGGGTACGGCATGGTCTGCGATGTGATCAGGAATCCTGACGAAACGTATCCCGTGATCTGCCGGTTCTGGCAGAATGGGCGGCCTGTGGAAATTTCGTATACGCGGGACGGGTTCAACGACGTTTCCGATATGATCCCTTCGCTTGTTCATGCGGGAACCGGTGCCGCGAAAGGGAAGCCCGTGCGCTTGTCCTTTGAGGATTTCGACGAGGAATACAGGGAACTGTTCGGCGGCGCCGGGCAGAAGAAACCTTGAGCGGATGCTTCAGAGTACGGTGCTTCATGAAATGATGAAAAGGATGCCCTTTCGGTTTACCGGGAGGGCATTTTTATGGACTTGCAGATGGTTGGGAAGGGCAGGGGCTCTCATGGGGAGCGGCTGGATGTTGAAGGGCAATGGCGGAGAGTTCCTGAGCTGTTTATCCCGGCTGAACTGGGATATCGGGTGCAAAACAAGGCGATTGCTTGTGTAAAAAAAGATTTTATTAAAAACAATTCCTATTACTATTGACTTCATGCATGATTTGTTCAAAAATCCGCAAACAGGAGTAGAGGAAGCGTTCGCATTATCGTTTTATAACAAGAGAGGGCAAGATGAGAACCCGTTCCGCTTTGCTGGTGGCCAGCTGCGTTTTGGCCGCTTCCGTCGTGACAGGAGGAGCGTTGAACGAGAGCGTTGGCGCCGACAAGGGGATTCCCCCGAACCACCCTCAGCTGACGAAGTTTTCCAAGGTTTCCGACATAGTGATGGACAAGTGCATGGCTTGCCATTCACGGAATTATGATTTGCCGTTCTATGCTAAAATTCCGGGGATCAAGGAAATCATCGAAAAGGATTTCAACGATGGCCTTCGGGCGATGGACTTGAATCTGGAACTGGTCGAAGCCGCGAAGGACAAGCCGATCGGCGAAGCGACGCTTGCCAAGATGGAATGGGTTATCGTCAACGAAACCATGCCGCCCGCGAAGTTTACCGCCGTGCACTGGGGCAGCCGTGTGTCGTCTGAAGACAGGGCCGCCATCCTCGATTGGGTGAAGGCCTCGCGTGCCGCCCACTATGCCACCGGGCTGGCGGCTCCGCGTCATGCCGATGAACCGCTGCAGCCGCTGCCGGACGCGCTCCCCGTCAATGCCGCCAAGGTGGCGCTCGGTGAAAAGCTGTTCGTCGACAAGCGGTTGTCCGGAGACAATACCGTCGCCTGCGTAACCTGTCATGATTTTTCGAAGGCCGGTACGGACAACAAGCGCTTCGCGGAAGGTATCCGCGGGCAGTTCGGCGACATCAACGCGCCGACCATGTTCAACGCCGCGTTCAACACCAAGCAGTTCTGGAACGGACGGGCCGCGGACCTTCAGGAGCAGGCCGGCGGGCCTCCCATGAACCCCATTGAGATGGGCAGCAAGGACTGGGATGAAATCTGCGCCAAGCTCGCGCAGGACCCCGAACTGACCGCCGCCTTTACCGCAGTCTATCCCGACGGCTGGAACGGCAAGAACGTTACCGATGCCATTGCCGAATATGAAAAGACGCTCATCACGCCGAACAGCCGCTTTGACAAGTGGCTGAAGGGGGACGACAAGGCGTTGACTGCGCAGGAAATCGAAGGCTATCAACGCTTCAAGATGTACCGCTGCTCAAGCTGTCACGTCGGCAAGTCCGTGGGCGGGCAGTCCTTCGAATATATGGATCTCAAGAAGGCGTACTTTGAGGATCGCGGCAACCCGCTCGGCTCCGACGAAGGGCTCAAGGGTTTTACCGGCAAGGCTGAAGATCTGCACCGCTTCAAGGTCCCGAACCTGCGCAACGTCGAACTGACGGCTCCGTATCTTCATGACGGCACCGTAACGACGCTGGACGAGGCCGTACGCATCATGGGCGTGTATCTCTCCGGCATGGACATCCCCAAGGGCGATCGAGATCTCATCGTTGGGTTCCTGCGGACTCTGACGGGCGAATGGAACGGTAAGCCGCTGGCAGGGGAAGCCGTAAAGAACTAGTTGTCCGTAAACGAATAAAGGGCGGCATCGGAAATCCCGGTGCCGCTTTTTTTGATCCTGTCAAAACCTGGGGAAGCTCCATTTCTGGAGCATTTCTTTTGAGAGTGGAGAAAGAAGCCTCAGCGCCGGCACTAAGATTGCGAAAGGGAAATAAGGGATCGTGTAACAACTTTACAGAATGGATACCCTCCGGATTGTTTTCGGGAAAATATGTTCCCGCCGTTCGTTGCAATACGGATCTTCTTGAATGCATTGGAGATACTTTGGGGAACAAGATGTTCGGGTCCCGCATTATGGTACGGAATAAGATGAAAAAACGATTCTTGTGCACGCAGGGTGGTGCGTGGAAAGCCAAACAGGGGAAAAGCGGCTTTTGAAGAAGTTATTGCCGTTTCAGAAGAAGATTTGTATCCGTAATGCTGCTTTTTGTATGAAACCGGACAAACGTTTCCGCGACTCTAAAAGTAAGATTGCGCAACAGGCTTTCTGGCTTGGACAACTTCTGATAAACGGAATGCCGGCCTCTTGCTCTGCACTCTATTTTTTATTGCAATCAGGCAAAAAATATCCCCCTATGGCCTGACGGTCTATACAAGTCGATAAAAGTCGATTACATTGCTAGGCAATCTACTCGGAGGTGAATGCATGATAAGTGACGCCGAACTGCTGAAGTTGGTTATGGAAAGATATCCCGAACAGCCTACTCCGTTTATCATCGAACAATTTACCGTTCTCAAGGCCGGGCTTATTCAGGCCAATAATAAGCTGGCCGCAATGGATATGGAAGAACCTGTCTGCGAACAAGTGATCATCGAAGAACCCATGCCGGAAGCTGCTGAGGCCGCCCCTAGCGCCGCGCCGAAGAAGAAGTTCACCAAGCGCAGCCTTGTTGTCCGCCCTGAAGAAGCCATTGGGGACGATGTTGTTCAGTGTTGCCTCTGCGGCCGGGGATTTCAGAATCTGACGGCGAAGCACCTTCTGTCCCACGGGATTTCCGTGGATGAATACAAGAAGCTGTGCGGATACGTACCGGAGCAGAAGCTTATCTGCAAAAATCTGCTGGAAAAACTGCAGGAAAACGTGCAGAAGGCCCAGCGGTCCAGAGAGCAGAAGCTGTCCGGCGAACACCTGAAATAAGCGAAGGCGGGGCATCCCGTTCGGATGCCCCGTTTCGTGGCGTATGCTTGGGTGGGGAGGCCGGAAAGAGGGGTGGACCTTCCGCCGTCGGGAGTGGTATTGCACTTGTACGGGCCGTTCCCTTGCGGGATGCCCGTTTGGTTTGTGTGCCGTTCGTTGCCCCTGACTTCAACAAACGATTTTTCTGATGCTGGAAACACTGTCTCCGCAAGAGGCCATGAAGCTCTTCCGCAATGGCGGCGCCTTTTTTGTGGATGTCCGTACTGAAAAGGAATTTCTCAAACGGGCGATTCCCGGTTGCCCGCTTGTTCCCCTCGACAAACTGGAACGTGAGGGCGGGCTGGACAGCCGTTTTTCCGGCAAGCCGGTCGTCTTTTTTTGCCGCTCGGGAAGCAGGACGCAGAATAAGGCCGAGCTCCTGGAAAGAAGCGCTTCGGGCAAGGCGTATCAGCTTGGGGGCGGGATTCTCGCCTGGGAACAGGCGGGATTTCCGGTTTGGAGCATACGCGAGCTGCTGCCCTGTTTTGCGCAGGAACCGGCTTTTATCTCCGGGGTTCTTGCCTGACTCCTGTATTTTATCTGAGCGTTGCCCCTTCCGCCCTCCTTTTTCTATTGGAACGGGGGGCTTTTTTATGCCTTTCCTCCGTGGAAATAGCCCAAAAAGGCTGGCAGCGCTTGACCGAAAACAGGAAATGTTCTCAAATGTCGGCAGGGGCCGAGAGTGCCGCCCGCTTCATGTTGCTCCTCTTCCGGCGTTTGTCATGGTGAGTGTAATATGTTGTTACTATGGATTATTGTTTGAAAAGAGTGAGTCCATCGCATCCACAAGAAAATCCGGAAGTTCATGAGTACGGGGTTGGAGCACGGTTTCGGCATCCGGTGGGAGTGGCTGCAATGAGCGTACTGGTGGAGAGGATTCTTCCCACCGCATAGAGAGGGCAATGAGTATGGCGGAATGCAAGCAAGCCGTGTTGGTTGAGAAAGAAACGGCGCACCGGGATTGCCTCACGGGATGCTACGATAGGATGACGATTCGGCATCTGGTAGATCTGTGTTTTTTGAAAAGCGACGTGCGCCAGTCCCATGCGATGTTTGTTATTGATGTGGATAACTTTAAAAGGGTCAACGATACGTGGGGGCGGGAGTTCGGGGACATTGTGCTGAACGATGTCGCGGCTGTCCTGCGGCGGATATTCCGGCGTTCGGACTATATCGGCAGGATCGGTGACGATGAATTTCTTGTCCTGCTCCGGGATGTGGAGCCGGAACGCCTGTCGGAGAAAAAGGCGCAGGAATTTTATACGGCCCTCGGCACGCTGTTTTCCGCCCGTGGCGATGAGCGCTATAAACCGACGTGTAGTGTCGGCATAGCCCGATATCCAATGGACGGGACTCTCTTCGAGACCGTGTTTCAGAGTGCCGACGCCGCACTGCATGAGGCCAAGCGGCTTGGGCTGAACCGGGTGGCCTTTGCTCCCGGCTGTGAGGGAAGGAAGCGTTAGGAGGCGGAGAGGAAGGGGCCAAGGAGCCTTTCATCCCATTCTGTCTGGTGGACATTGCCCCCAGACTCCTTTCTCGCAGCAATCCCCAATCGTTGAAAGGCCGTGAGCCGGGAAGGTTCCGGCTATAGGCAAGATGAAAAAACGCCCGGTTCTTCGTTGCGGAAGAGCCGGGCGGCTGTTTTATGGGGGGATGCGCGGAGGGAAGCTGTGGTGCCGCCTCCAAAAGCGTGGGGGATGGATGTTACCCCTTGGGAACGACGATACCCTGTTTGGCGGCCCAAAGGTTGACGTCCTCCTTACGGATGGCGGCGGCCATCATGCCGGGGAACAGGTCTGGAGTACAGGCGAAGGACGGGATGCCGAGGCCGGCGAGTTTGGCGGCGAGGGCCTTGTCGTAGAATGGCGTGCCTTCATTGCTCAGGGCGAGAAGGGTGATGACCTGTACGCCGGACTGTACAAGCTCGTTGGCGCGTTGGAGCAGGTTCTTTTCCACGCCGCCTTCGTAGAGGTCGGAAATGAGCACAAGAATGGTGTTGCGCGGATCGCGGATCAACGACTGGCAGTAGCCCACCGCGCGGTTGATGTCCGTGCCGCCGCCGAGCTGGACGCCGAACAGGAGATCGACGGGATCGTCAAGCTGCTCGGTCATGTCCACCACGGCGGTGTCGAACACGACGAGATGGGTTTTCACGGCGGGCATGGAGGCCATGACCGCGCCGAAGATGCTGGAGTAGACGACCGACGACGCCATCGAGCCGCTCTGGTCGATGCAGAGGATGATTTCCCGCTGGACGCGCTGCGATTTGCGGCCATAGCCGATCAGCGTTTCCGGAACGATGGTTTTGTATTCCTGCTGCCAATGTTTGAGGTTCGCCCGGATCGTACGGTTCCAGTCGATCTCGGCATGGCGGGGACGCCGGTTGCGCACAGCCCGGTTCAGCGCGCCGCTGACCGCCGTGCGCATGGGCTCCTCAAGCTGCTTCATGAGCGCGTCCACAACCTTGCGGACGACCAGCCGGGCCGTTTCCTTGGTCTTTTCGGGGATGATGCCCCGCAGCGACATGAGCGTGGACACGAGGTTCACGTCGGGCTGCACGCTTTCGAGCATTTCCGGCTGGAGCAGCATACTGTGCAGGTTGAGGCGCTCGAAGGCGTCCTTTTGCATGACTTGCACCACTGAAGACGGGAAAAAACGCCGGATGTCCCCGAGCCAGCGGGCCACGCGCGGCGACGAGGCTCCGCTGCCGCCCCGCAGGCTGTGCCTGCTGTCCGCTTCGTACAGCGCCGCCAGCGCTTCGTCCATCTGCTGGTCTTCGGGGCTCAGCCCGGCAAGGCCGCAGCTCGCCTGAGCCTCTTCGCCGAGCACCAGCCGCCAACGCCGCAAGCGTTCCCCTTCAGCCGTATCCATCATCAACTCCTGCTCGCCCATTGGAGCCGCCGTAAGCCCGGCGTCATCCGTTGAGCGTGTTAGCCTTTGAATCATTTTGATTTTATGTCCTATGACATTCCATGTCTTTGGGGAAGCGTCATTCGGAAGCCAACGCCCTCCATCCGTTTATGCCTGTGCCGTGAGGCCGAGCACGCGCCGCAGCAACGGGACGGGCAGGGCCGCGCGTTCCGCATCCCAACGGGTTTCGGCCTGTTTCTGCATCGGCTTCCCGGCGGCTCGTTTGGCGCGTTCGCCGAGCTGCCGGCGCTCGGGAGCGGAAAAGCCCGAGAATGTCCGGCGCAGCATGGGAAGGATGTTGGTAAAATGCGTATCGTTCAGGCCGTCCAGCCAGTTGGCGAGCACACCCCACAGGGCGTCGTCGTGCAGCAGCACCAGCGCGCTTTGGTTCAGGAACCCTTCGATCCATGCGGAGGCCGAGGCGGGCGCGGCCGCCGCCGACAGGGAAAGGCTCATCAGCCGGGCGGCTTCTTCCACAGGGAGGCGCTGCTCGTCGAACAGCAGGCGGACGGCCATGCCCCGCAGCAGCTCGTGGACCATCCCGTCGCGCAGGGCCGTCTGGTGCAGGGCGGACAGCCAGCTTTCCCAAAGCCCTTCGTTTCCAAGGAGCCGTATTGCGTTGTGCGCCGCGATGATGCGGGCACGCATGGCGGCGGCGCTTTCGTCGTCCAGCGAGGTGCAGGCCCCCGGCAGCCCGATGGATGCACGGGGGATCAAGCCTTCAAGGACGCGGGCGACCATCCCGGCGTCAGTTTGGCGCACGTTGCCGTAGCGGGCGATGGCCGCCAATGGCGGGATGGCTTCCAGCAGCTGGCCGACGTCGTTGGCTGTGGCGGCCTTTTCTTCCAGCATACGGGTGGCGTGCCCCACGGCGTCCGGCAGATCGGCGAACAGGATGTCGTTCACCAGTTCCGCCAATCGGAGCAAGTCCGCTTCACCGGACAGCTCCACGGCCTTCGCGGTGGCGGCTTCAAGGATGGTGTTTCCCCAGCGGCTGGCGGCGATCACCGCAATGGGGAGCTCGGGCACCCATTGCATTTCCCAAAGTTCATGGAACGTCCCTTTGGCGTTCCGGCTGCCTCCCGGCGTGGCCCAGCCGATTTCCAACAGCCGCAGGCGGTGCAGGAGGTGGCTGCGCGCCAGATCGTTGGCTTGGCGCAGATCGAGATCCAATACCTTCCGCGCGGCTTCGGGCTTCAGGCGCAGGCTTTTCTGCTGCTGTTCCAGATCCCGCTGGAGCGGGACGGTGGGCGTGGTTTCGGGAATCGTCCCCAGTTTGTCGCCCACGATAAGCTGACGCTCGATGAGGCGCAGCGGCGCGGGGTCGCCCATGCAGACCGTGGTTTGCAGCGCTTCGTAAAGCTCCGGCAAGCCGGGGCGGGGGCGCTCGCGCAGGGCGGCCAACGACGTGGCGAGACGCGAGGCTTCGATGATGTGGGCGGACGAGCAGTCCATGTCCTGTTCGCGGAACAGGCGGGCGGCGTGGGTCAGCCAGCCTATGGCCCGATCGCCCTTGCCGCTGCGCCAGAGGTGCTCATACCACGCGGGAGAGGTCACGCCCGCGCCGTAACCGCTCCGGCTGCTCAGATTGGCATAGGTCCACGGCGTCCATGTCGCCGCGACCTTCATTTTGGGCAGGCCCTTGAGCAGGTCGTTGTCCTGCTTGGCTGGCGTTTCCGCTCCAAGCGCGGGCACATGCCACGCGCCGCAGATCACGGCGATACGCTGGAAGCCTTCCTTTTTCGCCTGCCGCAGCGTTTTGCGCATGTACGCTTCGCGCAGGGCTTCCCGCCGCGTCTCCCGTTCGCCGCGTTCGCGTCTGGGCGCTTCGGCCCGCAGCGCGGTCATGGCTTCACGGATAGCGTCGAACAGCTCAAGGCCGTCGATGCGCTCCTCGACCATGTGGTTCCACCACGCCTCGCCGTCGCCGTATCCGGCGGCGCGTCCGAGCCAGTCGAGCGGATCGCCGTAAACGTCCTCCTGAGCAGACGCCTCACTCCCGGCGTTTCCGTCCGTATCGCCCGTATCGCCGCCTTCAGGCTGTTCGGGGGCAAGGGTGACGGTGTTTTCAGGTGCCTGCGCGCCTGAAGCGGGGGCTTCCGTGCCTTCGGCAGCGTCCGTTTTTGTACGTCCTTCCGCGTCTCTCAGCGCTTCCTCCTTAGCCCTGCATTCGTCTTCAAAGGCTTTGTCCAGCCCGAATTGATGGGCGATGGGCAGATCCATGAAGCGCACCGGAAGGGATTGGCCCAAGCCGTACCGCAAGGCCCGCCATTCCGGGGAGAACTCGGCGAAAGGATAGAAGACGGCGCGGCGGGAATCGTCGGGAGCGTACACGAGCAAGGCCACCGGGGGGCACATCCCCGATTCGAGCACGAACGGCAGCACGGATTCCCCATCCGGCGGCCCTTCGATCAACAGGCAGTCGGGCTGCATTGCTTCCAGAGCCCGCAACAGGCTGCGGGCGCACCCCGGCCCGTGGTGGCGGATGCCGAAAAGTCGAACGGTCTGATCAGGCATGGCGAAGCCTTTTGTAAACTGTTGGGGAAGAGTGCCCGCCGAAGGAAGGGGGCTTTCCAGAAAGCCTTTTTCCCCGAATCGACATGCGGGCGTGCGCCCTTCTTCTTGCAACAACTGTGGGGCGGCGTTTGCTCTGTTTGCCCCCAGATGGGTGCACCCTGAGAAACCGGGCATACGGAAACCCTGTTTTCCGGCGGCATACGCATGGCTGAAACGGAAACGGCGCGGACATGGGCCGATTTTCCACCCCCACCGTGCCCCACCAGCTCCCTTTGCGCCGCCTCCCCACCGGCCGGAGTTTTTGCGGGTAAGGGGGTACGGGGGAGGGAGCTTTCTACAAAAAGCACCCTCCCCGATTCCTTCCCTAATCCACTTCGCGGCAGGCGCGATAGAGATCCTTCCAGTCGGAGCGTTCCTTGACCACTGTTTCGAGGTACTCGCGCCAGACGAGATCGTCCTGCACGGGATCCTTGACCACCGCGCCCACGAGGCTCGCGGCGACGTCGCGGGCGTGCAGCACGCCGTCCCCGAAGTGCGCGGCAAGCGCCATGCCGCTGTTGAGCACGGAGATGGCCTCCGCCGTGCTCATCGTGCCGGTGGGCGACTTGAGCTTGGTCTTGCCGTCTTCGGTCTGCCCGTTCCGCAGCTCGCGGAAGATCTGCACCACGCGGCGCACTTCATGCATCGCCGGGGGCTCGGCGGGAAGCTCCAGCGCGCGGCCCATTTCGGAGACGCGCTTGGACACGATGCTGATTTCCTCTTCCTCCGTGGCGGGCACGGGCAGGATGACCGTGTTGAAGCGCCGTTTGAGTGCGGAGGACAGTTCGTTGACGCCCTTGTCGCGGTTGTTCGCCGTGGCGATGAGGTTGAAGCCGCGCACGGCCTGCACTTCGTCGTTGAGCTCGGGGATGGGGAGGGTCTTTTCGGACAGGATGGTGATCAGCGTATCCTGCACGTCGGCGGGGATGCGGGTCAGTTCCTCCACGCGGGCGATGCGGCCCTCGGACATGGCGCGCATGAGCGGGCTTTCGACCAGCGCGGCGCGGGACGGCCCTTTGGAGAGCAGTTCCGCATAGTTCCAGCCATACCGCATCTGTTCTTCGCTGGTGCCCGCCGTACCTTGGATGATGCGCGTGGAGTCGCCGCTGATGGCCGCCGCCAAATGCTCGGACACCCACGATTTCGCCGTTCCCGGAACCCCGTACAGCAGGAGCGCCCGATCCGTCGCCAGCGTAGCGACCGCCGTTTCGATGATGCGGCGGTTCCCGATATACTTGGCGGACACCGTAAAGCCGTTGTCCAGTTCGCCGCCGAGCAGGTAGGTGCAGACGGCCCACGGGGAAAGCTCCCAGTTGGCGGGACGCTGGCGGGCGTCGGATTTTTTGAGTTCTTCCAGTTCCTCGGCGAACTGTTGTTCGGCGTGGTGCCGCAGCTTGTTTTCGTTGGTAGCCGTGCTCATGGTTTTCTCTCAGGCAAAGTATTGGTGAAGGGCCTTGCGGGTCCTTATGGCCGTGGTCAGAAAGTCGTACCCGGATCGGCAGAAGGGGGCCCCGTTTTCTCCGTGGGGCCAGCCCTCAAGCAGATCATCCAGCAAGGAAACCGGGATCAGCCAAAAGGTGGCCTCGATGATGTGCCCCAGCGCGATGGAGGTCTGGTAACTTATTTGGCCGATGCCGTCGGAATGGTCCGCCCAGAAGCGGATCCGCCGGACGAGGGAGTGTCCGCCTTCAAGGGAAAAGGTTGCATCCCCCTCCCATTCGGATGCGGCGAAACGTCCGAACTGCATCACCTGTTTATAGTGTTGCTGTGCGAACGTGGCCCCGCCGCCCGCGGAGGCGGGGCAGGGGAAGCGTTCAAGAAGGGCCGCCTCACGCTCGGGGGGCGGCAGAAGGCCGATGAATGCGAAGGCGCTGAACCGGCCCTTGCCCACGGAAATCTCAATCTGTTCCTTGAATACATGCGCGAGCAGGGCGGAGGCCCATGCCGCATGGCGCTCACGGCGGGCGGCCTCCAGCCAGCTGCGGAGCAACACGTTTCGCCAGTCGGTTTTCTGCGCCCAGTCGATGAGGGTTTCGGGCGACAGGCCGGTATGCGCCTCCCACCACGCCAGCGGTACGCAGCGCCCTATCTGATAGAGCCACCAGGCGCGCGGGCCGAATTCCTCGTACTGCGGCTTTTTTTCTTCCAGCAAGTCCTTTTTCCACTCGGGATCGAAGGATTCCGGGGGCTCGACGGCTGGGAGCGGCGCGGAGAAGGCTGAGGCGATACGCCCGATGAGCCCTCCCCTGGCCTCCGGGACGACGATGCAGGCGGCAAGGCGTTCGCCCATGCGCCGGACATAGCCGCTTTCCGGCAGGCGGACGAGCAGGGAGGCGGCGGCTTGACGCACTTCCTTGCTGCGATCCTTTTCCAGCAGGGTTTCGAGAAAGGCTTCGTCCGCTGCGCTCAGGCCTTCGCCGAGGCACCCGGTAAAGGCGGCGCGTTCGCGGGCATCGAAGGACGCTGAGGCCGTTTCAAAGCGTTCACGGGCCTTGGCGGGATCCTGCGCGCGCAGGGACTTGAGATAGGCTTCGCGCTGCATGAGCGTGCCGTTGTCCCATACTTCGGGATCAAGCTCGTTTTCGGCATTGGTGGCGAAGAGGTTCCATGCGGCGTTCCGTCCGCCGAGCCAGCGGCCGCGTTCCCCGGCGATCAGGGCGATGGGCCCGCGCAGGGACGGCGTGCGGCGCCCAAGCTCCAGCGCCTGCGGGAGCAGCGCCGGAGGGAGCACTTTCCCCGCGCCGAGCATGAGCCTGAAGGCTTCAAGGCGCATACGGTCGGAGCCGCTGGAAAGGACTTGGCGCAATACGTCGATGACGGCGGCCTTGTCGACGGACGCGCGGGGTTCCGGCGGGCAGGGCTCGGGGAGGGCGGAGTCGGCGCGGGGCGGCCGGTACCCCGCCAGCCCGCAGACGGCCTGCACCCCGGCGGCACGGAGCAGCCTGAGCGCTTCGGCGTTTTCGGAGCCGTCCCGCGTGGCGGCGATGGCTTGCGTGAGCCGTCCGGGTTCGCTGTCGTCGGCGGGAAGTTCGGGCGGGCGCTTATCCGTGCCGAGCAGCGCCTGCATGGTCAGGAAGGGCATGTTCATGGGCGGGCTCCTTCTCGCCACAGCGGGGAACCGGACGTTCCGGGCTCCCACGCGCTTAGGGGCTGAAACCGGGCTCCGTCCCATTCGCCCCAGACGCTCAGGGGGCGTCCGCCGCCTTGCGTGAGCAATTCCCAGCCGTCGTTGTCGGTTATGGAGAGCGGGAGGCGGTCGCCTGCATCCGTCTGCAGGAACCATGAATCATCGGAGCGGCAAGGGACTCCGTCGCTGACCATGAGGGGCAGGGGCCATTGCCACGGCTGTGCGGCGATGGCTTTGGCCATGCCTTCCAGCGCTTCGCGGAGGGAAACCGTAGGGATGGGAGCCGTTTTGGCCCGGACGGGATCGCCCGTGGCGATGGCCCGCAGAGGAGCCGCGCCCGGATAGAAGGCCAGCGTCATATCCGCAAGGCTGCCGACGACGAAGCTCTGTTCGAAATGCTTGCCGCCGTGCGAGAAATCCAGCAGCAGGGCCGTGCGCCCGCTGTTTTGCCCGCGCAGCCAGACGCGCCGCCGCCAGAGCCTGTTTTCTTCGGCATAGCCCACGCCGAGCACCAACCAGAGATCGCTCAGGCGTTCCCCGGTGGCGAGCACTTCGTCCTTATCCGGGGACAGGCCGAGGGCGGCACGGACATCCGCCTGTTCCTCCGGGGACAGTGCGTCAAGGTGGCGGAAGGCGTCGATGAGGAGCTGCAGCTGCCCAAACTGGGCCAGCACCACGCCGGGCCAGTCCTCCCCGGAGGACGTGACGCCTTGCAGGTTCCGCAACCGCGCGGCGATGCCGGGAAGCTGCGCGTCGACCATGCGCGCGGCGGCTTCCTCCTGCCAGGCGGGAGTCCCGGAGAGCTGCCCGAGGCCGTGGCGTATGAGGTCGCACATCCAGCGCTCCAGATCGTCCAGGCCGGCAGCCATGCGTTTGAGGCGGGACGCCTCGCGCTTGGCTGCGGCGGCGGGATCGGCGGGCTGGCCCTTGTTTTCCTGCTTTTGCTCCTGACGCGCGGCGCGTTTTTCGCGTGCGTCAAGCCATTCCTTTACCCAATCGGGCGCTTCGCCCTGCGTAAAGGCAGCCTCTTGCTGGACGCGGAGCAGGAGCAGGGCCAGGGAATGCTTGCAGGGAAATTTCCGGCTCGGGCAGGTGCACTTGAAGACCGGCCCGGACAGGTCGGCTTCGACTTGGTAGGGTTTGGATCCGCTGCCTTTGCATTCGCCCCATACGGCGTTTTCGTTGAAGCCGAGCGTCGGCCACTGGCCGGGTTTGAGCAGAGCTTGCGCCGCCTTGACGGAGGAGGCGTCCGGGGCGAGGGCCAGTACAGATTCGGAGGTGAGTTCCATCGTCTGTCCTGTTGTCGGCGGCCATGCGGCCGCTTCTTAAAGGATCGAAAGAAGGGGGACGGCGGGACGGGTCCGGCGGAACCCCTTTGCCCTTACGCGGCAGGCCCTGTTCCGGGGCAAGGCCGGCAAGTCAGGCGTTCCTGCGGGAACACCCCACGGTGTTAGAAGCGTTCTGCCATAATGAAGGCTTTCCGGCAACCCGTAACCCTTTTCAGGGCGCTGTCCGCAAAAAGAGCCCTTTCCTCAAGAGGATGGGAAAAAGGCTCTTTTGTTGGGAAGGCCGCCGTTTGGAAGAGGGAACAACACCGTCGTTCCAACGGGGCGTTTCCCTTTACGGGGAAGGCGGGACGGTTCAGTTCCGCCGCAGGAACCGCGCCAGCACAGCGGTCATGAGCCCGAACACGGCAATGAGGGCAAAGGAATGGCGCAGGCTCGACGCGTGGGCGATGAAACCGATGACCGGCGGGCAGAGCAGGAAGCCGAGGAACCCGATGGTTGAAACCACGGCCAGCGCCACGCTCGGATGCATGATCTGGGATTTCCCGGCCATGCTGTAGCAGACCGGCACCACCGAAGCAGTACCGAAGCCCACCAGCGCGAGGCCGAACGTCGCCGTGGCCACATGGGGCAGGAGAACGGAGATCAGCAGCCCGGCGGCGATGAGCGCGCCGCTGGCTTGCAGGATACGGATGACCCCGAACCGGGTTACAAGCCCGTCCGCCATGAACCTGCCGCAGACCATCGTGCACATGTATGCGATATAGCCGAGGCGGATCAGTTCCGGCGACGGCTTGATGATCGCTTCGTAGTATACGGCGCTCCAGTCGTACATGGTCCCTTCGCTCGCCATGCAGCCGAAAGCGATCAGTCCGAGCAGGACGACATAGGGATCGATTTTCCCCTTGGGGCGTTTGTGTCCGGGCGCCGTGTCGCGTGCCCTGTCGCGCGGCAGGGTTAACCGGAACATGATCGCCACGATGCCCATGCAGACGGCGAAGATGAAACTGAAGTGCACGCGGGTACTGACGGAGAACGCCGCGAACAACGCGCCGACGATCCCTCCGACGAACCCGGCGAGGCTCCACAGGCCGTGGAAGGCGGCCATGATGCTGCGGCGGTAGAGGCGTTCGACGCCGACGGCCTGTGTGTTCACCGAGATGTTGTGCAGGTTGGCCGCGACGCCGAAGAATACCAGCATGGCGAAAAGCTGCCACGTTTCGCTGATGAAGCCGAGGGCCATGAGGGTTCCCGAATAGAGCAGGGCCGCGAGGAGCAGCATCCTATGGCTTCCGAAGTGGCTGACCAGATAGCCGGACAGGGCCATCGCCGACATCTGCCCCACGGGGATGGCGAACAGGACGCCGCCGAGCTGCGCCTCGTTGAGAGCGAGGGCCTGCTTGATGTCGGGGATACGGCTGGCCCAGCTGGCGAAGACCAGCCCTTGCAGGAAAAAGAAGCTTGCCACGGCGAGCCGGTAAAAACTCTTGGGGGACTGAAATAATGGAATGAATGGCATGGGCGTTTCCTTTTGAGGGGGGACTTCCTACCCCAAAGGGGGGCGCTCGTCCAGTTTCCTTTTGGTGACGCAAAGGGGCAAAGCCCCGAGGAGGCATCCGGGGTTGGGCAAGAGCCCCGGCGGATACCTGAAGCATGGGGCTGTACAAGGCGGCGCTCCAAAACGGCCGGGAATATGGAGGGAATGGATCAGGAGTGTATTGTGAAAGCGGGAAGGGAGAAGAAGGCGTTACGCAAGGAGGCAACGCCGGAGTGATGCACGATATGCGCCCGCAGAGAGAAAGCGGCGTCTTCCTCTCGATCGGAGATTTCTCATGAGCAACAAAAGATGCCTCAAAGAAAGGACTATCGGCTTTTCCTTCTTTTCTATATGATGCCGCAAGACGGCACATGAAAAACGGGAGAAATCCTTCCAGGCTGGTCTTGATCGGCTCTGTTTCCGCTTGCGGCGTTTCGTCTGATTGCGGGAGAAGCCCCGGGATGTCGCATGAATATCACGCAGGGGCACGCTCTGACGGTGTGTTTTTCAAGTCCAGTTTGTCATTCTAGAGAGAACGCACATGATCCAGACCGACCCTATTGCCTTTTCCCCTTCAATTCCTCTCGATTCCACTGAAAAACTTTGGGAATGGCATATCCCTTCGGATCGGCTTTTCTTCAGCAAGGGAACCAGGTTGGCCTTTGGCTTGTCCGATGGGGAAAGCCCCGCCACAATGGCGGCATTTTTTGAACATATCCCGGAAGGTTGCCTGCAGTCGCTTTGCGAGCTGCGTGAAGGCGTTATCGGCGGGGACAGGGGCTTTCTGGAGACGGCGTATCCGGTCGAAAACTTTTTTGTCCGAGAACGGCTGTTTGTATTGGAAAGGGACGCCGAAGGCCGGGCGATCCGCATCGCAGGGCAATTTGAGATCGCTCCCGGCACGATGGCCTATCTGCCTCCGGTGAGCACCGTGTCCAAAGGGCAGGCGCAGATCTGTTTCTGGAACTGTTCCCTGGAAAAGAGGACGCTGTGGGTCGACGCCAACGGCTCCCGCCTGCTCGGGTATGCCGAGGCCATGCCGCGTGTGTTCAACCTTGATGAATGGAAAGAGCGTCTCCACCCCGAAGAAGGCACCGATTGCCGCTATCAGCTCATCATCGAACAGCCGTTGTTCGGAGACGAGCTTACGGATGATCTGCGGGTCCGCAAGGAAGACGGCTCGTATGTCAAAATATGGGTGCGGGGCTCCATCCTGAGCCGTGATGCGGATGGTCACGCCGTCAGCATGTCGGGCACCTGGCAGCCTTTTGGGTTTGTTGAGGAACGCCACGAACAACGGACGCCGGAAAACGGCAGCCTGCTTTCCGCGCTCAATGCAGCCGGGGACGGCCTGTGGGACTGGAACCCCATTACGGACGAAGTGTATTACAGCCCGCGCTGGCTTTCCATGCTCGGGTACACGGCGGAACAGTTCCCCGGGCGCCTCGAAACGTGGAAAGAGAAGATCCATCCGGACGATCTCAAAAAAATCGTGGAACCGCAGCGTAAGCTGGCGGATTCCCCGAAATACGGCGACACGTTCGAGTGTACGTACCGCTTGAAGCGCCTGGACGGGAGCTATGCCTGGATCCTCGGGCGGGGTTACGTGACGCACCGCGACGCAAAGGGGCGGGCCACCCGCATCGTCGGCTTGCACACCAACATCACGGCTTCCCAGGCGGACAGGGATTATTTCGAAAAGCTCGCCCAGAACGATGCGCTGACGGGCCTGCACAGCCGGACCTACTTTGATATCAAGCTGGCGAACATCGAGAACAAAGGGATCCGCCCGTTGTGCGTGATCTCTTGTGACGTCAACGGATTGAAGCTGGCGAACGATTACATGGGGCATCTTGTCGGAGACAAGTTGCTCCAGACCGTGGCGGCCTTGTGCAAGGAAAGCGTGCGCACATCGGATTGCGTGGCCCGGATGGGCGGGGACGAGATCGTTATCCTGCTGCCCACATGCCCACGTGAGGCTGGCGAGGAGATCCTTGCCAAGCTGCGGCGGAACTTTGATCGGCACAACGCCTGTTCCGATCAGATGCCCGCGCTGGTTTCTTTTGGGCTGGCTTGTGCCGAATCCGCCGATATCCCAGCCTCCGCGATCCTCGTGGAAGCCGATCGGGAAATGCTCAAGGAAAAACGTTCCCACCGGAAAGCGGCCCATGAGCGGATCAAACAGTGGATCGAGCAAAACATGGACGTCGTCGTCTCGATTGAAGACGACAGGTATTAGGCCTTCCCCATTTTGAAAGGCCTTGACGCCGAACGCATATTCAGTGCGCCGCAACACAGCGCGGATTCGGCAAAAATGGTATTTCCGGCAAGATGGCCCTTTGAAAGGCGCAACACTTCAAAGGCAATCTGCCCCAAGACGGAGGCATCCTTTTGGATGCCTTTTTTATGTCCGATGGGGCGACCTTTTCTTGGTTCGCCTTTTTCATGAACGGCACTCACGGCGAGATGACGCGCTTTTCCGGTAACGCCATTCCCATGCGGGGAGGAAATGCCCCGGCCAAATGGAAGGGACCGGGGAGGCTGCGCCGTTTTTTCTTTTCTGCACTGATCTCTTTTTAAAGAACGAGTCGCGTAACATAACGGATATTTCGTTTTTTATGATGGTTTTTGTTCTTTATGACGCGTTGTCTTTCATATTTTCTTCTTGTTTCTCTGTTTTGAATGTGTTTATACAGGTATATGTAGTTTCATTTCGCTGTAAAAACATCTTGAATAGGTTTATGATACGTGTCACATTAAATGAAGCCTATAAAATATTATATTAAATATTTTAGTGTAAAACGTTAAGGCTCATGTGCCATCGAAATGTATGCTGGAAAGGCTCTCCATTCTGCTGGGATGGTTTCCTGATATTGTATTACGGCATTTCCGTATCGGGATTCGCTAGAAAAGATTGCAGAAATACCTCTTGAGCCGATAACCCAGTTTTCTATTATCATTTTTGATCCGTTATACGATCTATAATGATCCTGAAGGTAGAGAAATATGGAATGGAACTGGATACTCGAAGAATATGACGATATGGTTTATGTCAGCGATCTGAACAATTATGAATTGCTGTATGTGAACCGAGCAGGTCTTGATATGTTCCATCTTTCTCGGGAAGAACTCTTTTCTGGAAAAAAGTACCTTTGCTATGAGATATTCCACGGAAGAAATACGCCTTGTCCTTTTTGTACCAACAACTACCTGAAAGATTCAGGATTTTATGAGTGGGAGCATTATAACGAACAGCTGGGGAAAACGTATCTCCTGAAAGATCGGAAGGTACTGTGGGACGGGCGGGAATCCAGAATCGAGTTCGTTTTTGATGTCTCCAAGTACAAGAACAAACTGGACAAGCAGGGAAAACAGCAGGCGGCGATGCTGCGGAGCCTTCCGGGAGGCATCGCCCGGCTCGACGCGCGCGATGAACGCACAATCCTGTGGTATGGTTCGGAATTCCTGTCGATCATCGGCTACACGGAAGAGCAGTTTAAAGAAGAGCTGCAGAGCCAGTGCCTGTATGTTTATCCGGAGGATATGGAGCAGGCCGAGGCGGCGATGCACGAGGCGAAGGAAACGGGGCGGAGCAGCATCATGCAGGGCCGGATCGTGACCCGGTCTGGAAAAATCCGTCACTTGACCATCACGTTCAGCTATATGGACGGGAAGGACAGCGAGGATGGGATACCGTCCTACTACAGCCTGGGCATTGACGTGACGGAAACGGTCGAGCGGCAGCGGCTCCAGCAACAGGCGCTGGAAGACGCCTGTCGGGTGGCGAAGCACGCCAACCAGGGAAAGACGGAATTTCTTTCCCGGATGTCCCATGACATCCGGACCCCCATGAACGCCATTGTGGGGATGACGGCGATTGCGGGCGCCCATATTGAGGATACCCAGAAAGTGAGGGACTGCCTCAAGAAGATCAATACGTCCAGCAAACATCTGCTCAATCTGATCAACGAAGTTTTGGATATGTCCAAAATCGAGAGCGGACGCTTGGATGTGCGGGCGAACGATTTCAGCCTTTCCAATCTGGTGCAGAACGTGTTCGACGTGTGCAGGCCGATGATCATTGAAAAGGGGCATCACCTGACCATGAACATCAGCAAGGTGAGGCACGAGGGCCTGTATGGGGATGAGAGCCGCCTCCAGCAGGTTTTGGTGAACATCTTGTCGAACGCCGTGAAGTATACCCCGGCGGGCGGGCGTCTGCATTTCAGCATTGAGGAAAAGCCAACCCATGCCGAAGGGGCCAGCGTCTTTTACTTTACGTTTGAAGACAACGGGATCGGCATGTCCGAGGAGTTCGTCGGGCGCATCTTCGAACCGTTTTCCCGGGCCGAGGATTCCCGGATCAGCAAAATCCAGGGAACGGGCCTTGGCATGGCGATCAGCCAGAACATCATCCATATGATGAACGGCGAGATCACCGTGGACAGCACGCTGGGAAAAGGGAGCCGGTTTACGGTGAGCGTTGCGCTGAAATTCCGGGATGCCGAAGACGGGGAACCCCCTGTTTTGACCGATCTTCCCGTGCTTGTGGTGGATGACGAACGGGATGTCTGCGAATACGCGAGCCTGTTGCTCAAGGAAGTGGGGATGCGGGCTTTTTGGGTCTTGAGCGGGCAAGAAGCCGTCGCCGAGATTGTGCGCGCCCATGAGGAAAGGGACGACTACTTCGCGGTCATCCTGGACTGGAAAATGCCGGATATGGACGGGCTCGATACGGCCCGGGAAATCCGCCGCAGGGTCGGGCCGGATCTCCCCATCATCATGCTGTCGGGCTATGACTGTTCGGATGTGGGGGCGGATTTCCTCGCCGCGGGCGTGGACGTCTTCATCATGAAGCCGCTTTTCAAATCCAACATGGTGCACCTGTTGCGAAATTTTGCGGAGGATCGGGGATGTGGACATGCCTCGGTTGTGCCCAGGCCCGAAGGTCAACGCTTGGACGGATTGCATGTCTTGCTTGTGGAAGACAATGAAATCAATCAAGAAATAGCTAAAGAACTCCTCCTGATGGAAGGGGCGTCCGTTGACGTCGCCGACAACGGGGAACAAGCGCTCAACATCTTTGCCCGGTCGGAGGAAGGGTATTATCAGCTTGTCCTGATGGATATCCAGATGCCCGTCATGGACGGATACACGGCGACTGCCGCACTCCGTTCCTTGCGCAGGGATGATGCGAAGACTGCCATCATTCTGGCGATGACCGCCAACGTGTTCTCGGACGACGTCATCAAGGCCGAGGCATCGGGAATGAACGGGCATATTTCGAAGCCGTTCGACCCGGACAAGCTGTACGCCATGATCGCGGCGTCCTGCCATAAGAAAAGGGGATGACGGCCCGGCGGGTTGAATGCCTTCTTGTGCGAAGGGTGATGGGGTTTCCTTCCGCAAGGAAAAATGAGGTGTGGGGAAGGGAATTGAGAAGGGACAAAAGGCTGGCTGTCCCTTTTATATTGATGCAGCGCTGTCCCTATGAGGGGAGCGGATCCTCCTGTCGGAGTGGGTGGGCAAATGAAGCTTTCGCCGCATGATTCCTCGCTGGATGCTCTCAAGTTCGTTGTGGATATGGCCGATGTCCCGATGGTGATCACGGACGAGGACGGGCGTTTCGTGTTTGCGAACGGGCACACGCTGGATATTGTAGGGAAAGCCAAAGATGCCTGCATAGGTAAACCACTCGCGTCCCTCCTATCCGTTTCCCGGCGCCCACGGTTCAACAGGAGCGGCAAGGCCCCTGTGCTGTTCACGCGGGAAGGGCGTTTTTATGAAGTCGATGGGATCAGCCGGTTTCATACCAAATCGGGTATGCTCGAGTTGTCCCGGATTCATGACGTGACGTCCACGTACCGGGACAAGGAAATGCTCGAATTCCTGAAAAGCAACGCGCCCATAGGTATTTTCCAGTTCGTCATGGACGAGCACTTCTCGTTTTTTTACGTTTCGGAAGGGTTTTGCGCGATGCACGGGTATACGCAGGACCAGATGAAAACGGCTCCGGATATCAGGGGGAGCGAGCTTATTCACCCCGACCACCTCCAACGCTTTAACGACTTGATCAGGACGGCCTATGAAGACGGAAAATCCTCCGTCGGCTTCGAGATGAAAGTCATCAGGCGGGACGGCAAGGTCCGCTGGCTCCTCACGCAGTGTTCGTTTGTCAAAACGGTGGACGGGACCATCGTGTACGGCTACGTCTCGGACTGCACCGACCTGAAAAACATGGAGGAAAAGACCAAAACCGTCCAGGATGTTTGCAGGTTCACGGTCAACCACGACTACGAATGGATCTTGTTGGTCGACATCCCGGTGGACAGGTACGAGTACTTTTTTTCGGGTCGGAACAGCATGATCGGAAGCGGGATGCAGGGCGTTTTCAGCGAGCTGGTGCGGCTCCGGAGCGAAACGGTCGTCCATCCTGATGATGTGGAGGCTTACCGGGCCTTTTTCAAACCGGAACGCCTTGCCTGGGAAAATGGCACGCCGGGGCTGTCCCATGAGCTCAAGTATCGTGTGCTCATGGGCAACGGGCAAGCCCGGTGGCATTGCTTACGGGCGTATCTTTTTGACCCCGTAAGGCGGATGCTCCTCTTTTGCGCCAAAGACGTTGAGGAAGAGGAGCGCCAGAAGGCTACGTTGCGTATGGCGCTCGTTGCCGCCGAACAGGCCAACCATGCCAAAAGCGAGTTCCTTTCCCGGATGTCGCACGACATCAGAACGCCGATGAACGCGATCATCGGCATGGCGGCCATTGCGGGCATGAACGTGGGCAACCCCGAACGGCTCAGCGAGTGCCTGAACAATATCGCCTTGTCGTCCCGTTTCCTGCTGTCGCTCATCAATGACGTCTTGGACGTCGCCAAGATCGAAAGCGGCAAGATGAGCCTGGCTTCCGAACCGTTTGATTTTGGTGAACTCGTCAGCTCCGTCAGCTCGTTCACATACGGCAGCGCGGTGGCGAAGGGCATAATATTCAACCTGTTTGCCTCTCCGCTCCTTGAGAAGATCTATGTCGGCGATCCCCTGCGCATCAAGCAAGTCTTGATGAACTTGCTGTCCAACGCCCTGAAGTTTGCGCCCGAAAAGGGCAGGATCGAATTCAACATCACGCCAGTCCAAAAAGTCGGGCATCGGGAACTCGTACGGTTCGTCATTTCCGATAATGGGATCGGCATGAGCAAGAGCTTTCAGGAAAGGATGTTCCAGCCGTTCGAGCAGGAGATGACGGATCAGCGGGGCCTTTCGGGATCAGGGCTTGGCTTGGCCATTGTCAGGAGCTTCGTCCAGCTGATGGACGGGACCATTCGCGTGGAGAGCGAGCAAGGAAAGGGGTCGTCTTTTTCCGTGGACATACCGCTCGGGCTGTTCGAGGGGGCGCTGTACGGATGGGATAAGGACGCCTTGGAACAATCCGAGAGCGTGCGAGTGCTGGTCATAGGCGATGACAGGGCTGCCTGTGAGCATACGGCGGTACTGCTGCGCCGTATGGCGGTTGAAGCGTCCTTCGTGCTTTCCGGCGAAGAGGGCGTCGTCTGTGTGCGGCAAGCCCGGGAGAGGCGGCGGGATTACGGCATGATCCTGATCGATTGGGAAACGCCGGGCATGGACGATATGGAAACGGTCCGGCATATCAGGGAAATCGTTGGAAAGGCCACGACTCCCATCGCCATGTCGGCCTGTGATTGGAGGGAGATGGAAGCCCCTGCCCGTACCGCCGGCGTAGATTATTTTATCAACAAGCCCGTATTGCGGGAGCATCTGCGTGATATGCTTTTGGTGGTGACCCATCACAGGCACGCCTTTGATGTTCCGGCCATGCCGGAGGAAGTCCGTTTTAACCGTGAAAAGATCCTGATTGCCGAAGATAACGATCTGAATGCCGAGATCCTCAAAACGCTTCTGGAGTCAAGGAATCTCTCCGTCGTCTGGGCCGAGAACGGCAAGGTTGCGGTGGAGCGCTTTGCGGAATCCGAACCGGGGGAATACGCCGCTATCCTGATGGATGTCCGTATGCCGGTCATGGACGGCCTTGAAGCCACACGGCACATACGCGGCATGACAAGGGAAGACGCGCGGCGTATTCCGATTTTCGCACTCTCCGCGAACGCCTTTGCGGACGACATCCAGCGATCCCTGCAGTGCGGCATGAACACGCATTTTAACAAGCCTGTGGATATGGATTCCATTTGCGCAGCACTGCACTACTGGCTGGAACATGATAAAGGAAACCGGCCGTGATGTGGCGGTATTGCTCCGTCAATGCCTGCGGCATCCGGAATGGGATTGAAAAAAGAGTTGTGCAATGAGGCCGCAACTCTTTTTTATTTATGGAGATAGAGAACAACGGAAGAGGAGGAGCTAGGGGCAGGACTCATTCAGAGCCCGTGCTTCGTCACGCCTTTTTCTGGCTTCGGCAAGGCTGACTTCTGGGTACTTGCCAAGGGCAAGAGTCTTCTGTTTGCCGTCAAAACGGTAGAAGAGCCTCCAGAGCTTTCCCCCGGCAGGTGAGACATGGATGTACAGCCCGTCACAGTCCGAGAGCTTTTGAACCTTGCCGGAGGGCTTCAACGCTCTGAGCTTGGTATCCGTTTTTGCGGCTTTTGCTGGTATGGAAAGATGCCAGCGAGAATACCAGCAAAAAGGGCGGATGTACACGACTCCAGCGAACGCCTATGAACATGCAAACAGCATAAAAGTAAAGCCCGCCAAGGCTTTGTGAACCTTAACGGGCTTTACCGAACTTCGATGTGGTGCCGAGGGCGGGACTCGAACCCGCACAGGAATTCCCACTACCACCTCAAGATAGCGTGTCTACCAATTCCACCACCTCGGCGCGAAAAGAGGTATATGCAAAACAGAGGCGGCTGGCAAGCTTTTTTTTGCGATTCAGTGAAATTTTTTCGCCTGTCCGCATGGGGTCCCGGCCTTTTTCCCTGTGCGGGCGTTACGGATGGCTCGAGTGGGGAGGAGCCGCATTCCTTGCTATGGAAGGGGAGGAGAAATCTGTTTGTTTCGGTTGCTGAGGGTTCTTTTCTGGGGGCCGCGGAACCCAGCGCTTGGGGGAAGCCGCTTTGATCCGCACGTTAGAGGAGGGTGGGCAGCGGCGGAAAGACGCGCTTTTCCTTCAATCTGTCGAAGAGGGTTGCCTTGCCGGGCTGTTGCATGTCAATGCAGGGGGAATCGGCTGAACAAGGATGGTGGGCATGAACGTCTCGTTTGAATACTACAAGGTCTTTTATCACGTGGCGAGGCTCGGGAGCATTACCCTTGCGGCCAAGGCGTTGTTCCTTTCGCAACCGGCGGTGAGCAAGTGCATACGGCAGCTTGAAAAGGTACTCGGCTGCGCGTTGTTTTATCGGATGCACAAAGGAATGCGGCTCACGCCTGAAGGGGAAGTGCTCTACCAGCACGTTGCGCAGGCCTGCGAGCAGATCGCCATCGGGGAAAAGAAGATTCAGGCCATGCTGCATCTGGACTGGGGGAGCATCCATATTGGTTCCTCCGATATGATCATGCATGCCTTCCTGCTCCCGTATCTGGAGCGGTTCCATAAGAATTATCCCAAGGTCCGCATCAGCACCATCACGGCATCGACGCCTGAAACGATTGCCTCGCTGCGGGCCCGCCGGATCGATCTGGGCGTCGTGTTTTCGCCAGTGGAAGAAAACGAGGATCTGGATATAATCCCCGTTTGCACGGTTCAGGATACGTTTATCGCGGGTAACACATTTCGCCATCTGGAAGGCTCCGTGCTCTCGCCGGATGAGGTTGCCAAGCTCCCTATCGTGTGCCCGGAAAAGGGGACCAGCACCCGGGCGTATCTGGATGAGTTTTTCCAGTCGCACGGCGTTGTGCTTGACCCGGAATGCGAACTGGCGACGACGGTGCTGATCGTACCTTTTGCGGAGCGAGGGTTGGGGGTGGGCATAACCGTGCGGCGATTTGCGGAGGAGAGCCTCAGGGCGGGAAGCGTCTTCGAGCTCCAGACAACGCATAAGATACCGGAGCGGGCCATTGCGGTGGTGACCAGAAAGCGAAGCCAGATTTCACACGCGGGCCATGCCTTCATACGCTGCCTGACCGGAAAAGGAACTGAAGAGGCCGGAGGTGAGCAACCGCGGGAAAAGTGCAGTCCAGGCTGATCGAATCATTAACTTAAGGGCATGTTTCTCATGAGTATATTTCATTTTACGCATGAATGGGCGTAGCGTACGAACGGGAGGCAGGAGGCGCCCACGTTGCGGAGGCGTACGGCCAGAATGGCCGTCGCGCGAGGGGACGCCGGTTTTGCAGTAAGGGGATATGCCATTATGAAAAGAGGTTACCTGTTTATTGCGCTGGCAACGCTGTTTTTCAGCACGATGGAAATCGCGCTCAAGGAAGTTGCCGGACTGTTTAATCCTGTCCAGTTGAACCTCACGCGGTTTCTCATCGGCGGCCTTGTCCTTATCCCGTTCGCCAGGCGGATGCTCAGGAAGCGCGGTGTCCGGATCGACGGCTTGAGCCTCGTTAAACTGGCCGGGCTCGGCTTTCTGGGGATTGTGGTCAGCATGACCTTGTATCAGCTCGCCGTGGAGAACACGAACGCCTCGGTCGTCGCCGTCCTGTTCAGCTGCAATCCCGTGTTCGTGCTCGTTTTCGCCGGGCTCATCCTGCGTACGCAGATCCTGCGCCAGCACGTCATGGCGCTGGTGCTGGAATGCCTCGGCATCCTTATCCTGATCAATCCTCTGGATACGTCCATCAGCACGGCGGGCATCACGTTTACCCTGCTGTCCACGGCGGTGTTCGCCCTGTATGCCGTGCTCGGGACCAAAATGTGCGCCAAGTATTCCGGCGTGGTCGTGACATGCGGGAGCTTCCTGTTCGCCAGCCTTGAAATGGCGGCCATCGTCGCGGTCAGCCGCCTCTCGGCGGTCGCCGGGGTTCTCGCGGACATCGGGCTCGGCCTTTTCGCGGATATCCCCCTGCTTTCCGGGTATACCCCGTTCAGCGCGCTGATGATGCTGTACATCTGCGTCGGCGTGACCGGGGCGGGCTTTGCCTGCTACTTTATGGCGATGGAGGCGACCTCTCCGATCACCGCCTCATTGGTCTTCTTCTTCAAGCCCGCCCTCGCGCCCGTGCTGGCCTTGGTTTTTCTGCAGGAAGCCATTCCGGTGAGCATGGTGGTGGGCGTCCTGTTTATCCTCGCGGGTTCGCTGGTTTCGCTTATCCCTGCCTTGTCCATGATTCCCGCGATGGCACTCGGAAAGGTATGGTGCTGGAAGCAGGGCCGGGCCTGACGCCTTTCCGCAGACGGGCAACGGCGTTTTCCCTCTTCCCGCAAAAAAAGCCCGGACCAAAACCGTCCGGGCTTTTTTGTGGGGAATGTCGTTTAGTTCCAGGGCTGCTTGCCGCAAGCCTTCAGATATTCGTTGATGGCATCCTTGCCGCCCACGAAGTCCGCCATTTCAGGCCACACCTTTTCAATGGCGACTTTTTTCCACTGTTCTTCGTCTTCGAGCTGGGAAACCTTGAGCCCTCCGGCCACGAGTTCCCGCTTGGAGGCTTCGGCCTGCTCGACCTGGAACAGCAGGGATTTTTCCTGCGCGTACTTGCCCGCATCGATCAGGATCTGACGGACTTCGGGCGTCAGTTTTTCGAAAACGCGCTCGCTGATCACCAGCGGCTGGAGATGGTAGGTGTAGTGCACCTCGGTCAGGTAGCGCTGGTTGGCTTCGTTGAACTTCATGGCCCGGAAGCCGATGTAGCCGTAACACTGGCCGTCGACGTCGCCGGACTGGAGGGCGTTGAAGGTCATGGACCACGGGATGAGGGACGGGATAGCCCCGAACGCCTTGTAGGTGGCGATCATGACCGCGCTTTGAGGCACGCGGAATTTCAACCCCTTCATATCGCTCAGTTTGGTAATCGGGTGCTTGTCGTTGGAGATGAAGCGGAATCCCGTGTACGTCCACGTCAGGATACGGAACCCGGCTTCGGTGGCGTACTTGTTCAGCAGTTCCGCAGGGGCGCCGTTGGTCCCGGCCACGACCTCGTTCAGGTTGGCGAACAGGTAGGGCAGGGTCAGAAGGCCCAGCTTCTTTTCAAGGGGCACGATGTTGGCGATGCCGCCAAGGGCCATGTCGAGCGTGCCCTTCTGGACCTTGCGGAAACGTTCCCCTTCGTCGTCGCCCGGCGAGCCGCCGTAAATGCAGACAACCTGGATGGCGCCGTTGGTCTTGTCTTCCACATATTTTTTGAACGCATTGCCCACGACGCCCATTTCGGAGCTTTCGGGATCGCCCATGGCGATCGTCAGCGTCGTGTGCGGCGCGGCGGAAGCGGAGGCGGCGCACAGGAAGAACCCCGCCATCAGCAAGGAAACGATGGTTTTGCAGCTCATAGCATTCTCTTCTTTCTGATTGGCTTGTGTGAAGCGAAGGCGGCGGGAGGGCCCCGCCGCCCGGCAGTTATTGCAGCCCGGTACCCATGAGGTTGGGCAGGAAGAGCACGATATCCGGGAACATCACCAGAATGGCGATGACGGCGATGTTGATCGCCACGAGGGGCAGCGCCTTGAGGGATATTTCCTCAAGGGAAATATTGGCGATGCCGGAGGCGATGAACATGTTTTCGCCCAAGGGCGGCGTGGAGAACCCGATGCCGCAGCAGCAGATGAGGATGATGCCGAAATGGATCGGATCAACCCCGTATGCTGTCATAATGGGCAGCAGAACCGGCGTCACCAGCATGATGATGGCAAGGGTTTCCATAAACATGCCGAGGAACAGCAAGAGGATAACCACAAAGAACCACACCAGGTTCACATTGTTGGTGAAGGACAGGATCCAGTTGGCGATTTCCACCGGGATCCGGTACGAGGTGAGCAGGTAGCCGAAAGCCGTTGCCGTGAAGACGAGCACGAGCACGCGGCCCGTCAGCCAGGACGTGGTCTTGAGGGACGCCATGAAACTTTTCAGCGTCAGTTCCTTATGGATGAAGATACCCACGAGGATGGTGTAGAAAATGGCCACGACGGCGGCTTCCGTCGGCGTGAAGATACCGGCGTAGATGCCGCCAAGGATGATCACCGGGGCGAGGATGGACCAGAAGCCGTCGCGCAGGGAGTGGATGAAGGTCTTCAAGGACCAGTCCAGCCCTTCCGTTTTGAGGTTCCGGCACAGGAAGAAGTGCATGACGCTGAGGCCGACGGCGATGAGGATGCCCGGGATGATGCCGGCCATGAACATTTTTGAAATGCTCTGCTGGCCGGATACGCCGTAGATGACCATGGGGATGCTCGGCGGGATGATGATGCCGATGCCGCCCGCCGTGGCGGTGGCGGCGGCCGCATAGCCTACGTTATAGCCTCGCTTGGCCATGGCCGGGATCATGAGCATACCCACGGCGGCCGTGGTCGCGGGGCCGGATCCGGAAATGGCGCCGAAGAAGACGCAGGACAGGGTCGTGGAGATCGCGAGGCCGCCGGGCGTGGGGCCGACGATGTTTTCGGCGACATGCACGAGACGTCTGGACACGCCTGCCGCTTCCATGAGTGAGCCCGCTAGGACGAATGCCGGCAACGCCATGAGCGGGAAGGCCGTCAGCGAGGCGAAGGCACGTTCGATCATCAGGCTGAGGTCAATGTCGAGCACGATGAAGCAGGCCATGGTCGCAACGCCGAGGGCGACCATGATCGGGCTGCCGATAAGGAGCAGCACGAAGAAGATGCCGAACAGCAGAAGGCCGATGTTCGCGGGGGAAAGGGCTTCCATCATTCCTTGTCTCCTTCTGCCATGAGCGTCTTTTGGCTTTCTTTGATGGATTCCTGATCCGGGTCAAGAATCTCTTCTTTCAGGATGTACTTGATGACGTTCACCTGAACGATGCGGATGGCCATCAGCAGGAAGCTCAAGGGGAAGACAAGGTAAACCATGCCCAAATCCCAGTCCAAGGCCGGGGTTGCGTACGGGAACTCCACGAGGTCGAGGACGGCGATATAGCCTTCCCACGCCATGATGAGCGAAAAGCAGAGCCAGATGATGTCCCCGATGAACAGGAACAGGTTGCCCACCCATTTGGGCGCTCTGGAGAACTGGAGCGTCACGCGGTTCAGGGCGCACAGGCGCGTCGCATAACATGCGCCGAACAGGATGAACCAGATAAAGGCGAAACGGGCGATTTCTTCCGTCCACGGCAGCGACATGTTGATCTGCCGCAGGACGATCTGGAGCAGAATGACGACGACAAAGAAAACCAGCAGGAACTGGCACAGATAGCTTTCGAAGTGGTCCAGAAGGGCCAGGACTATTTTTTTCACGTTTGCTATTCCTCCTCCCAAATCCTTAAAAAGCGCGGGACGGCATTCCCCGAACGGGCGCCGGGCCGGAAAAAGGCGGAACCCGCGGCAAGAAGACATTCCGTACAGGAGGAATCCGTGTTCCCCTGCCTCTGACGCCGTTCCGCAAGAACAGACCGACGCCAGCGGCGCTACACGGATTCCTTCCGTACTCAAGAGGGCAGGGTCCGCCCCCGCAGACCCGACCCTATGTCTTCATGACGAATTACTTCCAGGCGTCCTTGCCGCAAGCCTTCAGGTATTCGTTGATGGCGTCCTTGCCGCCCACGAAGTCAGCCATTTCGGGCCACACCTTTTCGATGGCGGCCTTCTTCCACAGGTCCTCGTCTTCAAGCTGGGAAACCACGAGGCCGCCGGCAATGAGTTCCTTCTTTGCGGCTTCGGCGTTTTCGAGCTGGAACTTCAGGACGGCATCCTGAGCGTACTTGCCCGCGTCAACGATGACCTTCTGCATTTCGGGGGTCATCTTCTTAAACACGCGTTCGCTGATGACCAGAGGCTGCAGCTGATAGGTGTAGTGGACTTCGGTGAGGTATTTCTGGTTGGCTTCGTTGAACTTCATGGCCTTGAAGCCGATGTAGCCGTAGCACTGGCCGTCCACGACGCCCTGCTGGAGGGCGGTGAAGGTTTCGGCCCAGGAGATGGGGGTCGGGCTGCCGCCGAAGGCCTTATAGGCGGCGATCAGCACGGCGCTCTGGGGCACGCGGAACTTCAGGCCCTGCATGTCGGCCATCTTGGTGATGGGGCGCTTGGAGTTGGAGATGTAGCGGAAGTCCGTGTAGGTCCACGTGAGGATGCGGAACCCGGCTTTGGTGGCGTACTTGTTCAGCAGTTCGGCGGGAGCGCCGTTGGTGCCGGCCACGACTTCGTCGATGTTGGCGAACAGATAGGGCAGGGTCAGCAGGCCGAGCTTCTTTTCAAAGGGCACGAGGTTGGCGATGCCGCCCATGGCCAGAGGCAGGGTGCCTTTCTGAACGTTGCGGAAGGCTTCGCTTTCGTCGCCCAGCGAGCCGCCGTAGAAGCACTGCACTTCCACTTTGCCGCCCGTTTTTTCTTCCACATACTTCTTGAAGGCATGGCCGACGACACCCATTTCGGAATCTTCGGGGTCACCCACTGCAACTTTCAGCGTCGTTTCCGGCGCGGCGGATGCGGGGACGGTCCACAGAAGCAGTGCCGCCAGTACAAGGGGAAGCATCTTCTTGTAGCTCATGAATGTTCTCCTCTCTCTTGGTTGGATTGTGAAAAAAAACCTATTGTCGACACTAGCACAGAAAATAATTGAAGGCTAGAGGGAGGAGAAAAGAGGCAGGGGGGATTGCCGTAATATACAGAATACATTGTAATACTGAAAATTTATCAGCATTTTGAGCAAGAACGGGCCTGATGCCCGCTATTGTGCGAAACGCGGGATTTGTATGCATTTTAAGTGGATAGTATTTTTATTTCAGTATGTTTGATGTATGAAAGATATTTTTGTGCAAAATATTTCTGGAAAAATAAAGAAGTCTTTTCAGTGATACTGTCAAAAACTATAGGTTATAATAACCATGTTGATTTATTGATATAATTGTATCCAGCTGTTCATTGGAATGCATTTGTATATTGCGTAGGGGAGCCGTAAATGTTGCAAAGAAGAGACGCTGTCTTGAGAATGCCATATGTTCCATAAAGAACATGGTATGCTGTTCTCCAGACTGCTTTTCTTCGCCAGAAAATGGTTTTGCATACATATCATGGGGTCTTTATTTGGATAAATAGATGGATATGGCCTGATGAAATATCCATTTATATCTTCACACGATTCTTTTTCCTTCCCGTTGTTTTGTTTTTATACCCGTTGATGACTGTCGACACATAAAGGCGCGTGACGGCGGTGCCCCTGGGCATACAGTCGGAAACCATCCGCGATCGGTAAAGGCAGCCCTCCAAAACGGGTGATCGGGAGGGACGCCTTGCCGCCTGCGGGACAAACGCCAAAAGCCCCCTGGCTAGAATGGCCCGGGGGCTTTTGGCGTCCTTCAGGACGGGCGCGGGGCGCGGGAAACGGCCCGCTACGCTTGTTTCATGGATGGGGTGCCGTTTGGAGCGGGCGGGACCCTAGTACCGCATCCCGGAAAAGTCGCCGTAACAGTCGTGGCTGGTGGAGGCCTGTTTCGGGTCCATCAGGACGGCTTCCCACATTTCCGTGTAGTAGACGCAGGTGCCGGGATTTTGGGCGGCGGCCGAGAGGTGATCCCTCGCCTCAAAAACGGGCCATGAACATTTGAGGGACAGCGCGTCGTTGAAAGAATCCGCTTCCACGATTTCGGAAGCGCCCTGGACAAGGTTCATGTTCATCCCTGAGTAGTAAACAAGCTTGTACTGAGACATGGCGGTGTGTCCACGGGGGGAGAGGCTGGCTCTCCCCCCGCCGTGTTAAGGATTAATGAAGGCCGGGAAGAAGATATTTACTCACAACGAACAGAACCACAAGCAGGACGATGCCCAAAGTGATGCCGCCCTTGATGAGCTTGAGTTCCGTTTCGTCCATGGGCTCGTATTCCATCTTCTGTATTTCTTCATGAAACTTCACGTCGTTCTTCTTTTCTGCCATGATCGTTCTCCTTAGCTAAGCAGTGTGTGAAATCAGGAGGCCAGAGGAGGGGTCATGCCGTGGAAGAACAGCCACGAGATGAACAGCCCAAGCCAGATGATGAAGCCGAACAGGCACACCACATAGACGATGGCCAGTCTGCCGATGCCTTCCTCCATGAGCTTGCGGAAGTTCGACACCATGCCGATGGTGAAGAAGGTGAGCAGGAAGAAGATGACGCGGAACGCGTTCAGCGTACCGGAAACGCTCGCGCCGGTCTTCTGCAGCTCGGGGGACTGGAGGCAGATGATGAGGAGAATGGCAAACGTGATGATATAGCCGAGCACGAAGCGGGGGAAACGGGCCCACACGTCGCCCCAGTGCATGGTCCGGTCGCCGGACTTGTCAAACTTGGTGCACCATACCCATGCGAGGACCAGGGCCCACACGCCGATGAATACGTCGATGAAGATCTTGACGGTGGTGGTGACCATGATGATCCAGCCGGGTTCCCAGTTGATCCCGGCTTCGGCGGCCTTGGCGAGGATCAGCGATTCGGCGATGGCGCCGGAAGCGATGGCTCCGCCGTCGGACTTGACGGCGAGGCCCATCCAGCCGCCCGCGACCATGGGTTCTCCGGTCAGGAAGTGCTGCGCGATGAAGGGGAGGATCAGCATTTCGATGCAGGTGAATACCACGACGAGCGAGGAAACCATGATCGGAACGACGGGCCGGGAGCGGATGGCCGCGCCCGTGGCGATGGCGGCGGAAACGCCGCAGATGGAGATGCCGGACGCCAGCGGGGCCGCCCATTCGCGGTTGAACTTGAAGTACCGGCGGGCGACGTAATAGACCACGCACCAGTAGAGGAGATAGGCTTCAACAATGGCGCACAGTCCCCGGAAAATGATGTGCCCGGCGAAACCGGCGGCGTCGGCGGCCTTCACGCCGAGTTCCGCGCCCATGATGACGATGGCGATCTTGACGAACAGCTCGGGACGGCAGGCGTCCTTCAAAGATTCCGCAAGATTCGGCATAAAGTTACTGATCACGATGCCCATGACGAGGGCGAGGATGAGCCCCGCCTCGGTGCTCAGGCCCAGCGCCCACGGAATCCCCTGCGCCTTGAGCTGGGTGGGGTTGGCCGCGATGTAGGCGTTGGCGCCCAGCGTATAACAAATCATGGCGATAAAGAAGATGATGGTGAAGGACTTGACGAACTTCACCACGTCGTTCCCCATGAGCTTCACACAACAAGCCAGCGCGCCCGTCAGGATGGCATAGGTAGCGAACAGTGCGCCATAGCCGGGGAGAAGACCTTTGGTGGCGGGACGCCACGCGTCAAGCGGATCGCCCACCCACATGCCGATTTTGACGGCCCAGCCGAGCATGTCTATCCCGCTGAACTTGAGCAGGGCAAGGATAAAGATGACGCTTCCAAGCAACAAGGCTACGCGATCTTCATTCAACGGCTTTCTTACGGTTTCCATATTCCTCACTCCGAAATATGTTCTTAAGTAATGCGAAATGGTCCTAAAGCATGAGTCCAGCCCCCTCGACCGGGTGCACGCTGAAAAAGACGGAGGAAACGGTCCTCATTCACGGGAACGGATGCCGTTCTCGTGTCAGGCGTGTCCGGGAGCATGAAAGAGCCTCTTTCAGCCATATCCGATCTGGAGACTTACGAGAGGGAGCGCGGAGGAGCGAAGGGGAGTGGGAGCATCCCGTGAAAGTCGCACAGTTTGGGAAGAAAATCATTTTGCAGGCGGCAAAGATGGATTTTCCTGACGACGGGGGCGTAGAGAAGAAAACCAAGCAAGAGGGAAAGCAACGGAAGAAGAGGTTCTATGCCGCTTGTATTTGTATTGTAATTTAAACGCTTGTGCTCAGCAATACGCTGCGTTACGGCATATTCGCAGATTTCTTCGGATACGATGTTTTCTCTGTCTTCGAAGTAAAAGGTATTCTCTATTGCTGCATATTGCCATACACCACAGATCATTGTGAACACAAAAAGTGTGCACATGAATTTTTGTGTGACTGAAGGAATAGGCATACAACAGCTCTCTGGGTATTATTCGGATGGTATAGTGAATTTTTAAACTTGAAAATAGAACATGTCAATACGATTTGATATTATTTTATCAGACAGTATATTTCCATTGAAATAATACTGCATACTAGGCGAACCCCACAGTGTTTAAAAGGAAAAAGGAACAGGCCGCCAGAAGACCGGAAGCGGGAATGGTAAGGACCCAGGCAATGATGAGGTGCCCCGCGACCCCCCAGCGGACGGCGGTGAGGCGCTTGGTCGAGCCTACGCCGAAGATGCAGGCCGTGATCGTGTGCGTCGTGCTGATCGGCGCACCAAGGAGCGACGCGCCGGAGATGACCAGTGCGGCCGACGTTTCGCTGGCGAAGCCGTGAACGGGTTCCAGTTTGAAGATCTTATGCCCCATGGTTTTGACGATTTTCCAGCCGCCCATGGCAGTACCGAGCGCCATAAAGGTGGCACAGAGGCACTTGACCCAGAGGGGGACGGCTATCGTTTCGATTTCGTTGAAAATGAAGAGGGCAAGGGTGATCACCCCCATCGTTTTCTGGGCATCGTTCATACCGTGGCTGGTCGCCATGAACGCCGCCGAGAGCACCTGAAGCCGCGTGAAGGCCGTATTGAGCTTGTTCCGCGCGCACTTTGCGCACAGGAACATGATGAGGAACATGACCAGCAGCCCCATACCGAATCCAGCCAGAGGGGAGAGGACCAGCGGCAGCAGTATTTTGGTCAGGATGGAGCCCCCGTTGAGGGATGAAAAGCCGGCATAGGCCACGGCGGCCCCCATGAGCCCTCCTATCAGCGCATGGGAGGAAGAGGAGGGGATCCCGAAATGCCATGTGAACAGGTTCCAGCCTATCGCCCCGATCAGGGCCGCAAGCACCAGCGGCTGGCAGTTTGCGACAATATCGGGGTGGACAATGCCCGCTCCGAGCGTGTTGGCGACCTTTGTCCCTAAAAACGCCCCGATCAGGTTGAGGGTGGCTGCCATGATGACGGCAGTCCGAGGGCTCAGCACCTTGGTCGAAACCACGGTAGCGATGGCGTTGGCGCAGTCGTGAGCGCCGTTGGTGAAATCAAAGATCAACGCCACGATGATGATCAGAATAAGGAGGAAGGAAACGTCAAACATACTTCAGCGCAACCTCCTCAAGCGTGTCTGCGAGATCCGATACAGCATCGACCGTGCGCTCCATGCGGTCGTAGACCTGCCCCCAGAGGATGAGCTCCCTGACGCGTTCAAACGTTTCGATCTCGCTGTCCATCAACTCGGCAAGCCCGGTCGACTGGAACATTTCACAGTCGGACTTCCTGGATTTGAGCGTATGGATGTGCGCGGACACCTCTTTCTTCATGGAAATTTCATCCAGCATGGACTTCGTGTCCCGCAGCATCCCCCGGATCCTTTCCGTGATCATCTGAGCGGGAAAACGCTGGTACATGAACCCGGAAACAAAAAAACGGTTGGCAAGATGCTGTATCTTATCCGCCACCCGTTCCTGGGCCATGTTGATCGCATGGATATCCTCACGATCGATGGGTGTGATGAACGTCTGGGAGAGATGCTGAGTGATGCTCCGATAGAGCCGATCCGCCTCTTCTTCCAACAGGTTGATCCGCTTCAGATGGCGCTCCGACGCTTCCGTGTTGTCCATGACGACGGCGAGCGCCTCCGACATCTCTTGCAGGAGGGCGTTCTGCTGTACCAGAAGCTCGAAAAAAGGGACGGTCTGAGGCAAAAAGCGTGCAAACATTCTTCTGTCCTAACGGTTGAGTATGGAAAAACAGGGACGGTGTACGTTCCTGAACAGCCGCTGAAAGTGGGCAGAATGTGAGGCGATGCCTGATAAAGAAAAAAGACCTTCACGGCATGACTGCCGTGAAGGTCTCACTTATCAAGCAAACACTTGATGGTAACGCCAGGCCGTAAAGCCATGCTGTTGACGCTACCGGGGTCTCAAGGACCCAGCTACTCCCCTTACACTTCTTCTAGAGGATAGAATACGGCATCTTTTATGTCAATGCTTTTTTCTTTTTTTCACAATGGCCTTATCCATAGAATCGTTCCTTTACGGCATACAACCGTAAGAAGAACAAGCTGTGAGACAATTCCTGCTCCTTTCCATTGGATAGATGCAGGATAAGCAGAAGGCTGTTGCACAAAGCCATCATGAAAAAGTCTGTGGAGATACGTCTTAGGAGTACACAAGCTGAAGCATGATGGACGTAGAAAATCAAGATACGGTAAAATGCACCTCGAATAGAGTCGTGGAAAAGGATTTTTCAGACAACGTTGAACACAGAAAAAGCCCTCAACCATTCAAATCAAGGGCTTTCAGGATTTCATCGGATGTCTTGGAGTTTTCAAATGACGGAGAGGGTGGAATTCAGGTTTAATCAACCTAACTCATTGAACTTTATACCTGCATGGCTGTGTTCGTTGCACAGACCGTATCCATAAAACGGAGGCTTGGCAAGCCTTCCAAACAGCACTGCGAGCTCAAAAAAACTTCTGAGGAACATGAAGAGGAACACCCGAACACATCGGGTGCTCCTCGTTTTCCGTTTAATCCGATTCCTCACGGATGACTTCGAGTACGGCAATGGCAACAGCGATCCATGCAGACCAGTTCATATGTTCCTCCTTTTCTATCTGGTTATGAAACGAGACAAACGGCACTGGCGGGCAGTTCCGCAGTCCCACTCGATATGTTTTCCAAGATACAGCGGCATCCCCGTCAGAAGTCCAAGGCGGCACCGTCGCGGGCCGGGAAAGAAACAGCTGCCGTCTCGGGAAGGATGATGGTGTATGAGTACATCCGGCAGCAAATGCGGGAAGGGAGCCTCCTGCCCGGGAGCGTGCTCGATCTTCCGGCCATCAGCCACAAACTCGGCATCAGCAACACGCCTTTGCGAGATTCGCTCATCCGCCTTGAGGCGGAAGGCTACCTGACTATCTACCCCCGTAGCAAGGTGGTCATCAATACCCTAGAGGCGGAAGATTTCCCTTTCCTCTACGAGATCATGGGGGCCTTGGAGTACACCATCATCGCCGGGTCATCGACCAGTACACCGAGGCCACCATAGCCAAGATGCGCCGCCTGAGTGGGGACATGAGGGAAGCGGTCATGAGCGGCGACATGGTTACCTATGATCGGCTTCACTATCTCTTTCACAGTGTTTTTTTGAAGTTTCCCCCAATATCTTCGCCGAGCGTATCCTCTCGCCCATCAAGAACCGCCTGTGGGATTTTCCTCGCAAAAATTTTGTGCGCGAATGGTATCTGGCCGCCGTGGAGGAACACTCCCTCATCATCGACGCTATTGAGGAACGCAATTACGAACGGCTGATGCACTGCGTCAACGAGCTGCATTGGGGGTACAAATACAACGAAAAATGCATCCGCAAGGAATACAATCTAGACTAGGAAAACCGCGGCAGGGCTCCCCCATATCGGGCTGCCTTTCCTTGCCATATGGGAAAGGCGGCCTTCTTTGACCTTTGGGGAAGCTACGTTCGACACGAGAGGGAAAGAAGCATGGAGAGGGTGAAACATTGTCGGAAAAAGAAAAAGCCCTCATGACAATTGTCATAAGGGCTGAAAAGTGGTGCCGAGGGCGGGACTCCATTTTTCTCGGCACCGCCTATTGCGTAACATATTTTAATAAATAAGGAAAAATTCATAGTTGTGCTGGGCGGGTTCGGTTCCTTGATAGCACTTTGGCACACTGGAAATCAAGCGTAAGTTGTCGAGCATGTCGAAGTCAGAAGGTATGGCGAGGAGGTTCGCAACGTATAGATGGCTATTCCTGAAAAATGATTTGACAGCATTAGAGCTGTAGAGCTATAGAGCACTAAACAGGGATGGTTGAATGTACACAGCAAAACATATCCAGTTTTCTGAGAAACACGCCGAGGCGTTACCGGCCTACTATCGTCTTCAGCAAACGATTATGGATAAGCTCGTCAATGGGGAATGGCAAGCCGGAAAGCAGCTTCCTTCTGAACGCCAATTTGCCCAGACCACGGGATTCAGTGTGGGAACGGTGCGTAAAGCTTTGGAAAATATGGTGCATCAGGGGTACCTCGTCCGTATTCAGGGAAAAGGAACCTATGTCACCAAGAGTATTATCGACAAGAATGCCGTCAAATATTATCGGCTGCGGCGGAATCTTTCCGAGCAGGATGTCTCGTTAAGCGTCGAACTCCTTTCCATGGAGGAAGTTCCCCGCCAGGCTGAGATGGATAGACGGTTTGCCGTCCCTGAAGATATCCCCTCCTTTTTGCGTATAGAACGTTTGTTCAGCGGAGAGCAGGGAGAAGAACGTTGCCCTGTCGCCTTGAGTACTTCCTATATCCCCCTTCCCTTTGGGGAGCCTTTGAAGAGGGCCATGAGTGGAGAGTTGGAAGATTTCTCCCTCTATCTTTTGATTGAAAAGTATTGCCGCCTCCCCGTGCTGAATAGCCGAGAACTCTTGGAGATCGAAATGATTGCAGAGCGGGAGTCGGAGATCATGGATTTGCCCGTGTCTGCCCCTGTCATCAGTTCTTTTATGGTTTCAACAAGCTATGACGACACCATCGTTGAGTTCCGCAAGAGCTTGATTCGGACGGAGCCCTTTGGCCTGATCCGGCTTCACAATTTCCGGGAATAGGTTCGGAAAAAGGGGATGCTCCCCTTTTTTACCCTAACAACTGCTCTATATAACCATAGCAGTATATCCTAAAGGAGGAGACGAGGAATGAAGCCTTATTTGACCGTAAGCGCAGATGTGTTGATCGTCGGAGGCGGCAGCGCTGGCGTCATGGCTGCCATCCGAGCGAAGCAGATGGATCCAAAACAGAAAGTTGTCGTGTTTGAAAAGGGGGATATGAAATATTCCGGCTGCATCGCGCGTGGTATGGACGCTATGAATATCGTTTCCATTCCAGGCACGGAAGAAACCCCGGAATTGTATGTCGAGACCAATGGCGAGGCTTGTCAGGGCATCATGGACGAACCTGTTAACTATGTCATGGCCCAGCGTACTTGGGCGGTGATGCAGGAGCTCATCGACTGGGGCGTATGTTTTCCCGTCGATGAAAAGGGCGAATATGACAAGTTGCAGATCCACAACAAGGGCAAATTCTGCATCACGATGAAGGAGCCCGAACTCAAGACCATTCTGGCGGCCAAGGCCCATGAGTATGGCGCGGAAGTGTACAACAGGATCATGACCCTGCGGCTGCTCAAGGATGGCGACCGGGTTTGCGGTGCCGTAGGGATCAACGTGCGCACAGGGGAAATCGTGGTCTGTAAAGCCAAGAGCGTGATCTTGTGCTCAGGCGGTACGGCACGGTTCGGTTTGCCGGAAAACGGCTACCTCTATGGCGTTTACGATTTCCCCGGGAATACCGGCGACGGCTATGTAATGGCCTACCGCGCCGGGGCGGAGCTTTCAGGCTTCGAGTATACGCTTGTTTACTACATCATTAAGGATATCAACGCCCCCCTGCTGTACATCACGCTCACTCGTGGGGCTCATTTGCTCAATGCCTTCGCACAGGAATTTCAAGAAAACCATCCGGGGATTCACCTCATGCACTCGGAGCATATGGCGCTGCGTGGCCCCATGCGGATCGACATGCGCCATTTGAGCGAGGAAAAGATCCGTGAAGTGGAGGAACTGCTTTTCTCCACGGAACGGCCCGTGCAGGAGCGCTTCTTTAAGGGCCGCGGCGTTGATTTCCGTACCGGAGAAATCGAGCTGTGGCCGACGGACTGTTACCTGTGCGGCGGGCACGGTCTGACGGGCATCCGGATCAACGAGCGCGGAGAGAGTTCCGTGCCGGGGCTGTATGCGGCGGGAGACGTTTCCCTGGTGGCCCGGGGACACTTGAGCGGAGCTTTCACCTATGGACAGATTACGGCGGAAAACGCCACGGAATACGCCCGTACGGTAGCCGACCCCGTCATTGACGACGAACAGGTCATGGACGTCATTCGGGATCGTGACGCCAAACTTGCCCAAACCGGCGGGCAGGTTCCCATTGAAGAGTTCGAATACAAGGTCCGCCGTCTGATCAACGACTATGTACGGCCTCCCAAGAATGAATACAAGCTCGACAGGGCACTGTGGTGGATGGACAGATTCCGTAGTGAACTGCGTACGGAGGTATGCATCAGGAATCAGCATGATCTGTTTAAGGCATATGAAGTGGAAAACATCATCCAATGTGCGGCCATGAGTGCCGTGGCCTCCAAGGAGCGGAAGGAAAGCCGGTGGGGATTGTGGCATATGCGCTCGGATTACCCCGTCAAGGATGATGCCCAGTGGCTGAAGCACATAGTGCTTACCCAGGGGGATTCTTTGGAAGATATTCGTGTTTCATACGCACCTGTCATCAAAATGGAGGAAACCGCATGAGCGCCGGCAATCTTCTTGAGGCGTTGACCGACAACCTCGTCGTGGACAAGACGAAATGCATTTTTTGTGGAAAGTGTGCGGAGACGTGCATACTCGACAATATTCGGATCAATCGCGCCCCTTGTTCTGCGGCCTGTCCTTTGGGCCTGAACATTCAGGGATATGTGCAGTTGGTGGCTCGCGGGAAGGATGATGAAGCCCGTGCCGTAATCGCTCAGGATTTGCCATTTGCCCAGCTGATTTGCCGCATTTGCGACCACCCCTGCGAACATGCCTGCAACCGCTGCAAGATCGACGGGCAGGCCGTCAATATTAACGGCATCAAGCGTTATCTCTTTGCCGGAGAAAAGATGCTTCCGCTGGAGTGCGCCGAAGCGTCCGGCAAAACGGTGGCCGTGATCGGATCGGGTCCGGCAGGGTTATTGGCGGCTCATGATCTGCGCAAGGCGGGGCATGCCGTAAGCGTGTATGAAGCGGAGGGTAAAGCCGGAGGGTTGTTACGGAATATCCTGCCCGTTTGGAAACTCCCCGACGCCGTGCTGGATGAGGCTGTCGGCATCATGGAACAGGCTGGCGTTGTCTTTCATTATGGCCAGCGTATCGTGGATCAGAAGGCATTGGATGATTTATCGCAACGTTATGATGCCGTAGTACTCGCTCTGGGAGCGGGAGGCGGACGCAAGGCGTCTATTGAAGGAGAAGAATTGCCGGGCGTGCTGTCGGCATTCCGATTTCTTATGGAAGTCCGTGCAGGGGGCTGTCAAAAGTTGTCCGGCCATGTCGTGGTGGTTGGCGGCGGATATGTGGCTCTCGACAGCGCGCAAGCGGCCATGCGTCAAGGCGCGGAAAGCGTTACCATCGTTTATCGCCGCACCATTGATGCATTCCGAGCCGATGCTGAAGATATTGCCAAGGCCAGGAAGCAGGGCATCAAATTTGCTTTTACCTGGGCACCCGTGAAAGTGGAGGGCAAAAACGGGAAACTGGCGTTGTCTTGCCGTCATGATCTGGAATTGCTGCCGCCGCAATGTCTGGACTACCCTGACTTTAAGGCCGACGAGATCCGCAGCATAGAGGCTGACAGCGTCATTATGGCCGTGGGGCAGGAACGGGACAGCCAGCTGGCGCAGCTTGTGGGAGATGTCACCCTTGATCCCGTGACATTGCAGCTCGGAGACAAGGCTATCTTCGCCGCCGGCGACATGGAGCATGGGCCTTCGTCCGCCGTATACGCTATGGCTTCCGGACGTCGCGCAGCTACCTCGATCATCCGTCTCTTGGCTGGTCAGGACATGTTCTATGGCCGTCAGTACGCCGGTCCTTATGTAGACGACTTTACCGTTGATACCGGCAATGCCGTCGCTATCCCTCGTCAAACGGGCTTGGGCCACTTCTGCACGGGTACCGGAGATTTCACTGAAACGACGCAATATTTGACTGAGCAGGAGGCCCGGGACGAAGCATCGCGTTGCCTGTCCTGTGGCGGTCCCACTGGGCACTACAGGAACTGCTGGTTCTGTCTGCCTTGTGAAGTGGAATGTCCTCAACAGGCTCTGTACGTCAATATTCCCTATCTTCTTCGCTAACTCCAAAAGCCGATCTCGTTCGGCTGGCATGAAAAGGGGTATATCATGAAGAGTTTCTTTGGGTTGCTCTTGGCGGCGTTGTTGTTGGCAGGTACAGGTTCCGCGTCGGCGCAGTATCCCGACAAGGCTGTGACCTGTATAGTTCCTTTTGCTCCGGGCGGTGCGGCTGATGTTTCGGTTCGGATGGTCGCAGACTATCTGTCCAAAGAACTGGGGCAGCCCCTCGTCATCGTCAATAAGGGGGGAGGAAGCGGCATCCCCGGATTGAATTTTGGCCTGAAGGCTAAAAATGATGGATATACCGTCATTGGCGGAGCTATCGGCAATGCGCTGGTGGCCACCTATTTTCTCAAGGCTCCTGCCTACAATTTGGATGACATCATTTTTGTAGGAGCTTATATGCCGCAGGATCGCCTGCTCCTCACGCGTCCGGATAAGCCCTATAAGACGTGGAAGGAACTTGTGGATTACGCCAAAGCACATCCCGGCACCGTATCCGTGGGTTCCGGAGCCAGTCAGGAAGCTCTTGAAGTTCTTCACGCCGCGGCTATTCACGAGGGCATCAAGTTCAGGCTGGTCATGTATAAGAGTGGCGGACCAGCCACGGCTGACTTGATGGGCGGGCATATTGACGCGTGTGAGCTTGGCGTGGGGACCGCCGGTTATCAGGCGGCCCGCAAGGGAGACTTGCTTGTGCTGGCCAATTTGGGAACTTCGGAAGTCCCATACATTGCCGGCGTGCCCAAGCTGCGTGACATGGGATATCCCTTTGCAACCTCTTTGATGTACGGCTTTGCCTTCCCCAAGGGGACCCCAAAGGCCATTTGCGACAAGTGGGAACAGGCTATTGCCAACGTCCTGAAAAATCCTGAACTCCAGGACAAGATGAAGGCGGCGGGATTCATCCCGCAGTTCCTTTCCGGAAAGGATTATGATGCCTTTTCACGTCATTCCGTTGAATCCGTTCAAGAAATGCTGAAGTACAATGAGCAGGACAGCAACTAGTCAATAGTACCAATCATTCCCGGAGGGTTTTCCTCCGGGAATAAAGGGGGCCCTATGCTGATAGATCGCTTCATAGGATGTCTGTTCCTCTGTCTTTGCGCACTGTTGTGGTTTGTAATTATCCCACAGCAGATCTCAGGCGAAGAGCAGGCCATGTACCCGCGCCTGACAATCATCTTCCTTGCCATTCCAGCCCTGTTTATGGCTCTGCGTACCACAGGAAAAAATATTTCTTTGGAAGCAGTGGCCAAGGCGTTTTCCAATCCATCCGATTCCGTTTTCCCGCGTATCCTTTTTCTTATAGTGAGTTACGCCGTCTGTATCATGAGCACGGAGTACGTCGGATTTTTTGTGACTAATGCTGTATTTGGCATGATATACATATTTTTTTTCCTCGAGCGTGGTTTGATACGTATTGTACTGACGCCTCTTCTTTTGCTTGGAGTTATTTACGGGATAGTTGTCTTTTTTCTTAATTATCCTTTACCAAGCGGTATTCTTTTTTAGTACGCAACCGTATCGGAGAACACTATGCTTGAAGATATTATTGGGGCTCTGGATCTCGTTTTTGCTTGGGAAAATTTCTTTTGGGCCTTTATTGGAGTTTTGTGTGGCGCCATTATGGGGTCCATCCCCGGGTTGACGGACACTATGGCCATCGTCCTGCTCCTGCCCTTTACCTATTATCTCGGTCCGATTCCCGGAATCGCCATGCTCATGGGGCTTTCCAAGGGAGGAAATTTCGGCGGTTCTCTGCCCGCTATTTTATTCAATATTCCTGGTACGCCGCAGGCTATGTGCACTACCTTTGACGGGTACCCGCTCGCAAGACAAGGAAAGAGCGGAAAAGCCATGCAGACGGCTCTTTATTCCTCTGTATTGGCCGATGCTTTGTCCGATTTGGTGCTGATCTTCTTGGCTGCCCCCGTCGCGGCTATTGCCTTGCGCATCGGCCCGCCCGAATACAGTATGGTCGTGCTCTTCTCTTTAGTCGTTATTTCCGTAGCGGCCACTGCCGATCCTCTACGGGGCCTGCTTTCGACAGCCTTGGGACTTTTTCTTGCCACAGTAGGCACCGATCCGGAATTTGGTACCATGCGGTTGACCTTCGGCATTGTCGATTTGGCCGACGGATTCAGCCTTATGCCCATGGTTATTGGGCTATTGGCCTTTTCGGAAGTGCTGTTGCAGGCGGAAAATTATTTCCGGCAGCGTTTGGCCCAGAGGAAAAGTGGGGAGCAGGAGGAAAAGATCATCATTAGCTCCAACCCGGACGACAACAGGGTTACAGCCAAAGAGTTCAAGACTTGCCTACCTACTATCGGACGTTCCACGTTCATCGGTAGCATCATAGGCATCGTTCCAGGCATCGGTACGACTGTCGGAGCCTATTTGAGTTATCTGTGGGCGCGTAAGAAGTCCAAGACGCCTGAACTGTTTGGCAAGGGAGCCTTAGAGGGGATTGCCGCTTCCGAGGCGGGCAATAACGCCGTCAACGGCCCTAATCTGGTCCCATTGGTGACGCTGGGGATTCCCGGTAACCTTGCGGCGGCTCTGATCATGGGAGGATTCATGATCAAGGGATTGGTACCGGGCCCCCGTTTTATGGAAGATCATGCATCGCTACTCTATGCTCTTTTTGCGGTGCTGCTGATTTCCAACTTTTTTACCTTGCTGATAGGTAGCGTTTTCATTCGCTATGTGCGCCGCCTGACGAACATACCTCGTTCAACTTTATATGCTTGTATCCTTGTTTTCAGTATCCTGGGAGCATATGTTTTCAACGGCAATATGTTTGATGTGTGGGTAATGTTCTGGTTTGGTATCGTTGGATATCTACTGAATAAAATGTCTTTAAATTTGCCTACGCTCATTGTAGCTTTCTTCCTTGGACAGCTTTTGGAAGAAAAAATTCGGCAGACGCTGCTTATTTCAGGCAATGATTGGACTGTATTCTTTACGAGACCATTCGCATTATTTTTTATAGTGTTGACTATCCTGACATCGTATATTTATCTTTCAAAGATCAAAAAGGCTGCAAAGAATATATCTGATTAATTAAAATATATTATTTTACGAATAAACTCTCTGATGTAAAATGAATAGCAGAAAAGAAAGGATACCTGATTAGATTCGGGTATCCCTTCTTTTTGCCTTGGGTTCAGAACAAAGGCGCTGAATTTCCGTAACTGCACGTCGCCCGTACATCCGGCACAGGCATAGTACCTGTGCGGTTTTGGCTCGCAAACCGTATTCTGATGAATTCCGGTTTTCCCATGCGTATTCTGCCGTAGACGATGGTAAGACAACTGCCCTGCCACTCGTAAATATTGTTAATCAATTGAAATTATTTTATTTATTCCAATAAATCTCTCTTTATTTTTGATTTTTAAATCATAATTTACTAAATCTTAATTTAATAAATTTAGATTTAGTATTTTTATATGAGAAGGCAACTTCCGCAAAAAATATTGTTCCTTAACAGGGACAAGGGTATCCGGGAAAACCGGATACCCTTTAGCGAGTTTTATTCGTCCATCTCATCCGCTATGACGGTCAGAATCGCAATCACCACCGGTATCCATTTCCCAAGACTCATATTTTTCCTTCCTATCTGGTTATGAAGCGAGACAAACGGCACTGGCGGGCAGTTCCACAGTCCCACTCGATATGTTTTCCGAGGCACAGCGGCATCCTCGGCAAAAGCCCAAGGCGGCACAGTCGGAAAGTGTCCGTCATGCCTTCCTCCTCAAAGCCCCTTCGAGCAGTTCGAACAGTGCCGGAGCAAGTTGTGGAAGCGTCTCGATGACGCGGCTGGTATGGGGCAGCAAGGTTGCGATGTTCGAACACATGATGCCGAGGCCGTAGCATTCAAAGCCCTTTTTCTGAGCCTGCTTGAACGCCTCCTGTGCGGCGGGGATGGAATCGGGTTCTCCGTCCGTGATGATCATGATGATTTTCCTGTTCTCGCGGAGGAGACACATCTGCTGCATAACCCACCAGAGAGATTCCGCCATCGGAGTCATCCCGTAGGCGATTTCGGGGAATCTGGCGGTGAGCTTTTCACCGTGCCGAAGAACAGGGGCGTTGCCCCGCGTTTCGCCCTGTTTGCGCCGGGAAACGCCGTAATGCCCAGATTTACGCCCGATATGCCCTGAAGAGCCTTTCCCACGGCATAGCACACGGCATTCGCGAACATGAGGCCGGAGTCCGTCATGGAACCGCTGCTGTCCAAGAGAATGTGAACCGCCGTATCCGGCGATTCCCGGAAACCGTTCTTCACGAACACTCTGGGATTCCCGACCGACATCCTGTGGCACAGCGAAGAGGAAAAACGCCCTCGTACTCCCGGCATGACGGGCAGCCATTTTTGCGCCTGCATGAGTCCCTGAAGCCTGAAACCAAGTCCGGTAGTCTGGCGTTCGATCCGGCTGAGTTGTCCGAGAGGAAGCTCCGCAAGTCGTTTCTTCCCCGTGACGGCTACCCTCAGTTGCTTCTGCCTGTCCTTGGGGCTGTCCAGTTCTATCCGTTCCGCCAGAGACTCGCCAAATCCCCTCGGAAGCTCATCGGAAGACAACGCCCCCACCGCTTTTTCCAGAGAATCCAACGAAGCATTTGAGGAAGCCACAGATTCATCCTGAGCCGCTCCTGAATCCTCTTTCTCCGGTTCCGTGATGGATTTTTGTTCAAGACTCCAGGCAAGGGTGGCCTGCTCCAGTTCCAGCGCATACCGGATGCATTCTTCGGTATCCTTGCAGGAATCCCTCACCCTATCGAGAATCCCATCCAATGCCTTTCGAAGTCCCGGATAGTGGCGTTCCATCGTCTTCGCCACGGATTCTCTGCGGGGAATAATGGCGTTCACAGACCACGAACGCACCGTCAGCAAGATGGTGTTCAAAATGGAAAAGGCCGGGTTCGTATCCCCGGCCTTTTGTGTTCCAAAGAGTTTCTGAATCAGATGCCTGAAGTTTTCCCGACATCCCGGATACCGTGCCGAAAGGCGTTCTTCGATACGCCAATCTTCCAGTATGTTGAACAAATTATGCTGAAAAGGCGTTAAATTCGCCTTTCTCAGAGTCTCAAAATCCGTTTCCCGGATATGGGCAGATTCATGATCTGTGAATCCTCTTATCATTATTATCAATTCTGGTTCAAAATCCAACGGAAGCGCGGGCAAATGGATCGTTTTGCCGTCCGTGTAGGCTTCACTTCCGCCGATTTCAACTGTTACGCCGTACTGGTTTCCCAAAACGCTTGCCAGCAATGGCAGGCATTCCATGATATCCTTTTGTTTCAGCATGATGTCACCACAATCCTACATTGGGGAGATTGGCGTGGGGTACGGGAAAGACCTCCGGCAAGTCTTCACGCACAGGAATATCCTGCATGACCGGAGCCGTTACCGCATCAAGAACGCTGGCAGGGCCGTAGCCTTCGATAACCCTTTCGGAATGGGCAATGAGCGCATTCGGATCACGAAGCAGACAAACCACCCCTTGCAACATGACCAGATCGGCACCAGTGATGTTGCCCTTCTTGGGAATCCGGCTAAAAGCCATCTGGATGATGTCCACCACGGGACTCACATGGGGATTGATGAACGTCAGGCCGGACAACTTCTGCTGGAGCGTCCGCAGGGGGGACAGAGCCTTGTGGGTTACTTCCGTTTTACCCGCATAGACGCGATTCCATGTCTCGTCCGCAGAACGGGCAATCTCTCCGAAAAGCGTTTTGGCGAGATTCTCCACTTCCTCATTAAGGCCGGACTCGGCAACGGCTTCCGGGACGGCATGCTCCATGAGCGGCGCAACCCGATACAACTGCCAGGAGAATCCCATGCGGGAACGGACATACTCGGAACCCACCGTGGATTCCCTGATGATGCTGGCCCACTTCGTGTGTTTGTTGATCCAATTTTCAATAGACTGATCGTAATCGGCAAGGAACGCATTCTTTTCCTTCAGAAACTCATCCCGGATACCTATGAGTTCCTTGATGATGTCTCCCGCCTTGTCTTCAGGGATGGCCCAGCCGGACATGAATCGGATGCCGTGCCGATCCAGATAATTGAAGGCACGGGCTTTCAGAGTGACGAAGACCTTGAGGCTGTTCGGATCGGCGATACGCTTGGAACCCAGAGAGGCCAAATCTTCAGGAGGAAGTTCCGCGCCGCCGAAGTCTTCCAGCACCATCTTCTTACGGGCCGACCAGAGATTGACGTTGAGATTCAGAGCAAGAAGATTGTCGAGAACCTTGATGTCGGAAAGAATGGGGGTATTCATGACAACTCCGTTATTTGATTAAAGGGGTTAAGAGTTCGATGTGATAGCCTTCAGCGAGTTTTTGGAGGGAGCGTTCCAGAAGCTCCTGCACGGGGTTCCCGTCCATGCAGTCGTCGGCAGGTATGGTCATGCTTCGACCTGATCGCCCGGAGCATCCCCGGAAAAGTTCCAGCGCATACGAAAAGGCTTCCCCACGCCAGAAGCGCGAAGAAGCCTCGTTTTTCAGAATAACCTGCAGAAGCTGAGGAAGCGTGTCGAGATAGCCTGGGTCCGTCTCCATATGTCTAAGAAGTGAGGTCAGCCATTGCTCCAGTGTGGTTGCCGGAGCCGTTTTCACTCCCCCAGATGGCAGTCCATCGGGAACATCCGCTGGAGGAGTTCATGCAGCATGGCACGGGTAGGCCGGGACGCCCGAAAGCCCAAGGCCCGGTCCAGTGCGTAGGATAACGGCTGGATGCCCTGATGCGCCAACGGCTGAAAACGCAGGGTCAAATCAGCCCAGCGGAGTAAGGTTCTCGTGGAGAGCGTCACCTCAATGGTATCCGTGTAGGCATCGGATGCACCTATGAATTGCTTCCTGATTTCATTGGCGAAATCCACCATTTTGACGGCGATATGTTCAGGCAGGACCGGATGGAGCTTTACCAGCAAATCCTTTTCCACCACGGCATCCGGGTAATTGACCTCGCACAACATGAAACGATCAAGCCACGCGAGATTCATTCTGCCTGTTCCCTGATAGAGCCCCGTATCGTCTCCGCCTCCGTTGGTATTGCCCGTGCAGGCGATGCGGAACATTTCATGCGGATGAATGACTTCCCCACCGTTTTCCGGCAGGCACAACGGCGCACCTTCCAGAACACCGTTGAGACCCACAGCAACCTCTGGTGAGAGCAAATCCACTTCATTTATCAAGAAAAGACCTCCATAATGCATAGCCAAAAACAACGAGCCATATTCATACCGCATGGTTCCGTTATGCAGGGAAATGTGACCGCACAAGTCCGCAAACTCCAGACGCGCATGTCCCGTCACCTCAAGCACCGGATAGTTCAAGCGTGCGGCAAGCTGCTTGATAAGACTCGTCTTTCCCGAACCCGTAGGGCCATAGAGGTAAAGCGGATCAAGTTTGTTCATGAACCAGACGGCGGCATCTCGTGCCGATTCATGAAAGCTGTAATGTGGGTCAATGGCGGGGGTATACAGGCAAGGATTCTGGAATCCCCATATGGTATTGCCAGTCGGCACACCGCTGAAAACAAGCCCGGCATCCATTTCGACGGGCGTGAGGGCTTCCAGTTCCTGAATGGTCTGTGATTCCATGACAATGCTCCTTTCAAAAGGTTTAAAAACAGAAAATCCCGGCCTTTCCGAAGAGAAGCCGGGATGTTTCCATGATTCATGCTGTGTGCTGTTTTTCTTAACAAGTCCAAGGATTAATGATGGGAACTCCCATTGGTTCAAAATCCTTACAATTTCTGGTTACAACAGACATTTTGTGGGTAAGCGCAGTTGCAGCAATAAGCGCATCTCGATCTGAACGAGGATCGGGGACATGCAATTCCGCGCAACGCATGGCAACATCCATGTCCACGTTCAGTATTCTTCCAGAGAAGGCGGGAATAACCTTTTTTATAAACCATTCCTGCAAAATATTGCCTTGAACCAAATCTCTGCGCTGTACGGAGAGAATACCCATTCGGATTTCCAAAACGGAAATAACCGACAGATACATGCACTGAGGTTCTATATTTCTGGCCCATTCGATGACACGCGGTTCAGCCCTGTGAGCCTTTCTCAATTCAGAAATAACATTAGTATCAACAAGATACATCATGATAAATCCACATTCGCAAATAAGGTCTTCTGTAAGGGGGTCGGCTCAAAATCAATCTCCGCGCTCTCTGGGCATCCTAACATGTCCGCCATATTGCGGTGCGTTGCTGTGATTTTTTGATATTCTTCTATAGTAAGGAGCACATGGGCCAAACGTCCTCTGTCTGTAATAAACACAGGGCCTTGCATAGCTAGGCGTTTGGCTTTTCCGGCATCCTGATTGAACTCTCGGCTCGACATGGTGGTCATGGGACACCTCCTTTTGTAGAAACATATCTACATGCTGTTCGAGTTGTCAATCCCTTTTTACAACACCTCACAAGGACAGGGCATAGAGTCTCTCAAAGGGGTCCCCCTGCTTCTCGCATCGAGCTAAAAGCGTCCGGGCATCCTGTTCCCCAAGCAGCGTTTCGAGTTCCTCATTCAGCCGTTTTCGATCCAGCGTTACCCTCCCGTTTTACGGTGGCTGGCGAAGGACCGCCGCCAGCCACCGTCTAGGCACACGCCCCGGAAGCCCTGCCGGGCCAAGGCATCGACGCGATCCGGCAGATCGGCATCGTAAGGGTTGAGCCCGGCAAAAGGAATAAAAGTCTGTGGATAGGCGCGGGCCAGCTCAAGGATGTCCTCATTGTCGACCTCGCCGTATTCGTCGGCCTTGCGACCCATGACGACGGCGCGACTGATGCCGCTTTCCTCCATGAACAGCCTGATGGAATGTTTCTGTGCGGAAACAACGGGTTCCTTGTCGATGTCAGACCAAGCGGATCGGTCTGTTCGGGCTACTTTTCGTACAGAATGCCGCGCATGAAACTCTTATAGGGCGGGCGAACGCGGAAATCGATGAACATGGGTTCCTCTCTTGTAAAAAAATCCTGATGTACGTGCGGGATTCTGTGCATTTTGGACTGTCTGGATAGACTTAAACCGCACAGAATCCTACACGCAGGATAAAAAGGAGCCCTCCAGATTGAGGAGGACTCCTTTTCTTTGCGAGGATCATTTATTATCGTACGGCATGATAGTTTTATTGTTTTGTCTTATTATATATATTAACTCATGTTTGCTATTGATATTCATACGCTTAAGTATATTCCTAATATGTGTCTCTAACGTAAGAGGCGATATGGATAGTATATCACATATAATATCTTCAGATATCTTTTGGGAAAGTAGGATTGAGATGATAGACTGCTGATGAGTCAGGCCTTTAGACATAAAAAAATTAATCAATATATTATTTTTTTGTGATGTTTTTTCTATATACTGGATAGAACATCGTGCCTGGTAGAGCCAGAATGTACAGGCACCGCAGCTGGATAACAATACGATAAGCAAGAATATGAACAAAATATCCAATTCTTGGATACCATATACGCCGAAAAAGTGCAGTGAACAGACTTGGGATCCGGCCCAGAACGCGAGGTACATATATCCTAGGCAAGCATAAAGTTTTTTCTTTTTGTTTTTCTGGAGGCGCGTCGACATGGCCGATACGGCCACGAAAAGGTACACGGCGAGGAGGCCGAAACCGAGGCGTAGCCCAACGAGGGACAGGCCCGGAGACTCACTGTGCAGGATCGGCCAAGCGGCATACCCGCAAAGCAGGAACGGGACAACAAGCAGGAAGGCTTGGTAGATGTCCTTTTCCAACGGTAGCTTTAGGAAGACGATGGCAAGAAGCCCCCCTATGCCAAAGAGCAGCGTCAATATCAGGGGAGTGGGTTCGCCCATCGGGCGCAGGAATACCACGAGGTTGTAGAAAAATCCGGCGCTGAAGCTGATGCCGCAGGCTGCGCAGATCAAAAGGTTCAAGTTCCCCATGCGCTGATAGTAAAAAAAGGTTGGGAGATTGGATTTTTTCTTTTCTTCGGGGGTTTCTTCCGGCTGTTGGACATGCGGGAGCAAAAAGCGGCTCATGCTCAAGGAAATGACGCAAAGGGCCATCGCCGTCGCTGGATGGAAATGTATGAAGCTATTGATGCCGGTCGAAAAGACGAAACTTCCGCCAATGATGGAAATGATGCTGCGGTACGGTATCGCTACGAGGCTATGGAGCCAGGCGAGAAGCATCATGGCCGACCCGCCCCCCGAAACGACGAGGACAAGGACGCTGAGGGTGCTGTATTCCTTCTGGGGGAACAAGGGGAGCGAAAAGAGTAGTGAAAACATACACAAAGTTGCGGTGGAAGCCAGCCAGTCGTGACCTGCCCGGTAGAAACAGGGGGGCACCCGGCACTCCAACAGAAAAAGAACCAAAAATGTAAGACTTACAAAGAAGAACAGATGGATTGAGTCGCCGAGTTCTCCGGGGAAAAATGATTGCTTGGCGTCGAGTGAGATATCCAAAATCTGCCAATGCCAGACGATGAAGAAGCCTATCCCGCACAATTCCCGCCAATACGCGAAGGGGCGAAACAGGAACATGAGCGGGCTATCCGCTTGTCGGTGCTCTGCTGGGCTCTTTTTACACATAACGTTTATAGCTTTATAGATATTTTAATATGCTTAAATAACATAATTTTTTTGTATATACCTCTTTCCGGTATTCACTGGATGCGTACTGGAAACCGGGATTTTGCATCAAAAGCTGCCCTTAAAAGCGAATGTCTATTGATTTTTTAGCGCAGTTGTCTTTAAAAATACAAGTAGTGATGTTGTTTCTTTTTTCCCAATGTGGAAGGCCGGCCACGTTGAACACCTGTTGGGGAACGGGAACAGTGCGCTTCAAACATCATTTCAAACGAGGAGATAGTTATGAAAAAGATGTTTTGCCGTCAACTGCTTGCATGTTTTTGCCTTGTGGGGGTCGCTTTCACCTCTCCCGCCTTTGCCGCGTATGACGGGCCGAAATTCAGCTTCCGCGTTGCCCACACAACCCCTCCGGGCAACCATATCACCTTGGCCTTTGAAAAGTTCAAGGAACTTGTCGAAAAGAAAAGTGACGGCAGGATTTCCGTTCAGATTTTCCCCAACGCGATGTTGGGCAGCGACCGCGTTCTCATGGAAGGCGCCCAGAAAGGAAGCCTTGAGATGGCGGTGAGCTCCACCCCCAATATGGCTAACTTTTCGCCGTTGTATCAGATTTTTGACCTCCCGTATATCACGAGCCCTCAAAATCAGGAAAAGCTGTACGCGGCCATTGATTCGGGAGAACTCGGAAAATACCTTGTCAAGGTGGCGCATGATATCGCTCTCGAGCCCATCATGTACGCCGAGTACGGCTACCGGAATTTTGTAACGATCAAGAAGCCCATTTCGAGCGTCAAAGACCTCGCGGGGCTCAAGATACGTACTACGGATTCCCCCGTGGAAGTTGAAGTTGCGAAGGCCCTCGGCATGAACCCCACGCCTGTGGCATGGGGAGAAACCTATACCGCGCTTCAGCAGGGGACCGTTGACGGCGAAGGCAACACGTTCCCTCATCTGTATGGCGCCAAGCACCACGAAGTGCTGAAGTATGCGATCACTTCCGTCCATAACTACGGGATGCAGGTCATGATGGCCAACAAGAAGTGGTGGGACAAGCTGGACCCGAAGGCTCAGGGGCTGATCAGGGAAGCCGCCGCTGAAGCGTTGACCTATCAGCGTACGAAGCTGTACCCGGAAAACGAGGCCAAGGCCCGTGAAGGCTTTATCAAGGCCGGCATCAAGATTGTCGATCTGACTCCGGAACAGATTGAGGAATTCCGTGTGGCTACCCGTCCCGTGTGGGACAAGTTCATGAATCAATTCCCGAAGGAACTCGTACAGATGGTTCTGGACACCCAGAAGTAGGCGTCCTTGGGATGCGGATCGGTATGATCCGCATCCCTTTTTATGCCTGACCAGCCAATGGAGTAGCCATGCAGAAGTTGAAGAAAATGGTCGCTTATGCCGATACGCATTTTGAGAAACCATTCCTTATTCTGGGTTTGGTGGCGATGATTTTGATCATTTGCTATCAGACGCTATATCGGTATCTGATCACGTTCCTCATCCAGTTTGTCGGCGATCCGTCCAATGCTTGGATGATTGCCCCGTTTTGCGATCCTCTTGCGCTCAAGAATACGATTTCCCAGTATGTCGGCCTCTCTGTCTGGTCGGAAGAAACGGCGCGCTATATTTTTATCTGGATATCGTATCTTGCCATTCCTCTTGCGATCAGAGAGCGCAGCAATATACGCGTCGATATCATTTATGACAGGCTTTCGAATCGGCTCCAGGCTGCAAGCTGGGTCGTCGTCGACCTTTGCCTTCTGATCCTGAGCGGGTTTATGCTGTTCAAGGGATTTGAGCACGTCCGGATGCAGATAGAAATTCCTCAGACGACGGCAGCCCTTCAGATACCTTATTTCATCCCGTACCTGATCTTGCCGGTAGGGTTTGGACTGATGGTGCTCAGGGCACTGGAAGACCTTTGTGCCCAAGTTTACCGCATCCGGGCCACGGATTCTTTGTTGGCGGTCCTCTTTACGGTTTTCCTGTTCAGCCCGGTCTTTCTTTTTGAGCAGCTCAACGCCATCATGCTCCTTTTCGGGTACTTCATCGTATTGCTCTTTATCGGCGTTCCCATTGCCTTCAGTCTGGGCATTGCGTCCCTGATGACCGTACTGGGGGCCAATACCCTGCCCGTTGACTATCTTGCCTCGGTCGCGTTTACGTCCATCGACAGTTTCCCGATCATGGCCATCCCTTTCTTCATCGCCGCGGGGATTTTCATGGGGGCCGGAGGGTTGTCTCACCGGCTCCTTGCCCTTGCCGATGAAGTCGTAGGCGGCTTATCCGGCGGGATCGCTCTCGCCAGTATCGCCACGTGCATGTTCTTCGCCGCAATCAGCGGTTCTGGGCCCGCCACCGTGGCGGCCATCGGCACGTTGACCATCCCGGCGATGACGGAACGCGGTTACGACAAGATGTTCGCAGCTGCGGTCGTGGCGAGCGCGGGCGCCATCGGCGTCATGATCCCGCCCAGTAATCCTTTCGTGGTCTATGGCGTTGCGGGGCAGGCTTCCGTGGGTAAACTTTTCTTGGCGGGCATCACTCCGGGGATCCTGACGGGACTTGTGCTTATGCTCGTGGCCTATTGCATCGCCAAAAAGAACGGCTGGAGGGGCGCACCGCGTCAGCGTAACCTGAAGACCTTGGGGAAGGCGGTTTGGGTCGCCAAGGGTGCCTTGCTTGTCCCCGTCATCGTATTGGGAGGCATATACGGCGGCATCATGACGCCGACCGAGGCAGCGGCTGTTGCTGCGTTTTACGGCCTTCTCGTGGGCTTGTTCGTTTACAGGGAGCTCACATGGCGCTCTTTGTGGTCCTGCTGTCTGGAGTCCGCCCGGACTTCCGCTATTATCATCATGCTGATGGCGATGGCCACGATATTCGGGAATGTCATGACGCTTGAGCAGGTGCCCGAGCGCATTGCGTCCGCCATCCTCAGTTTTACGGAAAACAAAATCGCCATATTGCTGCTCATTAACCTGCTCCTGCTTTGGGTAGGCACCTTCATGGAGGCCTTGGCCGCTATTGTCATCCTGACGCCCATCCTGCTTCCGCTGGTCTTGAAGGTGGGCGTGGACCCCATCCACTTCGGCGTCATCATGGTGGTCAACTTGGCCATCGGTTTCGTGACGCCGCCCGTCGGCGTGAACCTTTTTGTGGCCAGCGGCATAACGAAGGTGAAGATCGAGCAGGTTTCCCGTGCGGCGGTTCCTTTCCTTATCGCCATGTTGGTGGTTTTAGGTTTTGTGACCTTTGTGCCGGAAATTTCCCTTTTCCTAATTGACTGATTGTGATGGGTGCATTGATGGAACATATCCTTTCGACACGTGTGTTATTGGCTGTCCTGAACGGATTGGAGGCGGAAGCCCGAGGCGGTGCCCCGGTATGCCTTGCCATCGTCAATTGTGGTGGAGGGCTCGCCGCCCTGCTCACTATGGATGGTACGCCGGAACGGGCAGTCTCGATAGCACAGGGCAAAGCTTATACGGCCTTGCGCATGGAAAGCTCTACAAAGGATTTCCATGAAAGGCTGTTGAGAGAGCGGATTACGATTGCCGATTTTTGCGATCCCGCTTTCACGACACTGGAAGGAGGCATTCCCCTTTTCGATGGGAACGGGAAGTGCGTCGGCGGTCTGGGGATCAGCGGCAGAAAGCCTGCGGAAGATGGGGAACTGGCGGAACGCTTAGGGCGTATCTTGATGGATCTACTTAACGGTACAAAACGGTAAGATCGTCGGATACGGCTTCCCGGATACTTCTCTGGGCGGGCTCCTTTTATATAGGAAAAAGCTTCATCTCAGATGGGGCTCTCCCGTGACTCCGCTGGAGGGCTTCCATCTGAAATGATGAAGTGTTGCGTTGGGATCCCGTGGTGCTTGCACCGTACGGATATGGGGGCAGTGGAGTAGAAGTGCTTATCCGGGACAGCCCTATGAAGGAATCAGTTTGAATTCACGTTGGGCGTTAACGATAAGGCTCTTCTGAGGCGCAGGTCAAATGATGATACCTTTAGCCGTTTGACCTTCCTCAGCCAATTTATGAGCGGCATATTGTCCTCTCCTCCGTTGATGTTGCCAATCCATCCCTGAATGTCGCAAGCTGAAGCACTTGGGGAGAATATTCCAAGGCATTGGTTACACATTTCAAGGAAATCTTGTGGTAAAGAACTTCCCCTGTTTCCTAAATAAGATTAAAAACTGACTGGTCCCAACAGGCTTTGAGCAATTCTGACAGACCGCCGATTTGGATGGTATGGCTCCTAGAAAGCGTTGTCGGCAACCTTGTGGTGGATTTGACTTCAATAATCCGTACAGGGGGTGAGGTTGGGTGGCGATAAGAGCGAAGTCCAGATGGATATTCAGCCGGATTGGAAGGCGCATATAGCACAGCGTTAAAATTTAAAAAGGCAGCTTGAGTAAAACTAGTTTAACTACATGAAATTATTGTAGTGAACTTTGGCAAAATCCCCTTTTACGGTTTTTTTGAGGTGTTTTGAAGGAATTTGGGAGGTGAAAAAATGATTGCAAAGGCGCAAAAGAAGGCGTTCTCCCACAGGGAAAAACGCCTTTCATTTTGAAAAGAGTATAGGGAGAGCTACTCCGTTATGACGTAATGGCAGCCTCGGCCTTCTCCTTGTTTTTTCAGCAGCCCTTTATCCACGAGTCCAGCGAGAATTTTTCCAGCCTTTGAATCACCGCACCCCAAAAGGCCTTGGACCTCGGCATTTCGCAGTTTACCCTGGCTGCCAGCTTTTTGAAGTACTCGTCTTTCCTCATCAGAAAGTTCATCTGCTGTTTCCATAGAAGGAACAACACTCCCCTCAGAGTCCCCACCCGCAAGGAAGCTCAAAGGAAGTTCTTTGCCGTCCCGATCGATTATGGTGAGGGGCTTGAATCCTGTCGCACTGAAAGGCATCTGTAGCCAAAAAGTTTTCCCTTCCAAAATGCGTGCAGCCTTGCACACCTTGAAATGAATTCCCACTATGAAATCGCCTTGGTTCACAGCATCAAGAATCGAACTAGGTAGGGAGTTTTCACCTTTGTTTTTAGGTGAGGTAATGACGATCTCCGTATGAGCACGGATAGAGAACTCACTCGTTCCACGCATAGTTGCCTTCTCGGGAGCGTTGTCTGGACAATTATGACTATGATGGACGAGTATAGGCACGATGTTACATTTCTGCATTTCTTCCAGATATCGGAAAATGCCATTTACGGAACTTGCGTTATAAACACGGCCATCCGGGACAAGTGATGTAAGGTTGTCAAAAAAGATCGTTTGGATACCTTCTTCTTTTGCTTTTTCCAAAAGAGTATCTTGGAACCCTTCATCCAGAAGATTTACATCTTGATATGATGCAAGTTTACAGATGGAAAAGAAATTATATTTTTGTTTCTGCAATTCATATTTTCCAAGACGATCCTTGAAATTCTTTGGCGTGCTTTCGCTATCAACGAGCAGAGTTTTTGTAGACACACCATTTACAGGAAACATACCCCAAAGGGAATTATGCGTGATTAAACTATTGGCAGAACTAAGCACAACATGACTTTTTCCCACATTTTTGGGACCATGAAGCATCGTAATTCCGCTAAAGATATGTTCTGCGGTAACGTCGGCAAGTTCCGTTGGCTGAGAATTCTCCTCAACCGTATCAGGATCGAAGAATGTGATAGCAGAGGTTGGTTTTGGAGGTAAGGAGAGTTCCTGCTTCGGTACGGCAAAAAAGCCAGCGTTCTTACCCCACTGAATGAACTCCTCATATCCACGGGCGTTGTTGACCAAATTCCGCAAAAAAACAGAAGGCCGCTCAATGTCGTCGATATGGACTGCCGTACGGAGCAATTCTGCTTCCGCAACATTATCCAAGTCATCTGCCATATTCTGGAGATCACAGGACGGAGCAGCGTGAAGGAGAAAATTGCTAGCAACAGAGAAGCGTTCTACAGATGCCCCTAAAATGTACTCACGGTAAGCTTTTACAGAGGCGAAACTTTTTGTACTGGGAGCAGGTACGAATACAACGGGATGACCGTATAGATAATTCCACGGCAGAAGGGACAAGTCTGTCCCCAGATGTCCAGTGACGATAAAATCTCCTGTGTCCCTTCGACATTCTTTCAATGCATTATTCAACGCTGTAGCGGTACGGATATCTGCACAAAAAATGATGATAGCACTCCGATTTCGATCCATTTCGTCCTGATTCAGAAAAAAAGCCGGTGGCTTACATTTGCCAATAGACAAAACGCCATTGATGGAGGTTGCGGGGAGGCAAAGTAAGTGCTCTCCAATGACGTATTGAACGACGCCTCCAATGACCTGACCCGATGGACTCATAATCTCAGTCAAATCAGTACATATAGCCTCGCCTCTTTGGCTAGGAAGGTTAATTGTGTCCGGTATCCCCCCAGAGGCTGCAACGGTTTCTGGGATAGAGTCTGCCGACGAAAAGAAAAAATATTCTCATAATTCATACCAAGAATATCAGCAAGCGTAGCAAGAGCATCCAGCCAGTTAATATTCAGTATATTTTGTATAAATTCTATCAGAGATGTATGAGTTGTTTTACGATCAAGAGTCCATATAAGTCTATCAGGCATTAGTTCGTAATAAGCAGAATCGCAAGAGGGTAAGAGGCAACCTAACATATGATTATTTTTATTATGGAGTTGACGCAAATCCTCATATTCAACCAATCCTGCAAATAATTTTTTATGAAGAGAATCTTCAATATTATAAATATATTGAGTATTGTTGCCTCCCAACGCCGTTATCATATTTTTAGAAAAATTATGGTTGGTTTTTATAGAATTTTTGAAAATACTATTTTCATGAAATTCCTTGATAGAAAATTTACGCTTAATAAAATTAAACTGATTAGATTCAATATATTTACAACTATAACTAGTAAGATTGTTTATTAGTTGTTGTGTAGCATAATAGCTTAAAATATCGTCGTAGTTTTCATTCATAACCATCTCTCCTTATAAAAATAAACATTACTAAGACCATCATGAAGCACAACTAACTCAAAAAATAAAAAAACCCCAAAGAACAATTTAAAAATTGCTCATTGAGGCTCAGAAAACCCTAACGATAGCTAAAGTAGCATCTGGGTATTCTATAATTAAAATAAAATGTTACGATTACATCATGTAGATTCTCACAATTAAAAATAAGTTTTCAATTTTTTTGATCATAGCGTGCTATGCGTCTAATATCAAGCACCTATGCTCAATATGGAGAATACTTTATTATTCTAATTAGATAATTGCTCTAACTTTTTCCGAAAAAACAAAATCCAATTTAATTTTTGAATGACATCCGTCAACAACGCCTTCACAGGCCAGTCACCAGCGTAGTTCTCCGTTACCCCCATATCCACCATCTCATGCCCAACCACAGCCTGAAGCATGGAAAGGTCCACACGGGCTTCTTTGTGCAGATACTCGATCACCGTATGGCGGAAGCTATGGAAAGCCTTGGTACTCGGCTCACCATGTTGTCCACCCACTCCCACGGAACGGCGATAGCGCGTGAACCAGTGCGTCAGGGCGGAACCGAGCTTCACAGTGGCATGGTTCACGGCGTTTATTCTTTCCTGTAAATCAGGAAAAAGCAGAGTCGATGCGTACTTTTCCTTCGGCGTTTTTGCCCATCTGGAAGCAACAAACTTCTCCAGGCCAAGCTCTCGCCAAAGATGAGGATGGACAGGTACCTTGCGGATACCGGCTAAGCTCTTGACGTGCTTCACATACCCGGAGCCCCCGCTTTCCTCATTGATGGAGAAGCACAGCACTCCATCCACCTTCACGATATCGGAAAGATGGAGCTGACAAATCTCCTCCAGCCGCATCCCGGAATACAGCGCAATCAACGGAGCCCAGAAGCGTGATGATACGCCTTCCGTTGCCTGAACGTACTTTCTCATGTCCCCGAAAAGTGCTTTCAGCTCATCTTGTGTGAACGACTCACGTTTCACGCCCTTTCGTCTTATGTCCTTGTCGGAGAGAACCTTCGGGAACCCTGAGTTCACGTATTTGGCCTGTACAGCTCCGCGATACTCCAACTCGCACCAGTTGACGAAACTCCGCACGTTTGTCTGTCGGACTTCCATCGTCTTCACGCTTAAAAGCCGTTCGATCTGCCCGGAGCGGCCCATATCGGCAAGCTGGAGCCAGCCTTTGCCCGCATACTGCCTTTGCCCACAAAGGCGGCAGGGCAGGTGTTTCAGCGTATCGAAGTAGCTACGGATGTGCTCACGAGAAAGCTCATCCACGCAGATATCCCGACCATGCTCCAACTCCCTCACAATTTCCACGAACTGGCGAACCTGCGGGGGAATGTCTTTGGCGCTTGCGGCTGACCATGTAAGCGTCTTGGCTTTGACGTAGGCATCAAAAGCGTCCCTGAGACTGGGGAGTTCCTTTTTCCCTTCCAGTCTGATCCTGCGGCGTGTTTTTTCAGCTGACCTGGTAAGGATATTGCCTTCTTGTCTGACGGCAGGGGCTTTGTCCTGTATGGGGTCTTTGCGGACAGGAGCAGCCTTTTCAGAAAATATTTTGATGGAAAGGGTTCCCTTTTGTTCCCTCAGAAAAGAGGGAAGCAAGAGGGTCAGGGAAGCTGGAGACAGGTCTTTTTTCAGTGTGGAATCGAACAGGAATGTACCCACGGATTTGATATTTTCTTTTGTAATACCAAATTGTTGTGAGATATTGTCCTGTACGGAATGTATCCGTTCTTCGACCATGTCTTCGGACAGGGCAAAAAAGTGTTGGGCAACGAGCGAGAGCCGCAACGCTTTGGAGCGTGCGGTTCGACTGTCCAGACCATTCAGAGAACGCCTGATCTCACATTTGCCAAGCAATGATTGCAGATGGTTGGGAACAAGAATGCGGAAATAGAGAATACCGCGATGGAGAGTGAGATGTGAGCTGGGACGTGGGTGAGAAACCCTGTGAGATGGTGGCATGTTGAGCTCCAAACTGTATCCCTGAAATGTATCCACAGGGAATAAAGCTCATGCCAAATAAAAAACGCACTGAATCCAGCGCGTTAGCATAAGTGGCGGAGAGGGTGGACTTGTATTTTTAACGTAATATTTTGATTTTACATGTATAAAAATATCACTGTAAAAAGTTTCTCCGGTTTGCTCTCCGGTGGTGAATGGGAAGAAGAGAAGGGACTTGACAGAGTAAGTCATTGGCTTACAATCTGCTTATGAAAGACGCACCCATGACCGTAATCGAAACGCAATCCTTTTTGCGGACGGCAAAGGCCCTTGTTTCGGACGAGGAACGGATGGATCTTATCGCATACCTTGCGGAAAATCCGACTGCCGGTGACATCATGGAAGGGACGGGTGGCGTCAGAAAGGTTCGGTGGGCGCGAAGAGGCGGGGGCAAGAGTGGAGGATTCCGCGTCATCTACTATTACTACTCTGAGGTAATCCCGTTGTTCGCTCTCGCCATGTTCGAAAAAAGCGCAAAGGTCAACCTGAGCGCCGCTGAAAAGAACGAAATGAAAAAATTGACCGCGATCCTTTCGCAATACGGGAGGAATAAATAATGAGCACTGAAGCACAGACCATTCTCGAAGGGCTCCGGCAGGCTGTTGACATTATGGAAGGCTCTGCCCCGGAAACCGAGTATGTGAAGCACCGTTTTGATCCCGTGCAGGCCCCGGAAACAATCGACGTGCGAAGCATTCGCCAGCGTATGGGGCTTTCACAGGCCGTCTTCGCGTCGGCATTCGGGCTTTCACTGTATACCCTCCGCAACTGGGAACAGGGCAAGCGCCAGCCTGATCCTGCGGCACGCGCCTATTTGAGGGTCATTGAGGTCGCCCCGGATGTTGTCCGACAGGCGTTGTCTCAGTAACAACGTATTTCTTAGCCCTTTTTCTTGTTATCTTGGGATTTGGAATGAAGATGAGACTGCGTTCCGGCATAAAGGGCTGTCGCCAACTGGGGACAGCCCTTTCTTTTTGAGGATGTCTCTTCTATTCTCACTAAAAACAGCAATCAGGAGTCGTCATGGCACGAGGCAGGAAAAAGGCGGAAACGCAGGATACGGGAGCGCAGCTTGGGATTGAGGCGGAACTTTTTAAGGCCGCAGACAAGCTGCGTGGCAATATGGAGCCCTCGGATTACAAGCATGTGGCTCTCGGATTGATTTTCCTCAAGTACATTTCCGATGCGTTTGAGTCGAAGCACACCGAAATTCTGGCCTCGGAATACCCTGAAGATGCGGAAGATCGGGATATGTACACAGCCGAAAACATCTTTTGGGTTCCGCAGGAGGCCCGGTGGGTGTACCTCAAGGACAATGCCAAGCTTCCGACCATCGGTACGCTCATAGACGATGCCATGCGTGCTATTGAGAAGGACAATGAGTCACTCAAGGGCGTTTTGCCGAAGGACTACGCACGACCCGCGCTCAACAAGATCATGCTTGGTGAGCTTATCGACCTTTTTTCCAATATCAATCTCAATGGGAACGGGGACAGCTCCAAGGACGTGTTGGGGCGTGTGTACGAATACTTTCTTGGGCAGTTTGCCGGAGCGGAAGGCAAACGGGGTGGGGAGTTCTACACGCCCCGTTCCGTTGTGCGTGTGCTGGTGGAGATGCTCGAACCCTATTCCGGGCGGGTCTATGATCCCTGCTGCGGTTCCGGCGGCATGTTTGTCCAGTCGGAAACGTTCATGCGCGAGCACGGCGGACGCCTTGGCGATATCGCGGTGTACGGGCAGGAGTCGAACTACACAACATGGCGTCTTGCCAAGATGAACCTTGCCGTGCGTGGCATTGATTCCGACATCAGGTGGAACAATGAAGGAAGTTTTCACAAAGATGAACTGCGCGACGAGCGGTTTGACTTCATTCTTGCCAATCCGCCGTTCAACGTGTCGGACTGGGGCGGGGACAAGCTCCGGGAAGACGGGCGTTGGAAATATGGCATCCCACCGGTAGGGAACGCCAACTTCGCATGGATTCAGCATATCATCCATCATTTGGCCCCCAACGGTACGGCGGGCGTGGTGCTTGCCAATGGTTCGATGTCGTCCACGCAGTCGGGAGAGGGTGATATCCGCAAGGCAATGGTAGAAGGCGACACTGTGGATTGCATGATCGCGCTTCCGGGCCAGCTTTTCTATTCGACGCAGATCCCGGCCTGCCTGTGGTTCCTTGCAAAGAATAAGCATCCCGTGACGAAGGCCGGAACATGGCGAGATCGTCGGGGGGAAGTATTGTTCATTGATGCCCGTAAACTGGGCGTGATGGTGGATCGCACCCGTCGGGAACTGACGGATGCGGACATCAGAAAGATTGCGGATACCTATCATGCGTGGCGTGGCGAACCTGATGCTGGAGCCTATGAGGATGTGCAGGGCTTCTGCAAATCCGCAACGCTGGAAGAAATTCGGGCACAGGGTCACATTCTCACGCCTGGTCGCTACGTCGGAGCGGAGGAACAGGAAGAGGATAACGAACCCTTTGCCGAGAAGATGGCCCGCCTCACTGCGGAATTGAAGGAGCAGATGGAAGAAGGGGCGAGATTGGATAGGGAAATTTTGAAGAATTTAGCTTTGTTTGAACATAGGTGTTAATTTTTATGTATATGGAGACGACATTAAGCGATATTGCTGATGGCTGCAAATATGGATTTGTCGATGGTCCTTTTGGATCTAATTTGCCTTCATCATGTTATAAGCATAAAGGGATTCCTGTTATTCGTGGTTGTAATTTATCTATTGGTAAATTTAGATATATTGATCAGGGCTATTGTTTTGTAGATAATATTGTTTTAGATAAATTATCACGAAGTACGGCGAGAAAATTTGATATCATATTTACAAAAAAAGGAACAATTGGACAAATAGGTATAATACCAAAAAATGCTTTGTACAATTTGTATTTATTATCTTCTAATCAGATGCGTTTAAGAGTTGATATTAGTAAAGCTGATCCGTATTTTGTATACTATTATTTAACACAAAAAAATATAATAAAAAAAATTATACGTGATAGTGAGTCTACGGGTGTCCCAAAGACTAATTTAGCCTATTTTCGATCTTTTCCTATAAAACTCCCTGCTCTTTCAGAGCAACAAGCTATCGCCCATATTCTCGGCACGCTGGACGACAAGATAGAACTCAATCGCCGTCAGAATGCCACCCTTGAAGCAATGGCGCAGGCGATTTTCAAGGACTGGTTCGTGGATTTTGGGCCGGTACACGCCAAGATGGAAGGTCGCCAGCCAGAGGGCATGAGCCGTGAGATTGCGGATTTGTTCCCTGACCGCCTAGACGATGAAGGCAAGCCGGAAGGGTGGGAGTGGAAGACATTAGACTCAATTCTTGAACTTTGTTACGGAAAAGCTCTTAAAGCATCAGAAAGAATTCCCGGAAAAACACCTGTATATGGATCTGGAGGAATCACAGGGTATCATAATCAGGCTTTGGTTATTACCCCCTCGATTATTGTAGGAAGAAAAGGAACGATAGGAAGTCTTTATATTGAGCATAGACCTTTTTATCCTATTGATACAGTTTTCTATGTAAAAAGTGATTATTCAATATTTTTTTGCTATTTTATCTTAAAACAGCAAAAACTTAAAGATATGAATACAGATGCTGCTGTTCCAGGATTAAATAGAAATAATGTTTATCGTTTGGTTTTTTCTATGCCATCAAATATAGTTATCGAAAAATTCGATGCTTATATTCAGAATATATATAAAAAAATATACCACAATTACAGTGAAATATCAATTTTGATTTCTCTTCGTGACACTCTTCTCCCCAAACTCATTTCAGGAGAACTGCGTGTCCCGGATGCTGAAAAGATGGTTGCTGACATTGTGTAATCTTTTCCTGTAAGGAGCAGTCATGGCCTTTCTCTCCGAAGCTGATATTGAATCCGCCTTGCTGTCATACTTCGCAGACCTTGGTTATGCGGTGGAAAGAGAAGAGAATATCGGGCCTGACGGGAAACGCCCGGAACGGGAAAGCTATGATATGGTCATTCTGCGCGGGCGCCTTGAAAAGGCCATAGGCAGGCTCAATCCCGGACTGCCTGCGGAGGCTAGAGCCGATGCCATCCGAACGTTGACACAATGCGAACTGCCCAATCTGCTTGAGGAGAACCGACGCATCCATAAGCTCCTCGTGGAAGGCGTGGATGTGGAATATTTCGGAGAGGACGACGTGCTCACCTCCGGCAAGGTGCGCATTCTTGATTTTGACGATCCCGATGCCAACGACTGGATGGCTGTCAACCAGTTTACTGTTGTTGCGGGGCGCATCAATCGCAGGCCGGATGTCGTCGTGTTCGTCAACGGCTTGCCGTTGGCCGTTGTCGAGTTGAAAGCTCCCGGTGATGAAAATGCCACCTTGTCGGCGGCGTTCAATCAGTTGCAGACGTACAAGCAACAAATCCCCGCGCTGTTTCATACCAATGCCGTTCTCCTTACCTCCGATGGCATGATGGCCCGCATTGGCTCCTTGTCCGCGGATGAGGAACGTTTCATGCCGTGGCGCACGATTGATGGCCTATCCGTAGCTCCCAAGGGAACGCCCGAACTTTCCGTGTTGACGGAAGGCGTTTTTGAACGGCGGCGTTTTCTGGATCTTATCCGGTATTGTACGGTTTTTCTGGAGAAAGACGGACTCATCAAAATTCTGGCGGGGTATCATCAGTTCCATGCCGTTCGCCATGCCGTGGATTGTACGGTAAAGGCGTCTCTACCGCAGGGCGATAAGCGCGCAGGGGTCATCTGGCATACGCAAGGATCGGGAAAGAGTCTGCTCATGGCTTTTTATGCCGGGCGGCTCGTCCTGCATCCCGCTATGCAGAATCCCACGCTTGTGGTTCTTACCGACCGCAACGATCTTGATGATCAACTCTTTTCCACGTTCTCCATGTGCCGAGATCTGATCCGGCAGACGCCTGTACAGGCGGAGAGTCGCGAAGATCTTCAGCGGCTCCTCAACCGCGATTCCGGGGGCGTCATTTTCACTACGATCCAGAAGTTTTCCCCGGAAAAGGGCGACGAATACCCCGTGCTGACATCGCGGCGCAATGTGGTCGTCATTGCCGATGAAGCGCACCGGAGCCAGTATGGTTTGAAGGCTAAGGTAAAGAAAGATACCGGTGAAATTTCTTATGGGTTTGCCAAATATCTTCGCGATGCGTTGCCCGGAGCCTCCTTTATCGGGTTTACCGGAACGCCTATCGAGGCTGACGATGTGAATACGCCTCGTATTTTTGGCGATTACATCGACATCTACGATATCAGCCGTGCCGTGGAAGACGGCGCGACCGTCCCCCTCTATTATGAAAGCCGCCTTGCCCGCATTGAGCTTGATGAAAATGAACGTCCGCATCTGGACGAAGCCGTGGATGCAGAATTTGAGGATGAGGACGAGATTCAGCAGGAAGCCCTTAAACGCAAGTGGTCGGGAATCGAGGCGCTGGTCGGGAGCGAGAAGCGGCTGAAGCTCATTGCTGAAGACATCGTAAAACATTTTGAGGCACGGACAGCTACTTTGGAAGGAAAGGGCATGATAGTCTGCATGAGCCGCCGTATTTGTGTGGCTCTGTACGGTGCCCTCGTAGCATTACGCCCTGAATGGCATAGTAAGGATGATGATAAAGGCGCGCTCAAGATCGTTATGACCGGTTCCGCAAGTGATCCTCAGGAGTGGCAGCAGCACATCGGAACCAAGGGAAGGCGCGACCTTCTCGCCAAGCGGACACGGGATGCGAATGATCCGCTCAAGCTGGTGATCGTGCGGGATATGTGGTTGACGGGATTTGATGCCCCTTGCATGCACACGATGTACATCGACAAGCCGATGCGTGGGCACGGGCTTATGCAAGCCATAGCCCGCGTCAACAGAGTATTTCGGGACAAACCTGCCGGGCTGGTGGTGGACTACATTGGCATCGCCCAAAATCTTAAAAATGCGTTGAGCCAATATTCTTCCGCAGATCGCGAGAAGACCGGTATTGATGAGGCACAGGCTGTAGCTGTCTTGTTGGAGAAACTCGACGTGGTGCGCGCCATGTATCATGGATTTGACTACACGACGCCGCTTGGAGGTGCTCCGCATGAACGCATGGTCATGATGGCGGAAGCGATTGAATGGATTCTGGATATGCAGCAAAAGGATGCTGCGAAGGAAACGACGCCTGAAGGCAAGAAGAAGGCTCACCGGCGTTATCAGGATGCCGTGCTTGCACTTTCCAAGGCGTATGCGCTGGCGGGGGCGAGCGACGAGGCCGCACGGGTTCGGGAAGAGGTGGCGTTTTTTCAGGCCATCAATACCGCGTTGGTCAAGAGCCGCACCGGTTCGGGCAAAAGCAGGGAAGAGCGCGACTTCGCTATCCAGCAGATCGTCAGCCGCGCCGTTGTCTCAACCGAAATCGTGGATATCCTCAAAGCGGTGGGAATCACAAGCCCTGACATTTCCATTCTTTCCGATGAATTTTTGGAGGAAGTCCGTCAACTGCGCCAGAAAAATTTGGCTCTGGAGTCTTTGCGAAAGCTTCTGAATGACGGCATCCGCTCCAGAAGCCGAAACAACATTGTCCAGACGCGGGCTTTTTCCGAACGGCTGGAAGACTCGATAGCGCGGTACCACTCCAATGCGTTGACTGCCGCTGAAGTCATACAAGAACTTATTGAACTTGCAGTCGATATCAGAAAGGCCAGAGAACAGGGGGAGGAGTCTGGACTGACGGAAGACGAGATCGCGTTTTATGATGCTCTGGCGGAAAATAAAAGTGCCGTACAGGTGATGGGGAACGATAGTCTTAAGGTAATAGCCCACGAACTTTTGATAAGCCTGAAGGCCAATGTTTCCGTGGATTGGGCGCATCGAGAATCAGCACGGGCGCGTCTGCGCGTATTGGTCAAGAGAATATTGCGGAGGTATGGTTACCCCCCGGATTTACAGGATAGTGCTGTGCAGACTGTATTGCAGCAGGCGGAAGCGCTTTGTGGAGAATGGGTAGCTTAATTTCAGTAACCTACCTTGTACAGAGAATTTTTCACTACTTATAATGAGTGAGGGAACGTATGGCACAACTCCCGGCTATACAGGCAACACGCAAGAGCGGCAAAGAATGCTTTGAGGGGATAGGCGGCGAACATACCCTTCAGGATTTTTGGGCATGGGCCTTTTCGGATTTGGTCAGCAATACGGAACG
>OGGQ01000246.1_pt1 | contig 79098 bp, 47 predicted proteins | sample 1571191 | NCBI WGS metagenome assembly OGGQ01 (sample SAMEA2582061, study PRJEB24529) | metagenome | biome: Human gut stool | place: China | collected 2011
CCTCCGGATTGTCCTCCATCCACATATCCCCGTCAAACTTGGCCCGGATCACCGTATGGGAGATAAACACGCCCAAACCGGTTCCCATGTTGCCTTTGCTGGTGATCATCTGTTTAAACAGCTTTTCACGGATCTCTGAAGGTATGCCGGTTCCGTAATCTTTCACAGTGAGCATGAGCTGCTTCTCATCTCTGGAAATTTCCACCACAATCTCATGCAGACCGCCTTCCTTCTGCGCGTCTATGGCGTTGGAAATCAGATTGTTCACCACCTGTACCAGATTGTTGATATCGCCGTGGATCCAGACCTCTTCCTTTACACGATTCTCCACCCTCAAGGTGCAGCCGCTCGCAAGCAGCTCGTGGCGCAGGAGAAGCGCAACACGCTTGATCATCTCGTCTGTGGAAAAATCCTCATAGTCTGAGGCGTTCATGTTGCTGGCCTGTCCCTTTACAGCCGTGATAATATCGGACATATAGGCGCAGGCTTCGCGGATCTTCCCCAGCCATCCTTCCATCTCCCCATAGATCTCCCGGTAATCCTCCTGCGTGACCTCTAAATCTCCCAGGCTGCTTTTCGCCTCTACGATCAGATTCTCTATGGAGGTTGTGCCGCCGGACACGCTCATGATCGGCGTCTTTAAGTTATGGGCCAGCCCGCCTACCATCTGGCCCAGGAAGGCCAGCCGCTCTCTTTCCATCATCTTCATCTGACTGTCCTGCATCCGCTGCATGTTTTCCTTGATATTCGTCACATCTTTGAATATGGTCAGAAAACCGCATATATCTCCTTCTACCAGAAGCGGAGTGATTTCCACCATGAAATAAAATCTCTTTACCTCCCCGCCAGGCGCCGTATTCAGAAGCAATGCCTGCTCGTAGGTGATCTTGGAACGCGTATCCATGCTGGATGTGAGGCTCGTGATCAGATTATACACCGCCGTTTTATTTTCCACATCCTCGCTCTTTAAACAGTCCTGCAGATACATGTTTTCCCGGATTCCGTGTCCGTCCCCGATCATGCGCTTAAAATGCCGGTTATATGTGACCACCAACCCCGCGGCATTGGTCACGAGATAACAGTCGGATATCCATTCCAGCAGCTGCCGCTGTGCGATGGGACGGATATCCAGAAAATGCAGACGGTAAATGATCAGACCGTGGAAAATCAGCGTCACCACAAAGCTTAAGGGGGTTACCGCGATCGTCGCCTCGATCAGCCGGAACATTACAAGCAGGTTCACGATGCTCGGCACAATGCAGCCCACATCGAAGAAGACCGCCTGCCTCACATGCAGCCCTGTCCTGGTCTTTAAAGCGAAGGCCGATATGATCCAGATAGACAGCACCGTGCACGCTGAGGTATAAAGCGCATGCAGATAGAAGAACGGTCCGAACCGCACGGAAGTATTGATCAGGGAAAATACCCGGTAAAACATATGGTGCAGTGGATTCGTCCAGACCATGATATTGGTGAAAACAGGGACCAGCATGAGCAGCGCATATTTCCAGGGCATTTTTCTTTCATATCCCTTTGTATAGGCGATGGCAAACAAAAGGCTCATGACCGGGATCCCGCTGACTCCGATATAGGTGAGGGAGTCCCACACATACATCAGAGTCATATCGGCCGGATTGGTAAACTTCACTCCGATCAGGGCCACTAACCAGGAGATCAGCATTCCGGAAGCGATCAGATAGAATTTATGTATCATCATCAGAGAACCGGAATAGATGATTTTAGCCATAAACGCCACGATAAACAGTATGACCACAAAAAATGTGATCAGCATTTGGTTGGATATCATCGGGATCAGTCCGTCCTTTCAGAAAATGATCTAAGCAGCATGTGCAAATCCGGCGCTTTCCATACAAACCCGCATTTTCCAAGTTCTTTTACCGTCTTCTCACAGTCCGCCTCTATAGTGGGAACAGCCACCCTCAAACGGTTGTACTGGTTTAAAAGAGGCGTCAGCTCCGCCAGATGCCCGTTCTGCATTTTTTCCAGCAGATGGCGGTCGAATCCGGCTTCATCCGTCTCCTCACAGCTGCCCTTCAGCCAGATAATCAGATCCCTTAAGGTTACCTGCCGGGGCTGAAATACATGGTATATGCCTGCCGGAGCTCTGCTAAGCGCCGCAATAGCCCTGGCGCACTCGTCGACCGCCGTGATCTCCAGTGACAGGCCTGTCATGGAAGCAGGAAAACGCTCCAGACATTTTAAGCCCTGTATCATGCCGTAAAAAGCGTTGCTGTCCGGATTTTTCTGAAAGACACCGTCCGTACTGCGCCCGGCAAGCCGTCCTACGCGGAAAATCCAGGTTTCAAAACCGTCCTTTGCCGCATCCAGCACAATCCGTTCAGCCAAAAACTTGCTCTCCACATATACGTTATCCTTCCAGTTCTGTCCGATATCCAGATCATCTTCGGTAAACTTCTGTTTTCTGGCAGGATCGGCTTTGAGATATTCTCCGCAGATACTCGCAGTCGATATGTGAAGCAGCTTAGCCCCGGCGGCTCTGGCCAGGGCAGCCGCCTCCGATGTGCCTCTGCAGTTTGTTTCTTTTAATCCGCCCTGGCTGTCATAATGCCGCACGTCCGCAGCTGCATGAACCACCGCACATATCCTGCCGGACAGCTCTTCATATGTCTTTGCATCCATCCCCATGTGTTCAAGGGTGATGTCCGCCGAAACCGCCCGGATCTTCCGTTTCTGTCCGGACAGCCATCCGTTCCCGAAATACCAGGACAGAATCTCATCCAGCCGTTCCTGTGGCCGTTCTCCGCGCACCGCACAGAGGATCTGCCCATATCCGGCATCCAGCAGTTCCTTCACCAGATGCGCTCCCAGAAAGCCTGTCGCCCCGGTCAGGAAGACCGGCTTTATTTCCGGCTTGGCGCAAGCCGCGGGTATCTTTGAAACAGCGGGCAGCGCAGCAGAAACAGCCTCCCTCACCGGTTCGGCTGTCAAAGAGGAGCCGCAAATCAGACGTTTCTGTTCCTCTATGCTCGGATGGTCATAAAACTGCGCCAGAGTGAGCGTCCATCCTTCGTTGAAATAGTTTCCAAGCAGCGTCAGCGCGGCCAGGGAGCTGCCCCCCTGATCAAAGAAGGATGCGGTGTGATCTACGGACTTTCGTCCAAGCACTCTGCGCCAGAGGTTATCCAGCGCCTCCTCAACATCTATGCCACTTTCTTTTTCTTCGCCGCAGGACTTCTTATCCCCCTTTGGTTCAGCTTCAGGATTGTGCTGATTCGGCGTCATTTCCGCGGCCGGCGCGGTTTTCTCTTCCGGCAGTTTTAACGTCAATTCCAGAGCTTCACATTCCGTCTCCGACAGCCCCGACAGCTTTTTCAGATCCGCCTTGCCGCTGGGCGTGCCGGGCAGTTCCTTCCATATATAAAGCTCTTTTGGAAGCATATGGGAAGGCAGCTGCCCCTTAAGCCAGACGAAGATCTCCTCCTTTGTAAGCTCCCGTCCCTCTTTGGGGGTTACAAAGGTGCGCAGTTTCTTGAAACCGCTTCCGTATTCCACCGCCACCGTGGCGGCAGAAGAAACCATGCCGGATTCCAGGATTTTCCCGGTCACCTCCGCAGGTTCCACCCGCTGTCCGTCGATCTTTATCTGGGCATCCATCCGGCCGATAAACTCTATGCTGCCGTCTTCCAACAGCCGGGCCCGGTCCCCGGTTTTATACATCTTCTGCCCCGGAAAGAACGGGTCCTCCACGAAGCACTGATCGGTCAGGTCCTGGCGGTTTGCATAGCCCAGAGCCAGACATTCGCCCGCCAGATACATCTCTCCTACCGCTGTGGGCATCACCGTTTTTCTGTCCTCATCCAGAATATAGACGCGGCAGTTGTACATCGGTTTCCCTATGGTCGCATGCTCCTTGCCGGTCACGTCCGCCATCGTCACATATACCGCAGCTTCTGTGGGGCCGTACATATTGTAAATACCGCTGCATCCGGTGGACTGAAGGCGGTGCAGCAGACTGTCCGTAAAGATTTCACCCACCAGTATGGTGAGCCTGCTCCTGCCTGCGGCCTGAAAAAACGCATGGTTTTCCAGACACATCTGCAGCCTGGAGGGCGTAAACTGCATGATGCGCACGTCATTTTCCTCCGCAAGCCCCGCAAGCTCCCAGGGAAGGCGCATCTGCTCATCATCCGCCAGCACCACACATCTGCCCATGGCCAAGGGAAGCAGGCTCTCCGATATAAAGATATCAAAGATCATATTGGTCGAACAGAGCACAGCTCCTTCCACTCCCGCCATCCGATCCGACATAAATGCCATCAGATTATTAATAGAGCGATGCTTTAGCATGACACCTTTGGGCTGGCCGGTGGATCCAGAGGTGTAGAGGATATAGATCAGATCCTCACTGCAGCGCCCTGCCGGCGGGATGAAATTTTTTCGTTCCTCCCGATCCGCTTCACTCATGCTGACCACTGTGCAGGAAAGTCCCTCCGGCAATGCCCCTTTTGCGGATTCATCGCAGAGCAGAAGGCTCATGCCGCTGTTTTGTGCTATGTAGCGGATCCTTTCCGCAGGATAGTCGGACAGCATGGGGACATAGGCCCCTCCTGTCTTCATGATTGCAAACAGGGATGCCAGCATGTCCGGGGTGCGGCGGCACATAAGCCCAATCCTGCTCCCCCTTTTCGCGCCGGCATCCGCCAGGCAGTGAGCCAGCGCATCCGACCTGTCTTTCAGCCATCCAAAGGACAGCTTACGCCCGTTGCAGACAATCGCAGTCCGCCCCGGATTTCTCGCGGCACTAGTCTCCATCCTGCGGTCCAGCGGCAGATCCAGAAACGGGGTACAGGTGCATCCCGGCACCTCAAACAGCCGGTAAGCATCTTCCGGGGAAACAGGATTTAAATCCGACATACGGGAGCCGTCATTCTTAAGAATCTGCTCCAGCACCGTCTGACAGCTGCGGCTGTACATCTCTACCGTCCGCTTTCCAAACAGCTCCGCCGCATATTCAAATCCCAGGTAATACACACCGTTCTCCCGGTAAATCTCCAAAGAAAGATCCAGCTTGGAAGTGTGCGTATCCACAGTCTCTGTCTCCAGTTTCCTGCCGCCAAATGTAAGCGACTTGCTGTCCACCGGTCTCATGGACACCATGGTGCTATAAAGAGGGTTCTGGGTCAGGCTGCGTTTCACCTGGGCGAAGGACAGTATCTCCTCCAGAGGCAGATCCTGATGATCCATCAGGCCGATCACCTGCTCCTTCACATGCTCCAGATATTCTCTGACCGTCCATCCGCCGTTTATCCGTATTCTTAAAGGCAGCGTATTCAAAAACGGGCCGATGATGTCCTTAAGCCCGGAATGGAAACGCCCGGATACCGGAATGCCGGTCACCTGATCCGATTCTTTCGTCAGCTTATAAAGAAGGAATGCAAATGTTCCCGCAAAGAGCATATAGGGCGTAATATCCATCTTCCTGCAGAAGGTCTCCAGGCCCTCTCCCAGTGCAGGATCCAGTGCCACAATCACCTTCCCGCCCTGATAATCAAACTGTTTTGGCCGCTTGTAATCGCATGGCAGCAATGCGGGCTCGGGCAGGTCTGCCACAGCCTGTTTCCAATATTCTCTCTGCTCTTCAAACAGGCTCTTATCTTCATGTTCCAGGAAACAGCAATAGTCTTTATAGGTGATGCTTTCCGGTTCCGGTTCTCTGCCGCCGCAATAATCACTAAGCCGTCTAAGCACCGCCGGCATGCTCAAGCCGTCTCCGACAAGATGATGGAAATCGATCAAAAGCAGGGGCTTTTCTTTGTCCCTTACAAGTGCCGCATGAAGAAGCGGCGGTTTGTCCAGCTGAAACGGCCTTAAGAACCGGGCCTCTGCTTCCCCGCGGTCCGCACAGTCAAACTCCTCCAGTTCAAACTCCACACGGTCACAGATCTTCTGGCGCACTCCCTGCGGGCCGGCTACAAAAGCCGTGCGAAACAGCTCCACACTGTTCACCAGTCTGACAAAAGCCTCCTTAAGGCGCTCCGGCTGCACATCCTCATCCAGCCAAAATGCTCCCGGCATATGATATGCGAGAGAATCTGGGCTTCGCATGCTCTGGAAATAGATGCTCTTCTGTACAGGCGATAACGGATAATCTTCCCTGGCAGGCGCTTTAGGGATGATAAGGGATGTGCGGTTTTCCTCTACAGCCAGCCCCAGCCGTTTTTCCAGATTTTCGGCTGTCCTGCAGGCATACAGATCCGCCACGCGCAGCCGCACTCCAAACAGTTTCTCCAGCTGTGTGAGGCTCTCCACCGCATTCAGGGAGTCTCCGCCCATCTGAAAATAATCATCCCAGGCCTTCATGTCGCGGCACCCCAGGACCTGTTTAAAGACTTCTGTGATCTTCTTCTGATTCTCGGTCTCACTGCCCGCATTCCTGCTCTTTGGCACAGGCACAGGAAGGGCGCGCTCATCTACCTTGCCGTTTGCGCTAAGGGGGATGTCATCCATATGTATAAATACAGACGGTATCATATAATCCGGCAGATAGGTCGCTGCAAATTCCATCAGGTCTGCGTCTTCAATCGGCTGCGGCGAGGTATAATACGCGGTCAGCACAGGCTGCTCACCCATCCTCTTCAGCCTGACCGCAGCCCGGCCGATCATCGGATGGCCTTCCAGACGCGATGCCACTTCTTCTGTCTCAATCCGAAGGCCTCTAAGCTTCACCTGCCCGTCCGCGCGCCCGTTTATCACAATCTCTCCACCAAAATTCCAGGCCGCCACATCTCCGGTCCTGTACAGCCGCTCTCCGATCTCAAACGGGCTTTCCATAAAAGCCTGGGCCGTAAGATCCGGCGCGTTCCGATACCCTCTGCCCACACAGACGCCGCCGATATAGAGATCGCCGGACACGCCCACCGGCAGAGGCTTAAGATGGCTGTCTAAGACATACATCCTGCAGTTTGGCATGGGCTTTCCAACGGTTATGGACAGCGCCTGATTCAACTCCGCATAGCTTACCCCCACCGTAGTCTCAGAAGGCCCATACTGATTCAGTATCCTGGCTCCGGTCGTTTTCTGCAGTTCTTTTAGCAGCGCCGCGGGGAACGGCTCCCCTCCGCAGAGGATCACCTCCAGCCGGCCTGCCGCCCGGCAGAATTCCTCATTTTTCATATAGGAAGAGAGGCGGGACGGCGTCACCGCCAGAAAGCCCACCGCATATCTCATGATCAGTCCGGCCAGTTTGTCAGGGCGGTCCTGCTCCTCTTTGCCGGGCAGCACAACCGTACGTCCGTTTAAAAGCGCTGCCACGCTCTCCAGCAGAAATGCATCAAACCCCACGCTGCAGATGGACAGCACCGCGCCGTGAGCATAACAGGGCGCCATAGCGTCCGCGAAATTCACGAAGCTTTCATGCTCGATCTCCACGCCCTTAGGCTCTCCTGTACTCCCCGACGTATAAACCAGATAAGCGATATCATGCGGGCCGGCATGGGATTCCAGCATGGAAACGGGCGCACTGTCAATCTCCTCAGTCAGGAGCACCGGGCAGATCTTTGCAGCTGACTCATACAGCTGCATATGCCCGGCATCCGTGATCAGCAGGGCCGCACCGCTTCCCGTCAAGATCTCCTCCATGCGTTTCTCCGGCAGACTGTCCGCCAGCAGCATCCAGGCGTTATCCGACTGCGCGCATGCGATCATCGCCTGAAGCAGAGGAAACCCTTTCGGCAGCAGCACGGCCACCGTCCGCCCGCCCCCCGGAATCCTCCGTGCCAGCTCCCACGAGAGCAGGTTCGCGCTGTTTTTAAGTTCGTCATATGTGTAGCGCACACCGTCGCTGATGACCGCCACGCGCCCGGGACAGCTTTCGCATTCCCTGGCAAATCTGCGGTAGATGCTCCCCCCGAAAATCGGACGCTCTGTCCGGTTATAAGTATAGAGCACCAGCTCCTTCTCCGCGCTATCCATCACGGAAAGCTTCCAGATAGGAATCTCGGGCTCCGCCAGCGCATGTGAGAGGATATTCATCAGGTAATGATGCAGCGCCTCTATCTCTTTTTCGGAAAATACCTGGGTCAGATAATCATAGTGGATGGTATAACGCCTGCTGTCCTCTATATTAATCAAATGGATACAAATCTGTTCCGCCTGATATCCGGCGTAATGCCACTGCCCGGAGAAATGCAGGGAAGCATCGCTGTTCTCATAGACCCGGCTGTTCTGAAAGGAAAGCACCACATCAAACAGCCGGTCCACGGACGGATTCTGCTTTCTGGCAATTTTTTGTATTTCCTCATACGGGAAGCGCTGATGGCGCAGCATCTCCAGCCATGTCTCTGAAAGCTCTGCAATAAATTCATGAAAGCTCTTCTCTTCGTCCAGCTCATTTAAAAAGGGCAGAGTGCTGACAAACATCCCGGTAGTCTCCCGGTCCGTATAGGTGGTCCTGTTATGCACCGGCGCACCGATACAGAAGCGTCCGGCCCCCTTCATGCGTTTCAGGTAAACCGCCAGCGCCATATAGACGGGCACAAACGGCGCGACCCGCATTTCACCGCAGAAGGCCGTCAGCGCATGGCAGAGCACATCGGGAAGGCAGAATGTTTTCCTTCTCCCGACGCTGCTGACCGCGGCACTGCTGCATTCCTTTAAGGCCGCAGGGCTCCCGGCATTCTTCATGATTTCTTCCCAATACTTTTTATCTTTAATAAAAGCTTTGGAACCGATATAATCGGCCTGTGCGCGGACATGGAGGTCATAGCCCGGCGCCGGCTTTAAGACAGCCTCCCTGCCAGAGATCAGGTCCAGATAGCAGCCGGCCAGTTTATTGATCAGCGACACCTGTGACCAGCCGTCCGAGATCAGATGATGAGTCTTGAGCAGCACACCGCCCTCCTGCTCGCTGATCTTTATGATGGCAAAATAATAAAGAGGGGCATCCAGCACCGGCATGACCTCCCTGGTCACACTGTACTCCCAGTGTTCAATACCGGCCTGATTGGTGGTGGAAAAATCAAACACAGGAAACTGCTGCGTTTCATACTCCGCCTGATATTGAACGGGATTCCCCTCTTCATCCAGTACGATCCGCGCACGCAATGACCCGTCACTTTCCAGCAGCAGGTTAAGACACTGCTGCAGAAGCGCGATGTCAAATGTACCCCTGATCCGGATCGTCTGACATATATTATTGATGGATGTTCCCCTATAATGCTGTTCCAGCCCCCAGATGTTTCGCTGGCTGCCGGAAAGCGGATAACTTTCTGTTGTCCTTTTCACGATTAGCGACCGCCCTTTTTCATAACGATACATGATCATACGGTTTTTATTATATGATTTTTCCAGGGCCTTGGCAATGGATTTCCTTAATAAATATTCAAAAAGCAACATATTTCAACGTTTTATCTGGCTAATTTATCCATTTCTGTCGGCCAGGTACTGCTGGCACTAAAAAAATGGTATTTCATGCCATTTCGGCACGAAACACCATCTCCTTATTCTTCATCTCTGTATTCACTTAAGCCGTCCTGCCGGCTCTAATGCGGAATTATTCCTCTGTATAAGCGGGTTCCTCATCATAAGTATCTTCAGAATCACCAGAAGAATTTCTCTCCAGAACCTTCATGCTTAAGCTGATCTTTCTGCCCTCTTCATTAAAATCCACTACCTGGGCGGTGATCACCTCTCCGATGGACAGCACGTCAGCCGGTTTCTCCACGTGTGCTCTGGAAATCTGTGATACATGGAGCAGCGCATCAATTCCGGGCTCCAGCTCCACGAATGCACCGAAATCGGTCATACGGGCCACTCTGCCTTCAATTACATTGCCCACCGCATACTTCTCCGCTGCAGTAACCCAGGGATTTTCATCCGGGAATTTCATGCTAAGAGCGATCTTCTCGCCGTTGATCTCCTTAATAAATGCCTTAACGGTATCGCCTACCTTGAACACCTTCTTCGGGTTCTCAATGCGGCCCCAGGACATCTCGGAAATATGAAGCAGTCCGTCCGCACCGCCCAGATCGATGAACGCGCCGAAATCAGTTACATTCTTAACGGTGCCTTCCACGGTCATACCGGGCTCAATTCTCTCAAACAGGGCTTTCTGCATCTCTGCCTTCTTTGCCGCCAGAAGCTGTCTTCTGTCGCCGATGATCCTTCTCTTTCTGGGATTGAACTCGGTGATGACAAATTCGATTTCCTGTCCTGCATATTTATCCAGATTTTTTTCATAAACATCGGATACAAGGCTTGCGGGAATAAATACTCTGGCGCCCTCTACGATCACGCTTAAGCCGCCTACCAGCACCTGGCTCACCTTTGCAGTCAGCACTTCCTTGTTCTCAAACGCTTCTTCCAGCCTCTTGTTGCCTCTGTCGGCCGCCAGCCTCTTATAGGACAGCAGCACCTGGCCCTCGCCGTCATTGACCTTTACTACCTTTGCTTCCAGCTCGTCACCTTCCTTTACAAGGGTGGTGAGATCCGCGTTGTTATCGTTGGTGTACTCGCTGCGGGTAATAATGCCATCGGATTTGTAACCTATATTTAAGACGATCTCGTCTTCTTTAACAGCGATAACTCTGCCAGTGACAACCTCCCCAGTGCGTATTGTTTTTTCATAATCGTCCAACATTTGTTCAAAACTTAACTCTGACATTAGCCTGAACCTCCTCAATTATATTCTTTGGGGTGGATGCCCCTGCTGTAATACCTACAGTGCGCACAGCCTGAAAATCCTGAACTGCCAAGTCTTCGAGAGTCTGTATATAGTAAGTATTCTTACATTCTTTTTTACATATTTCATAGAGCTTCTGCGTATTGGAACTGTGTTTACCACCGATCACAATCATCGCCTCCACATCGGATGCGATGGCTTTTGCCTCCGTCTGACGCTCTGAAGTAGCATTACAAATTGTGTTCACAACAATACTATCATAACGCTTCTCCAAGATTTTTTCAACTATATCTTGAAATTTCTTGTTGTTAAATGTCGTCTGAGAAACAATCGTCACCGGCGTGTCCGGCAAAAAGTCCAACTCTTCCACGTCCTCTGGCGTCTCCACCACGGCCGCAGGAGTGCTGCTCCAGCCGCGTATGCCCTCCACTTCCGGATGACTGCTGTTGCCGATAATGATGATGGTTCTTCCCTTGGCGGAATCTTCTTTCACTATCCGGTGAATCTTTCTGACAAAGGGGCATGTGGCGTCCACCACTTCCAGTCCCTGTTCTTCCATCAGATCGTAAATTTCCCTGCAGACACCGTGGGACCTGATGATCACTGTCCCTTCTGTCAGCTGTGTCAGCTCTTCTTTTGAATGTAATACGCGGATTCCCTTCTCTTCCAGGTCTTTCACGACTTGTTCGTTGTGAATGATCGGGCCGAATGTATAAACATTCTTTTTCCCTGTTCTCACCTGTTCATATACCTTGTTCACGGCGCGTTCCACGCCGAAACAGAAACCCGCAGATTTAGCCACTCGTACTTCCAAACAGTATTTCCTTTCTATCTGTGACACCCATCACAGTTACTCTTTGCTTTCTGACAGATACACAGGATCTCCTCCACAACCTCATCCACTGTCATGTCGGATGAATCCACCAGGATTGCATCATCGGCCTGCTTCAGGGGAGAAATGGCTCTGTTCATGTCCCGGTAGTCTCTCTGTGTGATATCATCGGCAATTTCCTCTATATTACAAGGAATTCCCCTATCTGTCAATTCCAAATATCTGCGTTTTGCACGAGTTTTTACGCTCGCGGTCAGATAGATCTTTATGTCCGCCTCCGGCAGTACAACTGTACCTATATCGCGGCCATCCATCACTACATTCTCCGAATAGGCCAGATCCCGCTGCAGCTGCAGCAATTTTTCCCGCACAAGGGAATTGCTGCTGGCAGCCGAGGCCATATTGCTGACCTCTTCCGTCCGGATGAGTCCGGAAACATTCTCCCCGTTCAGCCAGACCTGCTGCTGTCCGTCCTCATAGGTGATGGTCACCGTTATCCCCTCAAGCCCTTCAGCCACCGTTTCTTCCGCCTCCGGCCCTATCCCCTGCCGCAGAAAATGCAGGGCGATCGCTCTGTACATGGCTCCGGTGTCCACATAGATAAATCCCAGTTTCCCGGCGATCAGCCTGGCGATTGTGCTTTTACCTGCTCCCGCAGGGCCGTCAATGGCTATCTGATATGTTTTATGCTCCATTATGATCTCCGTTTCCAGCAATATAGAATCCTGCCCTGTTGCTAATTATTACATATTTTTTTTTAAATGTAAATTAAAAATACCTTACAATTATTCAGATACTGCTGCCCGCTGTCCATCCGGTGGACCAGGCGATCTGAAGGTTGTACCCTCCCGTATAGGCATCCAGATCCAGCATTTCCCCCGCCATATAAAGCCCCGGCAACAGTCTGGATTCCATCGTGGACGGATTGATCTCCTTCACCCTGACACCGCCCTGTGTGATGATCGCCTCATTGAATCCGCGAAGCCCCGTAAGCTCCACCGTAAAGTTCTTGGTCAGCGCCCCCAGGCGTCCGCGTTCCTCCCTGGTGATCTCATTGACCTTTTTGTCCTCCGGTATGCCGCTGCGCCGGATCATTACAGGGATCAGCCTGGCCGGATACAGTTTATCCAGCGCATTTTTAAACTGCCTGTTCTTTGACGCCTCAAAATCCCGCAGGATCCGCTCATCCAGCTGCTGATGGTTCAGCGCCGGCTTCAGATCGATTCCCAGCATCAGCGGGCCCTTCTTCAGCCGCTTGCCGGCCAGGCTGCTGGCGCTTAAAATCGCGGGGCCGCTCACTCCAAAATGTGTGAACAGCATCTCCCCCATCTCCTGGTACAGCTTTTTTTTTCCGTCCCAGAGTGTCACCGACACATTTCTTAAAGACAGTCCCTGGAGTTCTCCGATCCAGCTCTCTGAAGATATAAACGGAACGAGCCCCGGGTGCAGGTCGGTAACCTCGTGTCCGGCCGCCTTCGCCATGCGGTAGCCGTCACCTGTGGAGCCGGTGGTCGGATAGGACAGGCCGCCCGCCGCCAGAATCACCGCATCCGCATCCAGCTTTTCTCCGTTTAAAAGAAGCACGCCCGCGCAGCGCCCATCCCGGATTATGAGGTCCTTAACTTCCGTTTGAAGGCGCACCGTCACCCCGGCATCCTTCAGGGCAGCCGAGAGTGTTTTGATCACATCGGAAGATTTATCCGATTCCGGAAACACGCGGCTGCCTCTCTCTACCTTCAGCCTAAGCCCATACTTTTCAAGCAGCTCCATCATATCCTGATTGGTAAATCCGTAAAAGGCGCTGTAGAGGAATTTGCTGTTTGTGACCACATGAGCGAACAAATCCTCCATATCCCCCGCATTGGTGATATTGCACCGTCCTTTTCCGGTAATATACAGCTTTTTGCCAAGCTTTTCATTCTTCTCCAACAGTGTCACACGGTGTTTGTTCTTACCGGCGGCATACGCCGCCGCCATGCCGGCAGGCCCGCCGCCGACCACGATTACATTCTTCATATGGCATTACCTTTTTCCTGAATATACTTCTCTTTTATTATAATACGTTTTTCGCAATTTCCCACCGTTAAAATGATTTTAACGCAGGGGAACAATAGGAAATTACGGAGGAAATTCTTATTGAAGAATAAAGGCAGCGGCTGCACTGGTACGCGCGGCCGCTGCCCTGTCTGCTGCACAGCAGTTTTGTATTTATCAGAGATTAAACCGGATATGCCTTGCTGCTCTCATCCGCCATCGTCGGATCGACTTTGGTCTTCTGAGCAGCTCTGTACTTGAAGAAGTCCACGGCAACCTTCGGGAACAGAGCATAGGTCAGCACGTCTTCATCCTGCTCCTTCCACTGGGACATCTCCGCTTCAATTTTGTCCAGTTCCGGAGGAATCAGGTCGGCAGGACGGCAGGTGATCGGCTTCGCATCCCCGATTACCTTCTTCTGCACTTCAGGGTTAAAAGGCTTAACGGTCTGGCCGTATTCTCCCATCAGCATGCCCTTGGTTTCCTTTGTAGCCACTTTGTAACGCTCACCCATCAGCACGTTAAATACAGCCTGGGTTCCTACGATCTGTGAAGACGGCGTTACAAGCGGAGGCTCACCCAGATCCTTACGGACTCTCGGCACCTCTTCCAGCACGTCATAGTACTTATCCTCGGCGTTCTGCTCCTTTAACTGACTCACCAGGTTGGAAAGCATGCCGCCGGGCACCTGATAAAGCAGTGTCTTGATATTGACGCCCATCACCTTCGGGTTTAACAGGCCGGTCTTTAAAGCGTTCTCCTGGATCGGACGGAAATAGTCGGCGATCTCCGCCAGCAGCTTCTGGTCAAAACCGGTATCGTAAGGAGTTCCTCTGAAGGTTTCCACCATAACCTCGGTAGCGGGCTGGCTGGTTCCCAAAGCGAACGGAGACATGGCTGTATCGATCACGTCCACGCCGGCTTCTACGGCCTTCATATAGGTCATGGATGCCACGCCGCTGGTATAATGGGTATGCAGCTGGATCGGAATGCTCACCGCATCCTTCAGCGCACCGATGAGCTCTGTGGCCTGATAAGGGGTGAGAAGGCCGGCCATATCCTTTAAGCACAGGGAATGCGCGCCCATCTCCTCCACTCTTTTTGCGGTATCCACCCAGTAATTGAGCGTATATGCATCGCCCAGAGTATAGGACAGCGCTACCTGCGCATGGCCTTTTTCTTTGATCGCCGCGTTGACCGCTGTCTGAAGGTTTCTAAGGTCGTTTAAGCAGTCGAAAATACGGATGATGTCAATACCGTTGGCGATGGATTTCTGTACGAAATATTCCACCACATCATCGGCGTAATGACGGTATCCAAGGATGTTCTGACCGCGGAAGAGCATCTGCAGCTTTGTATTCTTAAACCCGTCCCTTAACTTCCTAAGTCTGTCCCAGGGATCTTCCTTAAGGAAACGCAAGGATGCGTCAAAGGTAGCGCCTCCCCAGCACTCTACGGAATGATAGCCCACCTTATCCATCTTGTCAATGATGGGCAGCATCTGCTCGGTGGTCATTCTCGTTGCGATCAGGGACTGGTGCGCGTCACGCAGCACAGTCTCTGTTATCTTAATCGGCTTCTTTTCTATTTCTGCCATTCTAATCTCCTCCTTTTATCGATGTTATACTCCGAATATAGCCATAAAGGTACCAGCAGCTACCGCCGTACCGATAACACCGGCCACATTCGGTCCCATGGCATGCATCAGCAGGAAGTTGGTAGGATCCGCTTCCGCGCCCACCTTCTGCGATACTCTGGCTGCCATAGGCACTGCAGACACGCCGGCGGAACCGATCAACGGGTTCACCTTGCCGCCGGTCGCCTTGCACATCAGCTTGCCAAACAGCACGCCGGCCGCCGTACCGAAGCAGAACGCCAGCAGCCCCAGACCTACAATCTTTAACGTGGTCACGTTTAAGAATGCGCTTGCGCTGGTGGTAGCTCCTACGGATGTGCCCAGCAGGATAACAACGATGTACATCAACGCGTTGGACGCAGTTTCAGTCAGCTGTCTCACCACGCCGCTCTCCTTAAAGAGATTGCCCAGCATCAGCATGCCGACTAACGGCGCTACGGACGGCAGGAGCAGACAGACAACGATAGTTACTATGATCGGGAACAGAATCTTTTCCAGCTTGGTAACCGGCCTTAACTGCTCCATCTTGATCTTTCTTTCCTTTTCTGTGGTCAGAAGCTTCATGATGGGCGGCTGAATGATCGGCACCAGTGACATATAGGAGTACGCTGCCACGGCGATGGGGCCCATCAGCGCGCTCTGTCCGAGCTGGCCGGCCAGATAGATGGAGGTCGGGCCGTCAGCCCCGCCGATGATGGAGATCGCGGCGGCAGCCTTATCCTCGAAGCCCAGCAACATAGCGCCGATGTACGCGGCAAAAATACCGAACTGTGCTGCGGCTCCTAAAAGAAAGCTCTTAGGATTAGCGATCAGCGGTCCGAAATCCGTCATGGCGCCAACGCCCATGAAGATTAACGGCGGCAGGATTCCCCACTCGTCCAAAAGGAAAAAGTAGTGAAGCAGTCCGCCCTCCTCCATAATAGGAGGATAAATATTTACCAGTAACATACCGAAGGCAATCGGCACAAGCAGAAGCGGCTCATACTCTTTCTTGATTGCCAGGAACAGGAAACCGCATGCAACAGCGATCATGACGTAGTTACCTACCGTCAAATTAAAAAATGCTGTCTGATGCACGAGATTTCCCAGTGTATCCATGATGTATTCCATTTCTTAACCTCCGTTATTTCAATTATCCGGCAGTATGCTTTACGGACGGATTAGTTCAGGGTTGCCAGTAAAGCTCCTGCCTCCACAGCATCGCCTTCGTGTACATCAATGCTGGCAACGGTTCCGTCCTGCGGTGCAACAACGGGGATTTCCATTTTCATGGCTTCTACAACAACCACGGTATCGCCGGCTTTGAGCGCCTGGCCAACCTTTGCTTCCACTTTAAAGATCTTTCCTGCAGCTCCTGCAGTCACTTTGATGCTTCCTGCACCTGAAGCGGGAGCAGCGGCCTTGGGCGCCGCTTTCGGGGCAGCCTTGGGCGCTGCCTTTACCGCGGGCGCTGCAGGCGCTGCGCCTGCAGCGGTTTCTTCAACAGTAACATCGTATGCCACACCGTTTACGGTGATTGTATAACTTTTCATCTTTATTTCCTCCTATGCTCTGATTACCATTTTCTGTTAGATGCGCGCTTGATTGAACGTACTACAAAACCATCCGTGCTGCTGCCCATGCTGGCCGCCACCGCAGCGGTAATCACCGCTACCAGCTCCAGATCGTCTTCGATTTCCCCTTCTGTTTCCTCCACAGCCGCTGCTACAGGTGCAGGCACCGCTTTCGCAGGTTCCGGAGCCGCTTTTTTGGAGAACTTATCCTGAAGTTTAGGAATATACTTAAAGCAGGAGATCAGCAGGCAGATAAAAATCAGCACAACAAAGACGGTCCCCATACCCAGCAGGGTATTTAATAACGCTTTTTCTAAAATAAGTGCTAAATCCATCGATTACACCCCTTACATTACGGAGCCGTGCTTTTTCGCAGGACGGTCCTCTCTCTTTGTGAACAGCATCTCAAACGCGCCAATCACATATTTTCTGGTATCCTGTGGTTCAATGATATTGTCAACATATCCCCTTCTGGCCGCGGAAAGAGGGCTGGACTGCAGATTCGCATATTCGGCTGCCTTTTCACTGATCAGATCGGATGCATGATCGGAAGCGTTTATTTCGTCCGCATAGATGATCTTTGCCGCGTTTGTCGCATCCATCATGCCGATGGACGCATCCGGCCATGAAAATACCACATCCGCGCCGATGGACTTGCTGTTCATCGCCACATATGCGCTGCCGTATGCTTCACCGATCACCACGCTCACCTTCGGAACGGTCGCGTTGGCAAAGGCATAGGTCATCTTGGCCATCGCCGCAGGAAGCTTCTTCTCCTGGCAGATGGATGCCTGCATGCCCTTTACATTCACCAGGGTCAGTACCGGGATGCCGAAAGCATCGCAGAAATTCACGAATTTTGCAGCTTTCTCACAGCCTGCCGCGCTTAATACAGCATCGTAGGTTTCGGCAGCATTTCCCTCTTCATCCAGGACTTCGCTGCGGTTGGCTACCGCGCCTACCGTAGTTCCGTTCAGACGGATAAATCCTGTCACCATGCTCTTGCAGTAACCCTTTTTCACTTCGAAGAAGAAACGGTTGTCGGAGATCTCCGCCAGCGCTTCTGCGGTGTCACCCTTGAAGGCTTCCAGATTCTCACAGGCACGGTTTAAATCATCCGTGCATTCATCATAGGACATATCGTCTTCATTATTGGCCGGCAGTATCGAAATCAGGGTACGGATGCTGTTTATAAGGTCTGCTTCGTCACCCGTCATATCCACTTCTCCGGTATTCTCCTCCTGCCATGCGGCGCTTGAGGTATTGCATTTTGATATCTCATTGCCGTCAATCGCGTTGGGGGAATTGAGGAAAAGCTTACCACTCTTAGTTTCCATGAATGTAAAATCGGTCAAAGCCGGGACTACCGCCATACCGCCGCCGCAGGTTCCTAATACCGCAGTGATCTGCGGAATCACGCCGGACGCCTGTACCTGGCTAAGGTAAATCTGTCCGAATGCATTCAACGCATCGGTAGCTTCCTGAAGGCGCAGTCCGGCACAGTCTACCAGGCCGATCACAGGTGCTCCCATCTTCATAGCCAGTGCATAGACATTCGCTATTTTCTTCGCGTGCATTTCGCCGATAGAACCACCAAGCACGGACGCATCCTGGCTGTACACATAAACAAGGTTTCCCTCAATTGTACCGTAGCCGGTCAGGCAGCCGTCCGCAGGTGTTTCTTTTTGCTGCAGATTAAAATCTGTACTTCTCGCAGTTATGTAGCTTCCCAGCTCCACAAAACTGCCGTCATCCAACAGATTCGCAATCCGCATACTTGCTGAATTACTCATTTTGCAGTCCTCCAATTTCTATTGTGTAGTGTGCTCGCAGCGGCTTCCTGATTCGGGAAACCGCCCGTACTGCTATAACATAAATTGGTCTTATTTACCAAAGGAAAATCTGCCCCTTAAATAATAAAACCAAATTTCTGCCAATTATAATTGTATAACTTGTATGTATAAAATTCAAGCTGTTTTTTACGAATTTGTTACTTTTTATACGTTACTGCTCACACGCTGCCGATAAAGCAGCGTATGAGAGGGCTGAGTATGGTCCTCATAGGGATCCCTTGAAGCCCGCCGGTACTTATGCTGTGTATTTTACAGCATTAGTACCGCTGCGCGCTTCACGGAGCGAGAGCGGGTCCCAATGAGGACCATACTCAGCCCTCTCATACGCGGGAATTTCTCGGTAACTGTGAACAGTAACTTTTATACAGAGGCCGACCGATTCAGGATTTTCTTTATTGTCAGGCAGTAGATCAGTATGCTGAAAGCCGCTCCGCCGATGTCGCTGATAGGCTCGGCGGCAAAAACCAGGCCGATGTCCAAAAACAGCGGAAGCAGAAACACGCCGCTTAAATACAGGAATTTGCGGAAGAAGGACAGGGAAAACGCAATCTTTGCGATCCCAAGTCCGGTAAAACCGTCTACAATCGTATACTGAGCGCCCAGCGGAATGATGCCCAGCGTATACAGGCGTATAATGCGCTCGGTCATCTCTATGTACTCCGGGTTCCTTGTGAAGATTATGATAAAATAGCGGGAGAAAAACTGGGCGATGATAAACATAACCGTCACAAAGCACAGGGCGAGCTTTAGAATCTCTTTCTGTGCTTTCATCACTCTCTCCTTGTTTCTGGCTCCGTAGTTATATCCCAGGATGGTCTGCGTCCCTCCGGTGATGCCGCCTAGCGGCATTGTGATGATCAGCATAAAACTCTGGAGGATAGTGGCGCAGGTGAGCAGCATGCCCTCGTTGGCGCCCCCGTACTTTTTAAGAACCACATTAAGAGAAATGATCAGCACATTATCAAAGGCAATGATAATGAACGGGGTAAAGCCCAGCGCCAGCACCTTCTTGCACAGTTCCCAGTTCAGGCCAAAGCCGATCTTGACCGGAATCTTTCTGCCGGTTAGGACCTTGAGCACAAACAGGCAGGAACACATCTGGGACAGTATGGTGGCCCAGGCCGCGCCGGGCACTCCCATCTTAAATACAAAGATAAAGATCGGATCCAGCACGATGTTGGCGGCTGCGCCGATGATCACCGAAAGCATGCCAAGATTGGCATAGCCCTGACAGATGATAAACTGGTTCAGCCCCAGAGATACGATAGCAAACACCGTGCCTGCCAGATAAACCGTCATATACTGATCTGCGTAAACAAATATATCCCCTCCCGCTCCGAAAGCGGATATCATCCAGTCCTTGAGCAGATACGCTGCGAGCATTACCGCAAACGAAACCGTCAGCAGCATGGTAAAGCAGCTGTTAATGATCTGCTTGGCCGCGCGTTCATTGCCGCTTCCCATGCGGATGCTGAATAACGGCGCTCCGCCGATGCCGATCAGCGCGGAAAAGGAGGACAGCAGAGTGACGATCGGCCCGCAGATTCCCACGGCAGCCAGCGCCTGCTCCCCATATCCCGCAATGTTTCCGATATACATCCTGTCCACAATGCTGTAAAGCACGCTGACGAACTGCGCCAGCATGGAAGGGATCGCAAGCCGGAACACAAGTGTTCTGATATCGTCCGTACCCAGATTATTTTCTCTTCCCATCTCATTCTCCACCCTTATCGTAAATGTGTGCTTTCCTGTTTTGGGGCGCACCCTATTAAAATAGAATCCCGCCCGCGGGATTCTACGCCTGCGGCGGGTCGCTTTAGCGACATGATTCCGCTGCGCCGCAGTGCGATCCTCGCGGAGCATTTTTGTTCAATAGGGCGCACCCTATTGAACAAAAAACAGGGCCGCATTTCACGGCCCTGTTCATTTTAGCATATTCTTTATAGATTGCAATAGCAAAATACTGCATAATTCTGCCGTTTTCCGCTATTAGTCTTCCGCGCCGTTTTCCGGCGTAACCGGCTCATCCTGTGAAACCGGTGCCCCCTGCGAAACCGCATTGTAACGGATATCCAGAAAATGCTGAAAGTCTTTGTTGAAGCATTTTTCCAGATCCTTATCATACCCCACCACAATTTTAGGAAGAGTATCCGCATAAATCTTCAGAATGGCCTCTGCTTCTGCCTGGGAGGCAGCAATGGCCGTCATGGTTTTGGCGGTATTGAATACGCGCAGCGTGCTTTCGGAATGCCTTCCTGTGCGGCGGTAATAATACGCCCATACCAGATCCTCATGATCCACTATCTCCGCGTACACACCCGATACGTAGATCGTAAAGCGCGCGCCCACCCAGATACGTTTTCCCACAAGCTGTGCCTGAAGGAAATCCGCCTCGATGGTCTCGATGCTCATCTCCGGATGTCTGCTTAAATATTTCCTAAGCTTCTTATCATAGCTTCCCGTAAGCTGGCGGACCAGTATGTAGATCAGATACAGCAGGGACAGCCCTGCCACGATCGCCCACATAACCGTAAATGAGATGGTATTGGGCCCGATGGCGTTGGTATTGATGTAATAAGGAACAGCCGCCTGAAGATAGTCCTCTCCCAGATCCTCGGTGATCGTTTCATTGAAATATTTCAGCCGCTGTCCCTCCAGCGCTGTCCAGGTGCCTCTGATAGTTCTGCTGCCTTCAACCTCTCCGATTTCATCCGCAAGCCAGCTCCAGGTCGTATCTATGTATCCGTTCATTTCGGATTCCTTGGAAGCGGGCAGCTCTGCTCCGAAGAAGACACCGTCCTCATCGAAATACAGCAGATAGCCGATATTTTTCAGTTTTTTAACTTTTGTGTCCGTGTTCTGCTCTGACTGGCGCACAAATTCATCGATGACATACTTCGCATCAAAGCTCACATACTGCCCTTCCAGGTTCTCATAATCCATCCCGCACTCTATACGGACCGGTCCTGCAATAAAAGCCAGGAAAGATTTTCCTGCCACGATCAGGCAGGCCGCCAGAATAATCGCGGCGATCACAACGCGTGTTATTGTTGCTCTTGATGTCTTGCTTCTCAGTGTACTTAACATGATTTCGCTCCGTTTATAAATATTTTATGAATACTTTCTTATCATACTATAAATTTACTGAAACCACAAGTCCATTACATCCACACCGAGACAAAATTCTTCCAGGATTTGGCGCAGGCAGTACAGATAATCCACCTTCTCCACCCCGCCCGCCGTATAGATCGGATAAACCTTCATGACTTCGCCGCTCACTATGTATTTGACGCTGCCCACGCTCTGATGCTCATACACCGGCGCCTCCAGGGATTTAGGGACATCATAGACAACCTCCACCCGATCTCTTTCCCCCAGCAGCAGGCTAAGCGCCTCTTCCTCCATCACAAGCCCCACCCGGTCTGACCGGCCGTTTACCACCGCCGCGTTCTCAAACTGCCTGCCGTATTCAAAAATATCCTTCACCTCATAATTCTTCATTCCGTAATCCACTAGTTTTCGTATATCCGACCATTTATAGGTCTTGTGGGGAGGCCAGCCGCATCCGAGCACCGCTGCGGTAAAGGTGCGTCCGTCGGCCCGCACCGCGCCCACATAGCAGTAACCGGCCATCCCGGTAAATCCGGTCTTTCCGGTAATCGCGCTTTCCATCATGGATAAGAGGGCGTTGTGATTATAGCAGGAAAACGATCTTTTTTGGTCCAGATCCTGGAAGCTGTAATTCTGCGTTCCGGTAATCTCCAGGAACTTTTCATTTTTAAGGCAGTAGCTCATGATTCTGGCCAGGTCCGCCGCCGTGGTGCTGTGCCTGCCTCCGGCATCCTCCGCATCCAGCCCGTTGGGCGTAACAAAATGTGTCTGATAACATCCCAAATCCCTGGCCTTCTGGTTCATCATCTTTGCAAAATTCTCCACGCTGCCGCCGATATGTTCGGCCACCGCCACGCTGCTGTCATTATGGCTTTCCAGCATCATCGAATACAGAAGATCCAGCAGGCGGTAGCGCTCCCCCTGCCGGATGTTCAGCTGTACGTCGGGCATGGAGGCGGCGTAGGCGGAAACGGTGACTTCATCCTCCAAACTGCCGTTTTCCAGCGCCAGGATGCAGGTCATGATCTTGGTAGTGCTGGCCATGGGAAGTTCATCCTGTCCGTTCTTTTCATATAAAATACGCCCCGTATCCGCATCCATCAGGACCGCCGACAGGGCGTATAATTTTTTTAATTCTTCTGGAGTTTCGGTTGTCTGATTTGTATTTTCTCCTGCGGTTCCGTCCTCGGCATCCGCCTTAAGAGGAATAGTAAAAATAAGGATGAGCAGGAGTATAATCGCAATTCGCTTCAAGGTCTCACACTTTTCTGATTCTTTCTTACCTCCATTTTATGAACGGCAGTCTCCGAATATGTTTTAGAGCGGATCTTTGGGGCAGATATATTTTTCAAATATCTCCTGCTCCGTGACTGGCCTGCTGTAATAAAATCCCTGGATGTAGTCCGGCCCCATGCGGCATACCCGGTCACACTCTTCCTTGGTCTCCACACCTTCCTGACATACCCTGACACCCACCTGATGGCAAAGCGCCGTCACCAGCTTTATAAAAGCGGCATCGAAATCATCTTTCTCAATGCCTTTTATAAACACACGGTCTATCTTCACTAAATCCACCGGCGCCTCCTTCAGCACGCCGAGCGAGGAATAGCCCACGCCGAAATCGTCGATCGCCACCTTTATCCCCTTGCGCCGCACACCGTTGAGTTTTTCCCTGAGGTCTTCCAGATCCGATGCAACATAGGATTCCGTGAATTCGAGTATGATATTGTTCAAGTTTACCTGCTGCTGTGTCAAAAGCGGCAGCAGATAGGAAAACACGTCCTCACCGGGCCCTTCATCCCGGGGACAGATCACCTGATGATAGGAGATATTGATGCTCATCGTCAGATCCTTTATATAACGGTTCCACCTGCTTACTACCGCCGCAGCTTCCCTCATAACCCATTTGCCCACCTGGCGGATCAACCCGCTTTCCTCCAGGAGAGGTATGAAATCGGAAGGAACCATCGCCCCGTATTTGCCACACTTCCAGCGAAGCAGAGCTTCCACGCCTTTTATCCTGCCTTCTGCTGCATCCACCTGGGGCTGGTAGACCAGGGAAAAGCCCTCAAAACCGTGTTCTACGCTCTCCCTAAGCAGCTCCGTCAGCTCCAGCGACCGGCTGAAATCCACAGCGATCTCTGATGAGTAAAAGGTTGACCGGTTTTTGCCGTGACGTTTGGAATAATCGAGGGAATATTCCGCACATCTGGCAAGCTCCAAATACTGCCTGCCATCCCCGGGAGCCATACAGCCGCCGCAGGATATAGTGCAGTAATATTTATTGCCGCGAAAGCTCTGCTGCCGGTCAAAGGCCTTCCGGATCAGAGAATAACATTCCTGCAGCTCCTCCTTCGTGGTATCTTTTATAAGCACCCCGAATTCATCGCCGTCTAACCGGTAGCACTCCGCGTTATAGGGCAGCACGGACTGCATCTTCTGGGACAGTATCCGCAACACCTCATCCCCGAACTCACGGTTGTACAGTTCATTGACATGCTTGAAATTATCCACTCCCAGAAACAGGACTCCGAAAGGCAGATTTTTCCCTTCCTTCAGCCAGCTTTCAATCCGGGACTGAAATTCATATTTGTTGAACAGGCCGGTCTGATGGTCAATCCGGTTGCGCTTTCCAAGATTGGAGATAAATCCTGCGAACAGATAGGGCTCACCGTCTTTATCTTTAACCACCGCTCCGCGGCACTGCAGCCAGACATAGGTTCCCTTTTTGTTTTTGGCCCGGTACTCTACCACATGGTGGATCAGTTCGCCGGAAAAGGACTCCATGTTGGTTTCATAAAATACATTCCAGTCATCTTTATGTATGATATCCTTCCAGCAGGGCAGAGGATCCTGCACAACCTCTCCCGGCAGGCCGAACTCTTCTACCATATCCGCAGGATAGCGTATGGTCCGCCTGCGCATATCGCATACATATACATATTCATCCGTGCTCACCGACAGCGCCTCATAGAGCTCATTGGCATCGTATTCGAAATCCTTTATAAACTCTTCCACCGTTTTCATGGGAGCTTCCTTTTCCATGTTCAGCCTCCTGCTCTGCTTATGTTTGCCGCTTATGTTTGCTTCCTGTATCTCCTGTCACGCCAGCATATCACTATTGTAACCGCTGATTCTTTACAGCGCAAGAGGGAACATGGCATTATCCATGTTCCCTCCTGCAGTTTTATTTCATAGAAAGTACGGATCAGTCCAGCTTATAAAGCTTCGGCGCCGCCAGAATGCCTGTGCGTTTCAGCTGATACTCATAGCTGTACTGGCTGCCCTTTGTCCTCCAGGCATCGGGCCCAAACCAAAAGGTGCTCTCGTCACAGTTATGCACGGCTCCAAACGTGTTCACGCGGCTGCCGTACGCTGTAATCCTTATCCTGTGTCTGCCCTGTGCCAGATATCCCAGCGCAGCGCGGTAAGGCGCTTTAAATACCGGGATCTCCTCCCCTTCGTCCACGGATACGGTCAGCAGCGGAGCGCGGAATTTGGCTGCCTCCAGCTCATATTCTCCCTCTGAAAGTTCCGTCTCACAGCAATAGGTCATATTGCCTGCGTAGAACGGAAACGTCTGTGAAGTGAGATCTCCAAATCCGATTTTCTCCGCCTTTTTCACGATCCTGGCCCTGCTGCCGCAGATCATCACGCCGAAATCTCCCAGCAGGTATGCCCATTCCAGATTGGTCCTGCGTCCATAAGGCACAACAGCGGTCAGAATATGATTTCCCGGCGCAAGATCCGGAAGAGCCGTTGTCTTAATGCACTCATCCGTGAAATATCCGCAAATCTTTACCGGAACCTTCATACCGTCCAGCGAAAGCGCCGTCCCTTCCAGATCTTCCATGGCGAGCAGAGGGGCCTTTACTTCTGTTTCCAGTTCCAGATGAAACCGCAGCGTGAGCATATGGGAATCCGTCAGCTCCTCCTTTTGCGTCCAGGGCTGTGCCAGCGCCTCCATCTTTAAGGGGTAGCCCAGCTGCGCGCGCAGGATATTATCAATCCTAAGCACTTCCTCACAGGGACGGTAATCCTCATCATCCAATGCATACTCCGCCTGATCCAGCATGAGCACATTGGGTTCGCTCATCTCATAGGAATCCACCTCATTAAGCGTGCTTATAAGATGTTCCTGTAAGGGCAGGCCCTCACGGCCGGTCCGGCCGCCGCACAGGGGCTTTGTATCCTCACAGTCCTCCAGATACAATAGAAGGCTGTCCTGATCGTACAGCGATGTCCGTATCTGCGTCCAGCCGCCCGCACTTACCGCTTCACAGGGAATGCGCTCACCCGTCATGGCATCCAGCCTGGTCACCCGGTAACTGCCGGCCGCCTTCACCGTATACTCAGCACAGCGCGGCACATCCGGATTGTAATCCGCCTTGCCGTTGGCAATGAACAGGATCCTGTCCCTGCCGGCCTGCCTCATCTGGTACAGGTAACAGCTGCTCCTGACCCCTCTGACATCCAGTACGTCCACCGTGCGGTATGCCTGAAGCGCTTCCATCAGCTGTCCGTAATCGAAACCGATGCGGCAGGAGATATCTGCCAGCGCCTTCGGCCGGTCGTCCGACACCGCATCCACCAGGGCGGGCGCATCCCCCATCAGGATCACCTTTCCGCCTTTTTTTGCAAATGCAGTCAGCTTGTTCAGCGTGTTTTCGCGCAGCGTCACACAGCCGGGCACAATCACGGCATCGTATTTCATCTCGCCCGTCCTAAATCCGTCCTCATCCGCTTCAGATCCCAGGGCAAGCATCAGGGACTCAGACAGGTAATCGAAATCCACCAGACCAAACAGCAGCCATTCTGTCACCTGTTCGAATTGCCGTTCCAGGCGCTCCCTGGCCACGCTGGTCTGTTCTTCCGGTCCGAAGTAAAGCCAGTAGCTCTCCACCGGATGGATCACTCCGACGCGCACCGCCGGTCTTCCGCTTTGCAGCGCTGTGTTCACGCGCGCGAAATAATCTTCGATGATACCGTATTTGCGGTACCAGGGCGACTGATAAAAGATAGACGCCGGATAATCGCGCTTTGCCTCGCCGGCCATGGACATCCAGGACAGATGGTGCACTCTGTGCGTCACTCCCAGCGCAGCCTGCCAGTCACCCTGCAGCTTATGTCCCCGGAAATCAAAGTCCCAGTTGGTAACGCCGTAGAGCTCGCTGGTGATTTCATTGCTGCCCATCTGATGTGCCGCGCTCTGCGCCTGCTTTGCCGTCGTGTATTCACGCCGGTCACAGAGCATATCGATGCCGGGTATTTTAAAGCCTCTGTAATGCCGCATCGCCTCTCCCAAAGCCGCCGTCTGAGATTGCAGCGTGGGTTCCTCCATCATATGGCCGGTCAGAGCGATGCCGTGGCTGCTGCACCAGCTGCCGAGTGTATCCGAAAATGCACAGGCAAAGCGCTCTGCCACGTGATCGTGATAGCGGTAGCGGGTAACGGAAATCCTGCCGTCGGGCAGCTCCCAGAACACCTCGGGCAGATGGCCGAGAAAGCTGTCCTGATAGGCCGCAAGATAGGTTTCTTCGAAATCATCCGTATAAGGGATTATGATGTCGGACCTGTCCTCCGCCTTTCCAAGCACTGTTTTATGTACGAATTGGGGTTCATCGGTAAATATGGAAGGAATCAGTTCTCCGAAATCGTCTCCCAAGGCCTCATAATACGGCTCATGGGTGGTCTCGATAAAGCGGTCAATCGCCTTTTTATCCAAGGTGTTCACATAGGCTTCGTTGTTATACCAGGGACTCGGCGCGTTGACTTCCATATAAGCATACCAAACATTGCTGCCCTCTTCCCCATCCTCAAGCATGCGGTAATCCGCCAGATATCCGCCTTTCAGAGTGACCTCATAGCGCGCCAGCAGCACACCGTCTCCCTTGGCTCTGGCTCTGGCCGAGCTTCCGCCCACATCATCGCCCGTTTTTCCTCTGTCTTCTGACCGGATGGGGGTAAATACCAGATACCGCCCGCGGTATGCCGGATCCTTTGTCACCTTGCCGCCGCCAAAACCTGAGGGCCAGCGGTCCTCGTCATATAGGTATACCTTCATATTGAGCCGGCGGGCTTTCTCCACAACCGCCCGTACGATTTCCATGAATTCATCGCCCATATACTCCGTCGCCAGGCCGGTGCGGCAGTGTATGGTGAAGCCTCCAAGCCCCATCTCCTTAAATACATCCACCTGCCTTAGGACCGTATCCTTGTCCAGCCTGCAGTTCCATGCCCAGAAGGGCGCCCCGCGAAACTTAGATTCCGGCCGTTCAAACTGCTTTAGATAATTGTTTTCCATTTTGTGATTTCCTCCTCGATGCCTTTGATTCAATGCTCACAGCCATGGATAAATCCCTTGATTTTTTACACCCTCACTTGTATAATCGTAACACAGCCATGTAAGATCAGTATATTTAAAACTGCTGTTATTAACATGGAAGATCGGACATAATTTGTATTTTGGAAAGATAAAATTTTATGGAGGCGCCATGAACAAAACCGTGATCCCCATTCAGAATGTTTCCCCTTATATCCGCTACGTCAACGACTTTTACTGTCCCGCCGGAATCGCTCACAATGAACGCATCATCTTCGACTGTGAATTCATGTTCTGTCTCGGCGGAGAAGGCCATATGCGCTATGACACGAAAGAGTACACGCTGCGCCGCGGAGACCTGTTCTATCTAAGCCCGCATGTCTCCAATCAATTCTACACCGCAGGACATGATTTTCATGCACACTGCATCCATTTCGACTGGATGGTGCCCGAAGAGGCTGATAACTTTATGGCGCAGCAGGTGTATGTAAACAGGAACTATTCCCGGGAGGAGATGGTTGTGATCAACCGCCTGAATAAACGGCCCCTGTGGGATGTCAGCGGGCTGTCCCTCCCCTGCTTTCTAAGCGGTCTGGACTGCGATATCATGGAACCTCTGTTTAAGGATATCTATCACTGCTTCTGCCGTATGGACTTGGCGTCCCGGATCAGGGAACGCGCGCTCTTTATGCAGATCCTTTCGGAACTTTTTGTAGCGCGCTATACGGAATCCGGCATCCGCAGAGGCCAGTACCACCAGTCCACCGTCACAGACGCGGCGGAGTACTTAAAACTGCATTATGCAGAGCCCCTCAATGTGACTCTGCTCGCCAAAAGGGCCGGACTGTCCGCAAAGTATTTCGGCATTCAGTTCAAATCCATCACTGGCCTCGCCGTACATGAGTATCTTCTGAACATAAGGATACAGCACGCGAAAAGCCTGCTGCTTCATACTTCCCTTAAGGTGGAGGAAGTGGCAGAAAGGGTCGGCATAGAGGATGTGTTCTATTTCACCAAGCTGTTTAAACGCCATGAAGGAATCACGCCGGGCCGCTACCGCAAACGGCTGGCGGAGTTTGTATGAAACAGCCGATGGGTTAGGGAAATAGGCCGATTTTTGGTATTGACAGCATAGCTCGGCGGCACTAAACTTGTATTATAAATTTCAGCTCCGGCGCAGAGTAGGAGGACTTAAGATGAGCGATAAGAAAAAGGGATTCATTGCGGAATTCAAAGAATTTATATCCAGAGGGAATGTGGTGGACATGGCTGTCGGCGTGGTCGTGGGTACCGCATTCACATCGATCGTGAATTCCCTGGTAAAAGACGTGATCATGCCTTTTGTGGGATGGCTGATCGGCGGCATCGATTTTGCCGATTTCAAACTGGTGCTGGCCCCCACGGCAGGAGAAACGCCGGAAGTGGCGATCCTGTACGGCACATTTCTCAATCAGATCATTAACTTTCTGATCATTTCGTTTGTAGTCTTTACCATGGTAAAGATTCTGAACCGTTTCCGCCGCAAGAAGGAGGAAGCGCCTGCACCCGCACCGCAGACGCCGGAAGATGTGGTACTGCTTCGCGAGATACGCGATCTGCTCAAAAAAGATCAGCCGCAGGAATAAACCTGCGGCCTTTGCTTTCACTGCTTAAGGGATTCTTCTTTTTTCTTCCTGATATCTGACAAACCGGCCCTTACCGCCGCGTTTCGCCTCATACAGCGCCTGGTCCGCCAGGCGCAGCAGCTCGTGGTAATCTGCCCCGCGTTTTGAAAAGAAGATATACCCTGCTGACATCCGGACCGGAAAGGCGCTGCCATCCGGCAGCATCAGAGTCTCTTGCTCCATCCGTATCAGCAGACCGTCCAGATACTCCTGCACGTTTTCTTCAGACCGGCAGTCCCAGATGACAATCACAAATTCGTCGCCGCTTAGACGGGCAATGATTTTGTCCAATGCGCTGCAGCGGCCAAGCAGCCCCGCGGCAGCCTTAAGCAGCTGGTCGCCGGCGCCGTGACCGTACGTGTCATTGACATATTTTAGATTATCCACATCCGCCATGAATACGGCTCCGCATCCGACGTCTTCCTGCCCGCCAAACAGCTCATCCATCCGGTGAAAGAACGCCCGGCGGCTGACCAGGCCCGTCAGCTGATCCATATCCCGCTCATATACGATGCGCTGCCGCTCAATCACGTCCTCGGTAACGTCAATAATCACTCCAAAGGTGCTGGTGTTCTCCGTATAGGTTTTCAGCTTCACATATCTTCCCTCATGGCCGGGAAGAGCATAGATATCTCCATACTGCTTCTGCTCCAGCGGGTGGGCACAGATATCCCGGATCATTTCATCAAAGGCATACCGATCGGCCAGCAGAGTATCCCCTGCTTCTTTAGACAGCATCAATATATCAGCCAGACGGCTGGTAGCCAGTACCCGGGACATGTCCTGATGATATTCATATGCGGCTATAGGGATTTCCACGTTCTGGAAAATCAGCGACAGCTTGTTTGTATTGGACAGCAGGCTTGACACCATGCGGTTAATATGCTCACTAAGTTCAATCAGCTCCGGCGAGCCGGAAGCCTCCACCTTTGTATCCAGATTTCCGCTTGAGATCTGCGTCAGCTTTCCGGTAACTGCCGATATATCCCTGATGACGGTTTTATCCAGATAACGGAGTATGAGCAGTATGACTGCGGCCGCAATGAGCGCCTGCCCCAAGGCAGCGATGAGCATATTAACAGGTATATTTCTGTACATCGCATCCACCGTGCTGCTGACCCCGATCCACATGCCGTCCGGCTGCTGCCGGAATACGCAATAGCTGCTCACCGCATCAATTGCAGCGCCAAACACGGCTTCACCGGTTCCTGTCTCTATAGAAAGACCGATGTCCTCCGCAAAACGGCCTGTAAAATCCACATTTGAGGAGCCCAGTATCTCTCCTGTTGTACCATCCACCGCATACAGGACATGGCCCGGCTCCGTAGTCATTTTGGAAAAAAGATAAGAGAGCTCGTTTTTTTCCATAGCTTCCATCAGCCGCACAGGCTCCATACCGATCTGGACAATCCCCTCACCGTCCTCACGCCACAGCGCCGCGTACTGCATCATCTTCCCCTCCGCTGTGTTAGGCGTAATATCCTGGCACAGTTCGAGGCCGGTATCCTCAAGAAGGGGCAGAAAATATTCCATCTGCTCACCGGAACGGAAATTATACCCATAGTATTTGGGCTCCGTTCCCGAATATATGGTTCCACCGGTATCAAACAGGTGAAGCTCATCTACCTGCAGAAGGGCGGCGACTTTCTTCAACTCCTCCATGTCCCGGTCCAGCTGCGGGTTGTTCTGCAGTATGTAAGCTGCTGCTTTCGCACGGATGATATAGTCCTCCCGCAGATTTTCCTTTAAAGCTTCTATATCGGCATCGTTCTGCTTAAGGATCTGTTCCACCTGATTAATCCGCAGCTTAGAATTTTGGTACATGCTGTCTTTGGCGGCCTTCACCTGAAAATAGCCGCTCATCAGAATGGTAAACAGCATGCCGATCAGAACCACCGTACACAGCCTGACTGCAATCGCGTGCTTCACCCTCATCCCCCCTCATAACTGACTTTGATATATCCGGCCTTATGCCAAATGGGACCCCAGCAATAACTGGGGTCCCATTTGCCTCCATCGGAAGCGCATTAAATGGAGATGATGGGAGTCGAACCCATGTCCAAAAGGCTATTCATTGTTCTTCTACTATCATAGTCTGTTATTTGGGATTCCCTCCGGCGGCCGTGAGCAGACACACTGCCGCGTTCGGTAGCTTCATATTACGCCCGTATACGCAAAGCTTAATATACGTCGTTTCCCGCATAGAATGATGCCAGGATCTTAGAGTGCAGGTGCTCTAAGGCTGACAGCTGCCATTAGGCAGCGATTGCTAATTGTCTATTATCAGCGTTTATATTTAGGTTTGCAAGTTAACGCATTGCTGCGGATAGCTTCACCAACTGCAGGCCCCCTGTCGAAACCGGTACATCCCCTGACAGTATACTTCCGAAAACCGCCCAGATCTCATCTGAGGGCACAATTCAAAGAAGTCTACTATAAAATATCATTTTTTTACAAGAATGTCAATAGAGATTTTTTACCTTAAAATCCTTTTCCGCTTCCCTGCGCTGATCTTTTTTTGCGATATCCTGGCGTTTGTCATACAGCTTCTTGCCGCGGGCCAGACCGATCTGCACTTTGGCGAGACTGCCTTTGAAATATACCTGCAGAGGAACCAGCGTATACCCCTTCTGTGCCGCCTGGCCGGATATCTTGTTGATCTCGTATTTATGAAGCAGCAGCTTTCTGACGCGCAGCGGATCTTTATTGAAGATATTCCCCTTCTCATAGGGGCTGATATGCATGCCATAGATAAACAGCTGTCCGTTTTCTTCCCGTATAAAGGATTCCTTGATGCTGCACTTCCCCATGCGCAGGGATTTCACTTCTGTTCCCACCAAAGTGATCCCTGCCTCATAGGTCTCTTCTATAAAATAATCGAATCTCGCTTTTTTGTTGTTGGCAATCAGTTTAAAACTGTCCTTGGACATTCTTCCTCATCCTCCTCATAGACCGGCATAAAATCGATCCGGCGCAGCAGCCGGTCCACATCCGCCACCGTCACGCGAATCTTCTGGCCCAGCTTATACCTCTTTCCACGGTCTTCCCCAACGAGCTCATAATGCGCTTCGTCATAATGATAATAATCGTCATTCAGTGTGTTCACATGGACAAAGCCTTCCACAGTGTTCGGCAGCTCCACATAGAAGCCGAAGCCGGTCACCCCGGAAATCACGCCTTCATAGCGTTCCCCGATATGGCCTGCCATATATTCCACTTTTTTCACTTTCAGCGTTTCCCGTTCCGCCTCATCAGCCCTGCGTTCAGTCTGGCTGCATTGTACCGCTACCTCGGGCAGGATCTCCGTATAGTGCTCCGCCCTGCTGCCGCCAAGCTTACCGGCAAGGTTTTCCTTGATGATGCGGTGTATCTGCAGATCCGGATAGCGGCGGATCGGCGAGGTGAAATGGCAGTAATAATTGGCTGCCAGTCCGAAATGTCCGGCGCATACAGGGCTGTACTTGGCCTGCTTCATGGACCGCAGTGTCAGTCTGGCAATCAGCGCCTCCTCCGGCGAGTCCTGGATCTTAACCAGAAGCTTCTGCAGCTCTTTGGGATGGATTTCAGATCCCTGGGTGCGCAGGCTGTAGCCGAAATTATTAATGAGCACAGTGAGCTTCTGTATCTTTTCCATATCCGGCACCTCATGGATGCGGTAGAGAAACGGCTGCTCCTGCCAGTAAAAATCTTCCGCAATGGTCTCGTTGGCGGCGAGCATAAAGTCCTCTATGATATCCGTGGCCGTATTGCGTTCATAAGGGCGTATATCCAGCGGCTTTCCTTCCTTATTAAGCAGTATCTTTGTCTCTGGGAAGTCAAAATCCACCGCTCCCCGCTTTTTGCGCCTGATGCGCAGGATGCCCGCCAGCTCCTCCATGCGTTCAAACATCGGAATCAGCTCTTCATATTCCTTCCGCTCATCCGGATCCTGATCCTCCAGTATCTTCTTTACGCTGGTATAGCTCATGCGCCTGTCCACCCGTATCACGGTTTCAGCAATCCGGTGGCCCAGCACAGTCCCCTTTTCATCGATATCCATAAGACAGCTTAACGCCAGACGGTCCTCTCCCGCATTGAGGGAACAGATGCCGTTGGACAGCTTATGAGGCAGCATCGGGATCACCCGATCCACCAGATAAACGCTGGTGCCTCTTTTTAATGCCTCTCGGTCCAGTGGGGAATTCTCCTTCACATAATGAGTGACATCCGCGATATGGACGCCCAGGCGGTAGATACCGCCCTCTTTTTCCAGCGTGATCGCATCGTCCAGATCTTTGGCATCCTCTCCATCTATGGTCACGGTCTGCGCGGCGCGCAGATCCAGACGGTCCGCATACTCCTGGTCGGATACGTGTTCCGGTATTCCTTCCACCTGTTCCATCACCTCTTCCGGAAACTCCACCGGCAACTCATATCCACGGATGATGGATAAGATGTCCGTGCCCGGATCATTCACATGGCCCAGGATCTCTGAGACATAGCCCTCCGGATTTTTTCTCTCATTTCCGTAATCGGTCAGCTTTACGATCACCTTATGGCCGGTTACCGCACCTGCATTCCTGCCCTGCGCAACAAAGATATCCTTGGAGATCTTCTGGTTGTCCGGGATCACAAATCCGTAATGTCCGCACTCCTCATAGGTGCCGATGATCTCATTCTGCTCATGCTTTACCACCTTCACCACGCGGCCTTCCGCCCTGCGGCTGCCGTCTTTGTCCCTGGTGATGACGATCTGCACCAGATCCCCGTGAAGGGCTCCGCCGGAAAACTCTTCTCCGATATAGACGTCGTTTTCCATCCCCTCAATCGTCACGAAGCCGAATCCCTTCTGGGTTCCGCTGTATGTGCCGATCAGGGAAGAAGCCTCCGGTTTGGCATATTTACCCTTTTTAGACACGCTTAAGCGCCCTTCTGACAGGAGGGAATCCAGCACCTCTTTTAATTCCGCCCTGCGGGCCTTCGGCACATCCAGCAGGATTGCCAGTTCCTTTATCTTCATAGGCACATACTGTTTGTCATTAATCAAATCCAGCAGCACCTTTTTTCTGCGTTCTAATTCTTCTTTTTCCACTATTTCACCTGCCTTTTTATGTTTATTATCCACAGTTATTCTTATTCAATGTGGAATTCATAAGAAAAAAATAGGATTTACTACCCTGCAGCAGCAAATCCTTTCCTGAATATCCTCTGATTGTAATATTTTAATTATAAAATATTCAATACCAAAGCCAGCACCATGAACCCGATTGCGATGTATTTGGTGCCTTTTTCCAGTTTACCTTCGATGGTACGGCCTTTGTTCTTACCCCAGAACGTCTCTGCAGCACCGCTGATCGATCCGGTCAGACCTGCTGATTTGCCTTCCTGAAGCAGTACGATTACGGACAGAGCTACACATATAATAAAAAAGATTACGGTAATGATCAGCTTAACGATTTCCATTGTTACACCTCCTATAGTCAAACACAGTAATCATAGCATAGTTCGTTTTTTTTTTCAACTGTTTTCTGCAAATCAATGTGATGCCACAAAGGACATATTCCCTGCATCCATTAAATTTGTTCCTGCTACCATACATATCGGAATCTTTATATCTGATGAGGTATAGTTCCAGCCACCGCCGCTTTTGTTCAATTCATCGGCGTGGTATCTTGATGTAGTGCTTGCCGCCCAAATCGCTCTGTACCTATTGCCATTGGCTTGTTGTGTCACGGCGTTAACCGCGCCCACACCCCCCTGTGAATGCCCTGCGATACTAATTATTTAAGGCTCAGGAGCTTCCGTAACATCGTTACGGCCATAAGCACTCGTCCTCCACCGGTCTGTAATTTTGGGGTTTTTTAGGATCTCCGCCCATAAATTCTGTTACATATGGGTAGACATAACCGGGCCTTGCATGGTCAAATTTCAACCCGGTATCCGTCCTTTTAAAATGTGTGCCAAGCAGACATTCCGGCGCTGTTTGATGCTCCACCCACTGCTCCATCGCACAAAGCACGTCATGCTCCGGATCTCTTGGCACTTCGCTACATCCAATCAGACCAACCTCCTGGACCCCGGAACCGCCAACCGTATGGCCAAATCCCGGCATCAGCAGAAAACGGAAAAATTTCTTTGTTTCTGCAAGGCTTCCCTGTCTTTCGATCACCTTTTCATAGTAATCCAAAAATCCCGTGTAGGGTATAATCGCGTCTGAGCTTCCGCCGATCACCAGAAGCTTACCCCCGCACGCCTTAAAGGCAGACAAATCCGGATTGTCCGCATCGAGAATCGGACTTAATCTGTCAATGGCTACCTGCAGATCCTTCTGAAAATCAAACTCCATAAGATCAAACTCTTTCCCGAACAGCCACCGAAACGGGAAAAGCAGTTCATGGTCAAATACTTCCTTGTCACTTAAATCAGCCAGGCTTAAGCTTTCCGCCTCGGTTCCCGGCAGAAAAGGGGCAATAATCCGCTCCCCTGTCAGCGGGTCTTTGGGACCCTCATATATACCGCGCAGCGCTTTTATCTGGCCCTCTGTAAGCAAGTCTGCCGCGGTCTGCAAAAGAAACGGATTATCCATAGGGTTTTCCCTGATTCTGTCCGGATAGCACAAAAACAGGTCATTCTCATTGCTTCCGCACTGCTTTCCGTAAGTCTCGACAATCGCAGATTTCCACTCCTGCGCCTGCTTAGCCGTAAACCTGGCGTCCTTCTCCTTATGTATCTGCTGCCAGTTCCAGACAAAAAAGCTGTGAAGCCGGACTCTGTCAAAGGCCGGAGACAGGGATATAATCCCGTCATAATCCTCCGGGTATCTCTGCGCCTCTGAAAAACCCTGCTGTCCGCCTGTGGAACCGCCTATGAAGTAAGCATACTGCGGCTTTCGGCCATAAAAATAAGCGGTCAGCTTTTTCCCTGCTGCCGTCATCAGATGAGTGGCACGGTATCCAAAATCTTTCCATACCTCTTCACGTCCGATACAGTCATCCGGTTCCGGTGAAGTTCCAAGATTCGTATTGGCAGTGGCGTACCCCCGGCTGACGCCGTTCATCAGATTCATTTCTGATATCTTTCCCGCATAGCCGCCATTACCTGTTCCAAGGAATTTTCCGTTCCAGATTTCCGGCTCCGGCAGACAGACCACAACGGTAATATCAGACTGCGGCGCAGGTGTAAGCTTCATCGTAACCCTGTAATATCCCCCCGGATTGACTACACAGATCCCCAGAAGATTAGGTTCCGGTACCTTCACATCTTTGATCCATTCTACTGCTGTTATTTTCCCATCCTCGATCGGAAACTTTTTTATTCTGTCTATTTCCATATTCATTTCATACCACCTCTTCCGACAATTGTTTATTCTCAATCTTCCTTAATTCGTCATCTAACTGTTCCGTTATCTCTGCCGGAATCTGCAGCATCTGAATGATATTTCTGGCCTTATAGTGATCAATGATGGCTCTGGCTGCAGGAAGATTTTCAAATTTAGCCTGAATAAGTGCCTCCAACGCTTCAAATACATCCTTTAAGAGGTTCTGCACGGTCTCATTCTGCTGTCTTAAATGACCCACGGTGCAGTCCAAAGAAAGCATGGGCAGCATATCCGTATTTACCGTTCTATAAAACATCGGTTTCCCAAAACCTCTGCCGGTAAATGCTCCCCAAACCTCTGCCAGCCAGTCGATACTATCCTGTACCCAGTTTTTAACCCGGCTGCTTAGAGCCACCTGATTTACATAAGGCTCAGCTGTGGAAAATCCATGCATACCAAATGAATAAATATGGGCCTCAAAGTTTACGCCCCGATCTGCCAGCGAACGTTGAAAATCAATTGTATTTCTAATATCTACCACATTGTCATCCCTGGTGGCGAACAAGAAACACGGAGGGGTCTTATCGTCTGCGCATTCCACCGGATAAGGCATTCCCGGCTGACATGCGTCCGCTATTTCCTTCGTCAGAGCGGCATAACCTAAGATTGCCGCGTTTGGGCGGTTCTTAGCCACCGTTGCCGCACAGGCTGCCAAATGTCCGCCTGCTGAAAATCCCACCACTGCTACACGGCCGGCATCTAGGTGCCATTCATCTGCGTTGCCGCGAATCAGTTCCATCGCCTGTTCGTAATCATTTAACGGGTTAGGCCATGTCTTGTATTTTCCCGTGGAATACCGCAGAATAAAGGTCTGATATCCGGCTCTTGCATAGGCAAGTGCCACCGGGTCCGCTTCCCGGTCGGAGCACATGGCATAACCGCCTCCCGGTAATACCAGTATAGCAGGTCTTCTGTCTATAGGAGCAAACTCTCCTCCTACCTCCTGCAGCAGAACCGTCAGTCTTACTTTTCTTTCTTCGTTTAATATAATTTCCGAGAATCTCATATAAATCCCTCCCCAGTACAGAACATTCTATTTGCCCAGCTGCCGCTCAATAAACGCCATCATATGCTCAAAGCATTCTTTTGCTATACCGTTGCTCTTGAATTGCTGCATATAGCCGTGTTCTAAAATACCGGCGTCCTGACCTCGATAAAAATACTCATAATCCGTACCGATTTTTTCAAGGACCGCCGCCAATTCATCTGCTGAATCTTTGAAAAAAGGTTCCTGATTGCTGGCATTGATAAACGATGGAATATAGCTTTCTTCTATCCATCGGGCTGCGTTCAGGATATCTGCCTCTTCGCGCTCAGACAGATTATCCACTCCCATCCAGCAGCCTAACATAGCATTCATGTTCTCCTCAAAATGAGACTTATTCAAAGCCGCTTCATCTAATAAAAGTCCTTTTATCTGTTCGCGGCGGATGGAAGGATAAATTCCAAGCTGCTTCGCATAAGCCGGATTACATAATACAGCGCCATAAATTTCAGACAGAATCGCACCGGCACTGCCGCCGCCCAGGAAAACACGATCCATGTCTAAGCCAAGATCTTCCTGATGTCTTGTCAGATAGTCCAGCATCAGGTCTACCTGCTCGATCTGGACCGGAAAGCGGAACTCCGGGGCCAGTGCATAGTTCACTCCAATTACATTGCAGCCTCTCTTAGCCACCTCCGCACAGAAGCCCACATCCCGGCCTGTACTTACTGCCAGCGGATCACCTGCAACCTTATCACCCAAAATAAAGCCACCGCCATGAATATAGATAATTGTGGGACGTTTTACCATCTTATCTTCGTTTTCATACCAGATATCCACATGGCTGTTAGGGTATTTGTCACTGTAGCACACATCGTTTCTATACAGCACGCCGTCCTCGCGCTTATTGACAGCAGGATTGTTTCTCGGTGCAAAGTCATTTACCTTCACACCGGGGCGGGTTGCTGCAAATCCCAGTTTCTGTACTTCTATACATTTCTCGTCTGCTTTTAATATTTCCATTATTCTTTCCCTCTTTTCTTTGGATTCAGCCTTTCACAGCCCCCATCGTAATGCCCTGAGCAAAATATTTCTGGAAGAATGGATATATAATTAAAACAGGTAATATTCCGACCACTGCAATTGCCATACGAATGGAGGTGCCGGGCAGTGACTGCTGGACTGCCCCCAACTCGGAATGTGAAGCCAGATACTGTATATTTTCATTCATCTTGTTTAACAGAAGCTGCACACTGTACAAATTGGAATCTGTAATAAAATATAATCCATTGGTCCAATCATTCCAGTAACCAAGGGCCGTCAGCAGTCCGACCGTCGCCATAATCGGTTTGGAAAGAGGCAGAATAATTTTTAAATAAATTTTGAACACACCTGCGCCGTCAATCTCGGCGGCGGACTGCAGTTCTTCCGGTATACTGTGCATCATATAATTTCTCACCAGTATCAGATTAAATCCGTTCAGCATCAAATTCGGAATCAGCAATGCCCAGATCGTATTTTTAATATGGAACAGATTGGTATAAATAATATAGCTTGATACAGCACCGCCATTAAATAATAACGTAATCAAAATCAACACAAATACCACATTTAATCCCGGTACCTCTTTTTGAGATAACGCAAAGGATGCCGTAGAAACAAGAAATAATGACAATACAGTTCCTGCCGCCGTGACTGCTATTGTTATGAAATAGGCATTTCCGATTTGTGCCCATTCCCGTATGATATACTCATAGGCTTCCATGCTGAATACCTTGGGCCAAAACTGATAGCCGTACCGGGTCAGAGTAGCATTGTCCGTCAATGAACCGGATAACATCAGTAAAAATGGGGCCACTGCCAGAACTGTCAAAAGGATGAGCACCGCATGTGCCATCGCTTCAAATACTTTTTCCTGTCTTGATCTAACTCCTGTCATTTCTAAACCTCCTAGAATATCGCATTTTCTTTACTTGTTTTGCGGATAAATGCGTTGGCTGCAATAATCAGTATAAACCCAACAATGGCCTGCAGCACGCTGGCAGCGGAGGACATGGCAATATTATTCTGGTTCATCAGCGCATTATAAACGTATGTATCAATGGTCTGTGTCACACTGTACAGCGTACCGCTGTTTTTAGGCACCTGATAAAACAGGCCGAAGTCTGACATGCATATCTTAGAGATACTCAATATCAGCATCGTAATTACCGTAGGTTTCAGGAGCGGCAGCGTCACATGGCGAATCTGCTGCCACTTGGTTGCACCGTCCACCTTGGCAGCTTCATAGTATTCAATGCTGATACCGAGAATTGTGGATAAATACAGTACCATACTGAATCCGATTCCCTTCCATTGATGCACAAAGGTTAATATGAAAGGCCAGTATTTCTTCTCCTGGTAAAAGGATATGGTATTGCCTGTGAGCGGTTCTATGATGGACTTGTTGATAAAGCCTGTATCTGCGCTCAAGAAAGCGAATACCAGATAGCTGACGATAACCATACTCATTAAATGAGGAACAAGAATCATTGTCTGATATGTCTTTTTCGCCCATTTATTCCGGATTTCGTTAAACAAAATAGCAACTGTGATTGGCAGCACCGTGCCGATCACCATGAAAACCAGATTGTATAATATGGTATTGCGCAGGATTGGCCCCAGATTACCCGATGCAAATAGAAACTTAAAATTCTCAAGCCCGTTAAACGGACTTCTTAAAATGCCCAGCTTATAATCGAGCTTCCGGAAAGCGATTGTGATACCGTACATCGGCAAATAGTTGTTAATTAAGAAATAAATCATTGCCGGCAGCAGCATAAGATATACCGGTATCACCTTCTTCCATCGTATTTTCTTTTTTTGCTTTACTATTGCTTTGCTCATCGCACCTGCCTCCTTTATTCATACATATCCCAAACACGAAACTATATATTTATAATAAAAAAATCAGGTGATTTTGTATGCTTCAAAATCACCTGATTCATGTACAAAATCAACTTCCGTTCGAATACTTAATTATAAGTCTTCTGATCTCCTGCTTGCTTTTTATGACCGTATAAAAGCTCTAAACCGATTTTTTCCGGACTACCGTTTATAACCGAGACAATCCAATCTATGATTTTGACTCCGCCATACGCATAATCAAACACGCTATCTGTTGCTACAATTGTATGGTCTGTAAGGTTCCCAACATTAATTTCCGGATTCATTTTATCAAAGATATAAATGGCGATATCCGGTATTTCTTTACACAAAATCTCGACCGATTTTTTCAATACAGCTTCAAAAGCGTCTCCGCCCTCTTTATCAAACATAAACGGTCTGTTGTCAGTATAATTTTGCATCTGTGATAAAAGCGCGTCCCGATAAGTACAGTCGAACGCTATCTTCACCTTACTGCCATGTCTTCTATGTAAATCCACAAGACAATCCACAGTGAGGTTGTCGCTTATCAGCTTACTGCATATCGCCTCCGGAGACTTCCATTGCTTTGTTGCAGTATAATACCAGCTGTTGTAACTGAAAACAGAACTGTCAGGCAGACAAATAAAATTATTGCAATCATCAAACAGGTTTATAATATCATCGGTAAGCAGCGCTGTTCCAAAACCGCCAGCTGAATAACCTGTTACCAAAACCTGTTCAGGACAGGGGACAAACTCCCGTATTTTTTCAATCATAGCACGATAATTCAAGTAACCGTGATGATAACATACACCCCTCCCACATTCCTCGTCGTCATATAGAAAATCATTCGTTCCGGTATGGAAATCACCATTTGCATAAGAAATCACGACCACTGACCAATCCTTGAAGGGATTATCTTCCCTGTCTTTATTAGCAAGCCCCCTCCGTCCTGAGAAATAACCTATAACATTCGTATTAGGTAAATAAAAAGTCGGCTTTCCTTCTTCTGGAACAATCGTATTGGGGCGTGCTGCACTAAATGCATCCAGTGCAACTCCTCCTCCGCAAAACATCACCAATAGCTTATTTACCGTACCAATTTTCAATGTACTGTAATATGGTTCGCCGTCAGAGCATATACATCCTTCCGGCCTGTATGTATACCAGGTGTTTTTTTCCGGATTAACAGGTAAATCCTCCGGCTTAAATGCCAAAAGTTCTTTTAAATTCGCTTGAATCTCTTCCGGCAAAAGCTCGATCCTTTCTTCGTCAGTCATTATTTTTCCCTCCTTCTTCTAAACCAGTGGTTGTGCATAACATCATATTTCCTCCAATGCTTGAAACTCTTCCAAAATATGCTGATATCTTAACGCAATCTCGTCATCATCCCAGTTCTTACGCTTCAATGCCCCCCGGATATTTGTGCCGCCCCACAATTCCTCCAATGATTTATCCGGAGCAAATTCCAGTGCCACATGGGACAGCAGCAGGATGTCATCTTCCATATTCCGATTGATGATCTCTATGGCCCGTGGATTCTTCGCCAATACCCCGATGGAAGTCCTCCCGGATAAACCAAAGGGATCTTTGCAGCGCACCAGAATCCGTTTGGTAAATGATATGTCACGGGAAGAAGTTCCAATCATAAGGTCGAACTCACCGGGCTGTGTAATCCATTCGCCAAATTCCATGTAATAGCCGGCAAGATCTGATTTCTTAAGACAAATGGTTACGGTTTTCTCTTCTCCCGGCTCTAAAAAGATTTTTTGAAATCCCTTCAGCTCCTTTTGGGGGCGGTCAAACTTACATTCCACATCATGGACATAAAGCTGTACTACCTCGCTCCCCGCAAGCATTCCTGTATTTTTCACAGTAATCTGCACTGCCACAGGATTTTTTTCCACGTCTATTTCATCCTCCACAGCAACGTCTGTGATGGCAAAGGAAGTATAGCTTAAGCCGTATCCAAACGGATAGAAGGGCTCAATATGGCGAGCATCATACCAGCGATACCCCACATACATTCCCTCTCCGTACCACACTTCCCTGTTCTCACCGCCAAAATTCTTATAGCTGGGGCAGTCATAATAATGCTTCGGCCAGGTAAGCGCCAGCTTGCCGGACGGATTAAACAGTCCAAAAATCCCGTCTGCTGTGACCTTTCCGCCCTGGATACCCGAAAAGAACGGGCATAAAATGGCTTGAACCCTGGATTCGTAATCATTTAAATCGATCGGCCCGGTGGAATTGATGACTAAAATCACTTTGCCGCCCGCCGCTTCAGCTTCAGCAATCGCATGCTGCAGGTCTCTGGCATCGTCCTCATCCATGGCCAGACTTTCCCTGTCCGCCCCCTCTCTTCCGTCACAGCCCACCACCACAATCCAGCAATCTGTGTTTTTTGTGGCTTTCTCAAAAGTAACATGGTCTTCCCCTAACAATTCTACGGTACGGTCATAGACGTTCGTGACCAGGTCGGTCGTTACATTGCTGCTTCCTGCCGGACAAATGGCAGGATTTTTACTTCGCTTTCCATAAAACGCCACAGATACATCCCTGGATAACGGCAGAGTTCCGTCATTTTTCAGCAATATCATGCCTTCCTGAATGGCCTGTTCCATAGCTTTCAGAGATTCCGCAGAATTGTATGTATGATAGGCGCCGGTTGCTGCTGTGGATTCTGCAACTACTTTTAATATATTGCGGACACTCTCGTCTAGCTTGGCTTCCGATAAGCTTTTGTCCTTCACGGCCTGCACAATACATTGGATTCCCCTGGGACCTGGCATAGTCAGATCTGTGCCGGCCGCCACTGTCTGCACCTGATCGTAAGCGGCTCCCCAGTCGGATACCACAAAGCCCTCAAAGCCCCATTCCCCGCGAAGCACATCCGTTAACAGCCACTTATTCATTGCGCTGGGTATCCCATTCAGCTTATTGTAAGCTGACATCACCGTTTTGCATCCCGCATCAATGCAGGCCTTAAATCCTGGAAAATAGATTTCCCTCAGTGCCCGCTCCGGTACATGCTCTTCTACTCCCATGCGGTCTTTTTCCTGATTATTCGCAGCAAAATGCTTCACGCAGGCCACCACACCCTGGCTCTGGATGCCTCTTACCATGGCCGGAGCCAACTGTGACATAAGATAGGGGTCTTCCGTGAAGCTTTCCCCCAATCTTCCGCAAAGCGGGTCCCGGTGTATGTTCACATTGGGTCCGAGAATCATATCGATCCCGTAGCTGTTCATTTCTCTGGCGAGTTCCCGGCCGCAATTCTCGACGGCCTTAGGGTTCCAGGTAGAGCCAAGGCAGATTCCGGGGGGATAGCAGCCGTACTCCTTCGGAGCCGGCTGCATTCCCTCTTTACTTTGTTCTGCCGCCATTTTCTTCAGTGTTCCCAGCGCAATGAGCAGACCTCCCATATAGCCGTTTTTTTCACGGTCAAAGGGCTGCCCCGCCGCTTCTGCATCCTCTGCCAGCTTCTGATAAATCTGTTCTCCGGCATATTCCATGGAATTGACGCCATTACAGCTGTCAAGCATAAACATGGCCGGTATCCCGTACTTATCAATCGCTTCCGTGTGAAACGGAGCACCGCCAATCACCATGCGCGCTTTTTCCTCCAGCGTCATCTCTGAAATTATCTGCTCTATAGAGCCGTAAAGCTGTCCGTCCTGTCTTTGTTCCATGATATTCACGCTCCTTCTCCCACCTTAAATGTTATCTGTTTTGTCATTCATACAGCCATTTCACCGGACCGAGAATCCCCATGGGAAGAACCGTGGCATATGGAACACCGGAAAGGGAATCCACAGGGATTCCAAAGATGGTATGATCACTGCGGCTGTTTGACGCACTTGTATATACCTCAATCTCAATCTGATTCTCCCCCTCTTTTACCTTATCAGAAACTGCAAAGAGGTAAGGCGCAGCCGCACGTTTTCCAAGGCTCCCTCCGTTTAGGAAGACCTCGCAGCAGTCCGACAGAGCGCCCAGATACAGCCAGTCCGGAATTTTATCTCCAAAAGACACGTTCGTTCTGTAAATGAGTTTTCCGTAGAAACCAGGGCCGGTGTGGTTTTCCGGCCGCACAGGTATATTTCCTTCTGATTTTTCAACAACACCGTCCGGATATTCGATTTCCCAGGAGGCATTATGTTCCTCTGCTCTGGCAATCTTAGCTATCCGTTCCGTAAGTATCTTTGTCCCCGGAAGATAAAGAACCTTTAATTCATATTGCTCAAAGGTAAGTTTCAGCCGAATCCTCCCGTCCATCGTCTCTTCCTGATCCGGGCAAAAGAGCTGTCCGCTCATCACATCCCATAAGAGTACTTCTCCTTTGCCCTGAATGGCAATCACCGCTTCTGCACTTCCTCTGGGCGCTTCATTGTGAATCAGATAAAATTGTTCCCCGTCTTTCGTCACATGGAGATACCGGAACCATTCTTTCCTGGCAGATTCCAGATCAATATCCGGTGAAATCACTTTTCTTACATTTCCCGCAAGTTCTTTCAGACTGGTGCAGTTCACATTGCCGGAAGATGACACTGTATCTGCACATTCCTCCGGAATGCGGTCCACAAAAAAGACCGGAAAATTGCTTTCTCTGCATTTATCGACAAACGCGGCCACAGACTCCGGAAGCTTTTCGCAGGCAGGAATTATGAAGGCTTCATATCTGTGTCCATTAATTTCCAGCCCATCTTCCGTAACCGTGTCATAACGTTTTGGGAACGTAAAAACATCCGCAGGAATAAAATCGTAGCTGATTTGATTTCTCGCCAGTTCTCTGGCAGGTTTCTGGCATTTCTGCGCTTTTTCGCCCTCCCGCCATTCTGCTTCTGCATGGTATAGAATTGCAGTTTTAATTTCAGACTTTGAGGTGTAAAGCAGGCTGCATATCTGGTCTGAATAGTCAATCAGAGAAGCCGAATATTCCGGCGATTCCCCATAGCAGCCCTCATCCATCAGATACATCCTGTTTACACCATTTACCATGATGTGATCCAGTACAAACTTTCTCTCTGCAAGTCCCTGCTGACCGTATAGGGCAAAACATTCCACCACGGAACGTCCCTTTTTCAGCGGATTGATATGTGCCTCCGAAGAGGCCAGCTTGGAAAGTCCGTAGTGATAAAATTCACCATCCGCATTTGCAGCGCCGTACCAGGTAACAGCCTGATCTTTTCCCGGAAGGATTTGACCTGCTATAACGTCGATCCCCGCTTCGTCCTGATAATACTGGTGCTTAAAATAATGCCCCAGCCCGCATCCTAATCTCGTATGTGAATTCTCATCTTCAAGAGAATGCCCGAAATAGTAAATTCCTCTCTCCTGACAAAACTCATAAACCTGTTTTGCGTAATTTTCCTGAATCAGTGTGGATACGGCGTCCATGTAAGCACAGCGGAAATCTTTATAAGTACCCATTCCATCATAAAACAGACAGGGCAGCTTCTTCCTCCATTCAGAATCACGTTTTTCCATTTCTTCCGGCATCTCCGGGCTCCAGGAATATACCTCGCAATCATCCATAAACTGCGACCTTTTTCCGGGAAGCATAAAATAATCAAAAACCTTCTCCCCACCGTCATTTCCTGCCTCCGGTTCGTCATAGAAAAATCCGTACCAGAGAGTACCAAGCTCATCCTTTAAATGCTCATAAATCTTTTTATGTACCGTTTCAATCTCAAGGGCGACTGACTCACGGCTCAATAGATTGACATAATGTGGACGGCCGGAAGTTTCTCTTGTGGTAAAGACAGTAAAAATTCGCCATCGGCCCTGGGGAACATTCCAGGTCAGATATCCGTCTTTGACATAACTGTCAAGAGGGATCGCTGTATCCTCCATCAGATACGGCGCTGCAGCGTTTTCGGGATTCTCGCAGAGTTGAAAGGCTGTCAGTGAAATCTCTTTTCTCTGTGATAAATCAATGGTTTCGAAGCGGTGCAATGCTTTTCCAAAGGCAATATTGCGTACATGATCCATATTTATGACTGCTTCCTCCATCGGACCGCAGATATCAATATGCCGTTCGTCAATGAACAGTTTATTCAATTCCGGATGCTCTCCGTTTTCCAGCGCATTGCCCGCGCTTCCCGTTGGAAAATCGGTGAAATCCGGAATCCAAAAGGGCATATTCTCTGCCCTGCATGCTTCCACAAGGCAGTCAACTGCACCAAAATAGTCTTCATCAAAAGGCACTTGTTTTCTCCCCTGCTTTGACTGGTAGGTAACAATCACCTGCTTATAACCTAACGTTTTGACTCTCTGCAGATTCTGCCGGATTATTTCCACGGATTCACCCGGTGAAAATCGAAATAAATATGCGCTGATGGGTTTTAATCCCTGCTCTTTAAATCTCATCATAGAACTCCTTTCTCCTATGCGGTTTCAAACCAGACTCTGTCATATTCTCATTATCTGCTTCCCTTAATTAAGGAGGGAATGGACATTGCTGCCCATTCCCTATATAGAATAACTCTTTATCTTTTATCAGCCTTTACTGCTCTTTCAGCCACGCATCAAACTGTGCCTGTTTGTCAGCAATAATCTCATTGATACCGTTGGCTTCCAGCTTGCTGATAAATTCTGCATATGTGGGCTCCAGGTCAGCGCTTCCCGTTGTTAATGCAGGAACATATTCATTGATGACAGCCTCCACTGCAATAATTTGATTGGTCATCGCCGAAGCATCATAGCAAAAGCCGTAAGCCTTTGTCGGACGGTTGCGGGCGGTGTCAGACCAAATCTTATCTTCCTCCAGGGTATTCTGCCCCAAAGTTACCGCCTCCGTCATATTTCCATAAATTCCAATGCCATAGCTATAAGTTGAGGTAGAAGCATCTACGCCTTCCGGATATCCAATCTCTCCCTTTTCCTTGTCCGTATACACATAATGGGTTCCCTCTATACCGTAGAGGAACAGGTTCGGTATCCGGCTGTCCTTATTCATCAGATTTAAAAATCTGGCTGCTGCCTCCGGCTCCGCCGCTGTTACCGGAATCGTCCAGTAAGCTCCGCCGGACGATGCAACCGCAGCATTATAAGGTTCATTAAACATCAGATGGATATAATCTCTTCCTGTTTTTTTCTCCAGCATGTAGCAAAGGTTTGCCTGCCCTTCACTGAAATAGCCGCTTAACGCACCGCTGATGCTTAATTCCTCGAAAGATATATCTGTGGTTGCGGCATCTTTTAATACATATCCGTTTTCATACCAACTGCGCACATGATCCAGATAATTCTTATACTCCGGGGAAGCATACATATTGACTACCTCTGTGGAATCCAGCCCAATTACTACTCCCGAGGACGCACTCGCTCCCAGCGCATCAAATACAAAGGTCATACTTGCCCGGTCCATATTACCTGCAACACCACAAGGTGTAACATCCGGTTTTGCCTCCTTAATCTTTGCAAAGATCTCATCCAGATCATCCAGGGTGACAAGCTGTCCGTCCTCATAAGAAAGTCCCGCAGCTTCCAAGTCCTCCACCGCAATCATATATCCGCCTGCACGCCCTACTTGGTTATTAAAAGGAGCGATTCCGTACACTTGTTCCGTAGAGGCTCTATTTAAAATAGGATATCCCTCGTCCACCCATTTCTGTACATCCGGCATCAAATCCAAATACTGATCCATGGGCTCTATCATGTTCTGTGTGATAAAAGGCGTCAGCTCGGTAAACGCTATGCACATAAGGTCAATCTGCTCCCCTCCGCCAATCCACATCGGGCAGGTGGAAGCGATTTCAAATATAGAAACCGGCTTCAGTTCAATCTCCACGCCAGCCTCTTTCCTGCTGATTTCATTGATCGCATCCTGCACAAGCCGCATATCCGTAGGCTCTACACCGCCGGTAGGGTAAGTCATAATGATCTTTGAGATTTCTCCGGTCCATTCACCGCTGTCTTCACTGCTTTCCTCGGCTCCAGTATTTTCATTGCCTTCACTGCTTCCGGTTTCATTCTGCGGTTCACTGCCGGCTTTTGTTGTTTCCGGATTCGTTCCCCCCTCTTTCTTGCCACAGCCATTAAGCAATGTCATTGCCATTATTACTGCGAGCAAAAATACTCCCATTTTTTTCAGTACCCTTTTTTTCATAAAACCCCTTCCTTTCTTCTCTCCGGTTTATGTAAAAATCTCCGCCGGTGTGATTTATCTTTATGAGTACATTCTAAGTTAAATCACTAGGTTTTGTATGCTTCAAAATCAACCGGATTGTGTTCAAATTCACCATCCTGCCGCTATGATTCACTTTTGCCTGATTTTTTCGTAAAAAGGCTGCGATACTGACTGGGTGTATAACCGCTGTATTTTTTGAACTTTTTAGTAAAGAAAGCGTAGTTTGGATACCCCACCTTTGCAGAAACCATGGTCACTGTCATATTGGTATCCTGCAGCAGTTTTTTTGCCAAATCCATACGATAATCCGAGATATATTCCAACACCGTTTTTCCGTACTTCCTCTTAAAACAACGTGCCAGATGATTCTGTGACACATAGACCATCTGTGCCAGCTTCTCCACCACCAGCTCTTCCTGCACATGCTCTGTGATGTATTTCTGCACAATTTCAGCAATATCCCGGTTGTTCCCTTCGTCCGTATCAGTGAGGTTTCGGACATACAGTTCCCCCATCTGCTTAAGCTTTTTTTCCGAATCCTGTCTTAAAACCCGCTCCACAGCTTTGGCCAATGCCTGATCCATCACTTCCGGCGTGGCTGGTTTTAAAATATACTGAAGACATGACATACTGACTGCCTGCTGGGCAAATTCAAATTCATTGTGACAGCTTAGGATTATTTTCACAATTCCCGGATAATTCTCATTCATCCACTCCATCAATTCCAGTCCGCTGCCGCTTGGCATCTCAATATCGCAGAACACAATATCCACCCGGTTATCTTGAATAATACTCTGTGCCTGCTGCATGCTGTTTGCCGTCAGTACATTGGTAATCCCATACTTTTCAAAAGGCGCTTTTGCACAGATAGCTTCTATCGCCAGCATTTCATCATCTACTAACAATATGTTCATCACTGCATCCTCCCCATATCATGCAAAGCTCGGGCTGTTTTCTCTTTATCACAAGGCTCTTTGGGCAGCTCCATCCATATTTGTGTCCCTTCTCCCAGCTGGCTGGTAATCCGCATTGCATATTGATCACCATAATAATACTTCAATCTTCTTCGGCAGTTCCAGATACCAATATGTACACCGTTACGGTCTTCTATGACTTTCCCGGTATTGAGCTTTTCAAGCACCTCTGATTCCATGCCGTTTCCCGTGTCACAGACGGAAATCAACAGCCGCTCTTCTTCTACACGGATGTTGATGATGATTTCTATTTCGCTGCCCATAATCAAACCGTACTTCACCGCATTTTCCACACAGTTCTCTATCAACAGCTGGGGAATTGGAATATTCTCCGCTTCCGGTTCCATGGAATAAACACAGGTAAAGCTGTTTGGGAATCTCATCTTTTGGATTTCCAGATAATTCCTTACAAAGTCCAGTTCCTCCTTCACCGGAACCAGATCAACATTCTGCCGAAGAACATAACGGAAATAATTCATCAGCAAAATAGAAAATTCACCGATCTGTTCATTCTTTCCAACCTGGGACAGACTGTAAATGGTGTTTAAGAAGTTCAGCACCATATGCTGATTCACCTGCAGACGCATATTAATTGCGTCTGACCGAAGCTTCTCAATCTCCTGCTCATAGGAGGAAATCACCAGACGGTTCAGTTCATCCACCATGTGGTTAAAGCTATGATAGAGAAAATCCATCTCCATGGACCCGCCTTTTTCCGCTATCCGGGATTCCAAATCGCCGTTTTCCAGTCTTTGCATGGCTCCCACCAGCTTAATCAAAGGTTTCATTACAAGCCCCCTTGCAAGGGCATACATGACAGGCAAAATGATAAAGCTTACCATGGTCAGGATATAAATCAATCTGGGTAATCTAAGAAAATCCTTCATGAACAGGGCCTCATCAACCACCTGGATCAGCTGATAGGTTCCGCCATTGATTCCTTTCTCCAAAACAGTCTGACTGTCAGCCTGAAGCTCTGCCAGATTCTTTTCTCCCGTCACAATTTGAAAACCGGTCTCATCATAAAATGCAAACAGTCTGCCGTCTTCGCCTGCCCAGTATATCTCACCCTCGGTTATTTCGGAAGAGCTGTAGTAATCCTGCAAGATATCCGCAATATCCAGTAAAATTCCAAAAGAAAAATTGGGGAAGTCATAATACTGCATGATAAATGCTTTTTCTTCCACCGTTACCCACTTCCACTCCCCCGTCTTCGGTATTTCAACATCCCCCTGACGTAATTTCTGTTCCAGACTGTCAAAATCTTTTTTCGTATATTGGTTTCCCCGGTTTATGAAGCTTATAATGTCTTTTTCCTGATCCCATATGGTACAAATACCTGAAAAACCGCTCCATGCATTGCTGTTGGCCAGATATTTTTTGAATCGCAGCACCTCCACCACTGAATCATCCAAATAGTTAAAATTCAACTTTACTAAAGTCGCACCGTCCAAAAAATTCTGCATGAGCGTCTGCAAGGAGGCAAGCTCAACCTCCACCCGCTCACTGAAAATGTTTAAATAGCTGTTATAGGAGGAAAGCAGATTTTCCCTGTAAGAATTTTTCATCATGCCGGCTGTCACCGCCGCCAGAATATTCACCGGCAGCACAACAATACATGTAATCAGCACCCACTTAAATGACAGACTGCGCAAAAAAATATGAATTCGCTTTTTCATTTTCCTTCCTCCTTATCGACAGCTGTTTTATTAAATTATGCCACGTCAGCAAGCTGACATGACCCCTCTTGGGGGATGCGCATGATTTTCTTAGGAGATTGTCTGCTGCGCAGACGAAAATCAGCGCAGTATAATATCTGTCGATAGTATACCATAAACAACACAATAAAATAAAGACAGGCGGCAAAACGGATCAGTGCATATGTTCTGTTCACCGCTGCTTACACTATCTGTACTTCTGCCCAGAATTCCCGTTCCCTGCCCACTGGGAAATCGTCTTCTGTTATGATAAAACTATTTTGCAGCCGCAAATCAACGGAAGATGCCCCTATAAATACCTCAATCTTCCCCGCCTCGACTTTCCACCGCATATCCCGTGTCAGAAATGCCATCTGGCTGGGAGCACAGGCAAAAGTCACTGTCTTTGTCTCCCCCGGCTCTAACGCTACCCGCGCAAAACCCTGCAGTTCCTGCACCGGCCGGAGCATGGAGGCAAAAGTATCCTTAAGATATAACTGTACAATTTCTGTTCCCGCAAGCTTTCCGGTATTTGTAATATCACAGGAAATCATAACCTTCTCTTTGGGGCTTACCGGCTGTGCTTCCTGTTCACTCCCATTCACTTTAAGATTGCTGTATGAAAACGTGGTATAGGATAAGCCATGGCCAAAATAATACCTCGGTTCATGGGGGATATCCACATAGTTCCGGAAGCCGCAGCTTTCCCCCTGATGCCAGGAAGAGCCGTTGGGATGATTATAATATACCGGTATCTGTCCCGCGCAGCGCGCAGTGGTCACCGGCATCTTCCCGGAGGGATTAACCTGTCCGCATAATACCTCGGTCACTGCCTGTGCGGCGTATTCCGCCGGATTCCATGCCTCCAGGATAGCGTCCAGATATTGATCCGCCGCATCACTGGAAACGGGACGTCCGTCAAAATGTATTCCCACCATAGGATGCCCCAGCTTAGCAGCCTCCCGAATGAAGCTGTCCTGACAGCCCGCAATATTGATATCTGCCGAGTCCACACCTTCCCCCATAGTCGAAACGGATCCGCCTCCGTTTTTCCCGCCCAGTGTCAGCAGAATTACGTCCGCATCCTTACAGACCTCCAGCGCCTCCGCAAATTCATCCCGATTGTCTCCCACAATCTGATAGCCATGGGCATATACTACCTCCGTATCCGGCAGCGCCTTCTGCAAACAGGTCAACAGCGTGGGGCAATCCGTTTTTACCCAATCCAATTGTTGCTTAAAGATCTCGGTTTCACTAAACTGCACCTGGGTGCCGGGAATCAAAACCGCCCCTCTGGCATTGGAAGCATCATTTTCGGCAATCCCCGCCTGACTGTTGGAGGCCGCAGCAGATGCTTCTGCTCCGGATAACGCGCTGTAACCGCCAAAATAGTGGTTTGCCCAATTCGCATGCGGACCGATCAGCGCTGCTTTTTTACATTTCTTTTTCAACGGCAAAACACCGTTATTTTTAAGAAGCACCAATGATTCCCTCGCGGACTGCAAGGATACCCGGTGATCCTCCTCACTCTGATAGACCGCATCAAACGCTTCCTCTTCCAATCCAAAGGGATGCTCAAAAAGCCCCATACGGAATTTTTCTGTAAGCACTCTTTTCACAGCTCGGTCAAGCACTGCCATGTCCGCCCGGCCCTCCGCAAACATCTGCTTTAATCCGGTGCCAAATGCCACCGGCATGGGCAGCTCCACATCCATCCCGGCAGTAAGGCACCGGTATCCTGCTTCCTCCATGGTCTCACCTACATAGTGAACCGTATGAACATTGCTGACCGCCCCGTAATCAGAGAGAACTGTACCTTTAAATCCCATTTCACCTCTAAGTATCTCCGTCAGAAATTCAGGGGATGCCGAAACCGGGCCGTCATCCACAGCATTATAACAGGGCATTACCGCGCGAAGCTCTGACTTTGCGATCGCTGCCTGAAATGGCTTCCCATGAATCTCCCGCAGAGCTCTCGGACCGATCTGCGTATGTGCGCTGTTGATTCCTCCGGCGGACATATGATAGGCCATATAATGTTTGGCACAGGCTTCTGCGTGCAGGCCGTAAACTTCCTGCCCCTGTATCCCCCGGACATTTGCACTCCCCATAGCTGCTGCAAGTGTGGGATCTTCCCCATAGGCTTCTCCATGCCGGCCATGCCTTGGATCTCTTGCTATATCCAAGACCGGGCATAGAATCTGCGTAATACCGACTGCCAGTTCCTGTCTGGCGGTAATTGCCCCAACCTTTTCCTCTAATTCCGGATCAAAGGAAGCTCCCCGTCCGATTCCGGAAGGAAAACTCATCCCGCCTGCCACCCAGGCTCCGCTTAATCCCTCCAAATGAAATACCGCCGGAATATGATGTTCACTCTGCTCCATAACCATCGTCTGCAGGATCCGCTGCATCTTACGGGCATCCTTTACAGCATGCAGGCCCCCCATCACCAATGCGGATACCTGCCCTGCTCCATGGGGGAACATCCGGCGTAAAGGCTCTGCTTCCTCTTTTGTCAGCACCGGTCTGCAGATGAGTCCTGCGATCTGAGCCATTTTTTCATCCAGTGAAAGTCTGTTCAGCAGATCATCGGCCCGTTCCTCCGGTGAATAAGAGCAGTCTTTATATAATTCCATCGTATCCCCTCCTCTTTAACCATTCTGATTTCCGAACATTTCTTCAAATCCACGAATAAAGACCGGTTCGGCACATCCCTTTTCAATCAAAGATGAACCGGCAACAAAGGACTGATGCTCATATTCCCAATCATCCGGCACATACCCCATACATCCCTGAGCATGCGTAATCATGATTGTATGTTCTGCATCTGAAACCTTTCTTACATTTTCACCAACTATTGTCACTACCTCCGCGGAGATACCCATAATCGCCAGTTCTCCGATACGTAATAACTTCAAGGTAAAGGGAATGGATGGTGCTTCTTCCTCCTTTGCTCCCTTCGCTTTTACAAGTACAATCTTTTCCAGAGAAATAATACGGGCAGAATCCACATTACAAACTATCCGCTGATTGACCGAAAGTATATTTCTGACATGTTCCCGTACAATGCCATCCAGTATCATGTATCCGGCTTCACCAAGGGATATTGTTCTGAAACCGGTCTCATCATAACCGTAATTGGTTGTAACCCGTGGATTCTGATCACCGGCTGCTCCGGATGTCCACAATACAACGCCTCCCAGCTGATCCTCAATACTTGTACTGGTTCTTCCGGGTATGTCTCCGCTGATCCCAATTCCATCATTTACCAGACAGCCATTCAGCAAAACCGCATGACATGCATAGTTAACAACCAGAGCAATCAGATTTTTTTCTTCATCCTCCAGCTTTACTAAAGCAAGTGTCTTATCACTGGGACGCTCATAGTTATTCCCAACCTCACATTTCCCATCAATGAGCTCATCTCTGTTTACGTTTATATAGGATTTTCCTTCTGCATAACCCAATCTGGCAGCGCGTTTTGATGATATGGCTTCAAGAACCGCTTCCCTGACCGCATTCTTAATCTGTTCATACCACTTGCGATATTTTGCTTCTGTTTCAACGTCTGCCGGCATCAACGGCCATCCGATAAAAGGCGTTTCATGCGTATGCGTAGCAGTCAGAAAAATATTCTCATTTCTGATATTTGATATTTCGTTGATAAATTCCACGGTTTCCTGCGGATATGGAACCTCTCCCATATCAAATGCAACCAGCAGGGTATTCTCCTGTAAATTCTCAATATATAATGCGCGGACATGGATTCTGTCTGCAATAAACTGAAAGCTGATTGGCCCCACAAACGGAAGCGGCAGCAGCTCCTCTGCGGGAGTAATATCCATTCTGGCAGCGCCTGCCATTAACGTATTTCTTTCTTTCACTGTATCTCCTCCTGACATCCATTTATCAATACTTTCCAGCCATTCAGTTCAAAGGGAATCATATACCAAATCCCGCAATGTGGGATGTATGTCAGAGAATGCAGTTCCGCTGTCCGGTGCCGCCTGCACATAGAACAGAGACAGATGATTGACCGGGTCTATCAGCACGTAGGCACCGGCAGCGCCATCCCATCCAAATTCTCCCAGCGGGCTCTTAGAAGCTGTGGGATCCAGAAGTGTGCGCACCCCAAGTCCATATCCGTACTCCAGTTTTCCTCCGATATGGAAATCCTTTAGCTGCTGCTCATTCAACCGGTTTTCACTCATTTTAGCAATCGATTCCGGTTTCAATATCCTTGCACCGTCAGCACCGGCCCCGCCATTGGCCAATGCATCGATTACTTTACTGTAATCTTCAACCGTACAGGCGATCCCTGCACCTCCGCTCTCATAACAGTCATTCATTCTGGCTGCATTGACTATCTGCGGAACATGTTTCTCTCTTTCGGTATCATACCCATACAGCACTGTCAATCGGTTCTTCTCTGATTCCGGAATCTGATAATAAAGCTCCCTGGCACCCAGCGGCTCAAAAATATTCTTCGTCATATAATCACTGAATTTCATATCGGAGACCACTTCCACCACTGCCGCAAGGATATCGTGGGCATAGGAGTAGGAATAATGGGTACCGGGCTCGTACAGGAGTGGATTCTTCGCAAATTCCCGTACAATCTCCCGTGTGCTGGCATGAGGATGCTGCTTTAACAGCTGCAAAACCGGATTGGAGGCCAGATGGTAGGAAAACCCTGCTGTCATGGACATCATGTCCTGAATATAAATTTTGTTTTTTGCCGGGACCTGCTGGGAAGTCTCATCCGGCCACCCCAATATCCACTGCCCGGAGGCCACAAATTCCGGTAAATTCAGATTAGCTACCACATTCATCTCTGCAAATTCCGGCAGATATTTTGACAGTTCATCTTCCAGCCCAAGCTTTCCCTGCTCCGCAAGCTGCATCACTGCCGTCATTGTCAGTACCTTGGATGCAGAAAATATGTCATGCAGATTGTGTTTCGTCAATGGAATCGTATCTTCAAAATCTGCCGTTCCCGTCAGATGCCGGTAGATAATTTCATGCTCCTTCGTAATGATACAGTCAGTACAGCGCACATTGTATAAATTTTTTAAGCTGTCCAAATAATGCGTTACCTTCTCAAAGTTCATAAAACGCTCTCCTTATCTCGTCTTTTTATGTCAGCGTATCAGGTTCTGTCACTCCCCCCCATTTATCAAACATAGCGAGAAATCTTTGCAAGTGTTCCTCGTGTCCCATATAAGAATGATTCTCGGGTTCCGTGTATTCAATCATTGCTGTCTTTGTACATCCATCCGCCTTCATTCGCTGCATCAGCTGATTAAGAGGGACGATTCCCTGCCCCCAGGGTACGCAGACGATTTTTCGCCCATCCGCACATTCATCTCCATCTTCTCCATAGCAGACATCCTTGAGATGTACATGGCTGATATACCCCTTGAGTTTTTCGTAAGACTCTAGGGGGACACTGCCTCCTGCTATCATATTTGCAGTGTCAAATACAAGCTTAAGACCAGGAACTTTACTCAATATATAGTGACATTCTTCTGTGCTGGAAAGAGGGATATGGCAGGAAGGGGTATCCTCCACGCAGACTGTGATATCACATCGAGCAGCTTCCTTCTCTGCAATCTGCAGGCATTTTATGATTTTATCAGCAGCGGCACGTTCTTCCTTTTCATCAGAACAGGTTATCCCATATGGGATAATCATGATTTTATCCGTCCCCAAAAGCTTTGCCTCAGCAAAATATTTATTCATGCTTTTCTTTATATCTTCCGGAATATACGAAGACACATCAAGGACAACAATGTAACAGTTCACCTTGATGCCTGTTGCTGTCATTATATGCTTTACAGCATCCATACCGTAGGCATGTAATTCAATACTCATCAAATCAATATATGGTATCCCATTCCTTACACATGCCTGGCAAAGTTTAAAAAAAGAATTCTGCTGTCTTTCATGAAGTGAAGGATAGGACCAAACTGACAGCAAAAACGGACAATTCTCTACTCCTATCTTCCTGGAGACACACATCCCGGCATTTATATTCATAACTGAAGCTTTTGTATCCTGTAATATATCCGTCTCGCTCCTGTCCTGATCAATTACATATCCAATCTCATACAGCTGCGGAAGATGTTCTGCTTCCTGTATAATTTCCTGCAGCGGGATAGCTCCCTCTCCGATTGCAGTAAAGCAATGCTCTCTGTTCTCCTGACATGCGTCACTCGTAATATCCTTAAAATGAATAATTCTAAGTTTCTCCCGATACAAACGCATTATCTCCACTGGATCTTTCCCTGCATAGAATACCCATCCTACGTCAAGCTCCAATTTCATAGCAGGAATCTCTCGCAGAAAATAAGCTAACACGGTATCATTACTGTCATCCACAAGCTCCGACTCATGATTATGATATAAAAGTTCAATTCCTTCTTCAGCTAATTTTTCTGCAATATATCTTAATGCAGGAATATATTTCTCCGCTTCCTGTATGGCAGATACCATCAGGCTCAGACAGTAATATTTCAAACCGCATTCTTTCGCAAGCCGGACCATCTGCTCTGCAACCAGATCCCGTCCTTCCCCGAGAAGCTCTGTGCTCGCAAAATGCCCTCCCTGTACTTTAAGTCCATGGCTGCGAATTTCTACAATCCTCCGGGCTGCGTCTTTCCAAAAGATAAATCCGGTCTTTTCCATCCAATCAGAATGTTTCAATTGCAAATCATCTGAACCAAAAATAAAACACGGCTCTATCGCGCTGACTCCCATTGTCTTTAGTTCATCCCATATTTGTTCCGATTCACCTGATAAAGCACTGGAAAGCCCATATGTATTGACTCCGATCTTCATGGCTGTTCTCCTTCACATTTCTGATTCTTCCAATCTCTGTTCCAATCTCTTTAGCATCGTTTCCCATTCCTTAGAAGCTTTATCCACTCCGCGTATGCTCTTCTCTAAATATACATAGAGCGGTGTACTTCCAAAATAAACCACATCACTTTTCAGTTTAGAACGTTCAAATTTATCTCCAAACACGCTTTCACAGGCCAGTATCGCATGCGCATGCTCTGCAATCATCGCAATCGGAGCCTGCAGCGAGCACCCGTACGGATTGCAGCCTGTTACCGTCACAGACGTTTTTGCCATGATATTGCGGGAGGAATTGCCGATCCGGATTTCATACTCTCCCGGCTCTGCAGTCCAGGCTTTCCGTTCCGTATCATAAGATGCAAAATCCTTCGGCAGAAGTTCCAAACAGACAACTGTCTCCTCTCCCGGAAGCAGGCTGACCTTTGCAAACCCCTTCAACTCCTGTTCCGGCTTTTGCAGTTTTGATTTGATACAGTGTATATACAGCTGCACAACCTCCTTTGCTTCCATGTGCCCTTCATTTTTCACAAGAACACTGACCCTTAAGGGCTCCTGGGAACGGTTATCATACTGTGTCTTTGATACGGAAGCATTCCGCATAGAAAAGGTACTGTAGCTTAAGCCGAACCCAAAGGGATACAGCGGCTCAATTCCTTTATAATCATAATAACGGTATCCCACAAAAATTCCCTCCCCGTAGTTAACCTGTCCGAATTCTCCCGGGAAATTAATAGCTGTGGGCGTCTGCCGGTAGGTTTTGGGAAATGTGATGGGAAGCTTTCCGCTGGGACTGATTTGACCAAACAGAATATCAGCCAGTGCTCTTGCACCTTCCATGCCGGGGAAATAGAGACATACCAGCGCGTCGATGTCACTCATGAACGCTTCCAGCTCTACCGGTCCCGCCACATTCAAGAGAAGAATTACCTTCTTCCCCGCCTCTTTGGCAAGCCGGATCGTATCCTTCAGCATCGCTTTGTCTTCCGGGTCAAAATCCATATCCGGACGGTCTTTTCCCTCCTGTCCACAAGCACCTGCCGTAATGATTACAACATCCGTCTCATCCTTTACTTCTTCTTTCAGAACGCTATCCGTGTAACGTGCAATTTCTAATGGCAAGCTTGTGAATTTTGAAGTATCCACCTGTGCGCTTCCCGAACCCGACTCCATAAAGCGATCGGTCAGACGCCCGTATAAGGCCACCTTTGTATTTCTTTTTAAGGGAAGCAGCCCTTCGTTTTTGAGCAGCGTGATTCCTTCTGCCGCCGCATGATAGGCAGCTGCCTTCGAAAGCTCATTATCAATTCTCACATACTTCTTTCCATTAAATTTCGGAGTTTTCAGGATAACCTGCAGCATCCTTTTTACTGCATCATCCAGCCTTTCCATGGAAATCGTGCCGTTCTCCACTGCCTCATATAATTTTGCTTTTCCCCGCGGCCCCGGCATATCCAGGTCATTACCCGCCAAGAATGCATCTGTCTGTTCAACCACAGCTCCCCAGTCGGAGACAACCTGCCCCTCAAAGCCCCATTCCTTCTTAAGAACCTTTGTAAGCAGCCAGGCATTTTGTGCACAGGGCACACCGTTGATGGAGTTATATGCACTCATTACGGTTCCCACGTTTCCTTCTTTCACAGCCGCTTCAAATGCCGGAAAATATATCTCCCGCAAGGCGCGTTCAGAAATGTGTTCATCAATTCCCTGCCGCAGGGTTTCCTGATTATTGGCTGCAAAGTGCTTTACATCCGCTACCATTCCCTGCTCCTGCACACTCCTGCAAAAAACCGGTGCGAGGCTTTTGCTAAGATACGGGTCCTCTGAAAAGGATTCGAACACTCTTCCGTTCTTCGGATCCCGCTGTATATTCGTATTGGGCGTTCCAAGCAGCACGTCCACACCGTATGCCATAGCCTCTCTTGCCACCGCTTCACCGACCTCATATATAACTGACCGGTTCCAGGATGCACCCAGCAGCATCCCCGGCGGAAAACAGCCCGGTTCCTCTCCCTCCGGGCGGATTTCTTTCACCTTCGAACGGATGGTTTCCAATAGTTCTCGCATTGCAGGAGGAAACTGCTCCGGAATTGGGAGGTTTGTTGTAACATATTTCATAAAATCCATTGCTCCGGCACCGCTTTCATTGGTGGACTCACTTTCAGCCGCAGCTTTCTCCTCCGTCTTCTCTGTCATGATTGCTCCGATCAGTTCCATGACATACTGAAGCATATTCACTCCCGTGGCTCCGTCCAGATATCGTATGGACGGTATCCCATATCGGGGCATTTCAAGCGTTGAAAATGATGTTTTTCCTACCAGAAGGTCTATTTTTTCTTTTGATGTCATCTCCTGAAGCAGTACAGGTATTGACTTCTCATCGATTAATTTACTCATTGACGTAAGCTCCCTTTTAAATGGCTTCTATCTTTGCAGACACACTGCCGCATCCGTCTGCCGATGCCGTCACAGTAATCTCGCCCGGCTCACCGCTGCAGCGGATCACGGCAAGCACCGCGCCATGCCATGACGTATAGGATGGATCGCTGAAAAGTTCTTCCGTTTCCGGACGGGCGCTTCCAAGCGCCAGTAATCTTCCCGGGCCCTCCACAGTCACCTGAATCTTTTTATCCGTCATCATGCGAAGCGTACCTTTTTCATCGGTCACACAGACTGGCACATACACAATCTCATCCGCATCTGCCTTTACCGTTTTTTCCTCCGGACGGATGGACAGACGGATATCCTTCCCGGCCGTTTCCAGAACAGTTCTGCCGATGCAGGCTCCGTTTTCATCATAGCTTACTGCCTCCAGTTGTCCGGCGCGATAAACGGCTTCAAATTCCGCTCTGCAGTCCTGCAGTTCTTTTCTGCCCAGAAGCACTCCATCCTGATAGAGTTCTGCCTGGCTTCCGATACTATAGACCAGAATCTCCGCTTTTCTGCCCTCACAGCCTTCCCAGGTCCAGCAATCCACCGCATCTGTCAGCCTCCAGCCTCCTATGGTATACTCCTCTTCACTGTGGTTCACCGGACGGACGCCGATATACGGCTTTTTATAGGTTCCCCAGAGTATTGATGCATAGTATGCGGCTGCTTCCGGATATCCGTTTAAATCAAAGGAGCCGCAGGCCGCCGTCAGGCAGGGGTAAGGCTTGGAGAAAGGCGCCTCCTTTGTTCCGTAAACAGGAAGTCCCACGCCCGTCTCTCCCAGATAATCCCAGGCAGTCCAATGAAAATCACCAATCAGATAGTCATTTTCCTCCACAGACTTCCAGTTTGCAGCCATTCTCTGCGGAAATGTCTCTGCGCTCAAAAGGATGCGGTCCGGACGAAGCTCATGGATGCCTTCATAGAATTCATGTGCATAATTATGACCGGAGATATCCAACCGATCAAAGACCTTCCCCACCCGTTCTTCCAGCTTTTCGGCATTAAACGCCCCCCTCTTAAAGGAATCTGCAAGCTCCGGATGTGCGGTGAGCAGTTCATTAATCTGAATACTGCCCATCTCGGCCCCCTTCTCTCCCTCATATTGTTCCATAACGGCCGCCACCATGCTCATAGGTGCATTATTCGCAATGGTCACCGGACGTGTTCCGTCTATACTGTTTAAAATGCCGCAAAACTTCTCCGCAATCTTTGGTGCATAGGAGCGGCCGGTATCTGCAATCTCATTGCCAATGCTATACAGGATTACAGAGGGATGATTATAATCCTTACAGGCCAGCGCCGCCATATCCTTCTCGCTCTCCCGGTCGAAGTAAATGGAATAATCATACGTAGTATTGTGTATTTTCCACTGATCAAAGGATTCATCCATCACATACATGCCAAGCTCGTCGCAGGCGTCCAGGAAGTTCTTTCCTGCCGGATAGTGCGAATAGCGAAGTGCGTTAAAACCAAATTCCTTTAATTTTTTCACCCGGCGGTATTCTGCCTTATCGTAAGCACATGCTCCTAAGATTCCATGGTCGTGGTGAATACAGCCGCCCCGCAGTTTAACAGTCTCTCCGTTTACCTGAAAACCCTTTTCTGCGCTCCAGGAAAGCATACGGATCCCGAAGCGTTCTTCCGCTTCATCCACCGTCTCGCCCTGCTTCTTTAACACCGCTTTTACACGATATAGGTGGGGTGTCTCTGCACTCCACAGCTTAGCGTCCAAAACGGTCACTTCCGCTGCGGTTCCTTCTGCGGATGCCACTTCTTTTTCGCCGTCATAAATCTTATATTCCACAGTAACCGCATCATCGGACAACTCCCCATCCGACACATATTCCGTGCTCACATGAATCACCGCCGGATCGATCGAAACTGTCTTTACCCGAAGCCCCTGGGGCGTAATATGGGAAAGGCCGCCCGTCCACAGATTGACCGGACGGTAAATTCCGCTGCCGGAATACCAGCGGGAATTGGGTGTCAGAGAATTATCCGCCTCTACCAGCAGTTCATTTTCTTCTCCGATTCGAACCTTTCCGGTCAAGTCAACAAAAAAGTTAGTATAGCCATAAATCCATCCGCCTGCTTTTTCTCCATTGAGAAAAACGGATGAATTCATGTAAACACCCGCAAATTCCAGAATCAGAGACTGATTTTTGTACTCTTCTTTCCCGAAGAACTTCTTTGCATAATAATATTTTCCTCCCGGATAATAACCGGTGCAGTTTCCGTTCTCCATATCAGGCTGGCGCGCTTCCAGGATCATTGCATCGTGGGGCAGCTCTATGATCTGTTTCTCCTGTTCCTGACCGTCTTTCCAAAATTCCCAGCCCTGATGGATTCTGATTTTTTTCATATTTTGTTCCTTTCCATGCTGTTTTTACGCACTTTATGTTCTGTTTATTGTTTCAGTTTCCATGCCAGCATCACGTTTCTTGCCGCACACCTCTCCACTTCCTTTCGCGTCAGGGTGCACTCTGCATCTTCTCCGTGAAGGGCCTTTAAAATATTATCATAATGAGCCTTTCCGCCCGGCATCATCAGGTCATTTCCTGCTTTGATGCTGGGTACCGATGCAAATTTCCGGTATTTGTTTATCTCATCCGAGGGGGACGCATCTCCGCCTAAGAAGTCTGACATCACCATGCCTTCGTATCCCCACTCTTCCCGCAAAAGCGTCTCCAAAAGATCCTTCCGCTCCGAGGTATGGACTCCGTTTAACAGGTTATAAGAGCTCATAAATGCGAACGGCTGTGCTTCCTTCACCACGATCTCATATCCTTTGGCATAGATATCACGAAGAGCCCGTTCATTTACCATGCTGCTTGTGCGGAAACGGTTTGCCTCCTGATTGTTACAGATAAAATGCTTAATCGTCACACAGCGTCCCGGCTCATTCTGTATTCCTCTCGTCATGGCCGCCGCCATTTTTCCGCTAAGCAGCGGATCCTCGGAATAATATTCAAAGGTTCTTCCGCAAAGGGGATGTCTTTGAATATTCATGGCCGGAGCCAGCCAGATATTGATGCCAAAATGAACCATCTCCTTTGCCACGATTTGGGCACAGGCTTCTGCCGCATCCGGATTCCAGCTCTGGGCCAGCGCGGCAGCTATGGGAATTGCCGTACAGTTCTGCTCATGGATTTCCCCTGCTCTTTCTTCCGGCGGTGTGACAGGCATCATAGCACTCAAAGCCCTTCGCATACCTTCCGGAAGCAATTCCAATTTATTCTCAATCTCCATGAGATTGTTTTCTTCTTTAATGGGATAGGCACCCTTCGCATCCACTCCGTATCTGCGGGACAGGCGCAGACCGGAAGGGCCGTCTGCCATCACCAGATTCGAAACCCCCCGGTCAGAAAAACGGCCAGTTGTCTCTCCCGCTGCCCCCACCACCGTGATAGCTGCATCTCCAATGACATTCTTACTGCCTTCTCCGATAAATTCACCGGTACAAAGATACACCAACTCCTCGTCCGAAAGGCTCTCCACCAGGGAGACCGCGTTCGGATCCGGCTTTGGAGTTCTGTGAACGGTTATGTCAAAATCAGATGCTTTCATCTTTAAAACCGGCAGTTTCTCTGTCTTATCTTTCTGCGGTTCCAGTGCTGTAAACAGATGTTCTGCCGCTTTTTTCTGTTCCTCATTTGGTTTCCAGTCGATAAAGTCTGTCTCCCCGCCTACCGCGTGAATCTCCTCTATTACTGCCGTCTCATCCAGTTCCACAATGCCGCAGACTTTCGTATTCCTGCTGCTGTTACCTACCCGCAGCACATAGGAGCCCTTTTCCAGAATCCTCGTATGGTGCTCTGCATCGGTGCTGGCAAGACTCCTTATATCAAATTGCAGTGTCGCTTCCGTCATCTCACCAGGCGCGAGCTCGCCGGTTTTTACAAAAGCCGCCAGGCTCTGCCAGGGCTGATCCAACTGTCCTTCCGGCACCGATACATATAGCTGCACCACTTCCTTTCCTCTTGCATGACCGGTATTTTTTATTTTTACCGTCAGCCGTACTTTCGTTTTATCCACCTCTGCCTGCTGTGCAGAAATTGTAAAAGTGGTGTAGCCCAGGCCATAGCCAAAAGGAAACAAAGGGGTCCTGCCCACCGAGTCAAAATAGCGGTATCCCACATAGATTCCCTCACGATAACGGGTATCGCTGCGGTCTCCAAACTCTCCGACACAGCAGTAATCCTTAGAAGCCGCCCAAGTTGCCGCTAGCTTTCCGGAAGGATATGCTTTGCCTAAAATCACATCCGCAAGCGAATCCCCTACAGTCATGCCAAGCTGCGACAGCAGAAGAATATTGCTTACCTGCTCTGCTACCGGGGACATATCCACCACACATCCGGTATTTAATACAAGCAAAAACTTCGGATACTGCTGCTGCAGAGTCAGAATGTCGCGGATTTCCGTCTCACTCATCAAAAGGTCTCCCGGTACAGCCTGCCGGTCTGCTCCTTCCCCGCAGAGACGGGACAGCACATAGACAGCGGTATCTCCTTCCCCCGTAAGCGGAATATCGTAATCTGGCTCCGGCATGACAATGCTTAAATTTTCCATCAGCATATCCATGCCTTCCTCCGATATTTTATCCTTTAACCATGCACGAAAACCGATATTCGCTTTCATACGCGCCTTTTCATATGCTTCCATCCAGTATTCGGTGGTGATACTAAACCCGGCATTTTTCAGCCCGTCTTCCACAGTGGGATAGGATTTCACATTTACATCTGCGGAACCGCGTCCTCCCTTAAAAGTACGGCGTGCACCGTTCCCATAGAGAGCGATCTGTCCTGCCTGTGCCAGCGGAAAGCTGCCGTCTGATTTAAGCAGCACCATACACTCCGGCGCTATCTCTCTTACGCGGTTTTTATGATCTGTCTCATAACCTGTCATACTCACAAACCTCCTTCTGACGCCCCAAGCTCTTTCATAGTCTCCTGCAGCGATGCACGGCATGTTGGATCCGCTTCTGACTTCATCATTTCTTCAAAAATGTCCACTAACGCTTCTTTTCCATGAATATCTGTCCAATCGGACAATTCCTCCGCCACTTCCTTCTGATACACTGTAAGGGAGCCGTAAATACTGTCATCCACACCTATATGCGCAGGAAGTGCAATACTTTTTCCCTGATAACGCAGCAGCAGCCTCTTTAACATAGCCGGTGTAAGGATACAAGTCTTTGCTGATGTCTTTTCAAACATTTCTTCCAGATACGGCACGTCAAATCTTCTGCCTGCATTCATGCGGGAAGAATGGGTTCCATACCCTTCTATGGGACCGTCATCAAAGATGTTCAGGTTAAAGCGTTTGCTCTTGTCATAGGGAAGGTTGCAGGATGTTTCTTCTTCCGGAACCTTGAAGCATTCTGTCCTCGTATCTGCCTGCGGCAGACATTCTTCCAGCGAGTACTTAAGTTTACCCGGAAAAGTCTCCGGCAGCCTCGCATCAAAATCCTCGGGCAGAGAATCTCCAGGTTTTGCATATGTAAAGCGCTTGCTAATCTGATCCACCGGAACCAGTACATCCGAAGTACAGTGATTTACCATGACAGGACTGCAGAAGCAGTCCGCAAGACCCACAGGCGACAATGCTACCCAGCGCTGTGTATCCTCTTTATCCGGGAAATTATCGCCAATGGGAGCAAATAATCCCGCCAATCCCGCCAGAAACGGAATGGGAACTCCCGACAAATTTTTCAGCATATCCAGCGCTCTGTTTTCAGCCTTCTCATCCTGTTCGTTCGGGGAACGGCCGACTTGCGTTCCCTGTGTCTCCTTTTCTGCCAGTATCCTCGCAAGTGCCTGGAGATTTAATGCATTGGCTTTATTAAAGTAATAATGAAAATTAAAATATACATTCGTAATAGGTCCGTTGGCGATGGAAGCGCAGTGTCCCAGCTGCAGACCGCTAAGCATCAGGGACATATATCCGCCTGCGCTGCCTCCCACCAGAATGATCCGTTTCCTGTCGAATTGTGTTCTGTGACGAAGAGTATAAAGAACCGCATTGTTGAACACCAGATCATCATCCGTAAGGCTTCCGTTATAGTTATCTGAAAATTCTGCCGGACAGGCCACCGCCCATCCCTTCGCCAGGTAATCGCGAAGCTCCAGGGAGTCCTCCCCCATCTCATAATGGGGAACGTAAATCAGCGGCATGGGACGGGCCGCGGCTTCCGGCATGACCACATGCACCGCGCGCACATCGACTTTCCTTTCCCTGGTGATATACGGCACTTCCAGCCGAAGACGTTCTACATGCACAAGCGGTGCGGGTGTTTCCTTGGGCTGTGCCAAGATTGCCAGAACCTTTGAAATATCCATTTTCTCTTTGCTCATAATATTCCTCGCTTTCTTTATACACCGGTGTCACTTCTCAATTTCAGATACTCAATTTCCGTACACTTCCATGTGTAATCCCGTTCTCGTTAAAGGCATCCACACGGACATAATATTCCTCCCCCTTTACCAGCGCACCGATACACACCTTTTCTCCATATAATGTTCTGCTGTGGTAAAGCTTATCCGGCGCATGGCCCCACAAAATTTCGTACCCAAGGGCACGGGAATCCTGTCGGTTAGCTCCTGCTTCCTTAAGAATCTCCACCTCCATGTCAAGGTCACCGATCCGAACCGCTTTAAACCCGGGTTCTTCCGGTTTTTTGCCATCCCCCTTGCCGAACACACGGATTCCGGAAATACACGGCTGCTGCTCATACGGAACAGCCATATCCGTCAATTTCAGATAACGCAGAGATACCCCTTCCTCACGCACGATAAAATCATGGGAAAAATCTGTCTCTGCTGCCGATTTATCTTCTATCACAAACCAATCCGCGCCATCCTTTGAACCCCACAGCTTCCACCGGGTAGGATACGTTCTGTCCTCAATAAACCGGGTAATTCCTTTGGACTCATCTCTGCACGGCAGATACAGCAAGTCATCTGCAAAATTAATCTGTATGCCATGGACCCGATACTGTTTTTCCAAATCCAGGAGCAGCCACGGGCTGCTGTCATCGGAAGCGGGCTTCCACCAATTCTGTACATTCTCACAGACCGCATTAGAAGCGGGATGACCTTCCGTTTCCGAGGAAGCACCAGCCCTTTTTCCCACACTTAACAGCATCCAATCCGGTTCTTCCCAAGGGTCTTTCTTATCTCCCGTAATCTTTCCTGGCCAGTCACCATAACGCTGATTACAATACAGCTCGCCGTCTTTGTCGTATCCGGCAGGCCACAGTCCTACACGGCGCTCAAAAATATGGTTCAGGCTGATCCGCATAGTTGCTGTATGCCATAAATTCCCGGCCGCGTCTTCCATGGTGGAGCCATGTCCGGCTCCCGGCATAAATCCGCCCGGATGATAGGAGTAGGGATTATTTTTCTGTGGTGTGAAGGGGCCTAACGGGCTGTCCCCCACATATACACCGTCGCCGTATGTATTGTATTCCGTTCCGGCAAAAGCATATTGAAGGTAGTATTTCCCGTCATGTTTGTCCATCCAGGCGCCTTCGATAAATGGCTGGCTCTCTTTACTCATCGCATTAACCGAATTATCCTCGCCCACACGTTCATATCCTCTTTCCCGCGGATTCCCGAAAATAAGATTTTTCTTTTCTCCTATTGGAAGCATGGTTTCCGGATCCAGCTCCGTTCCGCAGATCGGCATATCATTGGAGCATCCCCAATAAAAATATACGCGTCCGTCCTCATCAATGAAGAGATTCGGGTCCCAGAAGGAAAAATTTCCGGGAATTTTCTCATAAGGCCCATTCAAAATATCCTTGGTACGGTAACGGTCACAATTCTTTAAAACACGGGATGCACAAAAATACACATAATCTCCCATCACCCGTACATCCGGAGCATAATCGTAGAGCGGAAGTTCTTCGGGAAGAGGACGATTCTCCCAGTGAGCTAAATCTTTGGACACCCATACCCCCAGGGTCATGGACGCAAAGATATAGTAGCTGCCTTTAAAATAAATCATGGACGGGTCAGCAGCCTCCCGCCATGCCGGTCCCGGTTCCGTCTCATTTATTTTTTTAGGAATCTGATACCGGTAATTTACATTTAACGGATTACAATAATATGGCATGCAAAAAACCTCCTTCTTCCCTCACCGTTTCTTTTTTATATAGAATGTTGCACAGGCCGCCGTATCGAAACTTGCTTCCATTTCACTTGTCCTCCCAATATTGAACCTCTATATCCTCTCCTGTTTTCTTCCACTGAACTTTAATCATCCCCTTAGGTGTTATGACTTCCCCTTTGGCCCAGGTAAAATGACCGGGTGTCGGTCTTACCTCAAATTCTTCAAAACCCGGTTTTGTCGGGCGGACGCCGAGAATAACAGCGGGCAGTTCATAGAGGGCCAGGGCCCCCCATGCATGGCAATCGCTTCTCTGTCCAACAGGATCTTCCACACAGGTGGTCAGATGGTTTCTTACCATATTGCGCCATACCTCCCATAGCTCACCGGTATATTCGTAGAGATCACATTTTTCCAGTGCGCGGAACAAATAATACGCCATGGCAACCGAACACTGTGCATAATCCTTCTTATTTTTCAGAGTTCTTAAGAGATTCTCTCTTCCCTGTTCCCCTATAACCGTATCCGTCAGTGCGGCAAAAACCTGGCAATGCTGGCTGTATTCATCGACACCCGGCCCATCCTGAATCATACCGTTGGCTCCCATACAGTAATTTCGGACTGCGTCGCGCACCTGTTTTGCACGTTTTTCATATTCCGCAGCCGCAGACTTTCTTCCGGCGAAGGAAGCCATTATTGCAGCATGCTGAAGCCCCATGATATAAAGAAGGCTCTCCATGGTAATCGGTCCTGACATTCCTGCGGACGGTACTCCGGATGTTGCATCCCACTCTGCTGTCCAGTCCACAAAGGACCAGGAAGTGTCCCGGAATAGTTTACCGCCGATTTTATCCACGATTCCATCCTTGTTAAGATGCCTGTGGAAATACTCCAATATCCTGTCGATCACAGGCAGATAAGAATGAATCAATTCTCGGTCACCAAAGAACATCATGTGGTCATACAGCATCATTATGTAATAAATAGAGAATCCGGGGATAATAAAAAACGAAACATTCGGATAACAGCAGCTCACCATGCCGTCGTAGCGCTGTGACCGTCTGAAATCATCAAAGCACTTACGGGCCAGCCTGTCATCCCCGGAAATCATATAGGTGTATAAGATTTGTGACCTGGTGTCCATAGCATATTGAAGCTGTTCATAAAAAGGACAGTCTTCATAGGTCTCATGCATGCATCTTCGCAGAGTCCTCTCACTGATATCCCAGATATCCCCCATGGATTCATCGGAAGTTGTCACCCAGGTTTTCACTTCCAGGGGATATCCTGTCTCCTGATAATCGAAGCTCTCTATCGTTAACGGTTCTTCTGCTGTTACAATCTCAAGCCGGATAAACCGAAAAGTTCGAAACCAGAAGGGTTCATAAGTCTCCGTATCCCCTCTTTTACCGCAGCCTGCCACCTCATAAGTGTCCGTAACTCCGAGCAAATGGCCGTTCTTATCATCCGTTCGGTCTCCTTTTACTGGCATGGTGTTTTCCGGTTCGTCCGGTTCTTTGGGAAGGTAATACGATTCTGACTGCAGAATTTTGATTTTCGTTTCTTTTCCACCTCTGACAGCAAGCTTTAAGAAACCAGTCATCAACTCCCCAGCATTTATCTCCACAATCTCCTTCGAATGGGGTGCGACAGTGACAGTTCCCTCTCCTGCCAGCATACGGTTCCAGTCTGCTTCGCTGATACCGGAATCTCTGATTGTCTGAATGCCAGTGAATTTTTTGGGAATCTTGTTCATATACGGAATTGTCCTGGGGTGGAGATTCCCAGGGCTTACTGCCTTTGCACTCACAATCGTCCAGCCCTGATCCTTTGCCGGCAGCCAGTGATCATCCGTATAGTCGTCCCGCATCCACCCAAACGTACGGGGGTTCCCCCCTGCTTCCTCCAGAATATAGAGCTGCGCAAAAACTTCGTTTTCCGGGTGGATTTTTATATGATCCTCTCTTACACACTTCCAGTTCTCATCTGCGGACAGGCAGACTGCCGTTCCTGTTTCGTCCGCATATTCACCCTTGAAATAAAATCCGGGAGTATCGGTACGAAAGACTGCCCGATTTCCTTTTGCAGTTTCCATAGGATAGCGAAGGACAATGACAGCCAGGACATTCCTTCCCTGTTTCAGATAAGGAGCCAGATTCACCGTATCATAATACCAGATCTGACGGTCTCCTTTGCTGGGCCCAATCTCTGCAAGATTCCCGTTTACATACAGCTTATATCTGGAGTCCGCCGATATCCGAATGTCTAATTTCTCCGGAACTGCTGTAAAATTGATCTCCCTTCGAAAATAGACGATTTTCGGCTCCTCCTGATCTGCGGCATTCCAGTCCGGTATCCATACCCAATTTGTCTTTATCATTGCTGTCAGCCTTCCCTTCTACCCCATTATGACGGCTGCCGTTACGTTTTCTTTTCCGTACAGCATTGCCGGTGTTATGATATTGCCCTCAATCTCCCTGCCGTCTATCCAAATGCTTTTTACGCCGTGCTGCACGCCCTGGGGGTTTGAAACCTCAATTTTAATCACACTGCCTCTATAGGTCCGCTCAACAGAAAATCCTTTCCATTCGGACGGAATACTCGGGTCAATCACTAATCCCTTCATCGTCGGTCTGACTCCCAATATATACTGTGTAGCGGCAACGTCCATCCACGCTGCTGTTCCTGTCACCTGTGAGACGCAGGCCTGACCAAACTGCCCGTTGTCCGGTCCAAGCATTGTGCTGGAATACGCATAAGGTTCCCCCTTATAATTCTCAACACCGATTCTCTTAATGACCTCATGGGGTATTAACTGCTTATAATATTTCCAGGCATGATCGCCTCTTCCAAGCAACGCTTCCGCAATAATCGCCCAGCAGTTCGCCTGGCAGAAAATTCCGCCGTTTTCCGAATATCCCGCCGGTAAGTTATTCGCTTTCTCCGCAGGAAGTCCCGGCGTGTTGATCAGCAATCCCATTCCGGTGTCCATATGTTCTTTTACAGAATCCATCGCCTGAATATTTTTATCCCTGTCACCGCTTCCTGCAATGATCATCCAGCTTTGGGTATTTACCCAGATCTTCGCATAATCTGCATCCTTAGTCCCAAAAGGCTTACCGTCATCATCGATTCCGCGTACATACCACTCGCCGTCCCAGCAATACTTTTCAAGCGCTTCTTCCTGCTTTTTTATAAGCCCGGCAAAACGGCTGACGGTTACTTTGTCCCCTCTCATTTCTGCGATTTCAGAAAGCTGTTTCAACGCATATATAAGCTGCTGTGATACAAAGACGGTTTCACCCTTTCCGGCCCTTCCAAAGGGTCCCACATGGTCATTCCAATCGCTAAATAAAATCAACGGCAAACCGTGCTCACCCATATGATTTTCTGTAAATTCCACTCCGCGCATCAAATGCTCCCAAATGGATGCAGGCGCTGCCGGTGTCTTCAGGTCTTCTGCCAGAAACGGGACTTCCTCGTTTAAAAATTCTATATCTCCGCTCTCCGCAGCAATCGCATATGCAAGATATGCAAGCCATATATGGTCATCCGATCTCATTACTTCCTGAGGCAGCTTATTGTCCTCCGGCCAGCAGGCATGAACCGCATGTCCGTCTTCATGCTGTTGTGTGCACAAATAAAAAAGCATCTCCTTAGCCCATTCCGGTTTACGGTATGCCTGCGCAAGCATATCCTGGGCACTGTCCCTAAATCCTATACCGCGGATGCCGGAAGCGGATGAACTGATGGACCGTGAATAACGTGCTGTGACAACGCTTTGTATGGGATTCCAGATATTGATTTGCCTTTGAGCCACGTGATCCGGAATATGACACTGGTATATGCCAAGATGATGATTCCACCATGCCATGTTTTTTGCAAACTGTCTCTCTACTTCACCTTCTGACTTCAGAAAATCCAGTGTGTCAGCGGTTGTCTTTCTTGTGTTTTCGTAATCAACAAGTGCACCGGGTGTAACGCCCAGGAAATAATCCACGTACTTCTCTGCTTCTGGCGCAAGGCTGATGTGGCAGTGAAGCGCGGCACAGGGTTCGCCGCCGGCCAGATTTTCATCGCCAAGTCTCCCTTCTTCTACCTCCACCGGATTTCTCTCATCCCGGTAGTTCCCGCAGAACAAGTCACGGTTGCAGCAGAAAGAACCGGCCTTCTCGCTTGAGGAAAAATAGACTACCGGTGAGTTCTGCACATCCACCTGCATCCAGGAAGTATACAAATACATGATTGCGTTAATTTCTTCGTCGTACTTAGCGCTGACATTCCATTTGAGGTAATAGCCCAGATTGACCTCGTTTGCAAAGGCAAGCTGTGAGAGCTCCGTATAGGCAAATACATCGCACTCCACCTGCTCCCTTTTCAGATTAATAAGCTTCAAATCCCAGATAAATGTATCGCTGTCCGTTGCCATAAACAGCGTTAAAACAGCTCTTAAGCCGTCTTTTTCTGCGGTAAAGGCAGTATAGCCGGTGGAATGTGCTGCTTCCCAGTAATCCAGCTTCGTCTCACAAGGCCGGAAGGTGGGTGACCATACGGTTCCATCCTTCATTCTGATATAGATGTAGAAGCCTGGACTGTCTATGGGCAGATTATAAAAACGGTATCTTGTAATCCGGTAATTCTGCGGTGTGCGCCACCAGCACATACCCCCGCCTGCCTGGGATACAAATGCGTGCAGCCTGCCATTGGATAAATAGTTGATCCAGGGAGCAGAAAGATCAGAACGGCTGAACTGAACCTTCCTCTCATCGTCATTAAATGAATACGGTAAATTAGTGTCTTTCATAGTGTCCTCCTATTTCTTTTCATAGTTTCGCGTAACTCCGGTATACTGATAAGTTCCGCTGCCAAGTATATGGAACTTCCCGTCAGGCAGCGTCAAACGTGCTTTCGTATTGGCCGGTACCGTGCATTGATAGAAGTACCTGTCCCCTTCCCGTCTCCATTCAGAGATAATCGGCCCATATAAACTCACATATTCTGCTCTTGCTTCTGTCAGACTGCCTCCTAATATGGGATGCAGTTCAAATTCCTCATATCCGGGTTTTTCAAAGCAGGGACGTATGCCTGCCACATAGGCAAACAGGAACTCGCAGACCGCACCGTAGCTGTAATGATTCAGGGAATCATTAAGCGCGTCAAAGCCGTCCCAGCTCTCCGGAATGGTAGTTGCTCCCTTTGTGACGGAATAGAGCCAGCTGGGCATTTCCGTCTGTTCCAGAATCCGGTAGGCCAGATCCGCACGCCCCATTTCTGCCAATGTGGGCAGAAGAAAGGGGGTGGACAAAAAACCTGTATTCAGCCGATACCCGTTGTCTTCAATTTCCTTAATCAGCTGCTCTTCTACCAGCTTTCGCTTCTTCCCTGTACTAAGATTCATCGCCAATGCCCGCACATATGCCGCCTGATGGCCGGGTTCGATGCAGCCATCCTCATCTATCAGATATTTCTCATACATGTTTCTTATCTTTTCTGCAGTCTTTAAGTATTTTTCAGCCTCAGTCTGTTTGCCTAAAACCTCCGCCATAAATGCCACATTATCCGCTGAACGGCACATGTATGCAGTCGCCACCTTGGGCTTACCGTACTTCACCATCAAGGCAAAGATATCTGCCAGGTTCTTCTTTGGAGCATTTGTGCTCTCCGGTTCCGCAGAGGGCTTCGCAATCGGCTCCTGCCATTCACCGTAATGCATTTTTGTATCATAGATATAATCCGCATCCAGTTCCCCATCCGTTATTGTGTGGTACATGGGAAGCGGCTCATATATGGGATTATGCTCTTTCGCACAGGCAAGCATATAGTCTACCCAGCGCCTCGCTGTCTCATATTGATTCTCCAGTATTTTTTTGTCTCCATAACACAGGTACAGCATATACGGAATCCACGCTGCAGCATCTCCCCAGCCGGCGCAGTCCTCACCGATACTGCCGTTGCCCTCCGGTCCCGCCAGAGCCGATAACGGATTCAGCCTTTTCATCCGCTCTAATTCCTCAGGGTCATGGACACTGCTGGTGGACGGAAATGTAATCCCGATCTTTCCGCTGCCGAATTGCTCCAGTGCCATATCCGTCAGGCATTTTTCAAAAAACGGATACACATTCATGAAGCAGGATGCCGTGCGGACAAAAATCTGGCAGTCACCGGTCCAGGAATTGCGTTCACGGGTGGGACAATCCACCGGCACATCCATAAAATTGCCCTTCTGGCTCCACCTGCTGTTCTTCACAAGCTGATTTATGAGAGGGTTGGAACAGGTAAAATCTCCTGTCTCCTCCATATCTGTATAGACCGCCACTGCGGTAAAATCGCCGTCCCTGATTTCTTCCGTATACCCCTCTATCTTCACATAACGGAAACCAAATATAGAAAACATGGGGCAATAGGATTCCTCTTCTTTTCCGCTGCAATGATACTGCACCTGTTGGAACGCTTTGACCGGATAGGAGCATTTATTGACATTCGCTACGGTAAAGTTCCCCTGGTGGTCCAGCGTCTCTGCGTGTGTCAGCGTTACCGCCTGACCCTTTGTACATCCATGCAGGCACATTCTTACATATCCTGCTATATTCTGTCCGAAGTCAAGAATAAGCGCTCCTGATGCATCCTTAAACACTCTCGGTGAAAATTCTTCTTTTTCCCGGACCGGCAGTCCGCCGGCAATCCGCCTGGCGTCTGTATGTCCCCGTCTGTCCGATTCATCGATCACATGCACCTGTCTCCACGCAGAATCGTCAAAACCAGGCTTCTTCCAGCCATCCGGTTCTTTTGCCGCATCATATACATCGCCCATCAGCATATCACTGGCCTCTAATCCGCCATAACCCGTCTTGAATCCTTCATCTGACACGACGGTCTCCGCTGTGCCATCCTCATAATAGAGTTCCAGCTGGCCCAAAAATTGCAGCTTTTTTCCAAAGTTATTGACAACAGTTCCCCCTGTTACTCCCCGCCACCAGCCATCACCAAGCACTGCCGCCCAGACATTTTCGCCGGGAGAAAGCAAGTCTGTAACTTCATACGCCTGATACTGTATCCTGGAATAATAGCTGGTAAACCCCGGTTTGAACCTGTCTTTTGTACCTGTAACCCCGTTCAGCCAGAATTCGTATAACCCGTGAGCAGTCTGGTATATAAAAGCCTTCTTAAGGCCGGGTCTCACATGAAAGCTTTTCCGTAAATAGGGTGCGGGCTTTCTTGCATCCGGATCCACATCCCCCTCCGGTTCAATCCATCTGGCTTTCCAGTCTTCCTCTTTCAGCAATCCCATGGATAAGGCGGCTGTTTCCGATAGGCCGGTTTCTTCCGCGCCGTTTTCATCCACTGCCTTGACAGTCACCTGCCAGAACAGCTCCATTCGGCTAAGAAGAGCACCGCCTTCATAAAGAATTCGCTGGCTCTTAGAACTCTCCACTCTGCCGCTGTTCCAAAGCTCTTCCTGCCCGTTCCAAACCCGGATACAGTATTCCTTCTGAATAACGCCCTGCTTATCACTCTCTAATTTCCAGGAAAATCTTGGGTTACTGCAGTCAAGAACGACCGGTCCTTTACGGTACTCCGTCCGAAGATCATATATACGGATCATTGAAAACGTTCCTCCTTCTCCTGCTATCGTTCATTTACCGTGCAAAAAATTCTCATTTTCCATTATTATCATATAAAAATCCGGTAATTTTGTATGCTCCAAAATCACCGGATTCATGTTTAAATTCAACCTCTTTGTCTGCTGGCAAGTCCACACTCCCAATCCGTTTCCTGTCTCCTTTATTTTGTGTTATAATGTTAAGAAAAGGTGAGGTACTGTTATGGACAGCGAACATTTAAACATCAGAATCCGTGCGTATCAGGAAGCAGATTACAAGCGCCTGCAGGCAATACACGATCCGGCCAGAAAAAATGAATTAGCACTGGCCGGACTATCAGATGCCTTTCTGCCTCTGTCTATAGCTGCTACGCGGGAGGGACTCTTTGAATATGAAGTCTATGTGGCTGAATACCGGGGCACACCCGTCGGTTTTGTGGCATTTACGGAAGATGAAATTGCGTGGCTGTATGTAGATGTGGATTATTCACGCAAAGGAATCGGTAAGGCGCTCGTGGAGTTCGCACTGCAGAAAGCAGACGGTGAAGTAAGTCTTGAGGTATTAAAGGGAAATACACCCGCTATCGCATTGTATACTGCATGCGGATTTGAAATCACCGATACTCTCTCCGGTGTAATGCCCGGAAATGAGGAATTTCCTGTGACTGTTCATGTGATGAAAAACAAGGGGTGAAAACAGGATTCAGGGAAGAAAAGCGGAAGCGTGCGCAGGTCATCAACCTTCGGTTGGCGGCAAGAAAAGAAGGATTATATCATTTGTCGGAGTAACATATCTGAAAATCATTTCAAAGAGAAAGTGAGATATCAGAAGATGAAAGAAATAATAAAACAGATTTTGCCTTTCTGGGCAATTGAGTGTGGGCAGCTATTACAAATATATCCCACTGCATGGGAAATCAACAGTTCTTATGTAATCAAAATATATAGTGACAAAAAGCAGTTGGAGAGAAATATAAAAATATCGGAAACGCTATTGAATTGTGATATTCCGGTTGCGAAGACAGTTCTCACTACAGATGGTGAAAAATATGTCGAGTATAACAACCGATATTTCCTTGTATCACACAAATTGCCGGGGAGCAATATTTCTGATATAAAAGATCAAACAATGGCCTGGAAAATGGGCTGTGCAATTGCACAGTTACATACGGCGTTCATTAAATGTGAAAAAGAACTGGAATTTGGAGATAACAGTCTGTTAAATGAGATGAAAGGCTGGATACGGGAAAATTTAGCAACTGACGGGTGGACGTTAATAGACGAAAAAGAATATTCAAAGACAGCAGCAATGTTAGAAAGCGTATATGATCTCCTGCCGAAACAGTTGATCCACAGAGATGTACATTTTGGGAATTTCTTATTCTTTGAAGGCCACTTATCAGGATACATTGATTTCGATCTGAGTCAGAGAAATATAAGAATATTTGATGTCTGCTATTTCCTGGCAGGATTATTAGCACAAGAAACCGATGACGCATTTACCAAATTAGAATGGATTGAAAACGTTAAATCGGTGATCAAGGGCTACGAAAGCATCATTCATCTTACTGAAAATGAGAAAAATGCAATCCCATGTGTGATGGAATGCATAGAAATTTTATTTGCAGCGTATTTCATCGGTAAGAAGGACACAAAACACGCCAAAGATGCATATAATGTGTTCCATTTTATTCAAAATTGCGAAAGTGATATTATCAAAGCGATAAAGATATCTGAGGTGAATGTATGATACGAAAAGCTGCTGCAACAGATCTATCTCGAATAGCTGAAATAATTGTATTTGGAAAAAGAGTTGCTTACAGATCAATATTTCACAATGACTTGGTTTCGTTTCAGGAAATTCAGGTGAACCATTTAATTGAAGCATATCGCAGTAATCCATTGCTGCTTGAACAAATGCTTGTCTATGACGACGGTATAATAAAAGGTGTTATTAATAGGAAAGCGTCTGCTGACAGCATTGAACTTTGCGAATTTTATGTAGAACCTTTTTAAAGGAATGGGAATCGGAAGAAAACTGATTCAATATGTCATAGATGAAGCAAAAGCCGCCAAAATTAAAAGGATTTTTCTTTGGGTTATTGAAGAAAATGTACCAGCGCGGAGATTTTATGAAGCAAACGGATTCAGACAAAACGGACAAACTTGTTTGATTGAAGGAACATCTAAAATTGACATGTGCTATGAATTGATGTTATAGTTTCATGCACATTCACCAGTCAGCTGAACCTGCCATGGAAAAGGCGGTTAAAACTTTTATTTGAAAGGCAAGAATTTCAAAATCTTTCAGCATCTCGTCTATGAGGGTTTGTCAAGTAAAGTGTGTAAATTTTTTTGATTTTTTATCGGCGGTCAATT
>OGGQ01000247.1_pt1 | contig 78418 bp, 76 predicted proteins | sample 1571191 | NCBI WGS metagenome assembly OGGQ01 (sample SAMEA2582061, study PRJEB24529) | metagenome | biome: Human gut stool | place: China | collected 2011
CACCCCACTTGTTATTCAGTATATCATACTGTCTAACAAATGGGGTGCAGTTCACATCGCAGGGGTTCCAGCTATTTTTATTTTCTTATGGAATTATTTTTCTCCCAATACAAACCGTTCGATAACATCTGCCACAGCGTCCTGTTCACAGGTGGTTTCTGTCACATAATCCGCAGCTGCCTTCACATGTGCCTGCGCGTTTGCCACAGCAACACCCAGACCTGCCGCCTGAATCATAGACAAGTCATTTTCACTGTCCCCAATGGCAATGACTTCTGACAGGGACACACCGGCTTTTTCCGCTGTTTCCTGAAGGGCATTGCCTTTGCTGACACCAGCCTTAACAAACTCCAGATAATGAGGGCCAGAGAAGAAATGGTTGAGTTTTCCTGCAATGAGGGGCTCCACTTTTTTCCGTACTGCATCCAGCTGTTCAAAAGAGCCGCTGAGGAGGCATTTGGTGAAATACCCTTCGTATTCCAAGCCATCAGGCAGGATACGCATATCTGCATTCATAACCTTACAATAGGCTTCTACCTGTGGAGTCACTTTTTCCGCCATAAAGGTGCGGTCATCATAGAGATAAACCTCTACCCCTTCTGCCCTTGCTGTTTCCACCACTGGGCGCAGGACTTCGGAGGAAAAAGAATGCTTCAGCACCATTTCCATATTCTCCAAGTTATACACAGCAGCGCCGTTCTGGCAGATGACATAACCTGGTCTGCCAATGAGGTTCAGTTTTTCCAAAAACCGTTCCACGCCATAGACGCCTCTGCCAGTACAGATGACAAATTCCACACCTTTGTCCACTGCTTTTCCAACCATTTCTATATTTTTTTCCGAAATTTCCGATTCACTTTTCAAAAGTGTGCCGTCCATATCGGAGAAAACCATGCGATAAGCCATGGGAAACACCTCTCTTTCTTGCTACTCATATGTTGACATAATCTTTTGTTATTTTTTATTTGTCACACAACCTGTGGATAACTTTTTGTATACACAGGTTTATCCACAGATTTTTGCTGATTTTATACACATTTCCACAGAGTTATACACAGGTCTGATAAAAAATGCCGTGGTTTCCCACGGCAAATCTCATTCTGCCTGATGTTTTTCTTTTTCTTCGGATTCTTCCAAATCATCCAGTTCTTCTGGTTCTTCCTCGAAGAAATCCAAAGTTTCCTGCTGGATTTCCGCCAGCATTTCTTCGGCATCCTCAGGAGAAAAATCCTCAGCGGCAGCAATCTGCCCTGCCAATGTTTCTTCCTGTTGAATCTGTTCCTGTTCTGCGGTGGTCACATCGCCGATGGACTGGATTTTTTCCTTAGGTGTTTCCACCTGTTCCAGTGTGAGCTGGTCATCCATAGGCGCATAGCGGCGTTTGAAGAAGGGTTTGAATTTTACTTTTACCACTTTTTCATGTTCCGGTTTATAGGACTGTTCCTGTGCCATTTTTACCGCCTGTTTTTCCTCATCGGAAAGCATATAAATGCTGACGCCCATTTCGATGGGTTTTGCATAGGTAAAAGAACCGGTACGGCTATGGATACCGTTGAGGACAACGCCATTGTCTTCCCCATCCAGCAGTGCCAGAGCAAAGCAAAGGTTGCCGCCCATTTCCTCGAAGGGGTTGTAGCGGATAAGCCCGACTTTCTGGATTTTGGATTTATCGGTTTTATCCATATCCGTTACCATATCCAGCAGTTTATCATATTTTTCTTCGATACCTTTTGCAGTGTCGAAGTATTCCTGAATTTTCATTTCCAAGTTATGGGGCGGTCGGCGGCTGGTTCCCATAAACACATCATACCGTTTTTTCTCCCGATTGATTTTCACAAACAGGATAATACACAGAATGAAAAGAATCACCACCGCAAGCCCCAGCAGTCCAAACAAAAGCAGCGCGTATTTCTGCGCCAATGCTGTCAGTGCTGTCATCTTTCCTCATTACCTTTCTGTTTCCAGTTTTTTCATCAGTACCAACAGACGATCCAAGTCTTCGTCGGAATAATACTCAATTTCTATTTTGCCCTTATTTTTCTTCTGGGTGACTTTTACCTTTGTGGCAAAAATTCCCTTCAATTCGTCCTCGATCTGACGCAGAACAGGGCTTTGTGTCTTTTTGGGCGCTTCTTCTTCCGCCGCAGGTGTTTCCGCTGTTTCCAGCATACTTTTCACCATGGCTTCCACGGCACGAACGCTCAAGCCTTCCTCGATGATGTGTTCTGCCACTTCAAACTGGGCTTCTCCATCGGTGAGGGGCAGCAGCGCACGGGCATGTCCGGCAGTGAGTTTATTTTCCACCACAAAATTGCGGACGCGTTCGTCCAATTGTAGCAGACGCAGAGCATTGGCAACGGCAGGACGGCTCTTGCCTACTTTATCGGCAATCTGTTCCTGACTCAAACCAAATTCTTCCTGCAAACGCTGATAACTCTGGGCTTCTTCCATGGGATTCAGGTCTTCACGCTGGAGGTTTTCCACCAGTGCTGCCTCAAAGGCTTCCCCTTCTTCCCATTTTTTGATGATGGCAGGGATTTTGGTCAGACCTGCGATTTTTGCCGCACGCCAACGACGTTCGCCGGCAATGAGTTCATAATAACCCTCTTTATTTTTCTTTACCACCACAGGCTGAATCATGCCGTAGTTTTTCAAAGAAGCTGCCAATTCTTCCAAAGCTGTTTCATCGAAATGCTTCCGGGGCTGTTTGCGATTTGGCTCGATTTTATGCAAATCGATTTCCAGCACGCCGCCGCCGTCGCTTTCAAAATCTTCCATTTTATTATGGATCAAGGCTTCAATGCCAAGTCCCTTGGCACCCAGTCCTTTTTTTGTCGCCATTTAGTCCCACTCCTTTTCCATGACTTCTTCTGCCAGCAGACCATAGCTTTCTGCCCCTTTGGATTTGGGGTCGTAGAGATGAATGGGCAGACCATGGCTGGGGGCTTCACCCAAACGGACATTTCGGGGAATGATGCTGCGATAAACATTTTCGCCCAGACTCCGTTTGACTTCTTCCACCACCTGCAAAGAAAGATTTGTGCGGGCATCATACATGGTAAAGACAATACCTTCGATTTCCAAGTGACGGTTCAGACGTTTCCGCACCAGATTTACCGCGTGGAGGAGCTGTTCCAGACCTTCCAGAGCGAAATATTCACACTGGATAGGAACCAGCACCGTATCTGCCGCCGTCAGTGCGTTGATAGTGATGAGGTTCAGGGAAGGAGGACAGTCAATGATGACAAAATCATAATCATCTTTCACTTTGTCCAAAGCTTCCTTTAAAATATACTCTCTGTCGTCTTTGCCAATGAGCTCGATTTCCGCTCCTGTCAGGCTGATATTTGCCGGAAGCACTTCCAAGCCCTCGACGCATGTGGGCTGTTTCACTTCGGCAATGGTGGCCTGTTCCAGAAATACATCATAAATGGTCAAGGGCACACCGTTTTTGTCCAGCCCCAAACCGCTGGTGGTGTTGCCCTGCTGATCCGCGTCGATGGTCAGCACTTTTTTGCCCGCAGCAGCAAGGCAGGCAGACAGATTGATGGCAGTGGTGGTCTTTCCCACACCGCCTTTCTGGTTGGTAATTGCAATAACTCTGACTTTTCCCATTGTGGTTTTCCCGCCTTTCTGTCGATCTTCTATGGGGTATTATAGCACAATTTTTTTATGGTGAAAAGAAAAATGGAGGGTTCCAAAAAAACATTTCTTTCAGAAAACACACACTTTTCGGCAATTTTGACGGTAAATTTCCTGTTTCACGTGAAACATGGGCGTCAAGCAAACCTATGGGTGTCAAACAAGCCCATTGGTGTTTCACGTGAAACATAAAAAGGCCAGAAACTCCCGAAAGAATTTCTGGCTTCAGACTACAAGCCACTTTATGCTTTTTACAAAAATGCGGAAGGGCTTGGGGAACGCGCTTCGTTCCACAACTGGAATCCGCAGTCGGAATTCACTTCCGACGAGGGCAAAAGCCAGAGTTTCAAGGCTTTTGAGCCGATGGAACTCTGCACCCCGAAGAAAACGGGGACGCCGGAGGCGACTTTGTGAAGCAAAGTGCTTGACCCTCTGGCTTTTTACTTCTGTCTATTCGTCAAAACCTTGAATGAAATGAGGTTTTGACCACATGCTATTATTTTCCGTTTTTCACCACAGCGTTGAGCTTTGCCAATGGTGTTTCACGTGAAACATATTTTCTTTTCTCGAAATTGCCATAAATGGGGTAAGCCTTGGGCAGTACCTCCAATGTGAAAGGCATCTTAGGGCCCATTTCTCCATCCACTGTGGATTCCATGATCTGAAAATCTGGGTCCAGACATTCGATTTTGAAATAATGATCCCGACGGTACAAAATAGCTTTTTCGTCCTTAATATGTTCCCCTGTGAGCATCTTCAGAAACACAGAAGGAATTTCCAATATGGATTTTGCCCGTACGCCGATGAATTCAAATTTTCCATCTGTAACGGACGCCTCCGGTGACAGCTTCGTGAAGCTGCCAGTTCCAGCGCTGTTCATAATCATATACAGATACAAATCTTCTTCCAGTACCTCATCGGATGTGGTGATGCGAAAGGGAATTTTGTGGAAATTTGGAATCTGCTCCATACCTTTCAGATAATAAGACAGATTTCCCAAAGCATTTTTCACATCTTTGTCTACAGTCTGGGAAACATTGGTCAAAAGTCCCCCTGCGCAGACATTGATGAAATAGGTTTCCCCATTGACCAGACCAATATCCACATAACGAGGAGAGGTTTCCGTCATAACACGGCATGCCCCTTCGGAATCCCCTGTTTTCAGTCCCAAATAAGTGGCAAAGTCATTGGCTGTGCCGGAAGGAATGATGCCCAGAGGAATCTTCAAATTGTTGTGCATCAGGGCGTTAAGGACGATATTCACAGTGCCGTCACCGCCGGAAGCCACCACAATATCATAATCTTTATCCATCTGTGCCACATGGGTTTCAATGTCCCCGGGTTTCATGGTGCGGAAAGGATGCACCTCATAGTCTGCGGACTGGAAAACGCCAATGCAGACATCCAAGTCAAATTTGAAAGTTTTATTACCAGAAAAGGGGTTATAAAACAGTTTCACTTTTTTCATAGAACGCCCAGCCCCCTTTTTCCTTACATCTGTTCTGGTGCATCAATGCCCAGCAGCGCAAGACCTGCTGCCAGAACGGTTTTTACTGCCACTACCACTGCCAAACGTGCCTGACGGACTTCCGCTTCGCTGTTCAGGATGGGGTTATCGTGGTAGAACTTATTGAATGCCTGAGAAATGGCAACCAGATGTCTTGTGAGCACATAGGGTTCCAGTTTCGCCGCCGCATCCACAATCTTGGAAGGGAATGCTTCCAGCAGTTTGCAGACATTCAGAGATGCTTCGTCATCCAGTTTGCTGAAATCAATGTTTTCCGCTGTGAAATCAGGGGCTTTTTTCAGGATGCTGCATGCACGGGCATGAGTATACTGCACATAAGGGCCTGTTTCGCCGTCGAAGTTCAGCATACGTTCCCAAGAGAACACAACGTCTTTGATACGGGTGTTATACAGGTCATTGAAGATAACAGCACCAATACCAACTTTTTTCGCAACTTCTTCTTTATCAGGCAGAGAAGGATTCTTTTCTTCGATGATTTTCTTTGTTTCTGCAATTGCCTGATGGAGCAGGTCTTCCATAAGAACCACGTTGCCATGACGAGTGGAAAGTTTGCCGCTGTCCAGACTTACCAGACCGAAAGGCACATGAATCAGGTCTTTGTACCAGTCATAGCCCATTTTATGGATAACTTCAAACCACTGTGCGAAGTGCAGGTTCTGGTCCAGAGCTGTCAGGTAGATGCATTTATCAAAATCATAAGTTTTCTTGCGGTACAGGGCAGCTGTGATGTCACGGGTTGCGTAGAGTGTGCCGCCATCTTTACGGATAATCAGGCAAGGAGGCATGTTCTTGTCTTCCAGATTGACAATCATTGCTCCTTCGCTTTCTTCCAGCAGACCTTTTTCTTTCAGTTCATCCACAACGGCTGCCATTTTGTCGTTGTAGAAGCTTTCGCCGGTGTATGCGTCGAATTTCACGCCCAGCATATCATAAACACGTTCAAATTCTTTGATACTGATGTCGTAGAACCATTTCCACAATGTCAGAGCTTCGTCGTCGCCGTCCTGCATTTTTACGAACCACAGACGTGCTTCGTCGTCCAGTTCAGGTGCTTTTTCTGCTTCATCATGGAATTTTACATAAATGCGCATCAGTTCCTGAATGCCTTTTTCTTCAACGGCTTCTTTGCTGCCCCATTTTTTGTAAGCAACAATCAGTTTGCCAAACTGTGTGCCCCAGTCCCCCAGATGGTTTACACCTACACATTTGTAGCCCAACTGGCTGTGAATCTGGTACAGTGCGTTACCGATAACCGTAGAACGCAGGTGGCCTACATGGAAAGGCTTTGCGATGTTGGGAGAGGAGTAGTCGATAACGATGGTCTTACCTGCGCCCATGTGGCTTTTGCCGTAGTTTTCTTTTTCTGTCAGGACAGTTTCCAGTACCTTTTTGGTATAGAAATGCTTGTCCATAAAAAAGTTGATATATGCGCCAACGATTTTTACATCAGCAATGAAATCGGGTTTTTCCAGTTTTTCACCGATTTCCTGTGCGATGAGAGGAGGCGCTTTGCGCAGTACCTTCGCCAGTTTAAAGCAAGGGTATGCAAAATCCCCCATGTCTGTATTGGCAGGCACTTCGATGGCTGCCGCGATTTCTTCCGCTGCCACGCCGCAAGCTGCGGACAGGCTTTTTGCGATTTCCAGTTTCATATCCATAATACATTCCTCCGATGGGTGTTTAAATGACTATCTACGCACAAACGGGCTGTTTCTGCCCATAGGCATGTTATTTTATAATATACCACAAAAACCGCAGAAAATCAAGAAAAGTGCCCTTTTGTCCCTCCATGGGACAGTAAGAGAATTGTAAGAAATGTTTTCGACGAATGCAAAGATATTCCCTGCCTTCTGTGATATGATACAAAAAAGACTGCTAAATCCCATGGAGGTGTTTGTTTGTGGATTCCCGTTCTGTTTTCCTGTTTCTTTTAAGCACCATGACTGCCTTTGTCCTGCTTTCTCTGGCATTGTCCGCAGGCGGCGCCATACTGCTGCTGCCTCCAGTGCTGGAGTATGTGTTCACAGTTGGGATACATCAAAAAACGCCTGGATGCCTTGGAGAAGGAAGTGGCTAAGCTGAAAGAAAAAATGAAAACCTTAGAACAGACAAAACCATAAGATTTATTTGATTCTATAGAAATGGAGGGATTTTGATGCTGTTTTTCCGTACCATATCCGTACTTGTTTTAACTTTATTCACCTTCCAAGGCTGCGCAAATACAGGGGAACATGCCGCTGTACGGGAAGCATCTTTCCGCACAGGCATAGACCTTTCCGCCGGAGAGATGGTTTCCACTTATGATGACCATGGCGGATTCCACGGGGACGGCACCACCTGCACCATCATACAATTTCCCGACGATGCTTTGCTGGAGGAAATCGAAGCAGCAGGCACATGGCAGTCCTTTCCGCCGGATGAAGCTGTCAATGAGCTCCTTTACGGCAATTATCTTTATGACGCCGAAACACAGGAAAACTTTGTGCCGCCCATTGAAAACGGATACTACCTGCTGAAAGACCGGAATACAGAAGCCCAAGAACAGCCAAACATCATGGCACGCCATTCCTTTAACTTTGATTTGGCAGTATATGATGCCGACAACCGCATATTGTATGATCTGGTGCTGGATACCTGATTTTTCAGACGCTTCTCCTTGACCGGGAGCAGCGTCTTTTTTGTCTGTATGAAAAAATATGCAGTTTCACGAATCAAAAAGAAATAATTTTGAAAAAAACACCTTTTTTCCTGATATTATCAGAAATATGCTGGCTTTTCTCCATAAATTATGATATGATATGCATCGCATTGAATATTTTGAAACGGAGGAGATATTATGAAACTCCATCTGCCTCTTTTTGCAATTCTGGCAACTGTCACACTGGCAGGCTGTCATTCCGCCAGCGCAGCACAGGCTGCCGCAGAACAGATGGATATGGAAATTCCCGCCCAGGAATTTTCCGTTACTTACAAGGATCACGGTGCATTCCGCGGTCAGGGCACTTCTTGTACCACATTGCAGTTCTCTGATGATGCTTTTCTGGAAAAAATCCAGGAAAAAGGCACATGGACACCTTTGCCACTGGACGAAGCCACACAAAATCTCGTTTATGGTGTTTTCGACAGTGATTATCTGGGCACACCCCTGACAGATGAAGAAGGCATGCCTTTGATCCCCGAAATCGAAAATGGGTATTATCTGACAAGCGAACCCTCAAAAAATGGGGATGATACATCCAACGCATTTTTGATGCATACACAGGATGTTTCCGTATCCATTTATGACGCGGATAACAGAATCCTGTATCACTGCGCCCTTGATAAATAACAAAGACAGCGCGCCATCACATTCCGGCGCGTCTTTATAAGCCAACAAAGAAAGCTGAAATCCTGCAAACCACAAAGGATTCCAGCTTTTTATTTTTACGAAGATTTTGGCTTGTTTTCTTAAGAAGCCGCGCATTTTTTACAGCCCCCTTGCCAGTCTTTGAAGCATATCCAACAAATACCCATCCATAAACCGCAGCACCAATACCAATGCCGCCAGATACGCCGCCAGAGAAATGACCTTTTGCAAATGGTTCTGGAAACGGTCTGCTGCCGCTACTTCCAGCACCGACTGAATACACACAATGAGAAACAGCTGTCCTGCCAGCACCAGAAACCCTTCCATCTGCCCTTCCCCTCCAAAAGCAAAAATCTTCATACTATCTTATGAATCTTCCATCTTTCTTATGAAACTGCCTCTTTTCAAATGCCCAATTTCGGTTCATAATAATAGTAACGGGAATTTTGTATTGCTGAAAAGAAAAAAGGAGGTAACACCATGATTCAAAAAGCCATTCGGAAACTTTCTCTCCCTCTCTTTGCCTCTGCCGGCATCACTGCCGCCGGACTTATCCTTTATCAGCGCATCAGTCTGTATCGGGCATCCCGTAAGGGAGATAAAACACCTTTTGAAAGCTACACCACCCCCGACGGGGTTTCTATGGCATACGAACGTTTTGGTTATGGTCGTCCTGTGGTACTGCTCCACAGCCTCCATCCCGGGGCATCCAGACGGGAATGGCGCCCCCAGATCGAAAAGCTGGCAAAGGATTTTCGGGTATATACCGTAGATCTGCCGGGCTTCGGTCAGTCTCATAAACCTACAAAGCCTTGGACAGCTTATCAATACGCCAAAGCTCTCCACAGCTTCCTTTCTGACGTCATCGGCTCACCTGTTTCTCTGGCGGCAGCCAACGGCGGCGCAGACATTGCCTTGGTGCTGTCCATGCTTTACCCAGAGGATCTGGAAAAGATGGTGCTCATCTCTCCCGAGGGCATCGGCAGAGGTTTTGCCACACCCAATGATACCAAAGAGCTGAAAACACTGCTGTCACCTGTCATCGGCACTCAGGCGTTTCTGGACGGCACATCCAAAAAAGCCCTGCGGCTTCTGGCGGAAGAACTCTTTTACCAGAAAGAGCGTATGCCTGTGGACTTCGTGAAAAACCTGAAGCAAAACGCACGCTTCGGCAAAGGCGCCCAGGCAAGCTATGCCGGATATATGACGCGGTTTGGCGCCGCTGACACAAAACAGGCTTTTGCGTCCCTTTCTCTGCCCTTCCTGCTGATCTGGGGGGAACGGAATGTACGCAACAGCGCCGTTTATCTGGAAGAAGCCGAAAATTTACAGGAAAAAGGGGAATTTATGCTCTTTGAGGATACGGCTGCCCTGCCTCACATGGAAAACAGCAAGGCATTCGGTCAAATCCTGAAAGAATTTTTGAGTGAAGAAGATCTGGAGCGCAAAGCCATGTGAGCCTTCAGACTAACAAAAAATAGGAAAGCAGCTTCCCATTGAGAAAACATGTTTTTTTCTTGATTTCTTAATGAGAACTGCAACGACTGCCTTCAAAAGAAAACATTCCTCCTGCAATGCAAGACGGCTGGAAACTCTTTTAAGGGAAAAATTCCGGTTATCTTTGTTTTCTTATGAAGAAGTCCCTAATGGAAAGGATGTTTTTGACTTGAACTTTAACGAAATACCCGGTCTGTCACAGACCCAAATGGAAGAATGGTTCCATCAGGCGGTGGCACCAGATTCTTCCCGACTGAGAGAAGGAGCCATTGCCAAACTGGAACCCCAATTCATATCCTGCGATTTTCAGGCAGGAGAAACTGTGATGGAATATAAAGTGCTGGAATGGGAACTGAACCCTCAAAGTATGGTTCACGGCGGCATCATCATCACAGGCTTTGACACCTCTTTGGGCATGCTCTGTCATTACTACGCATACCCCAACATACTGACCACCGTCAGCTTAACTTCCACATTCGTTCGTCCCATCCGCATGGGGGATACTATGGTATACCACAGCAAAATCAAGTCCTTCGGCCGCAGCCTTGTGACACTGGAAGGAAAAGTATATCTGAAAAGCACAGGTGAGCTGGCTGCTACAGCAACTGCCACATTCAAGATTCTCCATCATAAAGTCAGAACACAAATTTAAACAAAAGAAAGGAATCCACCTATGATCTACTTAAGTGAAGAAACCTCCTCACAGGAGAATATGGAAGCATGGTTCAGCCAGCTTTCTGACCCTGAATTTCCACTGTTGAAAGACAGTGTATTAAAACTGCTGAAACCCAGACTGGTCACATGTAATTTTGAAGAAAAATCCGCAGAATTCGCCTTTACCGTAGAGGATTGGCAGCTGAACCCGGAAAAAGGGCTCCACGGCGGCATTATGGCAACAAATTTTGATGTGTCCTTTGGTCTGTTGTCCCATTATTTCGCAAAACAGCACATGGTTTCCACCATCACCATCCAAACCACATTTTTGAAGCCAGTTATGCCCAACGATACCATACACTATAAAGTGCAGATGTCCCATCTGGGCAACACCATCCACAGCATGACAGCAGAAGCATGGCTGGAACGTGACAACATTCTGGCGGCTACGGCTTCCGCTTCTTATATGAAACTTCATCAAACATTTGACAGCCCCATCTGATTTTCAGGGATTGTTTCCTAAGCAGGCAAAAATAGCCGGAATCTTCTATGTTTCAAGGATTCCGGCTTTCCTATTGCAAAGAGCGTCCTTTTCTTCTGAAAACAGTCTTGTTCCTTTCAAGAAATGAAGGATACAAGGAATCCGTTTGTTATAATTTTCCCGAAGATGTCCACATGCGAAGGACACCCCCTTTTCCAAACCAAATCACATGTTACATATTATGTAAACAATAAAACTTCATACTTTCTGAAGAAAGCATACAAAAAAGCCGGTACTTTTCCCATGAAAATATACCGACTTATATTTTCTATTCTTCCGCTTCCTCATAGACCAACAAGTCAGAAACTTCACATTCCAACACATAACAAATCCGTGCCAAAACATCCAAATCCAGTTTTTCCACCTTGCCGCTATACCATTTGTGGATGACTTCATAGCGGGTGCCTGTCAAACGGCTCAATTGGTTGCGGGTCATGCCACGGCTGTCCATGATTTCTGCCAGACGCAGACGGACGGCACCGTATTTCCGCTGTATCAAAATGGACTTTTCTTCCATATGCTTCACCTCTTGGACTGTTATTTCAAAATCTGTATGATTTCATTATAACCATTCCCCATTCCCCTATCAATGGTTATAATGGAAAACGAGGTGATTTCATTGAACACAAAAACTTGCTGTTTTTCCGGGCACAGAGAACTATGTCCCGAAAAAATCCCCCTTCTGGAAAAAGAACTGCACAAAATCATTGCTGACTGTATGGAAAAAGGGTATGGCCGTTTTCTCTGCGGAGGCGCAAAAGGATTTGACTTTTTGGCGGCAAAAACCCTTTTGGCACATCAAGAAATCTGTCCTGAAATCCAGTTGGAACTTGTTTTTCCCTATAGGTATTTGCCGCCCATGTGGAAAGAAATAGCGGCAAAGGCTGACCGCATAACATATCTATCTGAAACCTACTACTCCGGCTGTTTTTATGCCCGCAACCGCTATATGGTCAGCCAAAGCCATGGAATCATTTACTATCTGGAAAAAGAAACAGGTGGAACTGCTTACACTGTCCGCTGTGCCAAAAACAGTTCTCTGGAACGATTCCCCATCACTCTTTCTTCCGAATCCGAATGGTAATCTGGCACCCATCCTCCTGCTCCTCATCCTCATAGACCACATCCACCCCAGCCCGACGGATGACCTCCACCGACTGCTTGATGGTGTTGGTGAACAGACGAAAATCTGTGACGCATCGTTTTTCTTTCTGTTCCAGTTTTTCCGCCGCCGCTTTGGCACGCATTTTCTCCAAGGTATCTGCCACCAGTTCTTCTGTTTTGCGGACGTTTAGTTCTTCCCGAATCATCTGCTCCAGCACCACCGTTCTGGTTTCTTCATCAGGCAGTTTCAGCAAGGCACGGGCATGACGTTCCGTGAAGTTATTTTCCACCAAAAGCCGCTTCAAAGGGTCTTCCAGCTTCAGTATCCGCAGTTTATTGGCAATGAACGACTGGCTTTTGGAGAGCTTGGAAGCCAATTCTTCCTGTGTGAGACCATAGTCCTCCATCAAATTCCGATAGCCTTCCGCTTCCTCCAGAAAAGACAGGTTCTGCCGCTGGATATTCTCCAATAACGCCAGCATGGCGCTGTCATACTCACTGACCTGCACCAGCAGGCACGGCACCATTTCCAGTCCTGCCAATTCCGCCGCCCGAAGTCTCCGCTCCCCTGCCACCAACTCATAATGACCGCCGCTCATTTTTCGCACTGTCAAGGGCTGCAAAATGCCATACTCTCGAATGGAGGCGGAAAGCTCCTCCAAAGCCGCTCGCTGGAAATACCGCCGAGGCTGATAGGGATTGGAACGAATTTTTTCTATGGGAATCTGGTATACCACCGCGTCTTTTTTCAACCGCATTTCGGGAAATTTCAATACTTCCATACAAACACTCCTTCTGTTCTGCCAAAGTCTGTAAAAAGGGGTTTTTTTCTGTTCCAGACAGCGGCAAACTCCCTTTTTCCACATTTTAGCACAGAAGGATTTCCCATCCCCAAAAACCGTACAACAAAAAAAGCAGACTCTCGACAGAAAGCCTGCTTTTTTCACAGGGTGCCGAAAAAGTCGACACCCTGTCAACAAAGGCTCATTTCATGGGGGCCTTTGTTGAATAGACAGAGGTATAAAACAGTTGGGTCAAGCACTTTGCTTTGCAAAGCCGCCTCCGGCGTCCCCGTTTTCTTCGGGGTACAGAGTTCCATCGGCTCAAAATCCTTGAAACTCCTGTTTTTCCTCGTCGGAAATAAATTCCGACTGCGGATTCCAGTTGGAAAACCCACACCGCAAAGAGATGCGGACAGCCATTTATGGCTGGCATTTGCGGAGCAAATGTGTTGACCCCTTTGTTCCCCAAACCCTTCCGCGTTCTTAAAAAGTATCATTCTAATTTTCTACTTGCATTTTCTTATTTCAATGGATTTTTATTGATTTTCCCTGCTTTTCTAGGGTATGCCTTGGGTGTAGGGGCGGTCTTTTCGATGATGACCAGCTTATGCTGAAGGTCTGTGAAAGGGATTTCCACATCAATGACTTCTGCCACTTTGCCACCCAGTTTTTTCAGGGCACCTTGGGCTTCGTCGATTTCTCTCAGAGCGTCGGGGCCTTTCAGTGCCGCCAGTCTGCCGCCTACTTTGACGAAAGGCAGGCAAAATTCCGCAAGGACTGCCAGATTTGCCACGGCTCTGGACACGCACAAGTCGAACTGTTCCCGATAATCGGGGTTCTGACCGCCATCCTCTGCACGGCTATGGACATAATTGACGCCGGAAAGTCCCAGCTGTCTGCCTACTTCTTCCAGAAAGCCGATGCGTTTCTGCAAAGAATCCAGCAGGGTCATTTCCACATCAGGACAGGCGATTTTCACGGGAATACCGGGGAAGCCTGCCCCTGTGCCCACGTCAATGATCTTTTCCTGTCCGGTCAATGACAAATGGGGCAGGATGCTCAGGCAATCCACAAAGTGTTTCTGCACCACGTCTTTTTTGTCTGTAATGGCGGTGAGGTTCATTTTCTCATTCCATTCCAGCAGCAAAGACAGATATGTCATAAACTGTGATGCCATTTCTTCTGTGAGGCTTACGCCCATTTTTTCACAGCTTTCCTGTAACAATGCCTTATGCTCCATAAGTCTGCTCCTTTTCGATACAATAAATTTTCCATTTGCCAAAGTCGTCAGGCTCTGCCACCATGCCAACAGAAATGACTTCCTTTTCTCCTGCCGCCGCAAGGGACAAAGTACGCATGCGCTCCCCTGTTTCCTTTACGAAAAAGCGGTATTTTTCCGCATGGGCAAAAACCCCTTTGATTTCTTCCAAGTCCGCACCGCTGATGGCGCTGGACAGATATCCTCTCGCTTCCTCAGTGCCCTCCTGTTTCAGGGCATGGAGAAAGGCAAGGAGTGTGCCTTTGGGGCTGACCAGAGAGAAAAACGGGGATTTCCTTTTGGAAAGCACCGCATCCTCCAGCCGAAAGGCTTTATGATTGACGGGCAGAAACAGTTTCCTGCCCTGTGGTTTCGGCATCGGTTTGCCGTTCCATGAAAGAAAGAACATATTTCTTCCCCTCCTTCATTTCTCAGCCATTACGTTTATGCTGTTCCATGTAAATAAGCAAAACGGAAATGTCCGCCGGGGAAACGCCTGTGATACGGGAAGCGTGACCCATGGAACGGGGACGAATGGCATTGAGTTTTTGACGGGCTTCCAGTCGGAGACCCTGAATGGTTTCGTAGTCCAAATCTTCCGGCAGCAGACGGTTTTCCAGCTTTTTGAACTGTTCCACCTGTTTCAGCTGCTGGCTGATATAGCCTTCATATTTGATCTGGATATTCACCTGTTCCCGTACAGGGGCAGGCAGTTCAGGGCGTTCCTGATCCAAGGGCGCCAGTTTTTCATAATCCAGTTCGGGACGTTTGATGAGGTCTGCCAGTTTCACGCCGGACTTGATGGGGGTACTGCCGTACTGTTCCAACAGTTCCAGTGTTTCTTTGGCAGGGGTGATGGTCAGGGCTTTTACCCTTTCGATTTCTTCCCCAGTCTGGCGTTCTTTTTCCAGCAATGCTTCATAGCGTTCATTAGAAATCAAGCCGATTTCATGACCAATGGGGGTCAGACGCTGGTCTGCGTTATCCTGACGGAGAAGCAGACGGAATTCCGCGCGGGATGTCATCATACGGTAAGGCTCTTTACTGCCTTTGCTGATGAGGTCGTCAATGAGAACGCCGATATACCCGTCGGAACGCTGCAAGATGATGGGTTCTTTTTGCTGGATATAGCGAACAGCGTTGATACCGCCCATAAGGCCCTGTGCAGCCGCTTCTTCGTAGCCGGAGGAGCCATTGAACTGACCAGCGGAAAAAAGACCGTGATAGTCCTTAAATTCCAGAGAAAGTTTCAGCTGGGTAGCGTCGATACAGTCATACTCGATGGCATAAGCAAAACGGGTGATTTCGCAGTTTTCCAGACCGGGAATGGTGCGGTACATGGCAATCTGCACATCCTCCGGCAAAGAGGAGGACATCCCCTGAATATACATTTCTTCGGTGTTTTCCCCTTCTGGCTCTACGAACAGCTGGTGGCGTTCCTTATCGGCAAAACGCACCACTTTATCCTCGATGGAGGGGCAATAACGAGGGCCTGTACCTTCAATCAAGCCGCCATATAAGGGAGAACGATGGAGATTATCCCGGATGACCTGATGGGTCTTTTCGTTGGTGTAAGTGAGCCAGCACAGATCCTGTTCTCTGGCGATGCCTTCCGGTGTGTTTTCAAAGGAGAAAGGCACGATATCAGAATCGCCGTACTGGGGCTGCATTTTGCTGAAGTCCAGAGAGTTGCGGTTCATACGGGCAGGTGTGCCTGTTTTGAAACGGAACAAACGGATGCCCATATCCAACAGGTTTTGGCTCAGTTTGGTAGCAGGCATCAGATTATTGGGGCCGCTTTCGGTGATGCAGTCCCCTGTGAGACAGCGGCTTTTCATATATGTGCCCATACAGAGGACAACCGCTTTACAACGATAAATGGCGCCGCCTGTGGTGACAACGCCCACCACTTTGTTGTCCTCCATGAGGATTTCGGAGATTTCTGCCTGCTTGATGCGCAGATGGGGGGTTTTCTCCAAGGTATGCTTCATTTCCTCATGGTATCTGTTTTTGTCTGCCTGTGCACGGAGAGAGTACACGGCAGGGCCTTTGCCTGTGTTCAGCATTTTGGTCTGGATATAAGTCTTATCAATGTTCTTACCCATTTCGCCGCCCAATGCGTCGATTTCACGGACAAGATGGCCTTTGGAGCTGCCGCCGATGGAGGGGTTGCAGGGCATCATGGCGATGCTGTCCAGACTGATGGCGAACATCACTGTTTCCATACCCAGTCTGGCTGCCGCCAATGCGGCTTCACAGCCTGCATGACCGCCGCCCACAACGGCAATATCTATGGTTTCTGCTTCGTACATGATCTATTTTCACCTCTATTTGGAGTTTATTGACTTCCACATGAATTTCCATTGTATCATTTTATGAGAAAAACCCCCGGAATGCAAGGATTTTCGAGGGTTTCTCCAAAAAAAACATATTTTATGCCTCTGCTGGCATCTGTTTTCCTAAATCCAGTTTTTTCATAGCGTTCTTGAACTGGTAAGCAAACATGATGGCTGTTGTGGTCACAGCAATGAGGTCTGCCACTGGTTCCGCAAGAAAAACAGCTCTGTCTTTCTGCGCCAAAATGGCAGGCAGAATATAAATCAAAGGAATGAGCAGTATGATCTTTCTGTAAACTGCCAAGAACAGGGATGTTTTGGCGTTGCCAATGGCGATGAATGTCTGCTGGCAGGCAATCTGGATGCCGAAAATGCCAGAGAGCGCCATATAATGCCGCAAAGCCCATGCTGTATAAGTCAGGAGCTGTTCATCCCCTGTAAACATAGACGGAATCAAACGAGGGAACACCATACAGATTGCCCACAGTATCATGGAATAAGTCAAACAATACCGCAGCAGCAGGCGGAAGGTCTGGCGCACACGGTCTGCATTGCCAGCGCCGAAATTATACCCTGTAATGGGCTGTGCCCCTTGGGTAAAGCCCTGCAAAGGCAGCATGGAAAACTGCATGATGCTGGTCAAAATGCTCATGGCCCCTACAGCAATATCCCCACCGTAACGATACAGAGAGGAATTGAAGCAAACGCTGATGGCGCTTTCTGTTGCCTGCATGATGAAGGGGGACATCCCCAGCAGCAGACAAGGCCCCACCACAGAGCCACGCAAACGGAAATACTTTTTCTGCAATTTCAGTATGGTTTTCTTTCCTGTCAAAAAGCGCAGTACCCAAATAGCGGAAACTGCCTGTGAAAGGATGGTAGCCAGCGCCGCACCTTTGACGCCCATATGAAAGCCGAAAATGAAAATGGGGTCAAGAACAATATTGATGACAGCACCGATGACAACGGTAACCATACTGATTTTTGCAAAACCCTGTGCTGTGATGAAAGCATTCAGACCCAAAGCGAACTGTACGAAAATAGTACCCAGAGTATAAATGCGCATATAGTCCATGGCATAGCCGATGGTGTTTTCACTGGCACCGAATGCCATCAAGATGGGCTCCGCAAATCTGCGGAAAAATACCGTCAGCACCAACGCGATGATGATGAGCATGATAAAGCTGTTGCCCAATGTGTAATGGGCTTCTTCGTTGTCCCCTCTCCCCATGAGTACGGAAGCACGAGGGGCACTGCCCATACTCACCAGCGCCGCAAAGGCTGTGATGAGCATGATGATGGGCATACATACCCCTACCCCTGTCAATGCCAATGCCCCAATGTCAGGAATATGCCCGATATACATACGGTCAACCACATTATAAAGGACATTGACCACCTGCGCCGTAATGGCAGGGATGGCTAACTGCCTTAATAATGTCTTGACATCTGCCGTACCCAGTACGTTATCCTGTCCAGATGGGTTCATACGTTTCTACCTTCTTTCCTTTATTTTCCCAAACAGAATTTGGTGAAGATGCGGTCGATGATTTCCTCATCAGCTACATCGCCGGTGATTTCCCCTAATGCCCGGCTGGCGTCCTGCAAATCCATGGAAATGAAATCCTCAGGCATACGGGTGCTGATGGTCACAAGGCAGCGTTCCATGGCTTCTTTTGCCTGATACAACGCGTTTTTATGACGGGTATTGCCCAAAAGAGCGTCGTCTGCCGTTGCGGTCTGACCGCTGAAGAACAATGTTTTAATGGCGTCGATGAGGGCATCGAAACCAGTATTTTCTTTGACGGATACGAACAGAATCTGTTCCTTTGGTACGAACTGTTCCAGTTCTTCCAGAGAAAGTTTCTGTTCCAAGTCGGATTTATTCAGCATAACGATGCTGTGTTTTCCATCAATGAAGGACAAAATCTCTCTGTCCTCTGCTTCCAGTGGACGGGAGGCATCCAGCATCATCAAAATCAGGTCTGCCTGTTCCGCATAAGCCTTGGATTTTTCCACGCCCATTTTTTCCACCACGTCCCCTGTTTCACGGATACCTGCGGTGTCTACGATTTTGACGGGGATGCCGTCGATATTGATATATTCCTCTACGGTATCACGGGTAGTACCGGGAATGTCCGTGACGATGGCGCGGTCTTCTTCTAGGAACCAGTTCAACAGAGAGGATTTGCCTACATTTGGTTTCCCAACGATAACGGTCTGCAAGCCTTCCCGAAGGATTTTCCCTCTGTCTGCCCCTGCAAGGAGTTTTTCCATACGGGCAAGAAGTTTCTTTGCCCCCTGCTCCATGGAATCGTAAGTTTCTTCTTCAATGTCGTAGTCGGGATAGTCAATGACAGCTTCGATGGAAGCAATCATGTCGATGATTTCCTGACGCATCTGGCGAACTTCTGTTTTCAGTCTGCCTTCCAGCTGATTCACAGCCGCCTGACGGGACAGCTCTGTTTTGGACTGAATCAGGTCAATAATGGCTTCTGCCTGTGTTAAGTCGATACGCCCATTGAGGAAGCCGCGTTTTGTGAATTCTCCCGGCTCTGCCAGTCTTGCGCCAGCGTTGAGCAGTGCCTGCAAGACACGCTGTGTCACCAGAAAACCGCCGTGACAGTTCACTTCCACAATGTCCTCTTTTGTGTAAGTATGGGGGGCTTTCATGACAGAAACCAGCACTTCGTCAATGATTTCCCCGTGGGGGCCGTCGGTGATTTTCCCATAGGAAAGGGTGTGGCTGGGTTTTTCCGTCAGTTTCTTTTTGCCCTGAAAAATGGTGTCTGCCAAGGCGATACAGCCCTTTCCGCTCATGCGGACGATGCCGATGCCGCCGCTGCCCAGTGGTGTGGAGATGGCAGCAATGATGTCGTCCAGAAAATTTGCCTGCTGCAGCATAGATAAATCCCCTTTCTTTTCTCGTATCTGTAGAAAAAGGCGTCCGCAGGGTATCCCCTTCGGTCGCCTTCTTTTGTAAAGTTTATGCTTCTGCTTTTTCCATTCTTTCCGCTCTTTCGTGTCTTTCGCCCCGTTCCATTTTTCTGGAATCTCTGGGCTGACCGTTTTTGCCTTTCAGGGCAATGACTACATTACGGAAAGGTTCTTCCCCTTCGCTGAATGTTGTCACATAGCGGTCATTCTGCAGTGCAGAATGGATGATTCTTCTTTCATAAGGGTTCATAGGTTCCAGCACCACATTTTTTCTGGTGTGTTTTACCTTTTTCGCCAGATTGAATGCCAGTGTTTCCAGTGTTTCTTTTCTTCTCTGGCGGTAGTTTTCTGTATCCAGCATCACGCTGATGTAAGACGCACTGTTTTTGTTCACGACCAGATTTACCAGGTACTGCAGAGCGTCCAGTGTCTGACCTCTTTTACCGATGAGAATCCCCATATCGTCACCAGTCAGGTCAACCAGCAGGTGTTTATCCTGCATTTTTGTTTCGATCTTGATAATCAGTCCCATGGACAGGAACACTTCACGCAGGAAGTTTTCTGCCGCTTTTTCGGGATTAAAGTTTTTCTTTACCAGTACAACGGCATCCTTGCCGCCGAACATACCCAGAAAGCCTTTGGAGCCTTCTTCAATAACGGTAATGGTGACCTCGTCTTTTTCCGCCTGCAGTTCTGCCAGTGCAGCTGCAACGGCTTCGTCGATGGTCTTACCGGATTTTCTAATTTCGTCCATTTCTTACAACGCCCCCTCAGCCAGTTTCTTTCTATAGAATTTCTGCAGGAAGATCTGCTGCAGAATACCGAAGATGTTACTAACTGTCCAGTATACACCCAGACCTGCAGGAACCTGCAGACAGAAGAATGCCATCATGATGGGCATGAAATACAGCATCATTTTGTTCATGCTCTGGGTCATGGCTGCTGCCTGATCGTTTTCCGCGCTTGCGGTGGTGTTCATCAGGGATGTCATGACTTTAGACTGCAGGAATGTGGTCACGCCTGCCACGATGGGCACGATAACACTGGGGAAACTCAGACCGCACTTACTTACCAGTGGAATGGTCAGGAAAGTTTCAATGGTATTTTTGGTATCCAGCAAAGGCAGCAGTGCGTTGCCGCTCTCGCCCAGAACGCCCAAAATGGTGTTCCAGTCGTCTGCTTTGATATTTGCTACCAGCATAACAACGTCATTGACTTCTTTCAGGTCGATAGTACCCAGGTTTTTATAAGTATCTACCAGATCCTGTGCGTAAGGTGTGAATGCTTCCATACGCAGAGCCGCAGGGATCTGGATGATGGCATTAGCGATGTCTGTATAGTTGTTGCCGATGACATCAACGTAAACATAAGCGTTCTGGAAGATGTAGTACAGCGCGTACAGGATAGGAAGCTGGATCAGCATCGGCAGACAGCCGCCCATAAGGTGTACGCCGTTTTTCTTCTGGAAGTCCTGCAATTCCAGCGCCATTCTCTGCTGAGACATAGTGTCGGTCTTGCCTTTGTATTTATCTCTGATTTTGTTCATCTCCGGCTGAAGCTGCTGCATCTTAAAGGAAGACTTCTGCTGCTTCATCATCAGAGGGAACAAGATAAGTTTCACGATCAATGTAAAAACGATGATGGCAATCCCCAGCGCGCCTGCACTGACACTGCCGTAAATGCCGTTAAAGAGCATGTTATAGATTTTGCCAAGAACGATGGCAATGGGTTCGAAAATACCCGGTTCTCGCACCATGCGCATGGTGGACAACAACATCAATTCATTCACTTTTTTGCCTCCTTACAACACCAAACATGAGAATTTTTCTGCACTTTTCATGCGTGCAATCAAAACAAAAGAATCAAGGCACCGGATCATAGCCGCCTTCATGAAAAGGATGGCACTTCAATAACCGCCGCACTGCAAGATAACCGCCTTTGATGGCGCCATACTTCTGGATGGCTTCATAGGCGTATCTGGAGCAGGTGGGGGTAAAACGGCAATGGGGCCCGATGTAGGGGGAGATCCCCAGCTGATACAAACGAATGAGAAACAAAAATACTTTTTTTACCATACGAACATATCATCTCACTTTTTTTCCGCTTCCTCCGGGCAGAAGAAATTATGTTTTTTCATCAAATGACGCAGAGAGTCCTGCACTTCCCAATAGGAAGCCTCGTTGCAGGATACACGGGCAATGACCACGATGTCATAGCCGCGCTTCAATTCTGCTTCCATACTGCGGTAACTTTCCCGGATCAGGCGGGTCACATGGGAGCGGACAACACTCTTGCCGACTTTTTTGCTGACGGAAATGCCCAGACGGTTTTCCGCCGTGCCGTTTTTGATGATATACATCACCAGACGGCGATTGGCAAAAGATCTGCCCTTATGATATACATAGCGAAACTGAAAATTCTTTTTCAGGGATTGTGTAAAAAGCATGGTCATCCAGCTCCCTTCCCGATTTGCCTAAAAAAAATTTTTCCAATGACGAACAAAAGGCCACATTCTGCGGCCTTAATTTACTCTTGGTATCATCGAAAATTATGCGGACAGTACTTTTCTGCCTTTTCTTCTTCTTGCAGCCAGCACTTTTCTGCCGTTTGCAGTTCTCATTCTTTTTCTGAAGCCGTGTTCTCTGCTTCTCTGTCTTTTCTTGGGCTGAAATGTCATTTTCATTGTACATGCACCTCCTTTGTCCTTGCAGGGTTTTAACGCCCTTTTTACGAGCACTGCTACTATTATAGTGAAAAAGCAAGTCCCCGTCAAGAAAAAAATATGGTCTACAAGGGGAATTTACGGCTTTTTTTCCATTTTTCGTAAAAAATTGTACGAAAATCCATACCAAAAAATATACATTTGGAACTCTTTGGGACTTTTTGTTCTATATATTGTAATTATCCCGATTTTTTCTCTGTGTTCTTTTCTATAAAAAAATATAGAAAAAATATGGACTATCAAAAAACGGACTGCTGTTTTTGTATGGTTTTCCGTTTTTTTGACAAAAAAATCACAAGTTGTGCCATTTGTTTTTTTGGTAAAAATCAGACTTTTCCACAATTCAGTCCATTTTTTCATTGCGGTTGTGGATAACTTTTGTTATACTGAAAGACAGAATCAAAATGAGATGTGCCTCCGCGGCAGGCAGCTGTCTTGACGTACCGAATACAAAAAGGGAAACAGAGAGCTGTTTTTTTGTCTGAAAATTTGCCGAAAAAAACCGTCCTGCATTGGCGGAACTTGGAAAAAAGGGGCTCCCTTTGACGACAGCGGCAGGATTTTTGTCCTTTTTTTCAGCCATTCCACAATTTCCACGCCTCTTTTCAGAAAGTTATCCACAAGCTGTTGATAACCCTGTGTATAACTTTTGTGAGCTGTGGATTTTCTGCGGATGAAAAAAATATGGTTTGCATCAAAAGACCGAAATTTCCATTTTTTCGGGATTGTGTAAAACATCAGGACTGTTTTTCCACACCGCTGTGTATAAAAAGTGAAATGTGTTGTCCATACACAGGGAAAAAACAGGGAACTGTGGGCAAACGAGAAAGTTATCCACAGCATTTTGCATCGGATTTTTGAAAAAGAAATGTAATAGGAGGATTGTTTATGGACATCAACCAATCTTGGAACGCGGCTTTGAAGCTCATCGAACAGGAAATTTCCTCATCCATCGGTTTTGAAACATGGATTTTGCCCATTGTACCTGTGGGCATCGACGGCAGCCGTTTTCTGCTGCAGGTCAGTGACAACGTATGCAAGGAAATTCTGGAAAAACGTCATCTGACCCTCATTCGCAGCGCCCTGAAAAACGTGACGGGCATCAATTACGACATTGTCATCCTGACAGAAGGGGAAAAGACTCCCGTTCACACCACAGCAGAAGTGAAAAAGGAAGAAAGCGGCGATGTGGCGCGAAATCTGAATCCCAAGTATGTATTCAGCTCTTTCGTGGTGGGCAACAGCAACCGTATGGCGCATGCGGCATCCCTTGCCGTTGCAGAATCTCCGGCAAAAGCCTACAACCCTTTATTTTTGTACGGAAACTCCGGTCTGGGCAAAACCCACCTGATGCATTCCATTGCTCACTTTATATTGGATAAGAATCCTGCGGCGAAGGTGCTCTATGTTACCAGTGAAACCTTCACCAACGAGCTGATCCTGTCCATCCAGAACAACAAAAACGAGGAATTCCGTAACAAATACCGGAACATTGACGTGCTCCTCATCGACGATATTCAGTTCATTTCCAAAAAAGAAGGGACACAGGAAGAATTTTTCCATACATTTAATGCCTTGTATGAATCCAACAAACAGATCATTATTTCTTCCGACCGTCCGCCCAAGGAAATCAAGACACTGGAAGACCGTCTGCGCAGCCGTTTCGAATGGGGTCTCATTGCGGATATTCAGCCCCCTGACTACGAAACAAGAATTGCCATCCTGCGGAAAAAAGCAGATCGGGACAACCTTCATGTGCCCGACGAAGTCATGGCCTACATCGCGAAAAACATCGTATCCAACATTCGTGAACTGGAAGGGGCGCTCACCAGAATTGTGGCTTACGCAACCCTGACAAATCAGGAGATCACACTGGCGCTGACAGAAAAGACCCTCCGGGATGTTTACAGCGAAAACGCCCAGGCACCTCTGACACCACAGCTTATTCAGGAGATCGTGGCAAGACGCTACAACATCAGCGTAGAGGACATTCAGGGCAACAAAAAGCCCAAAAACATCGCCTTTCCCAGACAGGTATCCATGTACCTGTGCCGGAAATTATTAGACATTTCCCTGCCGAAAATCGGCGAAAGCTTCGGCGGCAGAGACCATACCACCGTCATCCATGGCATTTCCAAAATCGAAAAGCAGATGGAAAATGACGAAGCACTGAAAAATACCATCATGGAACTGGAAAAAGAAATCAAAGAACGGTAAAAGGGGCGGTAAAAACCTGTGGATAAGTCTGTCCCCATGGGGCTGTGAAATTCCTTGGGACAGGCTGTGGATAAATGAAGGGGGAAATAGCCCCCTGTGGAAAGTGTTTATAAGCCGGATAGTTGTCCTTGGCTTTTCCACATGGTTGTCCCTCGGTGGTTTTTCCCATGATTTCAAGGAAAAATGGGGTTTTCCACAGTTTCCACACCCTCTACTGCTACTGCTACGAACCAAATTCTATTATTCTATCCATGCACTGTGAACAAAAAGGAGATGTGTATAAATGAAACTCATGTGCGGCAAAGAAACCTTGCTGAACTTCATCAATATCGTGAACAAGGCTGTCTCCTCCAGAACGACACTTCCCATTTTGGAATGCATTCTGCTGACAGCTGACCAAAGAGGCTTCACCATGACAGCCAATAATCTGGAATTGGGTATCCAGACAGCACCCATTGACGCCGATGTGCTGGAAAAAGGTGAAATCGCCATTGAAGCAAAAATCTTCCATGAAATCATCCGTCGTTTGAACGGCGATACGGTGACACTGGAAACAGACGAGAAAAACAGCATCACCATCACTGGCGGCACTTCCCGTTTTACCATCATGGGGCAGAGCGGCGACGATTTCCCTGCACTGCCGGATGTGGCACAGGAAGAAGCTTATACTTTGGGACAGAATGAACTGAGAAACCTGATTCGTCAGACCATTTTCTCCATTTCTCAGGAATCTACAAAACAGATCCTCACTGGGGAATTGTTCGAAATGAAAGAAAACGCTTTGCAGGTGGTTTCCATTGACGGCTACCGCATTTCCTTCCGCAAAAGCCCTCTGGAACATGACTTTACGGAAAAGAGCGTAGTGGTTCCCGGCAAAACTTTGACAGAACTGACCAAAATCCTTTCCCAGGAAGAAGAAGATAAGGTGCATCTGTATTTTACAGATAAGCATGTGCTCTTTGATCTGGGCATGGCAACCATGGTTTCCCGTCTGCTGGAGGGGGAATATGTAAGTTATGAAAATAATTTTACAGAAGATTTCAAAACAAAGATCATCATTGATACAAACGAATTGATTCAGGCACTGGAACGTGCGTCTCTGGTTTCCAGAGATAACCGGAAAACACCTGTACGTCTGGAACTGAAGCCCAATGTGCTGGTCATCACCGCAAGAAGTGATATGGGCACCGCTTATGAAGAAGTGGCAAATGAAACAGACGGCGACGAAATGCAGATCGCTTTCAATCCTCGTTATTTGATTGAAGCCCTGAGAGCCATCGACGATGAAAAAGTGGCAATCCGTTTCACCGGATCTCTTAGCCCCTGCACCATCGTGCCGCTGGAAGGCAAGGCTTATCAGTATCTAATTCTGCCTCTGCGTATGTGAGGAAGAAGTAAAAAAAGAGAAGGAATGACCAAAGGTCGAAAGGAGTTTATTTATGTATATGATCCTGCGTGCTGTGCAGATCTTGGCACTTGTAGTATTTTTATGGGGCGGTGCCAATGACAACGCGCAAAATCTTGTTGGCAGTGGCGCGCCCATTCTGGTTTGGGGAAGTTTTGCTGTGATGATCATTGCGGCTTATCTGGGAGCAAAAGTGCGTCAGAACAGCGGCATGGTGACAAAAGAACAGACCATGGCGGAAAATAAACGCTCCATCATCCTGATGGCAGTGATTGTAATTGCCGTAATCCTTATGCGTATTTTGTAAGTTTTAGAAAAGATTGCAGATAAACGGAAAGGGGCTTCGTTTATGTATGTTGTGCTGCGGATATTGCAGATTGTGGCGTTGGTGGTGTTTTTGTGGGGCAAATCCAACAACAACGCGGAACATCTGATGGGGGCAGGTGGGTCTTTCCTGGTTTGGGGAAGCTTTGCGGTGATGATCATCGCGTCCTATCTGTCCAGAAAAGAATATCTGAAAAATCATGAGGTCACACAGGAACAGATGGTGGCTGGAAATCGCCGCTCTTGGCTCCTTGTGGTGGTGATTCTTCTGGCGGCAGCGGCTTTGACTGCTGTGCAGTTTTTCATGAAAGAATGATTTTTTGGGGAAAGGAGTGGAAATCATGGATAAAGTCTATATTCATACAGAGTATATCAAACTTCAGCAGGTACTGAAGCTGGCAGGGCTCATCGATCAGGGCTCTGATGTGAAAGTATTTCTGGCAGACGGTGTTGTCTATGTCAACGGCGTTATGGCAACAGAACGTGGCAAAAAAATCCACCCCGGTGATGTGGTGGAAGTCAAAGGCATGGGCAAAGTAGAGGTTTTGGCGGAAGATTGATTTTTCTGGGAAAGGGGCAGCTCCTATGGAAAAAACCAATTACAAACCTTTGATTTTATGCGTGGTGGTTCTTGTCATTGGGGTCATCGGCTGTACCTTTTGGACAAAATGGCAGAGCCGTCCTCTTTTGGGAAACACCGATGCGGAAATTTGCGAAAGTATTGCCCGTATGGAGAAAAAACAAAAGGCGGAATTTCATCTGAAACAGGTGCAGGATGGGGAAGTTGATGGAACCGTTTACCGCTGCGCCGTTTATGAGAGCGGAGAAAATGAGGATTATCCCAGATTGACTATGTTCCAGCAGGATGCAGACGGGAATTTTATATGGTATGAGGGAGAAATTTTTTCCGGTCATTCCATCTATCGCATGCCAAGTCCGCCCGATACCCAGGTTTATGAATACGTCTTTCCCATAGAAGGAACAGATTATCATTTCTTTTATGTGACCGGAGAAGATGTGGCATATCTTACCGACGGGGCAGGAAATTCCTATCCAGTGGGAGAAGAACGTCCGACATTGCTGGCTTTCCTGCCTTACTGGGACAATTTGGATACGGAATATCTGGATGCGGAAGGCAATCCTTTGTGGTAAAGGGGGATTGTCATGAGAAAATATGTGATTTTGGTGCTTTTCCTTTTGGCGGCAGGTCTGGTATATTTTCTGGGAAAGCCTAAGCTGCTGGGCAATGACCGGGCGCAGATACAGGAAAGCATTGCGGCTTTTCACGAAGTACAGCCGGAAGAAATCCAGCTGGAACTGGTGCAGGATGCAGAGGAACAGGGCGAAACCTACCGCTTTGCTGTTTATCTGCGGAGAGACAAGAAAGATGACCGTGACTGGGAAGAAGAATGGGATTTTCCCTATCTAGCAGTGTTCCAGCAGCGGAGAAATGGGGATTTTGTCAAGATTCAGTACAACGGCGACCGTTACTGGCTTTCCCGTTCATGGGAACGCTTTGCCTATGGCATCCAAGATAAGTATTACGTCTATGATGTGCCTGGGCCGGAGGGGCGGTGTCAGTTTGTGTATGTCATGGACGAGAATGTGGCAGTCCTGCGAAAAGAGAAAACAGGTGAGATCTATGAGATTACAGACCATCCTTTTCTGATTCCCTTTTTGCCTTATGATGATATGGGAAGCTTTATAGCAGAAGATGGGGCAGGCAATCGCATTGCATAAATGCAAAATCCTTATGCATGGGTATTATGCATAATTTATAATTATGATAAAAAGGTGCATATTTATGTATATTAAAGAAGTATCTTTACAGGGGTTCCGCAATCTGGAACCCCTCCATATTGCGCCTACGGCAGGCATGAATCTGTTTTACGGTGATAACGCTCAGGGGAAAACCAATTTTCTGGAATCCCTTTATTTTTGTGCTCTGGGACGCTCTCTCCGAGGCAGAAGCGAGCAGCAGCTCATTGCCTTTGGGGAGGAAGAAAGCCATATCCGCTTGGAAGTTATGCGGAAAAACAGGGGTGACCGCATTGACGTCCACCTGAAACGGGACGAGAAAAAAGGCATTGCCGTCAACGGCATTCCAGTGAAAAAAATGGGGGAATTGTTCGGCACCCTTTACGCTGTCATTTTCTCGCCGGAGGATTTGTCCCTCATCAAAGATGGCCCTGCCGAACGCAGACGGTTTTTGGATATGGAACTGAGCCAAATCAGCAACGTGTATTTTTACGACCTTCAGCAGTATTACCGTGTGCTGAAACAGCGGAACAATCTCCTGAAAGAAATCAAGGTAAAGCCTGCTTTGGCGGACACCCTTTTCGTTTGGGATGAACAGCTCATCGAGCGGGGCGAGCGAATCATGGCTGTGAGAGCTCGATTTTTAGCCCGTCTGGACGAAATAGCCGCTCAGAGGCATGAAATATTGACGGGAGGCAAAGACTGCCTTAAAACGGAATATAAGCCAAATTGCGAGGGGGGCAGTCTCCGGGAGAAGCTGGAGCGGAGTTTGGACAGGGATATTTATACAGGCTCCACCAACGCAGGCCCTCACAAAGACGATATCCTTTTTCTGGTCAACGGCAAGGATGTGAAGCAGTTCGGCTCCCAAGGGCAGCAGCGGACAACGGCTCTTTCCGCCAGACTTGCGGAAATCGAATTGATTCGTGAGGAAACAGGGGAGAGTCCGGTGCTTCTTTTGGACGATGTGCTGTCGGAACTGGACGGCAAGCGGCAGAAATATCTCATGGAAAGCATTGAAGGCTTGCAGGCATTCCTCACCTGCACCGGCATTGAGGACGCTGTCCGCAGTTATTTGAGCAGGGAAAACCTGTTTTATGTGAAAAACGGAAAAATCGGCAAGAAATGATCTCTCTGTCATTGTTTTTGGGAACGGGCAGAGGGATTTTTTTATGTTTCGTTTTGTGATGATATAGGGATGACATTTTGTCCATGGCGGATGTAATTTCTGTCTTTTTACCCAAAATCCATAATTAAGGTTAGAAGCCATTGGAAATAATACATAAAAATGGCTGTTTTCCTTGAAAAATCAATGTTTTTATGATATAATACCACTATGATTTACCGGATGCAGAACCATCCGATTTTTTTGGGGCAATTTTTCCCGAAAATACGGGAAAATCATTTGCCAAAAATATGTGAGGAGAGGAAAATATGTCAGCAGAATATAATGAAAGCCAAATCCAAGTCCTGGAAGGGCTGGAAGCGGTGCGCAAACGCCCGGGCATGTATATCGGCTCCACCAGTGAAAAGGGGCTCCATCATCTGGTATATGAAATCGTGGACAATGCCGTTGACGAAGCTTTGGCAGGCTTCTGCACGGAGATCACTGTCACCATCCATCCGGACAACTCCATTTCCGTATTGGACAACGGCCGTGGGATCCCTGTAGGCATCCATCACCAAAAAGGCATTTCCGCTCTGGAAGTGGTATTTACCATACTGCACGCAGGCGGCAAATTCGGCGGCGGCGGATATAAAGTGTCCGGCGGTCTCCATGGGGTAGGTGCGTCTGTCGTAAATGCCCTGTCCACATGGCTTTATGTCAATGTCTACAGCGACGGCAAAATCTATGAACAGCGCTACGAAAGAGGCAATGTCCTTTGCCCTGTTCATGAAATCGGCACCACAGACAAACACGGTACCTTCGTTCATTTCCTGCCCGACCCGGAAATTTTTGAAGAAACGGTGTTTACCTATGATGTCCTGAAACAGCGCCTGAGAGAAACAGCTTTCCTGACAAAAGGCCTGAAGATCAACCTCATCGACCTGAGAGAAGGCAAGGAACAGAACCGCTCCTTCCACTACGAAGGGGGCATCAAGGAATTTGTTGCTTATATCAACAAAAGCCGTCAGCCTCTTTATGACAATATTTTCTATGCCACCGGCGAAAAGGACGGCGTGCTGGTGGAAGTGGCTTTCCAGCATAACGATGGCTACACAGAAAACATCTTTACCTTCGTAAATAACATCAATACCCCCGATGGCGGTACCCATCTGGTGGGCTTTAAATCCGGTCTGACCAAGACCATCAACGACTACGGCAAGAAAATCGGCATCATCAAGGATTCTGACAAGAAGCTTTCCGGTGATGACGTAAGGGAAGGCATGACTGCCGTTGTCAGCATCAAAGTAGGTGACCCTCAGTTTGAAGGCCAGACAAAGGCGAAACTGGGCACCAGCGAGGCAAAAGGTGCTGTAGAAGCCGTTTTGAGCGAATATTTGACCTATTTCCTGGAAGAAAACCCTTCTGTGGGTAAAATCATCATCGAAAAAGGTCTTATGGCTTCCAGAGCCCGTGACGCCGCCAGAAAGGCAAGGGAACTTGTCCGCCGGAAAACTGGTCTGGAAAATACCCGTATGCCCGGCAAGCTCACTGACTGCACCAGCCGTGACCCTTACGAATGTGAAATCTATATCGTCGAAGGGAATTCCGCTGGCGGTTCTGCCATCAAAGCCCGTGACCCGAAAACACAGGCCATCCTGCCTTTGCGTGGGAAAATTTTGAACGTGGAAAAAGCAAGGCTGGACAGAATCCTTAACAGTGAGGAAATCCGCAATATGATTACCGCTTTCGGCACAGGGATTTCTGAGGATTTTGATATTGAAAAACTCCGTTATCATAAAATCGTTATCATGACCGATGCCGACGTGGATGGCGCCCATATCCGTACACTGCTGCTGACATTCTTCTATCGCTATATGCCCCAGCTTATCGAGGAAGGCAAGGTATATATTGCACAGCCCCCTCTGTATCGGGTTGAGAAGAACAAAAAGCATTACTACGTTTATGACGACATCCAGCTGGAAGAACTTTACAAGGAAATCGGCAGAGATAATATCAAAGACGTACAGCGGTATAAAGGTCTGGGTGAAATGGACTATGACCAGCTCCGTGACACCACCATGGCCGTGGAACACCGTATTTTGAAAAAAGTTGATATCAGCGACGCCCTTTTGGCAGATGAAATCTTCAGCATGCTCATGGGGGACAGTGTGGAACCCAGACGGGAATTTATCGAGGAAAACGCACAGTATGCGGAAATGGACTTCTGATGAAAGGGATTGAGGTGAAACCATGAGTGAAGTAAACAACGAACTGGATAAGGTCGTTTCCATAGACATCAATGAGGAAATGAAAAAGTGCTATATCGACTACGCCATGAGCGTTATCGTTGCCAGAGCACTGCCTGATGTTCGGGACGGTCTGAAGCCTGTACAGAGAAGAATTCTCTACTCCATGAACGAAATGAATCTGGAGCCTAATAAACCCTATAAAAAGTCCGCCCGTATCACTGGTGATACCATGGGTAAATACCACCCCCACGGCGACAGCTCCATCTATCAGGCAATGGTGCGTATGGCGCAGAATTTCTCCATGCGCTATATGCTGGTAGACGGTCACGGGAACTTTGGCTCCATTGACGGCTACGGCGCAGCGGCAGCCCGTTACACCGAAGCCCGTATGTCCAAGGTGGCGGCAGCCATGCTGGCGGACATCGAAAAAGATACCGTAGACTTTACGCCAAACTACGACGAAACGGAAAAAGAACCTGTGGTACTGCCTGCAAGGATTCCCAACCTGCTGGTGAACGGTTCTTCCGGTATTGCTGTCGGTATGGCAACAAATATTCCCCCTCATAATCTGGGAGAAGTCATTGATGGTTTGACTGTCATGATTGACAATAAAATCAATGGCAAGGAAACCGATGTGGAAGAACTGATGGAATATATCAAAGGCCCAGACTTCCCCACTGGTGCAACCATTCTGGGCAAAAGCGGCATCCGTGCGGCGTACCGCACAGGCAGAGGGAAAATCCTTGTGCGCTCCACAGCGGAAATCCAGCCCATGGCAAACGGCAGAGAAAAAATCGTCGTAACGGAAATCCCTTACATGGTCAATAAACTCCGTTTGATCGAAAAAATTGCCGAATTGGTAAAAGAAAAACGTGTGGACGGCATCAGCGACCTGTACGACGCTTCCGCTGGTGATGATATTCAGATCATCATTGAGCTGAAAAAAGACGCAAACGCTAACGTTATCCTGAATCAGCTTTATAAATATACCCAGTTGCAGGAAAGCTTCGGCGCTATTATGATTGCCTTGGTAAACGGCAAGCCTGCGGTGCTGAATCTCCAGCAGATGCTGGCAGAATACCTGAAACATCAGGAAGAAGTGGTGACTCGCCGGACGAAATTCAATCTGGATAAGGCGGAAAAACGCGCCCATATTCTGGAAGGGCTGCGTATTGCCATTTCCAATATCGACGAAGTCATCCGCATCATCCGTACCAGCTACGATAACGCAAAGGAACGCTTGATGGAACGCTTTGGTCTGTCTGAAATTCAGGCACAAGCCATTCTGGAAATGCAGCTGCGCAGACTGCAAGGGCTGGAACATGAAAAAATCGACGCGGAATATAAAGATTTGCAGGAAAAAATCGCTTATTATAAATCCCTGCTGGCAGACGAAGCCAAACTGTTGGGTGTCATCCGTGATGAAATGCAGGAAATCAAAACAAAATACGCAGACCCCCGTCGTACCCAGCTGGTAGCAAACCCCGGCGAAATCGACGTGGAAGACCTCATTGACGAGGAAACATGTGTATTTACCCTGTCTAACCTGAACTATGTGAAACGGACACCGCTTATGACTTATAAGAGCCAGAACCGTGGCGGACGTGGTATCGTTGGCATGCAGACGAGGGATGAGGACTTCGTCAAAGACCTGTTCCTGTGCTCCACTCACGACACCATCCTGTTCTTCACAGACCATGGCAGAGTGTACCGTCTGAAAGGCTACGAAATCCCCGAAGCAGGCAGAACCGCAAGGGGCATGGCCATTGTCAACCTGCTGGAGATTGCTCCTGATGAATCTGTCACAGCAGTAATTCCCGTGAAGGAATTTAGGGAAGACCGTTATCTGGTGATGCTGACAAAACAGGGTCTGATCAAGAAAACAGATATGGCAAGCTACAGCAATATCCGCAAAGGCGGTTTGATTGCCATTAACCTGCGTGAAGATGATAGCCTCATTTCCGTCATGACCACCGAAGGGGAAGATGAAATTCTGGCAGCAACCAGAAATGGCATGGGCATCCGTTTCAGTGAAAAAGATGTGCGCCCCATGGGCAGAACAGCTACCGGCGTGAAAGCCATCTCCCTGAAAGAAGAGGATTATCTGGTTTCCGCTGTCAAAATGAGCCCCACAGCCAAAGTCCTCAATGTAACGGAAAAAGGCTTCGGAAAACAGACGGTACCGGAAGAATTTAAAGTCCAGTACCGCGGCGGCATGGGTGTGAAGATCCACCAGCTTACAGAAAAAACAGGGCTCCTCACCGGCGTTTTGATGCTGGAAGAAAATGAGGAAATCATGCTCATCACTTCCGAAGGCGTCATCATCCGCCTGAGAGGTGCGGATATTTCCACCATCGGCAGAGTTTCTCAGGGCGTGAAGCTGATGAATCTGGATGAAGGCGTCAGTGTGGTAGGCATTGCCAAGATCACCGAGGATGATATCGAATCCGAGGAAGAAGAACTGGCAGAAAAAGCGGCAGAAGATGCGGAAAATGAAGAAACAGCCGTTTCTAAAGACACAGAAGCGTAAAACAGAATGAAAAAATAGATATGGGGCGGAAAAATAGATTTCCGCCCTGTTTTGTATCTCCAAGAAGGAAAAATATCAGAAAAGTCGAAAAAATCTCTTATACCCAAAGGACAAAAGGAGGGAATCATCATGGCAGAAGGCATCACCTATCTTTGCCCCGGCTGCGGCGCGTATCTGCGCTATGATGGCGGACAGGCAAAATGGGTCTGTGATTATTGTGATTCATCATACACCAAAGAGGAATTGGAACAACGAGGAGCAAAAACCGAAAACAGCGGCTATACCGTCAGCTCTGGTGACAGCGGCAAAAAAGAAAATGTGGAGTTTGCCTGTGAGGAACATGTGGCAGAAGGTACCGGACAGGAACACATGCGAGCGTACAGCTGCCCTAACTGCGGTGCGGAAATCGTTACCGATGATGTGACAGCGGCAACTTTCTGTGTGTTCTGCGGCAATCCTACCGTAAACCCCCAGCAGTTCAGCGGAAAATATCATCCCTCCGCCATGATTCCCTTTGCCACCGATAAAAAACAGGCGCAGGAAGCCTTTCTGAAGCTGTGTAAGGGCAAAAAACTCCTGCCTAAGGGTTTTACCTCCCAGCAGAGATTGGAGAAAATCACAGGGGTTTATGTGCCTTATTGGCTCTTTGACTGCAAAGCGGACTTCGATTACCATGCCACAGGAGAAAACCACCTCATTTGGAGTGATGGGGATTATGATTATACCCAGACGGATTTGTTCCATATCCATCGGGCAGGCACCATGGATTTTGAGAATATCCCTCTGGATGCTTCGGAAAATATGGAGGATGCCCTCATGGATGCGCTGGAACCTTTTGACTTTACAAAAGTGGAACCCTTTGATATGCGTTATCTCAGCGGCTATCTGGCAGAAAAATATACTTATGAGCCAAAAGACCTCTTTGAGCGTATGAAAGACCGTGTTTCCAAAGGCATCGAAAATCGTGCCGCCGAAGGAGGCAAACGGTATGATATGGTACACAGCGTACAATGCAACACCAATTATAAATCCGACCATCAGGCATATCTGCTGCTGCCAGTATGGATGCTGGTAAGCAATTTCAAGGGTAAGAAATATCTCTTTGCCATGAACGGACAGACTGGGAAAATCGTAGGGGAACTGCCTTGTGATACAGGACGCAGTGTTACTTGGTTCCTGCTGATCTTTGTCATTGCTTTTGTCATTGCATTTCTGCTGGCTTGGCTGATTGGAGGTGTCATGGCATGAGAAAAACAGGTTTGGTATGTTTGTTGACCCTTATCCTTTGTTTTGCAGGCAGTCTGACAGCCTTCGGGCGTACGGAAGGCCATGTATTCGACGAAGCGGGACTGTATACCCAAGAGGAAGCGGCAGATTTGACTTCCCGTGCGGAAGCCATTGGGGAGACTTATGGGCTGGATGTGCTTTTTCTGACCACCACAGATACCCAAGGACTGGAAGCCAGAGAATATGCGGCACAGTTCTTTTTGGATGGGGATTTTGGTTATGGTGCGGAAAAAGACGGTATTGTGTTCATCATTGATATGGGGGGCAGAGATGCCCAGATGGTCACATCCGGTGAAGGTATCCGCATTTTCACCGATTATTACATTGATAAAATCTGGAATGAAGTGCAGCCAATCCTCTCCGAAGGGGCGTATTATGACGCCATGTCCGCATTTTTGACAGATGTGGAGTATTACTGCGGGGAATATCAGAAATATCTGGCAAATCCCGAAGCCTACCAGTCTGAGTACCAGAAGGAGCAGGAAAGCAGGAATGTTGTGATTTACATGGGTGTTTCCCTGATTTTTGCCCTTGTGGTAGCAGGTGTTTCTGTGGTGCTCATGCGGAAAGGACACAATAACGTGAAACCCTTCACCGACGGCAGAGCTTACCTGAAGGAAAACAGCGTGCATTTCAGCGTAAATCAGGATGCCTTTGTCAGAACCCATACCACCAGAAAACGCATCATCAAGAATGAGAACAATAATAACAACTCTTGGGGCGGCGGCTCCTCCACTTTCTCCAGCGGCGGTCATACCTTTGGCGGCGGCGGTGGAAAATTCTAACAATCATAATATGTGAAAATTTCGGAAAAGCTGGACATCTTTTGTAAAAAGGGTTGTCCGGCTTTTTTTCATAGATTCATAGGGAAAAATAAAGGGAGTTGTGATTTTGGAAATAGGTGTAGGGAAAAGTTGTTTTTCACAGAAAAAACAATGTTTTTGTCATAAAAACATGGTATACTGATGCTATCAATGGAAGAAAAGGGGGTTTTGTCATGAAAAAACGGTGGATGCTGCTGGCGGCGGCGTTCCTGCTCTGCGGCTGTGGCGGTGCAAAGGCAGAATATACGGCAGAAGCAGGCGCATCACAGCCTGTGGTGAAGGAAGTCAAAATGGCAGTGGTAGGGGATATCATGGTTCATGATTATCAGTATGAGGAGGCTTATGACCCGGCAACGGGGACTTATGACTTTATGCATAATTTTCAGGATGTGAAGCGGTATTTTGAGGGTTATGACTTTGTCATTGGCAATCTGGAATTGACCTTTGGCGGGCCTGACAGGGAATACGCTTCTTTTCCTTGCTTCAATACGCCGGACAGCTTTTTGGATGCGGTGAAGGACGCAGGTTTTAATCTGCTGACCACTGCCAATAATCACAGCATGGATACAGGGGCAGAAGGGCTGAAACGGACTATTGCTCAGCTGGATGCCTATGACATCGACCATGTAGGCACTTACGCTTCTCAGGAGGACAGGGATACCATTTATACCAAGGAAGTCAATGGCATCACGTTTGCTTTTGTATCGGCTACCTATGGCACCAACGGCATTCCTGTGCCGGAGGATTATATGGTGAATCTCATTGATGATACCCTTATGGCAGATATTACAAGAGCTCAGGATTTGGCAGACGTTGTGGTGGTACTGCCCCACATGGGCAATGAGTATGAAACAGTACCAAATGATATTTTCGTGGAATGGGCAGACAGCATGTTTGCCGCCGGAGCGGATATTGTGCTGGCAAGCCATCCCCATGTGCTCCAGCGGATGGAATACCGTCAGGTGGATCATGGCGATGGCGTCCATGACGGCTTCATCATTTATTCTCTGGGGAATTTCATTTCCTCCCAGACCACACCCCCTAGAAACGCTTCCATTGTCCTCCATCTGACGGTGGAACAGGTGGCAGACAATCCGGCGGAGGTGAAGGAGGTTTCCTTCGTGCCTATCTGGACACAGTTCCGCAATGCCAATGACCAGAATCATTTCGTTGTGCGAAGCGTCTATGAAATGCTGACCCTGCCGGAAAGTGAACGGTATCAGGTGGTGCGCCCCAAGGATTATGAACGCCTGAAAGAAATCCATGAAGAAACAGCCTGCTTCCTTTTGGACAAAAATATCCCTTTGGAGCAGATACAGGACGAATATGTGTTTCCTAAAGAGATAGATTAATTAAAAATACAGTTTTCCTTGTGAAAATGGTATAAAGTTTCGGGAAAGTCCGTGTAAAGTCTTGCGGGAAGATAAGAGCGGTGCTAAAATGATATAGAAAGTAATCTGAAAAGTACAAAAGAGAAAATGAATAAAAATACAGAAAATGTAAGGAGGAAGCGGCATGGGGCGCGATTATTTGATGGAACAGGCTGAGTACCTGAAAAAAGATCTGGGAAAACATAATATTTCACAGACACTGTTCCAAAGATTAAAAGAATTGATTATAGAAGGAAAGCTCCCTGCGGGCTATATGATGCCCAATGAAAACATTGTCAGCGAAATGCTGGGGGTGGGCAGAAGCACTCTGCGGGAAGCCTATACAGCACTGGCGGTTTTCGGCTTTATCCGCCGCTCAAAGGCAGGCACATTCGTCAATGAGATTGACAACATCGTCAATATTGCGCCTTTCAGCATCACAGTGGAAAATTCCGACCTGAATGATCTGTTGGAATTTCGGTATATGCTGGAAGGGGAAACAGCAAGTTATGCGGCAAAACGTGCCACAGCAGAGGATATCGCACAGCTGACCCATTGTTACGAAAAAATGATTGCTTACCGCAATGATGTGAACCTGTTTGTAGACTATGACTCTATGTTTCATATGCAGGTTTCTGCGGCAACACATAATAAACTGCTGATCAGTACCATGATCGCGGCGAAGGAATCTTTTGAAAAAGGCATCCGCCTTGCCATGCGGGAGTCTTTGACACAGAACCCCAGAGTCATCGACGTGACCATTGAACTGCATGGGAAAATTCTGGAAGCCATTAAAAACGGTGATTACCAGACAGCATATTCCGCTATGCGTGAGCATATTTCCTATGTAAATCTGACAGTAAAATACGGTTGATATAGGACTTTGCCGGCAGAAAAAAATTTCTGCCGGTTTTTTTCAAAAAATGCTTGACGAATGAAAAGAGTTATGATAATATTATTCTTGCATTCGGTTCGAGTGCAAAACACATGCCGATGTGGCTCAATTGGCAGAGCAGCTGACTTGTAATCAGCAGGTTATCGGTTCGAGTCCGATCATCGGCTTTTTTCTTATTTCTGGAAATGGGAATAAGTGAGAAATAAAGTTTATTTTTTCCTTTCCAAAGGAAAGGAAAAACCATTCCATCATTTTCCATTCATTTCCTCGTGACATTGCAAGCAATGTCAGGTCGGAAATTCATAAACAGAAAATGATTCCAAAAGTAAATAAGGTATGTTTTTTCTTTCTGGCGAAAGAAAAACCGTTCCGTTATTTTTCATAAAATCCCTCGTGACATTGCAAGCAATGTCAGGTCGGTATTTTATAAACGAAAAATAACTACACTACATGGGTGGATTCCCGAGCGGCCAAAGGGGGCAGACTGTAAATCTGTTGCGATAGCTTCGAAGGTTCGAATCCTTCTCCGCCCATTTTTTATACTGCCGCGGAGTAGAGCAGTCCGGTAGCTCGTCGGGCTCATAACCCGGAGGTCGCAGGTTCAAATCCTGTCTCCGCAATTCAACAAAAAGCACCATACACGAAAGTGTGTGGTGTTTTTTTGTTGTGTGAAGATGTACCATGCAGATGCTGGAAAATCGGGGTCAAGGGGTATCATTCAAATCCTACCTTAACAATTCAAAGAACATCATGCAAAGCAAGTTCCCCTTAAGAAAACATTATTTTTTCTTTTCGTTTCTTAAGGGGAACTGCGACGGCTGGCTTCAGAAGAAAACAATCCGTTGCTTTTTAGAATTTGGACTATTTAGTTTTCTTATGAAGCAGCCCCTGAAAGCATGGTGTTTTTTTTATTTCTGGGCTGCGACCGACGGGTTCCCGGGGCTTTGGGTGCGACCGCTGCCGGGGGCAGGAGGAGGGAGCAGTCAAAGGCGAAGAAACAGGGAGTGTGCCGACTGACCAGAGGGAGGGAGAGCAGACGACCATGTTTCGAGAGGGCCTTCGCAGGTTCAAATCCCTGCACCCCAAAGAGAAATGGGGACGCCAAAGGCGGCTTTGCGGAGCAAAGTGCTTGACCCCTGCACCCCAAAGAGAAATGGGGACGCCGAAGGCGGCTTTGCGGAGCAAAGTGCTTGACCCCTGCACCCCAAAGAGAAATGGGGACGCCGAAGGCGGCTTTGCGGAGCAAAGTGCTTGACCCCTGTACAATTCAACAAAAAAGACACCTTTTCAGGTGTCTTTTTTCATTCCTGGATATTCTCTACTAAAAACAAACCCCCTTCGTTTCCACGAAGGGGGTTTTTCTTTTCTTTGTCATTTCAGTTTTTCCAATTCCGCTTTTAATTCTGCCAACAATTCCTCTTTTGTCTGTGGTGCATGGTGACCTTTCAGACAAAGGCGGAAGTCTGTTTCTTCCAACATGCGGATATGTTTTTCCAGCAGGTTTTTGTCATAGACCCATTCCTCCCCAACGGGTACGGAACAATAAGCATCCCCAAGGAATAATACGCCGTCTGCCAGCATCAGCGTACAGTCATCAGCATGAGGGGAAATCCCTTCCCATAATTCCAGCGGACAATTCCCCAATTCCAGTGTCAGTTTGTCCTGAAAAATGATATCTGCGCCACGGACTTGGATGCGGCTCAGGTCGGGATATTCCAGTCGGATATGGGTATCGCAAAAGGCGGATTCTTCTCCTGTTTCCAGCCGTTTTGCCATTTCCCTTTCAGACCATCCCCAGCATGCCATCTGCAGCAGCAGAGTGTTGGTCTTTTCTGAAGCAATGGCAGGCAGCCCCAAAGATGCCATGCCAAAGGTGTGATCCCAATGAGAATGGGAAATGCAGACCAATTCCGGTCTGGGCAGTCCGGCTCTGCGGACAGCCTCCAGAAACAGTTCCCCATGTGCGCTGCTGTTTCCGGCATCCAGCATCACAGAGCGTCTGTCCCCCATGATATAGCCCAGTGTGGGCCTATCTGTGGTGCTGTCATGTTCCGTATACCAGATACGGTTCGTCAGTTGGTGTAGTTTCATCTCTTTCCTCCCATAAAAGCTTGTAGTTGAGCAAAATGCTCCTGTGCCAATTTATAACCATGGCGGTAAAACGCCATCAGTTTCTTATAATCTTTTTCCATGCGGCCTACCTCCGGCATACAAGGGTGGATGGCCAGTACTTTCCCTGCTTTTTCCATCCGGCGGATATACGCCAGATTTTTGTTGTAGCGCACAGGTCGGCGGCGCAGGTCTTCGCCGATGGCAGGATATTTTCTGTATGCCCTCGCAATGAGTTTCGTGGAACGGGAAGGCTTCATGCGGAAGTTTCTGCCTCTGGTCTGAATGACCACCACTTTGTCACAGCCCATTTCAAAGGCGCGTTTCACAGGAATGGAGTCAGAAAGTCCTCCGTCCACATAAGGCTTGCCGTCCACCAGAACAGGGCGCACTGCCCCTGGCATGGCGCAGGATGCCCGAAGGATGTCCATGAGCCGTCCTTTATCCTGTTTTTCAGACAGGAAAACGGGTCTGCCTGTGTGGCAGTCAGTGCAGCCGTATTCCACCTCTGTTTCCGATGCGAAATAGGTATCGTAGTCAAAGGGGAAGTATTCTTCCGGGAATGTGCGGAAAATCAAATCCATATCCATGAGCTGACGGGTCTTTAAGAATGTCCGCAGCCCCATATATTCGTATTTTTTGTCTTTATGTATCATGGTGTTTCGGGTACGCCCAATCTGTTTTGATATGAGATCTGCCGCGTTGCAGGCGCCGGCAGAGACCCCCACCACATAAGGAAAGGTGATGCCCTGTTCCATCCAGTAATCCAGCACTCCGGCAGTAAATACCCCACGGGAAGCGCCGCCTTCTAAAACCAGTCCAATCTTTTCCATATTTGGAACCCTCCTTTTCTCCCAAACAATATAACCACAAAAACCGCCGTCAGGCAAGACCTGAACGGCGGTTGTCACGAATTCTTAATATTTTATTAATATTACACTTGTAGGTTTTCTGTATTTTTTGCTTCTTTTGCAGCCCGTTTTGCCGCTTTTTTCTCCAGACGGCGTTCTCTGCGGCTGTTCATCCATGCGTAGAGGACAGGGATGAATACCAGTGTCACCAGAGAGGACAGTGTCAGACCAAAAATAACGCTGATGGCCATAGTACGCATCATTTCGCTGCCTTCCTGCTGGGAGAATACCAGCGGCAGCATACCAAGGATGGTGGTCAGTGTGGTCATGAGGATGGGGCGCAGACGACGGGGACCTGCTGTGATGAGGGCGTCATAGCAACGCATGCCTCTGTCCATGAGCTGATTGGTATAGTCGATGAGGACGATACCGTTGTTTACGACCATACCTGCCAGCATGATGAAGCCCATCATGGAGGTCATGGTGATGGTGTTGCCTGTGAGGAACAGCCCGAAAATCGCGCCGGTGAATGCCAAAGGCATGGAAACCATGATAATCATAGGATACCGGATGCTTTCAAACTGGGATGCCATGATCATATAAACCAGAAGCACCGCAACCACAAGGGCAGTCAGCAGAGAGCTGAAGGCATCATTCATCATTTCCAGTGTGCCGGAATAGCCGTAAGTGCAGCCGTCGGGGAAGGTGTAGCCAGCCAAAATCTGGTCTACCAATTTCTGGGCTTCGCCGCCGTTCATGCCGTCAGCGGAAGCGCTGATGGTGATATAGTTTTTCTGGTTTTCTCTGTTGATGGCAGTTGCGCTTTCGCCCATTTCCACCGTTGCGATGCTGGAAAGGGGAATTTCGCCGCCATATGCCGATGTGACAGTCAGATTATTCAGATCTGTCAGGAAATTCAGTTCATCTGTGTCATAACGGATGACAACGTCGATCTCTGTACCGTCCACTTTGTACTGGGTAGCGGTGGAGCCGGAAATGGCTGTGTTCAGAGAGGACGCGATGGAAGCGGTGGTGATGCCGTAAAGGGAAGCCTTACTGCGGTCGATGACCACTTTGGCTTCTGGCACGGTTTCACCAGTAGAGCCTTCCACGTCAGTCAGACCCGGTGTGTTGCTCAGCAGTTCCACCAAATCGTCTTCCACTGCCATCAATGTCTGGGAATCATAGCCGTATACATTGAAGGAAACATCTGCGCCGCCAAAACTGCCCATGGCAGAGCTGGAGGCAGATGCAGTGATTTCCGCACCAGGAATGTCTGCCATCATGTCCTGTACTTCGTCGCAGACTTCAGAAGTGGAACGTGTACGGTCTTGTTTATCTACCAGATTCATGGTGACGGAAGCGGAAGATGTGCCCGAGGAGAGCATGCCGCCCCCTACGGAAGCATAAACCAGATCCGCTTCGGGGATTTCCTGTAAGCGGTAGAGCACTTCCCATACCACTTCTTCTGTATTATCCAAATCTGTGCCGTTGGGCAGTTCCACAGTGATGTTTGCCACACCTTCGTCGGTTTCATCCATGAAGTCCATGCCTGTGATGGGAATGGTGAACAGGCTGGCAATGAATGTGATGAGCACCACAGCAATGGTGCGGACGGGGTGATGGAGGGCTGCCTTAATGAGTTTTTCATAGCCGTTGGTGAGCCGGTCGAAAAAGGTATCCCAAGCGTATGACAGAGGGAATTTGGATTTCTTTTCTTTCTTATGATGCTCCTTGCGCAGGAACAGGGCGCATGCCATAGGCACAAAGGTGATGGAAACCACCAGAGAGGAGATCAGGGAGTAACAAATGGTGAAGGACAAGCTTTTCATAAGCTGACCTACAGAGCCGGAAACAAAGGCGATGGGCAAAAATACCGCAACAGTTGTCAGGGTGGATGCTGTTACCGCCATGGTAACTTCTTTTGCGCCGGTTTCCGCCGCTTCTTTGGGGTCATAGCCCCGTTCGTAATATTGATAAATGCTGTCCAGTACAACGACAGAGTTATCTACCAGCATCCCGATACCAATGGCCAGACCACCCATGGAAATGACGTTCAGACTCATGTCCGACAGGTACATGAGGGCAAAGGACGCCATAATGGATGTAGGAATGGACATGGCAATGATACCGGAGGTAACAGGGCTTTTCAGGAACACCAACAGCACGAAGAAGGCGATGATGGCGCTGAGAAGGGCTGTTTCTGTTACGTTGGAAATGGAAAGCTGGATGTATTCCGCTGTATCTGTCAGCATAACCAGCTTCATTTCAGGATAATCGGCATTGATTTTTGCCATTTCCGCGTTGAGCTTTTCGCTGACTTCCACCAGATTGGCGGTGGACTGTTTGTTAACAGAAATCATGATGCCGTAATTGCCGTCGATGATACTCAGGGAACTGCGGTCAACTTCTGTTTCCTCTACGCTGGCAACGTCGCTGAGATGGATGAGAGCGCCGCCGGGAGTGGTCACAGGCAGGTTCTTGATATCCTCGATATCCTCAAATTCCCCCATGGTACGCACCTGCACGTCGGTGGAACCCTGAGAAAGGGAACCAGAGGGCAGGTTCATGTTTTCCGCGGAAAGCACCTGAGAAAGCTGGGATGTGGTCAAACCGTAGCCAGCCAGTTTATCCGGGTCCACAGTGATGCGGACTTCACGTTCCACACCGCCGGTCAGGTCAACGGAGGCTACCCCTTCGATACGTTCCAAGCGGTTTACCACGTTGTCCTCCAGCATTTCGTTGAGGGCTGTCAAATCCATATTTTCCGCCGTTGCCCCCATGTAAATGGGGATGGCGTTCATATCCATTTTGATGATGTTTGGTTCGTTGGCATCGTCAGGCAGTGTGGACTTTGTGCGGTCGATGATGTCACGCAGGTCCATGGAAGCGATGTCGATGTCCGTACCGTCTACAAACTGTACCATGACCATGGACATGTTCGCCGACGAAACGGAGGTGATATTTTCTACGTTGGAAACGGTGCTGAGGGATTCCTCCAAAGGCTTCGTTACCAGATTTTCGATTTCTTCCGGTCCTGCGCCCACATAAGTGGTGCTGACAACCACGATGGGGATATCAATTTCCGGCATCAGGTCCATATCCAGATTCATGTAAGATACGATACCTGCCAGAAAAACCATCATGGTGACCATCATTGTGGTGACGCGCCGGCGGATAGCAAGTCTGGAAAACATGGCTTATTCCCCCTCACTCTGCACCTGTGCCCCTTCCACGGGCACCCGCAGGACGTCTTCCTCAGGGTTGGAAACATTGACTTCCTCGCCGTCGGTGATATAAGTCTGACCTTTGACAACTACCTGCATATCGGTGGTCAGACCGCTGATGATTTCGATGTTTTCACCGCTTTCAATGCCTGTTTCCACAGGGACTTTCTTGGCGATGTTGTTTTCTACGACATAAACATATACTTCACCGTCTTTTGTGATGACTGCATCTCTGGGCAGTATCATGGTGTCGCTGGAAGAATCGGTGATGAAGCGCACTTCAGCCAGCATGCCGGGCTTCAAAAGACCGCGGCTGTTGTCCAGTGTGATTTTTACGGTGTATGTACCTGCCTGACTGGCAGAAGGGCTGATGGTGGATACCTTGCCCTGCAAAGGGTCGGGAGAAACAGCAGTCAGCAGTACATTGACGGTGTCCCCAATGGCGATTTCATTGACCATCTGTTCAGAAACGCCTACTTCCACTTTTACGGAAGAAACGTCCAGAATGGTGTATGCAGGCTGGCTCTGGCTGGCAAAACTGCCGATTTCCACATTGCGGGCAGAAATAACGCCGCTGATGGGGGCGGTAACGGAGCAGTCCGCAATATTCTTTTCCAGATTTTCCTTCTGAATCTGGATGGAAGTCAGGTTGGCTTCCGCTGTGTCATAAGCCAGTTTCAGCTTGTCATAGTCACTTTTGGAAATGATGCCTTCTTCATAAAGGATCTGGTTGCTTTCCAATGTGGTCTTGGCGTTGTCTGCCTGCAGTTTGGTGACGTCATAATTGGCTTCCACACTGCGCAGATTGTTCTGTAAGTCTGTGCTGTCTACAGTGAAAAGCACAGCCCCAGCCCCTACGGAATTGCCTACTTCGTAGCCAAAACCGGTGACTTTGCCGGCGATGGTGGGCACCACGGATACTTCTCTGGAAGCGGCAACTTTACCGGAATAGGTAAAATCGCTGGAAATATCACCGGTGGTCACTGCCGCTGTCTGTACGGTACGGGCGGTTTTTTCTTCGGTTACTTCTTCCTTCGGCGTGCACCCTGTCATGGCAATGACACATGCCAGCGCCAAAAGACTCGCTGTTTTCTTCATTCCCCAAGTCCTCCTGCTTTTAAGATTCGGTTTAATTCCTGCAAATGTGTATAAACTTTTTTCTGCTTTTCTTCATCCAAAGAAGAAAAACAGCCGGCAACGGTTTCCAGTACACGTTCTTCTGCCTCTGATACAGCCGTCATGCCCTTTTCCGTCAGATAGAAATACATCTTTCTGCCATCGTCTGTGTCAGATGCCTGCTCTTTGCGCAGATAGCCATTTTTCTCCAGTTTGGAGATCATGATGGACATACTGCTTTTGCTGATATTGAGCCATTTTGAGATTTCCGATACGGTGTGCATACCCCCGTTTTTGATAAATGTCAGCACATGAAACTGCCGTACCGTCAGTTCTCCTTCCTTTGTTTTGCCGTTGATATTGAAAGATTTTTCAATATGCTCACGGTTCCACAAAAAGATGTTTGTATTCAGCGCAATGAGCTCTTTGGCGATGTTTTTTTCCTGTTTGGTTTCCATTGCCTGACCCCTTTCTGTTTCCTGTTGAAAAACCTGAGATAATTTTATTATAAAACTATTTTACTGTCAATGTTTTCGGCATAAAATGGGATTTTTTTACAAATGGAAAAGGGGTGTTATGTTTGTATTTTATGCGTGGTTTCAGAAAAAAGGCAGAAAAAAACAGAACAAACAAAATCTCAATATCATAAGAAAGCCGAAATCCTCTGTCATATCAGGATTTCGGCTTTCTTTGTTTTCTTATGAAGATACGGTCTGTTTATCAGCGAGGAACGGAAAAAGCGATGATACCTGCGCTCTCCGGTGCGATGATGCCGCTGTTCAGATAGAATACCACGGCGTTTTTATCCAGATAGAAGCCCACTTCGTCCAGATTTTTGCCAAGACGGTCTTTGGCGTCGCTGTAGAAAGCGGCAGGATTCTGGTCAATGAGAGCAGAGAAGCCTTTTTCCATGAGGGTTTCCAGCTCCTTCTCGCTGTCGGTGACGATGTCTGTCAGAACGGCGTCACTGCCGTTTTTCATGTTGTAAGTGTCAGCGGAAAGGGTTTTTGTTTCCGCGCCCCCCATAAATGTGCGTTCTTCCAGCACCACAGAAGCAAAGTCACTGCCTTCTCCCTTTGCCTGATAGGTGGCCATGTAGTAATAGGGCTGGAAGGAAGAAGGATTCTTTTGGTAAGCGGCTTTGGCGGCAGTTTCCATCTGTACGGTCATAACAGAAGCTTTCTGGGAAATCTGGTCATAGACGCTTTTGTTGATTTTGTCAGCGGCAGTGCTGTTGGAGGCAAGAGGTGTATAGCCAAGGCTCACTGTTGCCAGCAGTGTGCCGTCATCGGCATGAATCTGCTTGGAATAATTGCCGCTGGCTGTACCGTCGGTGGTGATATTGATGATATAGTCGATGCCGTCCCATGCCACATTGGCATCAAAGGCAACGGCAACAGCACGGATGGGCACCATGGTGCGATCCTGCATGATCTGGGCAGGCACATCCATGGTATAGACCACACTGCCGTTTTTGTATACCTGTTTTTGCCCGATGGTCATGGTCACAACGTCACTGCCTCTGGTGGAGGTGATGGTCTGGGAAGGTTCGTCCCATGTGACTTGGGCGTCCATGGCTTCAAAGATCTTCCGCATGGGCACCAGTGTCCGGTCATCCACAATGACGGGCGCCTGATCGGCAAAGACCACTTCCTGCTGGTCTACATATACGGTGATGGGTGGGTGTGCCAGTGCAGGCACAGCTATACAAAGGGCAAGGAGACTGCCCAAAATGATTTTTTTCATGTGCTTTCCTCCGATTCATTAGAACTGTGTCAGGGGAAAATCCCCATCAAAGGACACGGAACCATTATACCATAAAATCCAGTGGGATTCCAAAATTTCCGCCCCACAAATGAAAAAGGGAAATGCCCCTAGAACATTTCCCCCATGATTTATACAGTTTTTCCTTCCGCTTCCATGATATATTTCATGGCGATTTCCGCACAGTCCCCGATCATCTGCATGCAGTTTTTCTTCCGAGATTTCCCTTCAAAATCCCCATGGGGATCGGACAGCTCTTTGCAGATGAGTGTACCAAATTTTTCTTCCATTTCGTGAACCATTCTGCCGGAAATATCATAAATTTCGTTGAGCTCAGCAATGCGTTCTGCCATGGATTCTTTTGCCAGAGGGTATTTTCTGCCTACCACAGCGGAAAGAGCCATAACGCCGCCGGTGATGGCGCCGCAGGTGTTTTTGGTGTGACCCATACCGCCGCCAAAAACGGTGGCAAGGGCAATGACTTCCGGCGGCAGATCAGAGCCGTGGATGTCCAGAAAAGACTGCATGACACATTCTGTGCAGTTCATTCCCTGACGGAAATAGTTTTTCGCTTGATCCCGTGCCTGTTCCGGCAGTGTCAGTTCCTTTGTTTCTTCCATAAAACCAATCCTCCTTCATCATTTTTCCTTTGTCCTGTTTCCAGTGTAGCATAAAGGAGGGCGTGAAAGAAAGAGGATTTTTGCAGAATTTTGGGAAAGGTAAAAGGGGGTGAAAACAGGGTGAGGGGCAGGCAGTGAAAATCCTCTGTAAAAATGGTACAATATGGTCAATATTTGGTATTTTTGGGTAATATATCAACAAAAAATAGATAATGCGCGCAAAAATGATATAAAAAATCACGCTATTTTAGTATAAAATGAATGTTTTTATATTGAAACTTTATAGGAATCATGTATAATTTGAATATGACACCATCAACCCTTCATGGTTTTGTATGTATAGGAAAGTATGTAATCATACATCGGGCTGGCGCAATCATTTTAGACAACAGAATGGGGAAGATATGATGAGTAGGAAGGATGACTATGAACGAATTTTGGATCACATTTTAGGACTTATGGTTGTTGATCGGTATGGAAATCTCACTTATATAAATAAGCAGTGCGCAGATTATATCAAAGTGGATCAAAAGACGTCCATTGGAAAACCAGTAGGGGAGGTTTTCCCTGCCACGAAGCTGGATGAGGTTTTGCGTGGGAATAAGACCCATAACACAGAATTTTACTTTCATGAAGGCCGCATGAGTGTCAGTCTGCAGGCACAGATCATAGAGGGCGGCAAGGTGGCAGGCGCCTTGGAGTATGACATCATTCAGGATCTGGAAAATCTGGACAGTCTGTTGGGAAAGTATGTGCTTTCCCTGAAAAACGAAGTGGATTTTTACAGAGAAAGAGTCAGGCAGCTGAAAAAAGGACGTTATTCCATTGAGAACCTCATCGGCAGTTCTCAGGCCATGGAAAATCTGCGCAAACAGATCGTTATGGCGGCACATTCCAGTTCAACGGTGCTGATCACCGGGGAAACGGGAACGGGCAAAGAGCTGGTGGCACAAGCCATTCATAATCTCAGCAGCCGTTTTTCCGGCGAATTTGTGGCGGTGAATGCCTCCAGCCTGCCGGAATCGCTGGCGGAATCAGAACTTTTCGGCTATGAGGAAGGCTCTTTTACAGGGGCAAAAAAAGGCGGCAAAAAAGGCAAGTTTGAAGTAGCCAACGGCGGCACCCTTTTCATTGATGAGATCAATCAGATGCCCATGACCCTCCAGCCCAAGCTGCTCCGTGCCCTTCAGGAAAAAAAGATCGACCCCGTGGGCAGCGAAGGGGAGAAGTATGTGGATGTGCGCATCATCGCCGCCACCAATAAACCGCTGAAAAGTCTGGTGCAGCAAGGACTGTTTCGAGAAGACCTGTATTATCGTCTCAATGTCCTTTCCATTGAGATTCCGCCTCTGCGGGATCGCATGTCAGATCTGCCGGAGCTGTTGGAAGAAAAGGTGAAAGAATTCAATAAGATTCTGGGGAAAGATGTACGCTATATCGACCCGGCTGTCATCAAAAAACTGCGGAATTACACCTTTCCCGGCAACATTCGGGAATTGTCCAATATGGTGGAAAAGGCCATGCACTTTGTAAGCGGTGATACCCTTTATGAAGATTTTTTTGATGATCTGAACCTGCATATCAGCCCAACCAATCTAAACCATCTGGGTTCCCTTCCCTGTCCCATTGATGAGGTGAAAAATCAGGCGGAGAAAAAGTTCATTGAAGAAGCTCTCATTAAATTTCAGGGCAATAAAACAAAAACAGCACAATTTCTGAAAATACCCAGAGCATTGCTTTATCAGAAAATCAAGCGGCTGGGCATCAAAACAGAGCTGTTATTTTAAACAGACACTGTCAGTTTAGAATGACAGTTTGCCCAAAAGCGTGATTTTTCGGCATAATCCAAAAGGGTTTTGGATTGTATTAAAAAAAGTGCAATTCTATAATAACACCTGACACAGAGAAAATCGTTGATTTATCAACGATTTTTTTTTGGCACAAAAATTGCTTTTAAATCCATACAAGAAACAGAATCTTTTTTTGAGAAAGGGTGATATATGGATGAAAGCAAACATGATTATTTTGGGAAACAGTATCTTTGACAGTGTCAGCACAGAACCTTTTGCAGGGTTCATCGCTGTAAAGGGCAATCGGATCATTGCCGTGGAAAGGGGTGATGATTATGCGTCTTTTGTAGACAGCGACACGAAAATACTGCGGTATGATGACAAAACGATCATGGCTGGCTTTCATGACAGTCACGCCCATTTCATCATGGCTGGTTTGTTCAATACTTATGTGAACATGCGTCCTGCCCGCTCAGAGGAAGAAGCGGCAAAAATGGTGCGGGACAGCCATCCTGCCGATGACGGCAAATGGGTCATTGGATTCGGCTGGTATCACGTTTTCTGGGAAAAAGCAGAATTTCCCACAAAAGCCACATTAGACCAATATTATCCCAATACACCGGTGTGCCTCATCAATGCGGAAGCCCATGGGGCATGGGTCAATTCAAAGGCAATGGAGATTGCCGGCATTGACAAGGATACGCCGGAACCCTTTGGCGGAGAGATCTTCCGAGATGAAAACGGAGAGCCAACGGGATTTCTGGGAGAAGCGGCGGCAGGCCTTGTGACGAAATACGCCTTTGATTTTACGGCGGAAGAAGAAAAAAACATCATCAGATCCTACATGAAAGGGGCAAAACGCTACGGCATCACTTCCGTCAATGATGTGCAGCCTTATTTCCACGGGAATATGGGGAATTTGGATGTATACCGCGCCATGGATCAGTCGGGAGAACTGACGGTGCGTGTGAATGTGGCGCCAGACTTGCTGGGGGATCTGGATCAGGTGGAACGGTGGAGAGAGGAATACCGCTCAGACAAAATACGGGTATCCATGCTGAAGCAGTTTTTGGACGGCGTCTGCACCACTCATACGGCGCTGGTCATCGACGATTATACAGATATGCCGGGAAACAGGGGCATTTCTCCCAGCGATCTGGAAGCCATCCGCAAAGCGGTGCCGGAGGGACACAGACGGGGCTTTTCCATCAAACTCCATTCCTGCGGCGATCTTTCTGCCCGCATGGCCCTGGATTTTTATGAGGAAGCCATCAAAATGTACGGAAAAAATCAGTGCAGACATGCCATTGAGCACATTGAAATGCTAGACCCTGCGGACTTGCCCAGATTTGGAGAGTTGGGCATCATCCCTTCCGTACAGCCTCAGCATATGGCGCTGACAGAAACTTTTGGGGAAAATCCTTATCCTGTGGTTTTGGGAGAAGAACGGGCATACAGAGGATTTCCCTATAAGAGCCTGTATGACACCGCAGGTCTGCTGGCTTTAGGCAGTGACTGCCCTGTGGTGGATGATAATCCATTTTTGGAAATTTACAGAGGGGTCACCAGAATCCATGACGACGGTGAACCCAAAGGCGGCTGGAATCCGGCGGAAAAGATTTCCCTTTATGAAGCCCTCCGCAGCTATACATACGGTTCTGCTTATGGGGCAGGCAGAGAAGATGAGCTGGGCACATTGGAAGCAGGGAAATTTGCGGATATCATCGTTATCGACAGAGATCTGTTTGCGGTAGATGAATCGGAAATCATCGACGCAACAGTGGAAGTGACCATTATGGACGGCAACATCATTTACGAAAAATCTGCTGCCTGCTGAATGGGAAAAGAACAAAATGAGAAAGAAGAAAGGAGCGTATAAGTGCCTATGGAAGAAAGAACCAGTACAAATCAAAACACAAGCGAACTGAAACGAATTCTGCCTTTGAGCTCACTGGTATTTTACGGCTTGGCTTTTATGATTCCGTTGACATTCTGCACCACCTATGGTCTGGTAACCAATATGACACACGGTATGGTTTCCCTGACCTATGTGATCAGCACCATCTGTATGAGTTTTACCGCATTCAGCTATGTGCGCATGACAAAAGCCTATCCAGTGGCAGGGTCGGTCTATACATTTGTACATAAATCCATCAATCCGTATCTAGGATTTTTGGCCGGATGGCTGGTACTGATCGGGTATATGTTCCTGCCTATGCTGAATTATATTGCGGCAGCCATCTTTCTCAATGCTGCCGTTCCTCAGATTCCTATCTGGTGTTGGATCATTGCGTTTATCATCATTGTAACGGTGGTAAATCACTTCGGCATTAAAGTAACCGATATTTTCAATAAAACCATTGTTTGGCTGCAAATCATCTTTTTGGCTGCCCTCATTATTCTGGTCATCAAGTTTGTGCTGGGCGGCGGCGGTGTCGGTACATTTCTGGATGGGGAATCCTTCATCAATATGACGGAACTGGGCAAAGAAGGCATGGGCTTTACAGTGCTGCTGGGCGGCGCATCTTTGCTGGCTCTGTCTTTTCTGGGATTTGATGCCATCTCTACTTTGAGTGAAGAAGCCATCAATCCGGAAAAGAACGTAGGGAAAGCCATCCTCATCACTTGTATTGGTGCTGGTGCGTTTTTCGCAGTCATTACATATATGCTGCAGGTGGCATGGCCTACAGCGTGGTTAGAGATCGTGGACGTGGACGGCGGCGCTTATGAAGTGATCAATAAGGTTGCCGGCTCTGTCATGGCATATCTGTTTACCATCGCCTTTTCTGTAGGCGCTGTGGCTTCTGCCATTTCTTCCGTGGCTTCCGCTTCCCGTGTATTGTATGGCATGGGTCGTGACCAGATCCTGCCCAAACGGATTTTTGGGTATCTCCATCCCAAACGGAATACACCGACTTACAGCATCCTCATCATGGCGGCCATCAGCCTTTTGGCGCTGGTGATTCCTCTGGCAACAGCGACTTCTTTGCTGAATTTCGGGGCGCTGCTGAGCTTTACACTGGTAAATCTGTCTGTGATCGGTCATTACTTTGTCAAAGGCGGACATAGAAAAGGCTTTGACATTTTCCGTTATCTCATCGCACCTATCATCGGAGCCATCTTCACATTTATGATCTGGATCAATCTGGATAAAAATTCCATGATTCTGGGCTTTATATGGTTTGCCGTTGGCGTGATTTATCTGGCCTTTGCCACGAAGTTCTTCAAAAAGCTTCCAGCGGAAATGAAATTGGAATGATCTGTAAAACAAAGGCGCTTCTGGTACAGAAAAGAAACTGCCAATCCCCTTTTCTGTCCATGGAAAGACTGAGAGCATATATGCTTTCAGTCTTTTTTATTGAAAGAAAAAAGGCGAGTTTGGAAAATTTGTGGTATCATAGAGAAATGAAAAATAAAAACGACTGTTTTTTACCATATGAGGAGGGTTTATCCATGAATCAAACATTAGTCATCGGCTCCGCCGTGGTGGACGTTATTGTCCGTGTGGAACATCTGCCCAAATGCGGCGAGGATGTCCATGTCAGCAGACAGAGCCGTTCTCTGGGGGGCTGTGCTTATCTGGTCAGCGATATCCTGCGGCATTTCGGCGCCCCTTACAGCCTTTGTACGGCAGTGGGCGGCGGTATGTACGGGGACTTTGTCTATGAACAGCTGACAAAACGGGGCGTACCCATTTATGTGCGGAAACCGGAGGAAGAAAACGGCTGTTGTTACTGTCTGGTAGAGGATGAAGGGGACGGGGAACGGAGCTTCATCGTTGACCACGGCATCGAATACACCTTCCATGAAAGCTATCTGGAAAACATCGACACAGACACCATCGACAGCGTTTATATTTGTGGTCTGGAAATCGAGGAATACACCGGCTGGGAAATCATCCACTATTTGGAAAAACATCCTGAATATACAGTATACTTCGCTCCCGGCCCTCGTATCATGCGGATTCCCACAGACCGTGTGGAAAAACTCCTGTCCCTTGGGGTCATTCTCCACCTGAATGAAGGAGAAAGCATGGCATTTACGGGAAAAGATACGGTGGAAGAAGCGGCAAAAGAAATCTTCCGCAGAACTGGAAGTCCTGTGGTCATCACATTGGGGGAAAAAGGCGCTCTGGCTTATGACGGCAAAGAGATTTACTTCGCCCCTCCTGTGAAAACTTCCGTGGTGGATACCATCGGCGCAGGGGATTCCCATGCAGGGGCAGTGATTTCCGCTCGTCGGTTCGGCTTGTCTTGGCAGGAAGCCATTACAGCGGCAAACTATGTTTCTGCGGCAGTGGTGGCAAAGGAAGGCGGTCAGCTGGAAGATGCAGATTTTGCGAAAGTGCTGGAAAGCCTGCCCAGTGACCTGCGGGAAAAAATCGGAAAATAAAAAATAACCCTCCTGTTCCTTTGGGGAATGGGAGGGTTTTGTGTTCAGCAGTCTTTTTCAAAAATCAAGTCGATGTCTTTCAGTTTGCCGTAATCATTCATGTTGGCAGGGATAAAGCCCACATAACGCCAGCCCTTTGCGGCGTAATCGTCGATGATTTCCGAAGATGCGCCAATGAATTCTCTGATGTGTAGGGAAACGTAAGGGTATTTTTTCATAGCAAATCTCCTTTTGGGCATCTTCATAAGAAAACAAAGAAAGCCGAAATCCTTATGATGACAAAGGATTCCGGCTTTCTGATTAGATTCAAATTTTATTTGATATGTTTTCTTAAGGGAAAGTTGCTTTCTGTTGTCAGTTTGCGATTTCCTGATGGCAGGCGGCGGCGTATTCCCGGCATAAATGGCAGAATGCCAGAAAGCTGTCTCCTTGGAATTTGTTCTTGTGCCACACCAGCCGCAGGGTGCGGTTCAGTTTGCAGTCTGTCAGGGGGATTTCAAAGAGCCTGCCTGCGGCAATGGCGTCAGCGGCCAGAAGGCGGCTGATGATGGTGACGCCCAGACCGGATTCTGCCGCCTGAAGCAGTGTTTGGGTATTGCTGCACTCCCATCGGATGTCGCAGGAAATGCCTTTTTCCGCCAAAATGCGGTCTGTCATTTCCCGTGTGCCACTGCCTTTTTCCCGCATGAGGAGGGGATAAGTCTGACAGAGTGAAGCAAGGGTCATGGGCGGTGCATCATGGGCGCAAACGGCAGTCAAACTGTCTGCCATAACAGGCAGTACCACCAAATCGGGATGGTGCACTTCTCCTTCCACAAAGCCGATGTCCAATGCCCCTTCCGTCAGTCTTTGAACGATGGTACGGGTGTTTTCCACCTGCACGGAAGTGGGGATATGTTTTTGTTCCTCCAATTGCCGCAGAATCTCCGGCAGAACACAGGTACCCACCGTGAGGGTGGCGCCAATGCGGAGAATGGCGTGGTCACTGCTATGGCGGAGGGTGTATTCCATTTCGTGAAAGAGGGAAAGAAGTTCTCTGGCGTAAATGGTGAGCTGTCTGCCTTCGGGGGTGATGAAAAGCCGCTGGTTCAGCCGTTCAAACAGCAGCACGTCATACTCCTCCTCCATTTCCCGTATGGCGCCGCTGACGGTGGGCTGGGAGATGTAAAGCTGTTCGGCAGCTTTGCGCATACTGCCTGTTTCGGCTACGGCAAGAAAAATTTCCAGATGTCGCAGTGTCATGTGGGTTCCTCTTTTCATTTTTTCTATGATGATAGGTTTTTCCCTATGAGTTTCTTTTTATTTTCATAGTATACAACATATAGACCCGATGGTACAATAAGTATAATGAGCAGTTGTCTGCAAAAAGAGGGATTATGTGTAGAAGAAAGAAGGAGAATGTTTATGGCAAAATTAAGTCAGGATGATATTAAGAACGTAAAAGGACAGGGCTTTTTGATTAACAGAGGCACAGAAATGTTTTCTGGCAGAGTACTGCCCGGCAACGGCGTATTTACCGCAAAAGAAATGATGAAGATTGCGGAATGTGCGGAAAAATTCGGCAACGGCAAAATCACCATGACCAGCCGTCTGGCAGTGGAACTGCCCGGCATCCATTTTGATGACATCGAACCTGCTAAGGCTTTTCTGGCGGAAGAAGGGCTCATGTTCGGCGGCACAGGGGCAAAAATCCGTCCTGTAGCGGCATGCAAAGGCACTACCTGCGTATACGGCAACTTTGACACACAGGGATTGGCGCAGGAAATCCATGACAAATATTTCTTGGGTTGGTTTGATGTAAAACTGCCTCATAAATTCAAAATCGCAGTAGGCGGCTGCCCCAACAGCTGCATGAAACCCAGCCTCAACGACTTTGGCGTGGAAGGTCACCGCATTCCTCAGTACGACATGGATAAATGCAGAGGCTGCAAAAAATGTATGGTAGAAGTGAACTGTCCCATGAAGGCTGCAAAAGTCGTTGACGGCAAAATGCACATCGACCCCAATCTGTGCTCTGCCTGCGGCGTATGCAGCACAGGGAAATGTCCTTTCGGCGCAGTGGCAAAACATGATAAAGAAGTTTATAAAATTTTCGTTGGCGGCACATGGGGCAAAAAGACCCGTATGGGCACAGCTTTGAGCCGTTTTGTGGAAAAAGAAGAAATCTTCCCTCTGCTGGAAAAAACCATGCTGTGGTTCAAAGAAAACGCTTACCAGAAAGAACGTCTGGGCGCAGCTATGGACCGTATTGGCGTGGACAAAATGGAAGCAGCATTGTTCAGTGATGACCTGCTGAATCGTAAGGAAGAAATTCTGGCAGCGCCTGTAAAGGAGAGAGCATAACATGAAATTCACACTTCGCAGAATATTGGCAGCAGCCCTTTCCCTGACATTGTTGGGGGGCACATTGGCAGGCTGCGGCAATGATGATACCACTATGGAATCCGAAGCGGCAGAAACAGCCACTCAGGGTGTCACATTCACCGACGCACTGGGTACGGAAGTGCAGATTGAAAGCTGGGACAGAGTGGTTTCTCTCTATGGCTCCTTTGCGGAAACATGGACACTGGCTGGGGGCAAGCTGGCTGGTGTCACAGAAGATGCCATTGAGGAGAGAAATATGGAACTGGGTGAGGGTGTTGCCATGATCGGCAGCGTGAAAAGCCCTTCTCTGGAATCCATTCTGGCGGTAAATCCTGATTTTGTAATCCTGTCTGCGGATGTTGCCACACAGGTGGATATGCAGCAGGCTTTGACAGAAGCAGGCATCCCTCACGCGTATTTCCGTGTGGATACTTTCGCCGATTATCTGTCCATGCTGGAACTGTTCTGCCAGATGACAGGCCGCAGTGACCTGTACGAACAAAACGGCGCTTTGGTGGAACAGAAAATCACAAAAATCAAAGAACTGACCGCAGGGGAAGAAGGCCCCACAGGGCTTCTCATCCGTGCCTTCTCCACAGGTGCGAAAGCCAAAGGCGCTGATAACCAGACAGGCTATATCATGGAAGATTTGGGCGTGGATAATATCGTCGCTCGCCATGAATCCCTGCTGGAAGATTTGAGCATTGAGGAAATCATCACAGAAGACCCTGATTTTATATTCATCACTACCATGGGTGCGGAAGATGCTGCCCTTGCGGCACTGGAAAGCGGCATCATGTCCAACCCCGCATGGGAAGGTTTGACAGCGGTACAGCAGGACAGATGCTATGTACTGCCCAAAGACCTATTCCACTATAAACCAAACGCGCGCTGGGCAGAAAGTTATGCGTATATGGCAAAACTGCTCTATCCAGAATTAGCAAAGGATATTGATGCGATCATGGCATAAGGGAGTATTTCTCCTGATATTATTGCTGTGTTGTCTGGCTGGGGCAGTTTGCCTCAGCCTTTTTACCGGTTCCAGCAGTCTGTCCCTGGGGGAACTGTATGACGCTTTGCAGGCAGGGGACAAAACAAATACTGCATACCGCATCTTCCTTTATGTGCGTCTGCCTCGGACATTGGCGGCTGTTTTCGCGGGAGCTGCCCTTGCTGTCAGCGGCGCCATCATTCAGGCGGTGCTCAATAACTCCCTTGCCAGCCCCAATATCATCGGTGTCAACTCCGGTGCTGGTTTTTGCGCCCTTTTGGTGGCGTCTTTGGCGCCTACGGCATGGGCAGCAGTGCCTTTGGCGGCTTTTGTGGGTGCTTTGGCTACTAGTCTGTTCATTTACGTTTTGGCGGCAAAAACAGGGGCGTCCCGTATGACTTTGGTATTGGCTGGGGTGGCTGTCAGCAGCATTTTGTCCGCAGGTATTGACGTGCTCACAATCCTGTTTCCCGACGATGTCATTGGTGCAACGGGCTTCATGGTGGGCAGTTTTGCCGGCGTGACCATGACGGCACTGAAACCGGCGGTGATACTTATCGTCATTGGTTTGGTGCTGGCGTTGGTGTTCAGCTATGACCTGAATGTTCTTTCTCTGGGAGAAGAAATCGCCGCCAGTCTTGGTATGCGCGTGGTGTTGGTGCGGTTTTTGTTCATCGTCATTGCGTCTCTGCTGGCAGGCTCTGCCGTTAGTTTCGCAGGGCTTTTGGGCTTCATCGGGCTCATCGTGCCCCATATCTGCCGCAGATTTGCCGGAGGGGACAATCGTCTGGTCATTCCCTGCGCGGCACTGCTGGGAGCAGTTTTTGCGCTGGTCTGCGATGCTTTGGGCAAATGGATATTCGCGCCCTTTGAACTGCCTGTGGGCATCATACTGGCGCTTCTGGGCGGACCCTTCTTCTTGTTCCTGCTTCTGAAAGGCGGAAGGGGGAAGATTTATGACTGAATCGGTACTGACATTTTCCAACATTGCCACAGGCTACGGAAATAAAAAAATATTGGAGGATATCACCTTGGACGTGAAAAAAGGGGAAATCCTCACACTGGCAGGGCCCAACGGCTGTGGGAAATCCACATTGCTGAAAACCGCCGCCAGACAACTGCCGTTGATGGCAGGGGAAATTACATTGTTTGGCAGAAAACTGAATGATTTTTCCCAGAAAGAGCTGGCAAAACAGGCGGCACTCCTGCCCCAGAGCCGCAGTATTCCGGGGATTCCTGTGGAACAGCTGGTGCTTCATGGCAGATTCCCTTATCTGGGCCTTGCAAGACGCCCTGGCAGAGAGGACAAAGAAAAAGTAGCAGAAGCCATGGAATTGGCAGGGGTGGCAGATATGCGCCATCGTGATTTGCGTTCCCTTTCCGGCGGCGAGCGGCAGAAAGCCTATCTTGCCATGGTCATTGCTCAGGATACGGATTTGATTTTCTTGGACGAGCCCACCACCTATCTGGATATCGGCAAGCAGTTTGAGATATTAGAGCTCATTGGCAGATTGAATCGGCAAGGAAAGACCATCGTCATGGTGCTCCATGACCTTGCCCATGCCCTCACTTACAGCCACCGCATGGCGGTCATGGAAAAAGGGCGGCTTTTGGCGGTGCGGCAGCCGGAGGAACTGTTCCAAAGTGGACTGCTCAACGACGTTTTTGGTGTAGAAGGACACTGGGCGGCGGAAGAAAGAACATATTACTTCACGCCCCATCATAAATGAGAAAAAAGCACGAAGTCTAAAGCAACTTCCCCTTAAGAAAACATTGATTTTCGCTTCCTTGATTTCTTAAGGGGAATTGCGACGGCTGTCTTTATAAGAAAACATAACAAATAAAATTTTCATAAAATAAGAAAGCTAAAATCCTTTGTCATCATAAGGATTTTGGCTTTCTTTGTTTTCTTATGAAGATGCTCCTAAGGATTTCGTGCTTTTTCTGGATTTGCGGCGGATTTTGCCGTACAATGGAAGCAGATTCACAGAGAACGGAGGAGAAACATATGACAGAAGTGGTAGCGGCACTCATTTGGGATGGTGACCGTTTTTTGATTTGCCAGCGTCCTGCCCATAAGGCAAGGGGACTGCTGTGGGAATTTGTAGGCGGCAAGGTGGAGCCGGGAGAAACCAAAGAAGATGCCCTCATACGGGAGTGCTGGGAGGAACTGGACATCACCCTTTCCGTAGGGGATGTGTTTATGGAAGTGACCCACCAATACCCTGATTTGACGGTGCATCTGACATTGTTCCATGCCAGAATTGCCGCAGGTGTTCCCAAGAAGCTGGAACATGTGGATTTGCAGTGGATTACGGCAGAAGAAATTGAGAAATTTGATTTCTGTCCTGCCGATGAGGAGATTTTGGAGCGGCTGAAAAAGGGGGAAAAATGAATGGAACGAGAAGTACAGGAAAAAATCTGTCAGCAGTTACGGATGCTGGCAGAGGGGCGGCATCCTTTGACGGGGGAAGAACTGCCCTTTACAGGGGCTTTTGCAGACGCTGCGGTTTTGCGGACATTGACACAGGCTTCTCACTGCCTGCGGGATTTATTGGAACAGGAAACGCCTGCGCCCAGAGCCAAACGGGAGCGGAGAGGAAAATTCCGCATCACCCCTTACCAGCTTTCTGGTATCTTGCCTTTGCCAGAAGCGGCAGGCATTACCGCCTTTGTGTCAGCAGTAGAGGAACAGATGGGCAGGGACTGCGGCAGACTTTCTCCCACTGCCATTACGAAAGGGCTGGAGGAAAGCAACTTCCCCTTAAGAAAACATTGATTTTTCTTTTCCTTGATTTCTTAAGGGGAATTGCGACGGCTGTCTTCATAAGAAAACATAACAAATAAAATTTTCATAAAATAAGAAATCTAAAATCCTTTGTTCTGATAAGGATTTTAGATTTCTTTGTTTTCTTATGAAGATGCCCCTAAGGGGTTTTCTTTTGACCCAGACAAAGGATGACGGCAGAAAGCAGAAAGTCCCTACCAAAGAAGGGGAAGCCTTAGGCATTTATATGGAAGAACGTCATGGCTACCGAGGGGATTATGAAGCAGTGCTTTATACGCCCAAAGCCCAGCTTTATATCCTGAAGCATCTGGCAGACTTGGTACCTGGTACGGTTATGGAGGAAGATGATATTCCTTTTTAATGAAAACTTTTTTGCAAACAAAAATAGCTGGAATCCTATAAGGACTCCAGCTATTTTCTTTCATAAGAGTGTTTTTACGAAGTCTGTTTTACTCCGTTTTGTTGACAATTTCTTAAATACAGTGGAAACAGAATCTTATTCTTCTGTATGGCTTGCTGCGTATTTCTTCCCTGCGCGAGGTACCAGAATCAGGTACAGCAGAGCGATAACACCGCCGATAACATAGGAAATGTTCAGAGGCAGGTTGAAGCCGATAGAAGCGTTCAGCAGGAAGGAAGAAATGATGAAGATGTAGAATGTACCAGGCAGCAGAGAGATCAGGAATGCGTATTTAGGCGCACCTTTCTTTGCACACAGGTAAACTGTGATTGCTGCGAAAGCGAATACTGCGATTGTCTGGTTTGCCCATGCGAAGTATCTCCACAGGATGTTGAAGCCTTCTGCGTTCAGTTTCGCGAATACCAGGATTGCGATAACGGGGATAAACAGACCGATTGTTACCATGATACGGTTTTTCTTTTCTTTCTGGTCGATGTGCAGGTAGTCAGCAACCATCAGACGGCAGGAACGCAGTGCAGTATCACCGGAAGTGATAGGCAGTACGATAACGCCCAGGATTGCGATCAGACCACCAACGGGACCCAGCAGGTCTTTTGCAACTTCACCAACAACGCCTGTTGCGCCGCTGACAGAGCCTTTGTCATAGATACCCATAGCAGCAGCAGCCCAGATCATAGCGATGAGACCTTCCAGAATCATCATCCAGTAGAATGTGAAACGGCCTTCTTTTTCGGAAGTTACGCTGCGACCGATCAGTGTGCACTGTGTGGAGTGGAAACCGGATGTGATACCACAAGCAACAGTTACGAAGAATACAGGGAAGAATGCTGTGCCAGCACCTGTATTACCAGCTGCATCCCACAGAGGGTACAGACCGAATACGCCATTGAAGCCGTTGGAAAAGTCGATGTTCATCAGTTCATAGCCTTTGAAGAAGATACCGAAGAATACACCAACTGCGGACAGCAGCAGGATCGCACCGAAGATAGGGTAGATTCTGCCGATGATTTTGTCGATAGGGAACAGTGTTGCGATCAGGTAGTAAGCCAGGATAACACCGTAGATTACCCATGTACCTACGGAAACGCCTTCGATACCAACGATCTGGTTCGCAAACAGGTCACCAGGTGTGTAAGTAAATACAGCACCAACCAGCAGCATCAGGATGCACAGGAAGATGTTGTAAACCTGGAAAGTTTTGCCGCCCAGGAATTTACGAACGATACCAGGCATCTGTGCGCCGTCCTGACGCAGAGACATCATACCGCTCAGGTAGTCGTGAACAGCACCGCTGATTACACAGCCGATGGGGATAGTGATGAATGCGATGGGCCCGAACAGAATACCCTGGATGGGACCAAAGATAGGGCCAGTACCTGCGATGTTCAGCAGGTTGATCAGGGCGTTTTTGAATTTGCTCATGGGAACGAAGTCCACGCCGTCCTGATGTTTTACAGCAGGTGTCTGTCTGTCATCGGGTCTGAAAATGTTTTCTACAAATTTCCCGTACAGGGCACCGCCAACAAGTAAGATAACAAGTCCGATTATAAATGTTGTCATAATAAATAATACCTCCTCTCCGAACTTGCAAAAAAATGTTTTTTCTGGGAAATGAAGTTTCATCTCCCCAAAACCACATCCAATTATAATGAGATGCAACTTTATTTACAAGTATAAAATTCAAAAAAATGAAAAAAATATCTAAAAAACCCTTAAAAATAGAGGAAGTATTTGTATTAATTTACAGTTATTTCCAATTATTGTTTTTTGTATGAACTATACAAAATAAAGATTGATTATAGGCAATAAAGGACGGGATTTCAGACATTTGCATAATGGGAAAAAGTTTGTTGTATTGTGCAATTATAGCGTAAAATCCTTTTGTTTACAATAGAATTACAAAAAGTATACAGCAAAACATACAATAAAAAACAAAATTTTCTTCATTCTATAAAAAAATCCGCTGGACAAAAAATGACCGAGCCAATTTGGCATCGGCTCGGTCAAGAAACAGGATGAATTTTGTTGATATTTTATGTATATTTATGCAATTATTCTTCTGTATGAGATTTGCTGAATTTCTTCCCTGCGCGAGGTACCAGAACCAGGTACAGCAGTGCGATAACGCCTGCGATCAGGTAGGATACGTTCAGAGGCAGACCAAAACCGATGGACTGGCTCAGCAGGAAGGAAGAAATGATGAAGATATAGAATGTACCAGGCAGCAGAGAGATCAGGAACGCATATTTGGGAGCGCCTTTCTTTGCACACAGGTAAACAGTAATTGCTGCGAACGCGAATACAGCGATTGTCTGGTTTGCCCATGCGAAGTATCTCCACAGGATGTTGAAGCCTTCTGCGTTCAGTTTCGCGAATACCAGGATTGCGATAACGGGGATAAACAGACCGATTGTTACCATGATACGGTTTTTCTTTTCTTTCTGGTCGATGTGCAGGTAGTCAGCAACCATCAGACGGCAGGAACGCAGTGCAGTATCACCGGAAGTGATAGGCAGTACGATAACGCCCAGGATTGCGATCAGACCACCAACGGGACCCAGCAGGTCTTTTGCAACTTCACCAACAACGCCTGTTGCGCCGCTGACAGAGCCTTTGTCATAGATACCCATAGCAGCAGCAGCCCAGATCATAGCGATGAGACCTTCCAGAATCATCATCCAGTAGAATGTGAAACGGCCTTCTTTTTCGGAAGTTACGCTGCGGCCGATCAGTGTACACTGTGTGGAGTGGAAACCGGATGTGATACCGCAGGCAACAGTTACGAAGAATACAGGGATGAAAGGTGTGCCTGCGCCAGTGTTGCCGGCTGCGTCCCACAGAGGATATACATTGAAGATACCGCTCAGACCGTTGGACAGATCCAGATCCATCAGTTTATAGCCCTTGAAGAAGATGCCGAAGAATACACCAACTGCGGACAGCAGCAGGATGGCACCGAAGATAGGGTAGATTCTACCGATGATTTTGTCGATGGGGAACAGTGTTGCAACCAGATAGTAGCCCAGGATCACTGCATAGATAACCCATGTCCAGATGTTGACCCCTTCGATACCAACGATCTGGTTTGCGAACAAGTCGCCGGGTGTGTAGGTAAATACCGCACCAACCAGCAGCATCAGGATGCACAGGAAGATGTTGTATACCTGGAAAGTTTTGTTGCCCAGGAACTTGCGAACGATGCCAGGCATCTGAGCGCCGTCCTGACGCAGAGACATCATACCACTCAGGTAGTCATGGGTTGCACCACTGATGACGCAGCCGATGGGAATGGTAATGAATGCGATGGGCCCGAACAAAATACCCTGGATGGGGCCAAAGATAGGGCCGGTACCTGCGATATTCAGCAGGTTGATCAGGGCGTTTTTGAATTTGCTCATGGGAACAAAGTCAACACCGTCCTGATGTTTGAGGGCAGGTGTCTGCCGATCGTCGGGGCGGAAAATGTGTTCTACAAATTTTCCGTATACGGCACCCCCAACAATTAAAAGTACAAGTCCGATTATAAATGTTGTCATAAAATAATACCTCCTCTCCGAACTTGTGTATAGTTTCTTCCTTTTCTGGAATAGATTGGAAAAAACTACGTCTGTCATTATATGAAGTTCATGCATGAAAAACAATACAATATCTATTTTCTTAACGGAAAATTGGCAAAAAAAGGAAAATTACACTATGAAAATTCATTTTGAAACATTTTTTTGTGAAAAAAGCACCTTCTTTTTCGTGGGATATTGTTTTTTGTATGAAGTATCTTGTATTTTGTTTTCCTTAGTGGTATGCTGAGGGCAGGCAAAGGGGAACGGTACAAGCAAATTCCCCTTAAGAAAACATTGATTTTCCTTTTCCTTGATTTCTTAAGGGGAATTGCGGCGGCTGTCTTCATGAGAAAACATAACAACGAAAATCTTCATAAAATAAGAAAGTCAAAATCCTTTGTCATCATAAGGATTTTGGCTTTCTTTGTTTTCTTATGAAGATGCCCCCTGGGGGTACGGTTCCCTTTTCCTTTTGGAAAAGAAAGAAGGGATTTTATGAAATCCGATGTGACCATTATGGATTTTACAGGCATTTATGAGAAGGAGCGTTTTTATGGCAGTGTCCATGTGCACTGGATTGACTGTCGGGATATTCAGGGCACCAACTGCTATTGCGACGCAGAAGGAGAACAGGCATTGCGGCGAAAGATTGCCCCTTTTTCCGCGGAAGCCATCCATTTCATAGACTCCGGCAATTACCATTATATGACGAAGCTGTGGACGGAAAAACTACGGGAGCCTTTTGTGCTGGCTGTGGCAGACCATCATCCCGACATGCAGCCGCCTTTGTTTCGGGAATTGCTGTCCTGCGGCTGTTGGGTGAATCGAGTGCAGGAGGAAAATCCTTATATAAAAAAGGTGGTGCTGCTGGGTGCTGACAAGGAATTGGTGGCAGCAGTGCCGGAGCCTTACCGCAGCCGTATGGTGGCTTACGATGAAAGCCAGATTGCCCAAGGTGACCGCTGGGAAAGCTGTTTCCCAAAAGATTTGCCGGTCTATCTGTCCATTGATAAGGATATTCTTTCACCTTCACAGGTACATACCAACTGGCAGCAGGGTACGCTGACTTTTTCCCAGCTGCGAAATGTCATTTTGAAATTATTCCGCTGTTGTCGGGTGCTGGGGGCGGATATCTGCGGCGAATGTGCCGACGCCCTTTTTCATGCTGCCGATGATAAGGTGATTTTGCAGGATGATTCTGTCAATGGCAGACTGCTTCACACCCTTATGGCATTGGGGAAAGGAGGAAAAGCTTGATTTTTCAGGCTTTTTCTCACAGAAAAAATTTTTTTTAAAAAATTAGCACTCACCTATTGACAGTGCTAATAAATGGTGTTAAGATACAGTCGAACAAAGGAAAGGTACAAAAAAAGGCACCTGTACCCGCGTCCGAAAAGAGAAAAGCGACACCCTCGGAATTCTCCGACCGTGCTGATTCAAACATGTAAATGTCTTTTATGAAGGGAGATATGACTTATGATGATGATGCATAACTTTTTTGGAGATAACCTGTTTGACAACGAAAACTGGCCCGATACCTCTTTCGACAGAGAATTTTTCGCAAAAATGAATCCTTTGTATGGCAAACACGCAAAAGACGTCATGCTCACAGACGTAAAGAAAACAGAAAATCAGTATGAAGTGGTCATGGATCTGCCTGGCTTCAAGAAAGAAGATGTCCAGATCAATTTGAACAAAGGCTATCTGACTGTTTCCGCTGTGAAAAAAGAAGAAAAGAAAGAAGAAGCAGGCATTTATCTGCGGCAGGAACGTTACGCAGGCTCTATGCGCCGTACCTTCTATGTAGGCGACCACATGACACCCGGCGAAGTACAGGCAAAATATGAAGATGGCGTCCTGACACTGACACTGCCCAGAAAAGAAGCCCCTCAGGTAGAACACGACGGCAGAATTGCCATTGAAGGATAAATATCCCCATAAACAACAGGCACGGCACTCTTGGAAAAGAGGCGCCGCGCCTTTTTTTGTTTTTGGAAATAAAAAACGCCGGAGGCGTCTGGGAAAGACAATTCCGGCGTTTTGTGCTTAGATTATGCCTGTTTGAAGGATACAGCACCGTTGGCAGCTTTTGTCAGCTGATAATTCAGTGTCTGACTGAAGCCGTTAGGTGCGTTGCATACCACTTTCAGGGTATGGCTGCCTACAGTCAGTGTGGAGGTATCCAGCTGGCAGTTGTAAGGCACGGTTTTCTGTGTGCCCACCCATTTGCCGTCTACAGAATAGGTTACGGTAACAGTCTGACCGATGATATCACAATATGTGCGCAGAGTCACAACACCGTTTGCGCCAGTTACCTGAGACAGAGGCTTGAAGGACTGTGTCACTGTCTGGTTGGGGCTGGACATCAGTGTGGGATTGGATTTCAGTGCACTGTTGTAAGCTGCCTGTACGGTAGCATTGTTCTGCAGAGAATAATCGTAATTTACGCCGCCTGTGCCGCTGCGGTCAAAGTGGATGATGGCTTTTACCTGAGGGTAAACCATGTTCAGTGTGGTGTATGTTTCACGGATGCGGTCTGCTGCGAAGGTTGCTGTGTCAGCATAGCCGGAGAGATAACCGCTGCCCCCTTCGGTGATGATGATGGGCTTGTTGTATTTTTTCGCCAGATCTGCTGTGTGGCTCAGATTTTTCACAGGATCTGCGTAGTCGCCGATACCGAAGTACATTTCGTTGTTGTCAACGCCTTTGGTGGGGTTGGAAGCAAACTGATATTTGTTGTTGTACAGGGATGTGCCAACCCAGTCTACCAGAGAAGCATCAGGGAAGTAAGGTTCCATGCTGCCGCCGAAAGGAGAGGTGTAGTTGGTGGAGAATACCAGTGCTACGTTGGGGCAGATGGTTCTTGCCTGTTTTGCGATGCGGGTATACGCCGCTTTGAAGGCATCCCCTGTGGTGGCAGTCTGCCAGATGTTCATTTCACCGCCGATACGCAGCAGAACGGGCGCGTCAATGGTTGCCAGATATTGAAGTGTCTGCTGGATATTGCTGTCATAAGAGCCGCTGTTGATGGCGCTTACGGTATTGCCTTCGTCAGGGAAGTTCCATGCGATGTGGATCACATGGTCACCGCCTTCATAAGGGGCAATGAACCGTTCGTAATCAGCTGCGTTCTGTCCCATGTCAATGTAGAAAGAAACAATGGCTTCGTTTTGAACGGCACTGTCATTCTGTTCTGTCCATACACGGCCGTATAAGGTACCGTTTTTGGGTTCGTGCTTCGCGCCATAGTAAGGCGCGGAGGTGTTTGTCAGTGCGTAAACCTGCGCATTGGGAGAGATTTTCCGCATACGTTCGTTTGCCATGGTCACCGCGTCTGTAAAGCCCAGATAAGCCCCGTTGGTGGCTACCTGCTGTAAGGCTGCTTTGGCTTTTGTGTAATTGCCCTGTTTTTCATAGATCGGGTAATTTGCATAGTTGACGTTGTAACGGATGGAAGCGACATCGCTGTCCAGCGGCAAGTTCTGATAATACTGCAGCAGTTTGTTCCCTGTTGTGATCATCTGTGCCTGATTGTTGGCTGTCTTTGCGTTGTTGAACGCAGACAGATAGGGCCAATATCCTTTCGGGTGGGCAGCCAAAGCGGTGCTGCTCATCAAAAGGGAGAGGGAGAGTCCCAGAGCCCCAATGATTTTCCATTGTTTTTTCATAGTATCTACCCCTTTCTCATATTTCCATGCCATTTGGCATTGGGAACGATTTTGTTTATTTTATATAGATAAAACGAATAAATTTGTAAAATAATTATCATAGAACTTATAATTTCTCATGAAATTCTCATGAAAAATGGTTTTCACGAATAAATATATCACTTTCCATAGGAAAAAACAAGGAGGTATTATAAAAAAATACCAAAACAGCAAAAATCTTCCTGTAAAAAATCATTGCTTTTTGGCATAAAAGCGGCGGATTTTACCGAAAAAATCAAGAAAAGGGCGGTTTTATCAGGGAAAATATATCGAAAAAAGTAACAAATCCTATGGTTTTTCTGTGGGAGCAGCTCTCATTCATATCCTGTGTGCTGTCTGCATATAGATAATCAAGAATATCTCAGGGGAGTGCTTTTGTTTGAAAAGCTATATTGAAGAACGAGCGGTGGCAGTGGCGCAGTTCATGATCCACACCAATGCCACTGTTCGGGAGACAGCAAAGAAATTTGGCATCAGCAAATCCACCGTACATAAAGACATTACAGACCGGGTGGAGAAAATTGATCCGGAGCTGGCAAAGTCTGTGCGGCAGGTGCTGGAGGTCAATAAGGCAGAACGCCATATTCGGGGCGGTATGGCAACGAAAGAAAAATATCTGCATCGGATGCAGTGACGCATCTCCCAGAGCGGAGATGTCAGACTGTCAAAAAACATATTTTTTAAATTTTTGATACCGCTGAAGGGTAAAGGGAAACAAAGAGTTTCCCTTTTTTAATCCGCAGTCGGAATTGACTTCCGACGAGGAAAACAGCACGTTTCAAGGCATTTTTATGCCGATGGAATGTGCTGTTTATACCTACAGCAACCTCGTCAAAATCCTGATTTTGACGAAGGGTGTCGACTTTTTCGACACCCTCGCATCTCCCAGAGCGGAGATGTTTTTATCTGATAGAAGAAACAAAGGATATGGAAAATGGAAAAGAGCATCAGAAAAGCAGCTTCTCATGCAGAAGAAAACATTTCTTATGTAATGGGAATAAAAAAGAAGATAGCCGGAATCCTTTTTATGGGAAGGGTTCCGGCTATCTTTATTTTTTGATATAATTTTCACAAGGGATAAATACGGACTTGTCTGCCGCTCACATCCACCAGTCCCTCTGCTTTCATTTTCCGCAGTTCTCTTGTCATGGCGCTGCGGTCTACGCAGAGATAATTGGCAAGGGCGCTGAAGGAAAAAGGAATGAGGATTTCCTCTTTTCCCGTTTTCATGCTTTGCAGACGGAAATAACACAGGAGTTTTTCCCGAATGGAGCGATGGGAAAGGATTTCCACTTTTTCGCTGAGCTGCTGTACTTTTTCTGTCATGAGGGAAAGGAGGTTTTCCACCACCAGACTATGATGATGACAGGCACGGCTGCATCGTTTGGTGATGTGGCAGGTGTCAATGAATACAATGGAGCAGGCTTTTTCGCAGATGGCAATGATTTCACTTCCGTCAAAAAGAGAGACGAAGGAGCCGAAAATGCCGCCGCCGGTGAGATATTCCAACATATCCAGATTGCCGTCAATGCCAAGGCGGTTCAGGGAAACACTGCCTGAAAGGAGGATGCCCACTTTTCCCTCCATGGGAATCTCCTCTTTTTCCCGAAATGTGCGGTTTTCCATTTCAAAACAGGTTTTCATTTGATCCAGTTCTTCCGGAAGGATGCCGGCAAAGAGAGGATTTTCCAACAAATTCATAAAAAAACCTCTTTTCTGTTGCATTTGCAACATAAATTTTACTGGTTTTATGGTATCATAAGACCATAGAAAAGTCAAAGGAAAGAACCTCAGAAATGAGGATAATTTAGATATGTAAAGGGTATTTTATAACACAAGGAGGTATGCAACATGAAAGCACCTAGATTTTTTATCTGCAAACACTGTAAAAACATCATCACAATGGTAGAAGACAAAGGCGTACCCGTCGTATGCTGCGGCGAAAAAATGACAGAACTGAAAGCCAATACATCTGACGGCGCAGGCGAAAAACACGTTCCCGTTGTTCAGGTAGAAGGCAGCAAAGTCACTGTAAAAGTTGGCGAAGTAACACATCCCATGCTGGAAGAACACCACATTGCATGGATCTATCTGGAAACCAGCCAGGGCGGTCAGATGAAATATCTGGATCACACAGGCGCTCCCGAAGCAGTCTTTGCACTGGCAGAAGGCGAACAGGCAGTAGCTGCTTACGAATACTGCAACCTGCACGGTCTGTGGAAAGCAGAAATCTAAGCATATCAAAATAAATAGAAGAAAATGTAACGGGGAAAACTGGGTACGGGCGTGTGCCCGCCCGGTTTTCTTTTCAGAATATTTGTGAAAAAAAAGACATAAATCATCAAGGAGGCGGAAACACCCATGAAAGCAATGCAACTCAAACCTGATTTTTACTGGACCGGCGTTTTGGACAAGGACCTGCGTGTATTCGACATCATCATGATGACAGAATTTGGTACCACTTATAACTCTTATCTGCTCAAATGCGGCGATAAAACAGTCCTGTTTGAAACAGCAAAAGAAAAATTCTTCGACGATTATCTGGAAACACTCTCTCAGATCACAGACGTTTCCACCATTGACTATATCGTTGTAAACCATACAGAACCTGACCATGTGGGCAGCATCAAACGCATTCTGGACATCTGCCCCAGAGCCAAAGTGGTTGCAACACCTGTTGCCATCGGCTTTTTGAAACACATCATCAACGGTGACTTCTACAGTATTGCCATCAAAGATGGTGACGAACTGCAGATTGGCAACAAAACAATGCAGTTCCGTGTATTCCCGAACCTGCATTGGCCCGATACCATGTATACCTACATCGTAGAGGACAAAACACTGGTAACATGTGACTCCTTCGGTTCTCACTATGCCCACGAAGGCATCCTGCGCAGCACTGTAACCGATACAGAAGGCTATATGCGCGCAACAAAATATTACTTCGACAACATTCTGGGCCCCTTCAAACAGCCCTATATGACAACGGCGCTGGCGGCAGTGAGAGAAATGGATATCGACATGATCTGCCCCGGTCACGGTCCTGTTCTGGACAGCCATCTGCCTGAACTGATGGATATTTACGAAGAATGGTGCAAAGTGCCCGTAAATGAACGGAAAAAAGTTGTCATCCCTTATGTAAGCGCTTATGGCTACACAGGCCAGCTGGCAGAACAGATCGCAAAAGGCATTCAGGATAACGACGAAATCATCGACGTAAAACTGTACGATATGGTAACAGCAGATCAGGCAGAAGTGCTGGGCGAAATCGCAACAGCTGACGGTATCCTGTTTGGTACTCCCACTATCTTGGGTGAAGCACTGAAACCCATCTGGGATCTGACAACACTCATGTTCCCTCCTATCCACGGCGGCAAACTGGCAAGTGCTTTCGGCAGCTACGGCTGGAGCGGTGAAGGTGTGCCTCACATCATTGAAAGACTGAAACAGATTCGTCTGAAAGTGGTAGACGGTTTCAAAGTACGTCTGAAACCCTCTGAAAATGAACTGGTGGACGCTTATGAATATGGTTATCGCTTCGCAGACACCCTGCTGAAGAAAGATACAAAGAAAGCCAGCGCAAGAAGCGGTCTGGTAAAATGTCTGGTTTGCGGCGAAATCTTCGACGCATCCATGGAAACATGCCCTGTCTGCGGCGTAGGCAAAGAAAACTTCGTGCCTGTTGACATGGATGAAGTAACACATCGCATGGATACCATGGAAAAATTCGTTGTACTGGGCGGCGGCACAGCGGCACTCAATGCGGCAAAAGCCATCCGAGAACGAAACCAGTCTGCAAGCATCATCATGGTTTCCGAAGAAAACGAACTGCCTTATGACAGACCGATGCTGACAAAGAATATGTTCGGTGCCATCAGCGGCGGCGCTATCGCCAGCAAGGAAGCTGCATGGTATGAAGAACACTGCATCGACCTGCGTCTGGGCGTGAAAGCAGAATCCATGGATCTGGGCAGAAAAGAAATCCGTCTGTCCGACGGTACAGTATTGCCTTACGACAAATGCGTATACGCACTGGGCTCTTACAGCTTCGTGCCTCCTATCAAGGGCGCGGATTTGGAAGGCGTGACACCTGTCCGCACCATTGCTGACGTAGAAAAGATCAACCATCTGGCACTGAAAGCAAAACATGCAGTGGTTATCGGCGGCGGCGTGCTGGGTCTGGAAGCTGCTTGGGAACTGCGTAAAGAAAAACTGGAAGTGACTGTGCTGGAAGGCGCTCCCGATCTGCTGCTGGGCAAAATGGATGCAGTAGGCGCAGAGATGCTGAAGAAAATCGCAGCGAAAAACGGCGTGAATATCGTTGTTGGCGCGAAGATCGCGGAAATCGTTGGTGACGGCAAAGTGGAAGGCGTTCTGCTGGATGACGGCACAAAGATTCCTGCGGAAATCGTGATCATGTCCACAGGCGTTCGCGCAAACAAACAGCTGGCAGAAGAAGCAGGCATCCTGACAAACCGTGCCGTTGTAGTCAGCGACAAAATGCAGACCAGCGACAGCAGCGTATTTGCCGGCGGTGACTGTGCAGAATACGATGGCGCAAATATCGCAATCTGGCCTGTAGCAATGGAAATGGGTCGTATTGCCGGTGCCAACGCAGCAGGCGATAACCTGCCTTATGTACCTCAGACACAGGGCATGTCTCTGAACGCCCTGAACACTTCCGTATATTCCATGGGTGACGTTGGCACAAAAGAAGACGTCACATACAAAACACTGGAAATCCGTGACGATAAGAAACTGACACTGGAAAAATACTATTTCCGTAACAATGCCCTGTGCGGCGTCATCCTCATCGGCGATACAAGCAAGATGGCGGAAGCAACAGAAGCCGTACAGCAGAAAAAAGCATTCCACGAAATTTTCTGATAAAATACCCTTACACAAGCTTTCGTGAGAAAGCAAAAAAAGAGAGAGGAAAAGCAGGTTCCCCTTAGGAAAACATTGCTTTTCCTTTTTCTTTTTTCTAAGGGGAATGGCAATCTTTAGAAGAAAACATATCAGATAAAATCATCGTAAAAATAAGAAAGCTGAAACCCTTGATATGACAAGGATTTCAGCTTTCTTTGTTTTCTTATGAAGATGCCCTAGTATTCCATTCTCTTTTTTGTTTGGTTTTAAGCGGCCAAAGCTGGCTCTTGGCTTTCTGCAATTTTTCGATTCAGTTTCCGCATTTCCGGCAGGATGAACAGCGCCACGATGACAGCGGAGCCAATGTCCGCGCAGGGGCCGGCGTAAAGCAGACCGTTCAGACCGAAGAACAGAGGCAGAATCAGCAGCAGGGGAATCAGCAGGATGAGCTGACGAAGCATAGAAAGCAGAGAAGCTTTCAAAGGCTGACCTGTTGCCTGGAAGTAGTTGGTGGAAACGATTTGGAAACCGGCACAGAAAATACCGCCCAGATAAATCCGCAGACAGCGCACAGCGAAGTCCGTAAATGTCTGATTTTCTTTCCCGAACAGACTCAGCACCAGATGAGGCGCCAGCTGGCATACAGCCCAGCCAATGAGGATAGAGCCTGTGGCAATGGATACGGCAAGGAGATAGGTGTGGCGCACACGAGCGTATTTTTTCGCACCCAGATTGAAGCCCAGAATGGGCTGAGCGCCGATACCGAAGCCGATGCATACAGACGCCAGAATCATGGCGATTTTCATGACAATGCCCATGGCGCTGAGGGCAACATCACCGGTGATTTCTGTCTGGTTGCCGTAGTAAACCAGAGAGTTGTTCATGACCACCTGCATGATGCAGGCAACCAGTGCAGTGATGCCGGAGGAAATACCCAAAGAGAATATCTTATACCAGACACGACCAACGGGCTTCATGAATCTGCGGGTAAAACGCATACGTCCTTTTTTCAGGAAGTAGTAGCACAGCACCACTGTGGAAACGAACTGTGCGGTGACGGTTGCGATGGCAGCGCCTTTGACACCCCAGCCCAAAACGAAAATATAAATGGGGTCAAGTACCGTGTTCAGGGCAGCACCGATGAGGATGCCATACATGGACATACGAGGGTGCCCGTCTGTACGAGCCATACTGGAAAGGGCGATGCTGACCATGCTGAAAGGTACGCCAATGAGGACGATGGAAGTATAGTCCATGGCGTAGGGCATAGTGGTTTCTGTTGCGCCGAACAGTGTCAGGATGGGCTTCAGGAATATGAGCCCAATGACTGCCAGCAGGATACCCAGACCAATGGCAATGACCAGCAGGTTATTCAGTGTCAGAAGGGCTTCCCGTTTTCTGCCTTCTCCCAGTCGTAAAGCGGCGTAAGCGCTGCCGCCGGAGCCGATGAGGGTGGCAAAAGCCATGATGATGGTCATCAGAGGGAAAGCAATGGTGGTGGCGGCGTTCCCCAGATAGCCCACACCCTGACCGATGAAAATCTGGTCGACGATGTTATACACAGAGTTCACCAGACAGGAAATGATGGCTGGAATGGAAAAAGAGAATAACAGTCCTTTCACCGGGCGTACACCCAAAGGGTTTTCTCCGTCCATTGTCAGTGTTCTTTGTTGCATGTGGTTTCCTCCTCCTTTTTGGTAATATAGGCTTGGGCGTTGCGTACCATTTGTTTCATGAGTTTATCTATGAGCAGACATTCTTCGTCTGTCATCCCTTCTGTGAGGGCAGAGTTCCATTGTTCTCTGGCATCCAGCAGTGTGTCAATGATAGGTGCAGCGGCTGGGGTGACGAATAATTTTCGGCATCGTCTGTCCTTTTCGTCGGTGATCACGGTGATGTAGCCGGCTTCCTCCAGCTTCTGTACACCGCGGCTGACGGTGCCTTTGTCAAAAAAGCCCAGCTGTGCCAGACCGTTCAAAGGGATGCCGGGGTTTTCGTAGATGCGCAGCAGGAAAAACTGCTGTCCGCTGCTGATGGGAAGATGCCGCAGACAAAGGTCGAAATTCCGGTTGGCATACCGGCTGATGGCTGATGCGTTGATGGAATAACGCAGATTTTTTTTCTCCATAAGTACCTCCTGTGGGTAGTGGCGGTGGAAATGTGGATAACATCAAACAGAAATGGCTGCCGCCTCAGTATGTTCTGTGGATAAGTCGAAATTAGTTGCGTCCACAACAAATACAGTATACTTCTAAAATCGTTGCGTTGTCAACTATTTGCATGCAATAGAAATAATTTGATGAGATTTTTCCAAAACCTTTTGAAAAAGAGTGTCTTTTTTGGAAAAAATCCCAGAAAACATCCTTTCGGGATGCTCCATCAGGACGCAAAAAACGCCGGAATTTAGGGGCATCTTCATAAGAAAACAAAGAAAGCCAAAATTCTTATGATAACAAAGGATTTTGGCTTTCTTATTTTGTTCGGATTTTACTTGTTATGTTTTCTTAAAGGGAAGTTGCTTTGATGATTCCAGCGTTTTGTCTTGTCAGAGATTTGTCTGGCATGGTTTCTTGTAAAAACGGCTGCCTGTCCCTTAAGAAATGGAGGAAAATCCCTGTTTTTTATTTCCAGTTTTCCATAAGAGAAACGCCTTGGGTGCGCAGTTCCTCGTAAAGGGCAGCCAAGGGCAGACCTACCACGTTGAAGTAATCGCCTTCCATCCGTTCCACCAGCAGGGAACCTTTCCCCTGTATGCCGTAAGCGCCGGCTTTGTCCATGGGTTCCCCTGTGGCAATGTAAGCGTCCATTTCTTCCTCTGTCAAAGAGCGGAACACCACTTTTGTGCCGATGGTTTGGGTGTGTATGGTTTCTTTGCCTTCGGCGTCTTTGTAAATGACGCATAAGCCTGTGTAGACCATGTGGCTTTTGCCGGAAAGCTGGGTGAGGATAGCTTTGGCGTCGGCTTTGTCCTTGGGTTTGTGGAGGATGGTGTCCCCGTCAGCCACCATGGTGTCGGCGGCAATGATGATGGAATTTGCAGGAGCGGTGCGGCTCACGTCTTTGCCTTTGGCTTCTGCCATGAATGCCGCCTGTTCTGCAGGTGTGCGGCGGATGCCGGCTTTTCTGTCTGCTTCCTCCAATGCACGCTCGTCCACATGGCTTTCCTGTACGGTGAAGGGCACAGAAAGCATGGACAGCAGTTCTTTTCTTCGGGGAGAATTGGATGCCAATATGATTTGCTGCATAAAAACAGTCCTTTCCATAAAAAGTGTGTACGGGTAGATTGTACGAAAAGCCCGGGCCTTTTGCAAGGGAAAAGCCATATTTTTACCATGGGAAAGGCAGATTCCATAAAAACAACGGCGTTTTCCCGGAAAAAACACGGGATTTTCCTCCTTGACGGGAGGAGGGCAGGTGACTATAATCATACAGGATTTGGAAAGAAGAAAGGAAGAAGCATCATGCCAAAAAAAGAAAAGGTATTCACCATGCCTGTCATTGCCCTGATTTTACTGAGTTTTGCACTGGGCACCAGCGAATTTATCATTGTGGGGATATTGCCGGATATTTCCGAAGGGCTGTCCGTATCCCTCACCACTGCCGGTTCTCTGGTTTCCATGTTTGCCTTTGTTTACGCTGTGGGAACCCCTTTTACGGCGGCTATGGCAGGGCGGTTCCATCGGTTTGCCCTCATCATTTCCCTGACGGTGGTATTTGTGATAGGGAATTTCCTTTGTGCCATTGCCCCCAGTTATCCTTTGCTGGCGGCGGCAAGAATCCTCTTATCCATCGTTTCCGGCACCCTCATTTCTGTTTCCATGACATTTGTGCCGGATATTTCCTCTCTGGAACATCGGGCAACGGTGGTTTCCTGGGTATTTGCCGGATTTTCTCTGGCGTCTATTTTTGGTGTGCCCATTGGCACCACCATCAGCCATGTGCTCAGCTGGCGTGCGGCTTTTGTGGGCATTACTGTGTGCAGTGCTTTGGTGCTGGCGCTCATGTTCGTTTCTCTGCCTAGAAAACATGAAAAAGTGCCCTCCGGCATCCTCCAGCAGTTTGTCTTGCTGAAAGACAGCCGCATCCTGCTGAGTATCCTGACGGTATTTTTTGGCGCTTCTGCTTCTTATGTGTTATATACATATTTGACCCCCGTGTTTGAGGACTATGTGGGGGTTCCTGCCCAGTACATCAGTTTTGTATTGCTGCTCTTTGGGGTCATGGTGCTTTTCAGCAACCTCATTTCCGGTCGCATGGCGTTGAAAAACGGCATTTATAAACTGCGGTTCACTTATGTGGCTCTGGCGGCGTGCATGTTTATCCTGCCTGTGGCATTGGGGAATGCTGTGGCAGGGATGGCAGTGATTTTTGCCATTGGTCTTTTGATGTATCTGCAAAATTCCCCCATACAGGTCAATGTGCTGAACATCGCCACGGCAGAATATCCCGGCGCCATCACACTGGCGGCGTCCACCAACTCTTTTTCTTTTAACTTCGGCATTGCTTTTGGTTCTGTCTGCGGCAGTACCATTGTAGAAAGGCTGGATATGCGCCTGCTGGGGCTGGGCGGCGGCGTGCTTGCCCTCTGTGCTCTGGCTTGCGCATGGATGCTTCATAACAAAGTACAGAAAAAAACGACGGTATAAATACCGCCGTTTTTTTGGTTTGGTGTTCTATGAAATTAGGGATAAGAGAGTATCAAGGTTTTTGTATTAGTAGTTTCTTGCTTCAATCTGGAAGTAAGCCTGAGGATGTTCGCAAACGGGGCAAACCTTAGGAGCCTGTTTGCCAACGTGGATGTGACCGCAGTTTGCGCACTGCCAGATCATGTCGCCGTCTCTGGAGAATACCAGACCGCCTTCAACGTTTTCCAGCAGTTTGCGGTAACGTTCTTCGTGGTGTTTTTCGATTTCGCCTACTGCTTCGAACAGGTAAGCAATGCGGTCGAAGCCTTCTTCTCTTGCTTCTTTTGCGAATGTAGCATACATGTCTGTCCATTCGTAGTTTTCACCCTGTGCAGCGTCCAGCAGGTTTTCAGCTGTGGAAGGAACAGCGCCGTCATGGAGCAGTTTGAACCAGATTTTTGCGTGTTCTTTTTCGTTGTTGGCTGTTTCCAGGAACAGAGCTGCGATCTGTTCATAGCCTTCTTTTTTTGCTTTGCTTGCGTAATATGTGTATTTGTTTCTTGCCTGGGATTCACCAGCAAATGCTGCCATCAGGTTGGCTTCTGTTTTTGTACCTTTCAGATTCATCATAATATTTTCCTCCTTACACAATATAACTTTTCCTAAATGATAATTATTATCATCTACTACTTGATATCATTATAACAGAACTTTGTTGTTTGTCAACGGATTTTTTCTAATTTTTCCAAAAAAAATAAAAAACCCTGCGAAATGTAGGGAAATAGCCGCAAAAGTCATCATTTTGGGCATACAACACACAAAAAACCACCGGAAACATGTTGTTTCCGGTGGTTTTGATTGGGTGCTTTAGCTTAACAAAACCCCTAGTTCTACTAGGAGTAAATAAAATACT
>OGGQ01000250.1_pt1 | contig 77972 bp, 65 predicted proteins | sample 1571191 | NCBI WGS metagenome assembly OGGQ01 (sample SAMEA2582061, study PRJEB24529) | metagenome | biome: Human gut stool | place: China | collected 2011
ACCAGCCCCGCACAAACTCCCCTGGGGACTTGGGGCGGAGCGCCCAAATCAGGGGCCGCAGGGGCCACCAGCCCCGCATAAAACTACCGGGAGCTTGGGGCAGGAGGCCCAAAAGGCTGAGGCAGAAACTACCCATTCAAACAAAAAACATTTTCAATAAAAAAATAAAAACAGGAGGTAAACCTTATGGACTACAAACCGGAAGAAGCAATGATGATTAAACTGGACTATGAGCTTCCCGAATACCCGACCTTCGTCGAGGGCATCCGCCGTGCACCGCACCGCGAATCCCACCTCACCCAGGCCGATAAGGAGCTCGCCATCAAAAACGCCCTGCGCTACATCCATCCCGACCACCACAAACAGATGGCCAAGGAGTTTGCGCAGGAGCTGGAGGAGCACGGCCGCATCTACGGCTACCGCTTCCGCCCGCAGGGGGAAATCCACGGCAAACCGATCGACCAGTACAAGGGCAACTGCATCGAGGGCAAGGCCTTCCAGGTCATGATCGACAACAACCTCGACTTCGACGTCGCCCTCTACCCCTATGAGCTGACCACCTACGGCGAGACCGGACAGGTCTGCCAGAACTGGATGCAGTACCGCCTGATTAAAAAATACCTCGAGGTGCTCACCGACGACCAGACCCTCGTCGTTGAATCCGGCCACCCGCTGGGCCTGTTCAAATCCCACAAGACCTCCCCGCGCGTCATCATCACCAACGGCCTGATGATCGGCATGTTCGACAATCAGGAATCCTTCAACCGCGCCGCCGCTCTGGGCGTCGCCAACTACGGCCAGATGACCGCCGGCGGCTGGATGTACATCGGCCCGCAGGGCATCGTCCACGGCACCTTCAACACCCTTCTCAACGCCGGACGCCTGGTGCTGGGCATCCCGAAGGAGGGCAACCTCGCCGGCAAGCTCTATGTCACCTCCGGCCTTGGCGGCATGTCCGGCGCACAGGGCAAGGCGGCCGACATCGCGGGTGCGGCCTCGATCATCGCCGAGGTCGACATCTCCCGCATCATGACCCGCTACACCCAGGGCTGGGTCGACAAGTACACCGACAGCCTCGATCAGGCGCTGGAGTGGGCGCAGGCGGCGCAGAAGGCCGGCGAGCCGTGCGCGGTCGCTTACCACGGCAACGTCGTCGACCTGCTGGAGTACCTGATCGAGAAAAACGTCCACATCGACCTGCTCTCCGACCAGACCTCCTGCCACGTCCCGTACGACGGCGGCTACTGCCCGCAGGGACTGACCTTCGAGCAGCGCACCGAGATGCTGGACAAGGACCCCGAGGGCTTCAAGGAGCTGGTCAACAAGACGCTGCGCCACCACTTTGAGCTGATCTGCAAGCTGCACGACCAGGGCACCTACTTCTTCGACTACGGCAACAGCTTCATGAAGGCGGTCTTTGACGCCGGCGTTCCGCAGATCTGCAAGAACGGCCACGACGAGCTGGACGGCTTCATCTTCCCGTCCTACGTCGAGGACATCCTCGGCCCCTGCCTGTTCGACTACGGCTACGGCCCGTTCCGCTGGTGCTGCCTGTCCGGCAAGCCGGAGGACCTGGACGCCACCGACGCCGCAGCGATGGAGTGCATCGACCCCAACGCCCGCTATCAGGACCGCGACAACTGGCTGTGGGTCCGCGACGCCAAGAAAAACAAGCTGGTCGTCGGCACCCAGTGCCGCATCCTCTATCAGGACGCCTACGGCAGAACCAAGATCGCGCTCAAGTTTAACGAGATGGTCCGCCAGGGCAAGATCGGACCGGTCATGCTCGGCCGCGACCACCACGACACCTCCGGCACCGACTCCACCTTCCGTGAGACCTCCAACATCAAGGACGGCTCCAACATCATGGCGGACATGGCGGTACAGTGCTTCGCCGGCAACTGCGCCCGCGGCATGAGCCTGGTTGCCCTGCACAACGGCGGCGGCGTCGGCATCGGCAAGGCCATCAACGGCGGCTTCGGCATGGTGCTGGACGGCTCCGAGCGGGTCGACGAGATCCTCAAGGTCTCGATGATCTGGGACGTCATGAGCGGTGTTGCCCGCCGCAGCTGGGCGCGCAACGAGCACTCGATCGAAACCTGCGTCGAGTTTAACCAGTCCCACCCGGGCCAGTACCACGTCACCCTGCCATACATCGCGGACGACAAGGTTATCAAGGAAGCGCTGGCAGCGGTGGAAAACAAATAACATCTAACATCGTTATTGCACACCTATAAGGCCCGTCCACAGCCGGGCGGGCCCTTTCTTTATCAACAATCAGGAGGTTATTTCCTATGGCAAGAATTATCGAATGCGTTCCAAACTGCTCCGAGGGCAGAAACAAAGAGGTCATCGAGTACATCGCCGACGCGGTGCGCAGCGTGCCGGGCGTCGCGCTGATGGACTACTCCTCCGACGAAAACCACAACCGCAGCGTCTTCACCATCGTCGGCGACCCCGACCAGATGGGCGAGGCGGCCTTCCGCTTTGCCAAAGCCTGCGTCGAGAAGATCGACATGACCAAGCACCACGGCGAGCATCCCCGCATGGGCGCGGTGGACGTCATCCCCTTCACCCCGGTCAAGGACGTCAGTATGGAGGAGTGCGTCGAGCTGTCCAAAAAGGTCGGCCAGCGCATCTGGGAGGAGCTGAAGATGCCGGTCACCCTGTACGAGGAATCGGCCACCGCTCCGCACCGCCGCAACCTGGCCGCCATCCGCAAAGGCCAGTTTGAGGGCATGCCGGAGAAACTGCAGGACCCAAAATGGTACCCGGACTACGGCAACCATGAGATTCACCCGACCGCCGGCATCGTCGCCGTCGGCGCGCGCTTCCCGCTGGTCGCCTTCAACATCAACCTCTCCACTTCAGACGTCGAGATCGCCAACAAGATCGCCAAGACCATCCGCGAATCCTCCGGCGGCATGCGCTGGGTCAAATCGATCGGCGTCATGCTCGAGGAGCGCAACACCGCCCAGGTTTCGATCAACATGACCAACTACACCAAGACCCCGATCTACCGCGTCTATGAGACGGTCCGCTTCGAGGCCGCCCGCTACGGCGTGCAGATCATCGGTTCGGAGCTGATCGGCATCGTCCCGATGGACGCTCTGGTCGAGACGGCGGAGTACTACCTCAAGCTGGAAAACTTCGACAAGGACAACCAGGTCATGGAGAAGCACCTGCTGTAAATTTCCTCCCCCACCCAAACCCGAAAGGAGAATCAACGCTATGGCTTCCCTGTTGATCCACAATATCGGCATGCTCGCCACCGCCACCGGCTCCGCTGCAAAGGCCGGGGCGGCGCAGGGCGAAATCTGCATCCTGCGCAACGCCTATGTCGCGGTGCAGGATGATACCATCACCGCTGTGGGGGAAGGCGCCTTCCCCCAGGCGCTTCTGACCGAGGGCTGTACCCTGATCGACGCGCAGGGCAAACTGGTCACCGCGGGCCTTGTGGACGCGCACACCCACCTTGTTTTCGGCGGCTGGCGCGAGGATGAGCTGGCCTTAAAGCTGCACGGCGTGCCGTACCTGGACATCCTGGCGCAGGGCGGCGGCATCCTCTCCACCGTGCGCGCCACCCGCAAGGCCAGCGAGGACGAGCTGTATGACAAGACCGCCAAGGCCCTGGACACCATGCTCTCCTACGGCACCACCACCTGCGAGGCCAAGAGCGGCTACGGGCTGGACATGGAAAACGAGCTCAAGCAGCTGCGGGTCGTCCATCGCCTGAATGAGGGGCAGCCGGTGGAGCTCATTTCCACCTTCATGGCGGCCCACGCCCTGCCGGAGGAGTATAAGGACAACCGCGAGGGCTACCTTGCGCTCATCATCGACCGGATGCTGCCCTATGTGGCGGAGCACAAGCTCGCCGAATACTGCGACGTCTTCTGCGAGACCGGCGTCTTTACCCCTGCGGAATCACAGCGCATCCTGACCGCGGCGCAGAAGCTGGGGCTCGGGGCCAAAATCCACGCCGACGAGATCGACCCCATCGGCGGCTCCCAGCTTGCCGGTCAAATCGGCGCGGTGTCCGCCGAGCACCTGATCGTCTGCCCGGACGAGGGCATCGCCTCGATGGCAAAGGGCGGCACCATCGCCTGCCTGCTGCCGGCCACCTCCTTCTATCTGGGCGCCACCTTTGCGCCGGCCAAAAAGATGATCGAGGCGGGGGTTCCGGTTGCCATCGCCACCGACTTTAACCCAGGCTCCACCCCGAACCTCTCGCTGCAGCTGGCGATGAATATCGCCTGCTACCGCTACCGCATGACCCCGGAGGAGACCCTCACCGCCGCCACCTTGAACGCCGCCGCAGCCATCGGCCGCGCGGACAGGGTCGGCACCGTCGAAACCGGCAAGCAGGCCGACCTGCTGCTCTGGGATGCGGACAACCTCAACTACATCTTCTACCGCTACGGCTCCAACCTGGTCAAGACGGTCGTCAAGGCCGGCCAGGTTGTCAAGCAAAACTAGCCTGCCATCTTCTGGCTGGAAAATCAGGAAAGGAAGGATTCCCATGAAACTGACCGAGATGAAGGTCAACGACTTTATCGACCTGCTGGCCTCCGACGTTCCGGCGCCGGGCGGCGGCTCCGCTTCCGCTCTGGCGGGTGCGATGGGCGTCGGCCTGTCCAAGATGGTGGCCGCGCTGACCACTGGCAAGGCAAAATATGCCGAGCACGAGGACACCGTGCAGGAGATTCTCTCCAAGGCGGGCGCGCTGACCGAAAAGCTCACCGCCGCCATCGACCGCGACACCGAAGCCTTCGACGGGGTCTCCGCCGTCTTTGCGATGCCAAAAAGCACCGACGAGGAGAAGGCCGCCCGCAAGGAAGCGATGCAGAAGGCGCTCAAGGAGGCCACCCTGGTCCCCTACGAGACGATGGAGCTCTGCCTGCAGTCGCTCAAGGTGGTCAAGCTCGGCGTCGGAAAAACCAACACCAGCGCCGCCAGCGATCTGGGTGTGGCGTCGCTCAACTTAAAATCCGCCGTCCAGGGCGCGTGGCTCAACGTGCTGATTAACCTTGCCGGCATCAAGGACGAGGCTTTTGTGGCCGAGTACAAGTCCAAGGGCGAGGCGATTCTGGCCGAAGCGCTGCCGCTGGCCGACGAAATCTACAACGACATCTTAAAGAGCCTGTAAGCAGGCAGCAAAAAAGGGAAGGCATGACGCCTTCCCTTTTTTATTGGGTAAATGTTACTTTTCCTCGATTGCTTTGGGCTCTGCCGCCAGCGGGCGGTTGAGGATTTCCATAAATTCTTCGCCGGTGATGGTCTCCTTCTCCAGCAGGTACTGCGCCAGCTCATGCAGCTTTGGCAGATTGTCCGAAAGGATCTTCTTGGCGCGGTCGTGGCACTGCTCGATAATCTGGCGGACCTCCTCGTCGATCTTGGCCGCTGTCTGCTCCGAGCAGGCCAGCGAGGTGTCGCCGCCCAGATACTGGTTGCTCACCGTCTCCATCGCCACCATGCCGAAATTGTCGCTCATGCCCAGCCGCGTGACCATGGCGCGGGCCAGCTTGGTGGCCTGCTCGATGTCGTTGGACGCACCGGAGGTGATCGAGCCGAAGATCAGCTCCTCCGCCACCCGGCCGCCGGTGTAGGTGGCGATCTTGTCCAGCGCCTCCTCCTTGCTCATCAGCAGGGTATCCTGCTCCTCCACCTGCATGGTGTAGCCCAGCGCGCCGGAGGTGCGGGGAACGATGGTGATCTTATGCACCGGAGCGGAGTGCTTCTGCATCGCCGCAACCAGCGCGTGGCCGGTCTCGTGGTAGGCCACAATCTTCTTGTCCTTCTCGGAGACGACAGCGCCCTTGCGCTGATAGCCCGCGATGACCGTCTCGACCGATTCCTCCAGGTCCTCCTGCTCCACCTTGGAGCGGCCGTTGCGCACCGCACGCAGCGCCGCCTCGTTGACGATGTTGGCAAGCTCCGCGCCGGAAGCGCCGGCGGTAGCTCTGGCAATTACCCGGTAGTCGATGTTGTCCGCCATCTGCTTGTCCTGCGCATGTACCCGCAGGATGGCCTCTCTGCCCTGCAGGTCCGGCAGCTCAACCGGGACGCGCCGGTCAAACCGTCCGGGACGCAGCAGCGCCGGGTCCAGCGAATCGGGGCGGTTGGTGGCCGCCAGGATGACGACGCCCTTCTTGCCGTCAAAGCCGTCCATCTCGGTCAGCAGCTGGTTTAAGGTCTGCTCGCGCTCGTCGTTGCCGCCTAAAGAACCGTCGCGCTTTTTGCCGATGGTGTCGATCTCGTCGATAAAGACGATGCAGGGGGCCTTCTCCTGCGCCTGATTGAACAGGTCGCGCACACGCGCAGCGCCGGCGCCGACAAACATCTCCACAAACTCCGAGCCGGAGATGGAGAAGAACGGAACGTTTGCCTCGCCCGCAACGGCCTTGGCCAGCAGGGTTTTACCGGTTCCGGGAGGGCCCTGCAGCAGGACGCCCTTGGGCATCTGCGCGCCGATCGACTCATACTTCTGCGGGTTGTGCAGAAAATCCACAATCTCCTTGAGGGCCTCCTTGGCCTCGTCCTCGCCCGCAACGTCGGCGAAGGTCTTGCCGGTCTGCGCCTCGACATAAACCTTGGCGTTGCTCTTGCCGAACATCATCGAGTTCGCGCCGCCCATCCGTTTCTGCAGCGAGCGGGAGAGCAGCTGGCCGACCACGACAAATATCAGAATTGGAATGCCGACGCTGATAAACAGGTACATCAGCGGGGACATCGGCTCCTCAATCTCCTTGCCGTAGGTGACGTCGGCCTCCTCCAGGCGGTTGACCAGCTCCGGGTCCCCCATGTTGCCGGTGATGTAGACCGTCCAGTCGTTGTTTTCGTCCTTGAGCAGGTACTCAATCTGCTGATCCTGCACCTCAACCTGGGAAATCTTTCCGTCTTCCAGGTCGCTCATAAAGGTGCTGTAATCCACCTGCACCTCCTGCCGCCGCAAAACGGAGGGGAAAAGCAGGAAATTGAGCAGCATCATGATGAGCAGTGCAATGATGTAGTAATAAATCAAAGGTTTTCTGGCATTGTTGTTTTTTACCTCATTCATGGTCATTCTCCTTCTGGGACAATATCCTTCTTCTCATATTTTGTATCATAACACAAAAAAAATTGCTCTGCAATTATTCTATTCACTTCTTTACAGAAAGTTATTATTGTACATATTTTACAGCATATCCTGCAAATGTAAGTAAAATCTGTACAAAAAAGGCTTCTTTTTCCTGCTTTGCGCACAGAAAAAAAGGAGGCCTCTGGCCTCCCTTTTTTCTGGTGTTCTGTCCCTCTGCGATTAGTCGCAGCAGCAGTTGCAGCCACAGTTGTTGCAGCTGTTGTTGCAGCTATTGCTGCCGCAGTTGCAGTTGTTGCCGCAGCTGTTGTTGCAGCCGCAGCCACAGCTGTTTCCGCAACAGCCGTTAAAGCTGTAGTTGCCGCAGCCGAAGAAGAGGAGAATGAGAATGATAATCCACCAGTTATTGTTGTACATAGATAAGTACCTCCTGATAATTGATTTCGGACTATACTATGAAGAGCTCAGAAAAATGGTTCCCGTCCTTTTGGCTCCGGCCGAAGTGCATCGATATTTTTGCGCGGCTGCGGTATAAACGCCGGCGCTGCTCCAATATTCTGCTGTGATGGGGCGCTCGTGATTTGTGTTTTTTCTTTTCCCCACCGGGCCGGCAAAAAGGCGTTTTTGTTTTTCTGCCGCTGTTCATTACCAGTATAAGCGCGGCAGGGATTTTGTGTGCACCCGGCCGCGCCTCAAGCTTCCTTTGTCAAAAACACGAAAGGATGGTACTCCCATGTTTCGATTCAAGGGCTTTTCTCCCCGCGCCAACGACGCGATCAACCTGGCCCTCTCCCAGGCCTGCCTGCTGGGCCACACCTATATCGGCAGCGAGCACCTGCTGCTCGGGCTGCTGCTGGAGGGCGGCGGGCCAAGCGCCGCCCTCACCCAAAAGGGCGTCACCCCCGACCAGGTGCTGGACCTGCTGATCAAGACGGTGGGGCGCGGCATCCAGTCCCGCCTTTCCCCCACCGATATGACCCCGCGCTGCCGGCACATCCTGGAGCAGAGCCTGCTGGAAAGCAAAAAGGATTCCGGCAGGCTGACCGAGCCCGAGCACATCCTGCTGGCGATGCTGCGGGAAAAGGAGTGCTACGCCCTGCGGTTTCTGATGGAGCTTGGGGTGGAGCCGCTCTTATTCTATCAGGAATACAGCGACATGGTGCGGGGCTTTTCGCGGGAGGGAACTCCCGGGCAGGCCGCCGCACGCAAAAATACACCGCGCCCGATCCTGCTGGAAAAGTTTGGCCGGGACCTGACCGAAAAGGCCCGCTGCCGCCAGCTCGACCCGGTGATCGGCCGGGAAAAGGAGATCGACCGGGTGGTGCGCATCCTCTCGCGGCGCAGCAAAAATAACCCCTGCCTCATCGGGGAGGCGGGGGTCGGCAAGACCGCCATCGCAGAGGGGCTGGCGCAGCGCATCGCCCAGGGCCGGGTTCCCAAATCGCTGCAGGGCAAGCGGCTGATCGCGCTGGACTTAGTCTCGATGGTGGCCGGCACCAAGTACCGCGGCGAGTTTGAGGAGCGGGTCAAAAACATGATGGACGAAGCCGCTGCCGCCCAGGACATCATCCTCTTTATCGACGAGATTCACAACATCATCGGCGCGGGCGCGGCGGAGGGTTCGATCGATGCCGCCAACATCCTCAAGCCCCAGCTCTCCCGCGGGGAGATCCAGCTGATGGGCGCCACCACCGTCGCCGAGTACCGCCGCTACATCGAAAAGGACAGTGCGCTGGAGCGCCGCTTTCAGAGCGTGCTGGTGGAGGAGCCCAGCGACGAGGAGAGCGTGCAGATTCTGCGCGGCATCCTCCCCCGCTACGAGCAGCACCATGGTGTCAAGATCACCGAGGAGGCGGTACAGGCCGCGGTGCGGCTTTCCCGGCGGTATCTGCCCGACCGCTTTCTGCCGGACAAAGCCATCGACCTGATGGACGAGGCCGCCGCCCAGGTCTCCCAGCAGGTATCCTCCCGCCCGGACCCAACCTACCAGAAGATCGACGAGGCGCTGCACGAGCTGCGCGAACAAAAGCAGGCGGCCATCCTGCGGCAGGACTTTGAGCAGGCCGCCATCCTGCGCGACCGGCAGAACCAGACGGTGGAGCAGCTTGCCCTGCTCACCGACCAGCTGCAGAAAAAGCGCGGCGGGCTGCGCGGCGCGGTCACCGCGCGGGACATCGCCCAGGTGGTCAGCGAAAGCACCGGCATCCAGGTCTCGTCGCTGATGTCCCGCATCCTGCCTCAGTCCGCCCAGAGCCGCCAGCTGTTGGGGATGGAGCAGGCCCTCTCCCGGCGGGTGGTCGGCCAGCAGGAGGCGGTTCACGCGGTCTGCAGGGCCATCCGGCGGGCGCGGGTGGGCTTAAACGATCCCCGCCGCCCCTACGCCTCCTTCCTCTTTCTCGGCCCCACCGGCGTCGGCAAAACCGAGCTGTGCAAGGCGCTGGCCGAGGAGCTGTTCGGCTCACAGGACTGCATGATCCGGCTGGATATGTCCGAATATATGGAAAAGCACTCGGTGGCGCGTATGATCGGCTCCCCGCCCGGCTATGTCGGTTTTGAGGAGGGCGGCCAGCTCACCGACCTGATCCGCCGCCGGCCCTACTCGGTGGTGCTGCTCGACGAGGTGGAAAAGGCCCACCCCGACGTGCTCAACCTGCTGCTGCAAATTCTGGAGGACGGCAGCCTCAAGGATTCACAGGGGCGCAGGGCCAGCTTCCAAAACGCGGTCATCATTATGACCTCCAACATCGGCGCGCGCTACTTCTTTGAGCGCAGCGCGCTGGGCTTCGCACAGGGCTGCGCAGAGAGCGGCGGCAAGCTCAGCGAACGCACCTCCCAGCTGGTGCTGGAGCAGCTGCGGCAAAGCTTCTCGCCGGAATTTTTAAACCGCATCGATGAGACGATTCTGTTCTACCAGTTGGGTGAGCAGGAGCTGGACCGCATCTGCCAGAACCTGCTCGCCCAGCTCTCTGAGCGGATCGGCGCGCTGGATATGCGCCTTAGCTGCACCGAGGCCGCCCGCCGCGAGCTGTGCGCCAAAGGCTACAGCCCCCGCTATGGGGCGCGTCCGCTGCGCCGCGCGGTGCAGAAGCTGATCGAGGACCCCGCCGCCGAGATGATTTTGAGCGGCGAGCTGCAGCCGCAGGGGACGCTGCTGTGCGACTACAATCAGGAGGAGCACGCCATCTGCCTGACAGCAAAGCGGTAACAGATATTGCGCAAAAAAGAGGACTGATGGAAAATCCATCAGTCCTCCAGTTCTTCCGGATCCACCTCTTCCCAAAGGGAGGGTTTGGCCGGCGCCTTTGCCGGCATTTTTGCCTTGCTGTCCGGCGCGACAAAGATGTCCTCCCGGCTGACCAGCTCCCCCGGCTTCTCGTGCGGCACCGTCACCACCCGCGGATAGGGGTAGGGCACGCCGCTGCGGTCGAACATCTCCTTGACCGCCAGGCGGATGCCGCGCTCCACCGCCCACTGCTTCATCGGCTTCACCTTGCAGGTAATGTTGACCTCCATGTTCGACTCCTTCATGGCGGTCACTCCCAGCACCTGCGGCTTTTCCTCGGTCAGGTCCGGGTGCTGGCGCGCGTACTCGCTCACCGCCAGGTCGATCAGGTCCAGCACCTTGGCGGTATCCGCCTCATAGGAGATCGGCAGCGTCACCGACGCCACCGCGTTGCCCTTGTTGTAGTTGATAACCCGGGTGATGCTGCCGTTGGGGATGATGATCTGGTCGCCCTTGGCCGAGCGCAGGTAGGTCACCCGCATGGCGGTGGCCTCCACCGTCCCCTCCACGTCGTCGATCTTGATGTAATCCCCGACCGAAAACTGGTTTTCGAAGATCATGAACATCCCCGAGATGACGTCCTTGACCAGGCTCTGCGCGCCAAAGCCGATGGCAAGGCTGCCGACGCCCGCGGTGATGAGCAGGTTGCTCAGCGGCTCGCCCATCCCCAGAATGCTCAGCACAATCAAAAGGGCGATGAAGTAGATGATGTACCGCGCCACGCTGCGCAGCAGGGTCATCAGGGTGCGCATCCGCTTGGCCGCGGCGGTGTCGCTTTGATACTTGGGCGACTTTAAGGTGTGGCCGGTCGCCCAGGACACCACCTTCAGCGAAATCTTTGCCAGCAGTACAACGACGATAATCAAAAACAGGCCCCACAAAATGTTGCCGCGGTTCTGGATAATTCCCTCAACCAGTTCCTCCAGATTTTGTCGGAACTGGCCGCTCACCGTCGCCACCTCCTGCGCCAGATCCTGCTGCTCGATCTGCAAAAACAATGTCCTCATACCCGCTCCTTTCCTGCGCCGGACCTAAACCTTGAGGATGTCCAGCATCCGGCTGTCGATCTCCCAGACCTGATTGTCGCTGTGCTGCTTTAAAAACAGCTGCAGCAGCCGCTGGGTACAGCTGAGCATCGGCTGGCGGGCAAGCTCCAAAGGATAGGTGCCCCGCAGCCGCAGCTGAAAGTCCTCGTCCAGCGTCCGGTAATCCTTAAACTGGTGGGTCTCCTTCTTCTCGTAGTAGCACTGCAGCCGCACCAGCTTGTCCCGCACAAACTCCATCCGGGACAGGACGTACAGAAAGTTTTCCCGCTGAATCTCAAACAGGATGCCCCGCAGCGCATAGATAATCTCAAACTCCCACTCCACCAGCGTGCCGCGGAAGGTCTGCTGATCCATTTCCTCCAGCTGGGAGGAATGCATCCGCTGCAGCACCTGGCCGGTCTTGTCGGTCAGAATCTTCCAGTGGGAGGAGCGCACCTGCAACGCCCGGGTGGGCAGCAGCACGATGTCAAATTCCAGCCCGTTTTTTAAAAAGACATACAGAAAGACGCCCGCCGGCAGCGGTTTTGGACGGATGTAGACCGCGTCGGCAAACATCCTCTCCACCCGGGTGCGCAGGGAGGCAAGCTGGTCGGCGGAAAAGGTGGAAAAGATCAGGTCGATGTCGGAATATTGGTCCCCAAAACCATCCACCCCGGAGCCCACCTGCACAATCCCCTCCACCTCGGGATAGGTGGAGACCGCCGTCGCCGCCTGGATCAACAGCTTGGCCCGCTCCTTCTCAGTATACATAACAATCACTCATCCCCTAATCTTGCTCTGGATCCGGACGTCCCGCCCGACAAACTCAAACTGTTCATAGCCGCCAAACAGTCTGGACGCCAGCCGGTCGGTGTAGCGCTTGCTGATCTCCTGGAAGGTGAGGTTGGTGCTGATGATGGTCGGCCGCCCTTCCAGAAGACGTGTATTGATAATATTATACAGCATGGAGGTGACGAATTGGCTCAGAAATTCTGTTCCAAGGTCGTCTAAAATCAAAAGATCGCACTCCAGCACCAGCGACAGGTAGCTTTGCTGGTCCTCGTCCTGGGTGTTAAAGCTGAATTTTTCCTTTTCCAGCTTGCCCAGCAGGTTCTGCGCCGAGCCGTACACCACACCGTAGCCCTTTTCGATCACCTGTCCGGCGATGGCCAGCGACAGGTGGGTCTTGCCAAGGCCGGTGTTGCCCAGAAAGAGCAGGCTGGGCGGCGCGGTGCGGCGATAGCGGTCAATCAGAAAGTCCCGCGCGTAGGCGGCGCAGTAGTTTTTGACCATCGCCATCTTTTCCCGCGGCACCACCCCGTTGGGCAGCGGCTGAACGCTGTAATAGTCCAGCGAGAAGTTGGAAAAGCGGCAGTCCTGCGGGTGCGCCGCCCCCAGCGCGTCGAACGCCGCCTGGCGCAGCAGCTTCTGGAAGCACTCGCATTTCTGCGCGCCGACATAGCCGGTGTCCTGGCACTTTTTGCAGGTGTAGCCGTCGTCGCGGTAAATTTCCAGCAGCCCCGCCGCCTCCAGCAGGTCGTCCCGCTGCTTTTGCAGCGCAAGACTCTGGGTTTTGAGTCGATCGATGATCTGCTCCAGAGTGTCCGGCGCGCCCGCCACCGCCTGGATGGTCTTCATCCCCACCTGCCGCAGCTGGCTGTCGATCTGCTCGATCTGCGGCAGCAGGCGGTAAATCTCCTGCCGGTGCCGCTGGCTCTGCTCCCTGGCGCGCTGGCGCCGGTCGGCCAGCACCGCCGCCGCGCGGTCATAGATCTCTTTTGGAAAGCCCATTTGTTTCTTCCCTCCTTCGGTTCTCTACCGGTCCTCGCCCATCAGCCACCGGCCATCCTGTTGGTTTTCGCTCATCAGTTTCCTGTAGTATTCGTTCGGTGTGGAGACGGTGTAGTCGTTTGCGGGGTCGGCCGGGTCGTAGTCGCTCACCGCAACCATCCTGTATAGGCCCTCATAGTAGTCCCACAGCGACGGCTCGATCTGTTCCCGAATCTGCTGCGGGCGGCGGTGCAGTTCCCAGAGGCTCAGCGGATCTTCTGCGCCAAAGCGGCTGCCGTACACAAAATCCAGCACGCCAAACCGCCCGTCATAGTGCGCCTCGACCACCACATGGCCGTTGTAGGGCCTGTCCGGGTTGACCAGATGCCCGATCCTGGCCGGGATGCCCACACAGTTGAGCAGCGCCACCCCCACCCGGGCAAGGTCGGCACACCAGTCGGTGCCGCGCTGCAAAATCTGCTGCTCGGTTCCGCCAAAGCGCATCTGCTCAAACGGAAGGTCGCAGCTTTGCGCGATGCCGGCGGTCAGGCGCAGCAGGTTGTCGATTGTCTCCACCGCGCTTTTCCCCACAAACTGCCGGGTGAAGGGATAGAGCGCGTGCTCCTTCATCGCGGGATTGACCGCCGGAACCCCACCGTACAACAGCGGCAGGGAATCCTCCTCCAGCAAAATCATCCGCTCCATCAGCTGGTGGTCGATGGAGCCGGGCGCGTGCAGGTCGTTGCGCAGCATGACCTCGTACGCCTTGCCGAATACGCCGTAGCCTTGTTTCATCGGTTCTCCTCATCGTCTCAATTCCGGTTGTGGTTGGTCCTGCCCGGCGCCTGTCCGCCGTAGGTGATGTACTGCTGAATCTGGTCAAAGTCGATTGAGGACTGCTCGCTTTTCTGCATCACCTTGGCGCTCTGGCGCTCCTGGGCAGCCTGCTGGGTGGTGGTGATTCCCTTGTCGTGCCAGCTGGACAAGATTTTGTTGATGTAGGCAAACGAGACCTTTCCAATCTGGTCGATGGCGCGCTCATAGGCCAGCTTCACCATCGCGATGTCAAAGTGGTAGTCCAAAAACCAGGTGTCGATGTACTTGCACTCCTGGCGGGTCAGCGCCCGGTCGTGGATGCCGAAGGCCGACCGTACCTGCCCCTGCGCGGTGTCCTGCTGCTGGCGGCGGCTGAGGTACTGCTCGGCCTGTTCATAAGTGTAGATGTTTTCGGACATCATATCGGTAAGCAGCTTGGAGAGAGCGCGCATGTTCGGCATGTTTTTGGCGCAGCAGTGGGCGGCGGCCAGCAGGATATATTCCGGCGGCAGGCCCGCGTAGGTGTAGAAGGAAACCAGCGTCTCGATCTCGCTGCGGGTGAGCACCTTGCCCATCTGCGCCTGCACCGCCTCCACCAGCTGGGAAATGCTGGCGTCGTTTTGGGAGAGGGTGTGGATCTCATCGATCGCCATCGTCCGCTTCTGCGCCTGCAGCCCCACCTGAACCCGGGACTGCTGAGAGGGCTCGGGCCGGTATGCAGTCTGCGCTTCCGGTTGCTGCACTGGCTGCGCCTGCTCTTTCCCGGACAAAAAGCCCTGCTCCACCCAGTAGTCCAGCGCCTGCAGCACCTTTTCCTGCGGGAGCATCAGCCGGTTTGCCAGATACCCCGGGTCCACCGGCTGCTGCTGATGCTGCATCAAGTAGAGCAGCACCTGCAGCGCCTCGCGCGATGCGGTGCAGAGCAGCTGCTCGGAGAGCGACGGCACCGCAAAGACGGACGAAAATTTGGTATAATCAATCTGATAACGCATAAAACCCATTCCCCTGTTTTGATGATAGCCTTGTTGTCTTATTATATCAGAAAAAAAACGCTTTGTTAAGATGCCGCTTCCTTTTTGTTTCGCTCGCCCCTCCCATTCCGGGCGCGGGGCGGATGGACAAGATTTTGGATTTGGTATATAATAAAGCCAACGTCCGCCGACAAAGCGGCTGCGCCCGCGGCTTTTTGTGGGAAGCGAACCGGCCTTCCCGCTTTGCCGGCAATTCAAATTAAAGGAGGTTCCCGCCATGATAGGCGATTTACATTGCCACAGCAAACTTTCCGACGGCTCCACCGGCCTGGACGACATCGTCTTTTACGCCAAGCGCGCCGGTTTGGACGCTTTGGCCATCACCGACCACGACACCATGTCCGGTGTGCCCCGCGCCGAGATTTTGGGCCGGCGCTACGGCCTCACCGTCATCCCCGGGGTGGAGATCTCCACCTTTGACCCGGACACCGGCCGGAGGGTGCACATCCTGTGCTACCTGCCGCACAAGTCCGACGCGCTGGCCGGGCTGCTTGAGCGCACCCTGGAGGAGAGACGGCGCTCGGGCGAGCGGATGATTGAAAATGTCTCCCGCTACTATCCGGTCACCCGCGAGCACGTCCTGCGCTACTCCGCGGCCAGCAACTCGATCTATAAGGTGCACATCATGCAGGCGCTGCTCGACCTGGGGTACGACACCGCCATCTACGGCCCGCTCTACCAGCAGCTGTTCTCCGACCACGGCGGCAGCTGCATCGAGAAAACCGCCTACCCCCAGCTGGAGGAGGTGCTGCAGGCGGTGCGCCAGGCGCGCGGCGTGGCGGTTTTTGCTCACCCCAGCGTTTACCAGTCGATGGAGCTGGTGCGGCAACTTGCCCCCAGCGGCCTCATCGACGGTATTGAGGTCTACCACCCGCGCAACAAGCCGGAGGACCAGCAGGAGCTGCTGGAACTGTGCCGGCAGCACGACCTGATTGTCACCGGCGGCACCGATTTTCACGGAAGCTACGCTTCCCGCAAGGCAAACCCGCTGGGCACCTGCGTGACCGACGCGGCAAACCTGAAAAAATTGTTTGCGCGCGCAAAAGAACTTGCAGGCGGCCGCTAAATCTGATACAATGAAAGCACAAAATTTATGAAATAGAAGGAACTGATCAACATGGCATTTTTATACAAGACCCGCGGAACCTGCTCCCGCAACATCATCCTGGAGATGGATGGAGACATCATCAAGGATGTGGAGTTTATCGGCGGCTGCGACGGCAACCTCAAAGGCATCCGTTCGCTGGTGCGCGGCCAGAAGGCGCAGGACGTCATCGCGCGCGTCAGAGGAATCCACTGCGGCTCCAAGCCGACCTCCTGCCCGGACCAGCTGGCCTATGCGCTGCAGGCCTACCTGAATCAAAGATAAAAAGCTCATCTGAAACCTGAAAACGGAAGGAGGCGCTTTGTGATGAGCTGTTGGATTTTCGCCGCATACGGCCTTGCGGCGCTGTTCTTTATTTTTCTGCTGCAGGCTGCCCTGCCGGTGCGCAGCCGCTTTGCGTGGATGGCGGAGAGCGACAGCGACATGAAGCTGGCCCCTTTCTCGGGAACAAAGGCATCTGCAAAGGATACGCTGGAACCTTCCGCCGAGGAGATCGACCTCTACTTTAAGCACAAGCGCTGCCACAATCTGGACCGCGCGCGGCAGCTGGGCACCAGACTTGGGGAGAGCATCCTCTCGCTGTGCTCCGGCTTTGGCGGCATCTTTTTAACCGACAAGGAACTTTTCCACGCGCGGATGTTGTATCTGTTTGTCACCGAGGACTGCGTCCGCCGCTTTGTCCCCGACCTGATTTTGTCCAAGCTGATCCTCTCCCAGATCAACGACACCATCTCGGTGCAGCGCCCGCACTTTTACAACAACCTTGTCCAGTACCGGGCCTACACCGTCTACAAGATGTGTTTGGAGGAGGAGCAGGATTCCCCTTTGGAGCAGAAGGCCAGCCGGATCGGCTGCTGCTGGGCACAGATGGCCGGAGACAAGGAAAACGACGCGCTCTGCCAAACCGGCAAGCGGCTGTACCTGTTGATGAAGGAGCGCTGTGAAGAGCAGCTGCTGGGCGTTTCATTTCAAACTGTGTAATACCGTTTTGCGCATCACCTCTGCCACCGGGTAAGGGGTGATGTTTTTTTCTCCCCATCTTTTGCCACCGCATTTTGAAAGGAGTTTTTTCATGTTTTATCCTGTCGGCCAAACCGCTCCCCAGCTGGAGGGAACCGCCTACATCGCCGACGGCGCCAGAATCATCGGCGGCGTTCACCTCGGCTCTGAGGCAAACATCTGGTACAACGCTGTCCTGCGTGCGGACAACGCACCCATCCTAGTCGGCCCCCTCACCAATTTGCAGGACGGCTGCATCGTCCACACCGACCACGGCCAGCCCTGCCGGGTCGGGGAGGGCGTCACGGTGGGGCATGGCGCCATTCTGCACGCCTGCACGGTGGAAAACAACTGCACCATCGGCATGGGCGCCATCGTGCTCAACGGTGCCGTCATTGGGGAAAACAGCATCGTCGGCGCCGGGGCGCTGGTCACCAAAAACACCGTCGTCCCGCCGGGCAGCCTGATTCTCGGTTCCCCCGCCAAGGTAAAGCGGACCTTAACCGAGGAAAAAATCGAGCACAACCGCGCCTCCGCCGCGGAATATTGCCGCGCGGCCAAAGAGCAGCTGCCCGCCGTTTGCCGGTAACTTCTCCGGACTACCTGTCCGGCCTTTCTCTTATCAGAATCCGGGTTTGGTCTTGACCTTTTGGGCGATTAGCTCCGCGTGTTCCGGGTGCGCGCCAAACCAGCTCTGCGCAGCCCTGCAGCCCAAAAGCAGAAGGAGCTGTTCCTTTTTCATCCAGTCGCAAAAACCCTCCCAGACCGCTTCGCGCGCCGCTGACGCCAAATCCTTGTCCAGCCGGACATCCTCCAGCAGATAGATATTCTCTTTGTGGGGTTTGAGCACAAAGCGGGACGCTGTCCCCTCTGTCTCGACCAGCACGGTGGGGCCAAGGCCGCGCGCAGGCGGCTGCTGCCAGGTAACCTTCATGTTTTTCGCTCCCTTCGTTTTCGCTTTTCCTAATTATATCATACTTTGGGCCCTCCATCGAGCCGCGGTAAAATTTCTCCGTTTTTTTCCAAAAAATGCTTGACTTTTTTCGAGCGGCCTGATATAATAATAAGGCACTTGCGAGTTGAGTGTACGCAGCAAAAACCATTATGGAAAGATGGCTGAGCTGGTCTAAGGCGCACGACTGGAAATCGTGTGTGCCCTATAAAGGCACCGAGGGTTCGAATCCCTCTCTTTCCGCCAAAAAAAGTGATCCCACATAGTGGGGTCACTTTTTTTATTGAATTGGAAAGAGGGGGATTCGAATGAGCCGGCAGCAGAAGCGGAGATTCTGCTGTAAAAACAGTCCGGTGGACTGTTTTTAGGCGAAGGGTAACGGAGTGAATCCCTCTCTTTCCGCCAAAAAGTGATCCCACATAGTGGGGTCACTTTTTTTATTAAATTGAAAGGTGCGGATTGGGTGCAGGCTCAGCCAACCGGTGCCTTTTCTTTTTCCTCGAAAGAGCCGCCTCAAAAGAGGCTTGCGTTTTGGCCAGGGCGGTTGTATAATCGACTTTTCAAAAAAACAACCTGGATCGTCCACAGTACGCTCAACACCGTGTCCGCCCTGTTTTCCCTGTAAGCCAAGGGCAGCAATCCCCGCGCGCCGCAGCTTTTCAAGCGCCGTTTTCTGCTGTATCATAAAAGCATCACCCTGACAGGAGGAAACGGCATGCTGATTCTGCTCGAAGGCGCGGTGCTCTGCCTTGTGTTCACCGCCCTCATCGTCCCCTTTACCCTCAAAAACCCCGCGGCCTCCATCGGGGACTACCCGCCCGCCATCCGCAAACGCTGTACAGAGCTGGGAATTTTCCCCGCCCGCAGCCGCCGCTTCACCAAAAAGGACCTGCTGCGCAAGGGAATTGCCGCCCTTATTTTTGCTCTGATCGCCGCTGTGCTTCTGCGGCAGCTCAACGGCGCGGAAGGCTTCTGGGAAGGATTTCGGGATAGCTATCTGATCTGGCTCATCGTGGACTGGTACGACGCGCTGGTGCTGGATTGCCTGTGGTTTTGCCACTGCAAAGCCGTCCGCATCCCCGGCACCGAGGAGATGGCGGAATACCGCGACTACCGCTTTCACCTCCGCCAGTCCTGCATCGGGATGCTGCTCGGGCTCCCCGTCTGCGCGGCGGTCGGGGCGCTGGTAGCCCTGCTCGAAATCATATTGCCGTAACCGCAGCCATCCACCTCACATAGGATAAACAAGAAATTCTGTGTGAGGGGATGGTTTTTTTGTTGTTCTACCTTCTGGAGGCCGCCGTTCTGGCGCTGGCGCTGAGCCTGGACACCTTCGCCGCCGGCATCTCGCTGGGGGCGCGGTGCATCCGCATCCCGGCCGCCTCCCTGCTTGCCCTGTCGTTGACCTGCTCGCTGAGCTTACTTGTTTCCATCCTTCTTGGCGGGCTACTGGGCGACTGGATCAGCCCCCGTGCCGCCAACCTCATCAGCTGCGCGCTGCTGTGCGGCATCGGTGGAGTGCGCCTGTTTGACAGCCTGGTCAAGGGCCTGCTGCGCCGCTGCTGCGAAAGTGAACGCAGCTTCATCCTGCGCTTTCAAAATCTCAAAATCTTTTTGCAGGTCTGCATCGATTCCACCCAGGCCGATTTTAACCGCTCCAACTCCCTTTCCTGTCTGGAGGCGGTCAGCCTGGCTGTCGCGCTGAGCCTGGACGGACTGGTCGCTGGTTTTGGCAGCGGTTTTTCTGCCCGGGCCGGGTTTTCCATCCTTGTCTTTCTGCTGTCGCTGCTGTGCAACCTGCTGGCCGTACTGGCCGGCTGCAGGCTGGGACAGCACCTCTCCAGCTGCTCCCAGAAGGATTTCAGCTGGCTTGCCGGCGGGATGCTGATTTTGCTGGGGGTGGGGAGACTGTTCTAAAACAGAGCACAAAAAAAGAAGGGAAGATTCCCTTCTTTTTTGCTATTATCAGGAATACAGCGACTGCCCTTCTGGCATCTCCTCCCGCTTGCGCAGCACCTTGCCAATGATGCTCAAAAAGACTGCTGTGCTGAACAGGCCGCAGAAGATATCGACGATCGGCTCGGCGTAGAAGGCCGAGGAAGCGCCGAAGAAGGCCGGCAGCGCCAGGGTAAAGACCAAAAACAGAACCTTTCGGAACACCGACAGCGAGACCGAAACCTTGATGATGCCCAGTGCCGTCAGGCCGTCCACGAAGGAATACTGCAGGGCCAGCGGGATGATGCCAAAGGTGTAAATGCGGATCGACTGGATGGAAAGCGCGATGTATTCCGGGTTCTGGGTAAACAGCCGGACAAAGATGCCGGACACCGTCTGCGAGATGATGAACATGACCAGGCAGAAGGCAAAGGCCATCTTGACAATCTCCTTCTCCCCCTGGCGGATGCGGTCGATGTTTTTGGCGCCGTAGTTAAAGCTCAAAATCGGCTGGGTGCCGCTGGTGATGCCGCCCAGCGGCAGGGTGACGATCTGCATATAGCTCTGGACGATGGTCGCGCAGGCGATCAGCATGTCGCCCTGCGCCCCGCCGTACTGCTGCAGGACGGTGTTGAGCGCGATGATCAGTACGCTGTCGCCCGCGATGATGATGAAGGGGCAGAAGCCAAAGGTGAGCACCCTGCGCATCACTTTAGCAGAATAGCCGCCGAAGCTGATCTTGACATGGACGCGGTCGCTGAACAAAAACCACAGCACAAACGCGCAGGAGCAGGCCTGCGAGATGACCGTCGCGATTGCAGCTCCCCTGACGCCCATGTTGAACAGGAAGATGAAGATGGGGTCGAGGATGATGTTCATCACCGCGCCGATGATGGTGGAGAGCATCGCCTCGTTGGCAAAGCCCTGGCAGGTGATGAACTGCCCCAGCCCTGCCGTCAGGATGGCGAACACTGTGCCGGAGACATAGTAGGTCAGGTAGGAATTTGCATAGGGGAAGGTCTGCTCGCTGGCACCGAAAAACATCAGCATCGGCTCACGCAGAGCGATGGCCGCCGCCGTCAGGATAGCGGAAAGGCCCAGCAGCATGACAAAGCAGTTGGCCAGAATCTTTTTGGCTCCTTCGTGGTTGTTTTCCCCCATGCGGATGGCCATCAGCGGGGCGCCGCCGATGCCGATCAAAAAGGCAAAGGAGGAGATGAGGGTCACAATCGGTCCGCACACGCCCGCGCCCGCCAAGGCAATCTCTCCCACATCCTTGATGTTTCCGATATACATCCGGTCGACGATGCTGTAGAGCACGTTGACAAACTGCGCCAGCATCGAGGGGATCGCCAGGCGGCGAACCAATTGTTTAATGTCGTCGTTTCCTAGATCGTTTTGCCTGAGGGCCATAATCCCAATATCCTCCCACTTCTTTTTTCTATCTGGAGCGCTTAGCGCGCCTGTATAGTTTACTACTGAAAAAGTGGTCAAGTCAACCGGTTTTGCGGTGAAAAATTGGCTGCGCAAAAGATTTGTTACATTTTGCGAAAGCCTTTGTTTGCGCCTGTCAAAATTCCGTCGAAATTGTCCTGTCCGCCCTTCCGCTTGACAGGGAATGTGCTTTTGTGCTTGAATAAAAAAAAATCTTTTCCTGCGAAAGGAGCTTCCCTGCTTGCTGCAAACCATCCTCACCGCCATCCTCTGCTATACCAGCACCAACATCGACGACCTGTTTTTGTGACCCTGCTCTGTGCGCAGGCCGACAGCAAAGCCGACCAAAGGAGCATCCTGACCGGGCACTGTCTTGGCATCGGCGCACTGACCGCCGTCAGCCTGCTGGGCGCATTTGGACTGCAGGTCATCGCCGACGAGCGCCTCGTCCGCCTGCTGGGACTCATCCCCATCCTGCTCGGAATCCGCAGCTGGCAGCAAACCAAAGGCGACGATGCCCCTTCGCCCTTCCGTGCAACGCTTGGCACCTCCGGTATCTTCCTGCTCACCGTCGCCAATGGTGCGGACAACGTTGGCGTCTATATCCCCGCCTTCAGCCGCTCCACTCTATCGCAGCTGGGGGTCACCTTCCTCCTCTTTGCCCTGCTGTGCCTTATCTGGTGGCTGCTGGCCGCGCGCTTAGCCTCTCACCCGCTGCTGCGGCGAAAGCTGCAGCAGTATCAGCACATCCTTGTCCCGCTGGTGCTGATCGCCATCGGCTTGAGCGTCCTTCTCGGATAGAACAAGAGACAGCTTTTATAAAAAGCTGTCTCTTGTTTTCTTTCACTCTTATTTTGCCTGCAGCGCGCGCTTGCCGATGTCGCGGCGGCTGAAGCAGTTTTCAAAGTGGATCTTGTCCACCTCGTGGTAGGCCTTATCCAGCGCCTCCTGCAGCGTGTCCGCCTTGGCGGTGACACCCAGCACGCGGCCGCCGTTGGAACAGAAGGTTCCATTTTCCAGCTTGGTGCCGGAGTGGTAGACGCTCACGCCTTCCCGCTGACCCTTCTCGTCCAGGCCCTCGATCGGGCAGCCCTTCTTGTAGGATTTGGGATAGCCGCCGCTGGCGATGATGACGCATGCCGCCTTCTGACTGCTAAAGCGCACCATTTCCGGGGTCAGCGTTCCCTCATAGACCGCCTGCATGATCTCGACCAGGTCGCTCTCCAGCAGTTCCAGGACAACCTGAGTCTCCGGGTCGCCGAAGCGGCTGTTGTACTCGATGACGTACGGTCCCTTCGGGGTAATCATCAGGCCAAAGTAGAGGCAGCCCTTAAACGGGCGGCCCATCTCCTGCATCGCCTTTACGGTCGGCAGGAAGATGCGCTCCATGCACTGCTGGGCGACCTCCGGGGTGTAGTAGGGGTTGGGGGCTACGGTGCCCATACCGCCGGTGTTGAGGCCCTTGTCGCCGTCCAGGGCGCGCTTGTGGTCCATCGAGGAAACCATCGGAACCACCGTCTTGCCGTCCACAAAGGCCAGCACCGAAACCTCCGGGCCGGTCAAAAATTCCTCGACCACAACCTGGTTGCCGCTGGCGCCAAAGACCTTGTCCTCCATGATTTCTTTCAGGCCCTCTTTGGCCTCGTCGTGATCGGCGGCGATGATGACGCCCTTGCCCAGCGCCAGGCCGTCGGCCTTGATGACAACCGGGTACTCGTTTTTCTGCTCGATGTAGGAGAACGCCCTGGCCGGGTCATCAAACACCTCATAGGAGGCGGTCGGAATGTTGTGCTGCTTCATCAGATCCTTTGCAAAGACCTTGCTGGCCTCGATCTGGGCGGCGGCCTTGGTCGGACCAAAGGTCATGATGCCCTCGGCGTTTAAAGCGTCGACCATGCCGGCCGCCAGCGGGTCGTCCGGAGCGACGACCACCAGGTCGATCTGATTCTCCTTGGAGAAGTTGACGACGCCCTCGATGTCCATCGCGTTGATGGCGACGCACTCGGCGTCGGCGCTGATGCCGCCGTTACCCGGGCAGCAGAAAATTTTCTCCGCCTTTGGGCTCTGTTTTAACTTGCGGATGATGGCGTGCTCCCTTCCACCGGAGCCCACTACCAGAATTTTCATTGTACCTCTTCCTTTCTAAGCCAAAAAGCTGGGGAAGGAAACTCCCCTTCCCCAGCTTTTTCTCAGGGGAGATGCTCCCTCTTTGCGATTAGTGGTGGAACAGACGAATGCCGGTGAACGCCAGGACCATGTCGTACTTGTCGCAGGTCTCGATGACGTTGTCGTCGCGGATGGAACCGCCCGGCTCCGCAATATACTGCACGCCGCTGCGGTGCGCGCGCTCGATGTTGTCGCCGAACGGGAAGAAGGCGTCCGAACCCAGCGATACGCCGCTCAGGGTATCCAGCCAGGCGCGCTTTTCCGGACGGGTCAGCGGGTCCGGTTTGGTGGTGAAGTATTTCTCCCACTCGCCGTCCGCCAGAACATCCAGATAGTCGTCGGAGATGTAGACGTCGATGGTGTTGTCGCGGTCCGCGCGGCGGATGTCCTTGCGGAACGGCAGGTTGAGCACCTTCTCATGCTGGCGCAGGTACCAGATATCCGCCTTGTTGCCTGCCAGTCTGGTGCAGTGGATACGGGACTGCTGGCCGGCGCCGATGCCGATGGCCTGTCCGTCCTTGACATAGCAGACCGAGTTGGACTGGGTGTATTTGAGAGCAATCAGAGCGATCAGCAGGTCGATCTTTGCGCCCTGCGGCAGCGCCTGATTTTTGGAAACGATGTTGTTGAACAGCTCGGTGCTGATCTTCAGGTTGTTTCTGCCCTGCTCGAAGGTGACGCCGAACACGTCCTTGTGCTCAAGCTCAGCCGGAACATAGTTTGGGTCGATTTCGATGACGTTGTAGCCGCCTTTGCGCTTCTCCTTCAGGATGGCCAGCGCTTCGTCGGTGTAGCCTGGAGCGATGACGCCGTCGGAAACCTCGCGCTTGATGATGCGGGCGGTGCATTCGTCGCAGACGTCGGACAGCGCGATGAAGTCGCCGTAGGAGGACATTCTGTCCGCGCCTCTGGCTCTGGCATAGGCGCTGGCGATTGGGGAAAGCTCGCCCAGGTCATCGACAAAGTAGATTTTGCGCAGCGTCTCGTCCAGCGGCAGGCCGACCGCAGCGCCGGCCGGGGAAACGTGTTTGAAGGAAGCTGCTGCCGGCAGGCCGGTGGCCTCCTTGAGCTCCTTGACCAGCTGCCAGCTGTTGAAGGCGTCCAGAAAATTGATGTAGCCCGGTTTGCCGTTGAGCACCTTGATTGGCAGCTCGCTTCCGTCCTTCATAAAGATGCGGGAAGGCTTCTGATTGGGGTTGCAGCCATATTTCAGCGCAAGCTCATTTGCCATAAAAGATCCGTCCTTTCTCACTCGATGGTTACTTGTTTTTGTTGACGATTCTGGTCTGGGTTTCGCCGGTCGCGATGTCGATAAAGCGGGTGAACAGCGAAACCTTGTTGGCCTCGTTGAGGTTTTCCCAAACCTCCTTTGTGAAGGCGTCGATGTCGCCGCTGATCTTCACCGGGGTCGGCTCTCCCTCATAGGAAGGGATCGGGTTGCCGTCGCACTTGTAGGTGTGGATAAAGTGGCCCTCGCCCGCTTTGGGGTCGCTGTATTCAAAGAAGTAGCGGTGCGCGCTGGCCGGATCGCCGTTGTTGCTCTTGAGGATGGAGAGCTTGTAGTTTTCACCCTCGACGACACCGGAGATGCGGGGGGTAAAGTTTGGCGCATCCGGCTCAAAGGTGCGGGTGCGCAGCGCCTCCTCAAAGGTCTTGCCGTCCTTCATAAAATCGTAGATGGTATCGGTCTGATCGCCGTTGGTGACGATGGTTTTGCCGTTGAGGACGCGGACCGGCGCATAGATAATTAGCGACGGGTCGGACAATTTGCTCGGGTCAAAGGCCTCGGTGCGGATGCCGTCCTCCTGCTCCACAAAGACGCGGTTGCGGCTGTTCTCGCTTCTGCCCATGATAAAGTAGGCGATCACCATCTTGCTTCCATCTTCACTTTTGCCCAGGACAATTCCTCTGCCCGGGTAGGTATTGCCGCGCAGCTCCTGCGCCAGTTCAACACAGTTCATAGATACCTCTCCTTCTCTTGCTGTTACTGTCTGTCCTTTTCCTCCTGGATTCTTTGGCAAACCATTGCGGTCGCTTTGGGCAGCAGCTCCCATTCCGCCTGCTCCATCACGCGACGCTGCAGGGTTTCCGGTGTGTCGTCCGGTTCGATGTAGACCGCCTTCTGCAAAATAATGCTGCCGCCGTCGGTCACCTCGTTGACATAGTGGACGGTGGCTCCGGTCACCTTGACACCGTAATCCAGGGCAGCCTGATGCACCTTCAGCCCATAAAAACCCTTGCCGCAGAAGGAAGGGATGAGCGAGGGGTGAACGTTGATGATCCGGTTGGGGTAGGCCTCCACCATATCCTTGCACAGGATGCTCAAAAATCCTGCCAGCACCACCATCTCCACGCCGCGACTCTGCAGCTGATGCAGCACCCTGGCGCTGAATTCCTCGGCGGTGGCGCAGCTCTTGCGGTCCACCACCACCGTCTCAATTCCCGCTTTCTGTGCGCGCTCCAGCGCGTACACGCCCGGGCGGGAGCTGAGCACCAGCCCGATCTGCCCGCAGCCAAGCTCCCCGGCCTGCTGCCGGTCGATCAGCGCCTGCAGGTTGGTTCCGCCGCCGGACACCAATACCGCTATCTTGACCATTTGCACCGCTCCTTTTGATAAAATGAAAAAGCAGGCGCGGCAACCAAAGGCCCTGCGCCGCACCTGCTTTTTTTGTTAAGGAATCTCCGTTTGGAGAAATTAAAGGATCTCGATTCCCTGCTGGCCCTCCTGGACCTGACCGATGACATAAGCGTCCTCGCCCGCTTCCTTGAGGGTGGCAAGCGCCTTGTCCGCATCCTGCTCAGAAACGATGGCAATCATGCCGACGCCCATATTGAAGGTGTTGAACATGTCGTGCTCCGAGATGTTTCCGACCTTCTGGATCTCCTCAAAGACCGGCAGCACCCGAACCTTGCTTCGGTCGATGACCGCTTTGGTGCGGGCGTTGAGCGCGCGCGGAATGTTTTCATAAAAACCGCCGCCGGTGACGTGGACAATCGATTTGACCTGGACTGCATCGATGAGTTTGAGCATCGGTTTGACATACAGTCTGGTTGGGGTCAGCAGCGTCTCGCCCAGGGTGGAGCCGTTAAACTCGCGGAAGATATTGCGCGGTTTTTCCTCCAGCTCAAACACTTTGCGGACAAGCGAGAAGCCGTTGGAATGAACGCCGGAGGATGGCAGCGCGATCAGCACGTCGCCCGGCTGCACATTTTCCGGATTGATCATCTTGTCCTTATCGACCACGCCCACGCTGAAGCCGGCAAGGTCGTACTCGTCCACCGGGTAGAAACCCGGCATCTCGGCGGTCTCGCCGCCGACCAGCGCGCAGCCGGTCTCAACACAGCCGTCCGCCACACCCTTGACGATGTCCGCTACCTTTTCCGGAATATTTTTGCCCAGGGCAATATAATCAAGGAAGATCAGGGGCTTTGCGCCGCAGCAGATGATGTCGTTGACGCACATTGCAACGCAGTCGATGCCCACGGTGTCATGCTTGTCCAGCATGAAGGCAATCTTCAGCTTGGTGCCAACGCCGTCGGTGCCGGAGACCAGGACCGGTTTGGTGATGCCGGTCAGGTCCAGCTCAAAGGCGCCGCCAAAGCCGCCGATGCCGCCCATCACACCTGCTGTCATGGTTCTGGCAACATGAGCCTTCATCAATTCAACCGCTTTATATCCGGCTGTAACGTCTACGCCGGCTGCCTTATAGCTTTCGCTGAAACTTTCGCTCATAGGTTTAAAATCCTTTCCTGTTCACTCTCTGTACTGTTTAGTTGTTGCAGAGCTTCTGAGAAAATTTGTCGCACGGAGTCTCTTCCGGGACCTCGATCGGGTACTCGCCGGTGAAGCATCCCATGCAGAAACCGCAGCCGGTGGTGACCTGCGCAATCTGCTGCAGGTGCTCCAGGCTCAGGTATCCCAGGCTGTCCGCATCCAGTGTCTTTCTGATTTCTTCCAGGCTCATGCGGCAGGCGATCAGCTTATCCTTGCTGTCGATGTCGGTGCCGAAGTAGCATGGATTGATAAACGGAGGGGAGGAAATGCGGATGTGCACCTCGGTGGCGCCAGCCTCACGCAGCATGTGGGTGATCTGGGTGGTGGTGGTGCCGCGGACGATCGAGTCGTCTACCAGGACAACGCGCTTGCCCGCTACCGCAGACTTGAGGACGTTGAGCTTGATGTGTACCGCTCTCTCCCTCTCCTTCTGGGTCGGCAGGATGAATGTACGGCCGACGTAACGGTTTTTGATAAAGCCGATGCCGTACGGGATGCCGGACTGCTCCGCATAGCCGAGCGCCGCATCCAAACCGGAATCCGGGGAACCGATGACAATGTCTGCCTCGACCGGGTGCTCGATTGCCAGGAAGGCGCCGGCGCGCTTTCTTGCCATGTGGACGCTCTCGCCCTCGATGACCGAGTCAGGACGAGCGGTGTAGACATACTCGAATACGCACAGGCCGCTCTTCTGTCCGCAGTGGCTTTCCATCGAGCGCATGCCGTTTTTGTCAACGACAACAATCTCGCCCGGACGGATGTCGCGGACAAATTCAGCGCCGATGCTGTCAAACGCAACGCTCTCGGAGGCAAAGACAATCTGGTCGCCAAGCTTGCCCATTGCCAGCGGGCGGATGCCCTGCGGGTCGCGGACCGCCATCAGCTTCTGTGGAGACATGATGACCATGGAATATGCGCCCTTGAGCTTGTCCATCGCCTTTTCTACCGCTTCCTCAATCGAGGCGGTGTTCAAGCGCTCGTGAATGATGACGTGGGAGATGATCTCCGCGTCCGAGCTGGAGTGGAAAATAGCCCCTTTCAGCTCCAGTTCCTCCTTGAGCGCCTGCGCATTGACCAGAGCGCCGTTGAAGGCAAAGGCCATGGTGCCCTTGACGTGGCGGACAACCAGCGGCTGCACGTCCGCGCGCTCCGGGGTGCTGGCGGCATACAGTACATGGCCAACCGCCATGCGGCCGCTGCCCAGATCGGACAGTACCTGCTGATTAAAGGTGTCCGGCACCAGGCCGATGTCGCGGTAGGAACGGATCACGCCGTCGTCATTGACCGCAATGCCGCAGCTCTGCTGGCCTCTGTGCTGCAGGGCGTAGAGCGCCATGTAGGTGTCTCCGACAACGCTTGGGGTATTTTCCGGAGAGAAAATTCCGAAAACACCGCACGCTTCATGAATCTGATCAAACATCAAAAATTCCCCTTTCCAGTTTGGTTTCAATCACTCTATTTTTTCCCCACCGGCCCTGAGAAAACCACAACCTTTCCCAGGGCCATCCAGGTGGAACCGACGTGGAAATTATTCGCCCAGAAGTCTCTTCATGATCTCATGGTAGCCTTCATCGACATTGTCCATGTCTCTTCTGAAGCGGTCCTTATCCAGCTTCTCATGGGTGGTCGCATCCCAGAAGCGGCAGGTGTCCGGAGAGATCTCGTCAGCCAGGACGATGGTGCCGTCGCTGAGCTTGCCGAACTCGAGCTTGAAGTCTACCAGGTCAACATTGACCTCTTTGAAGTACGCTTTGAGGATGTCGTTGATCTTGAAGGCATAAGAGGCGATCTGATCCAGCTCCTCGCGGGTGCACAGCTCCATGGCCAGCGCGTGGTAGTCGTTGATCAGCGGGTCGCCCAGGTCGTCGTTTTTGTAGCTGTACTCCAGAACGGTGACCGGCAGAACCTTGCCCTCCGGGATGCCCAGGCGCTTGGACATGGAACCGGCGGCGATGTTGCGGATGATGACCTCCAGCGGAACGATGTGTACTTTCTTGACAACGGTCTCGCGGTCGGAAAGCTCCTCAACAAAGTGGGTCGGGATGCCCTTGGTTTCCAGCATCTTCATCAGGTGGTTGGTGACGCGGTTGTTGATGGCGCCTTTGCCCAGGATGGTGCCCTTTTTCAGGCCGTTAAACGCGGTGGCATCGTCCTTGTAATCGACGATGTACAGCTCCGGGTCCTCGGTCGCATATACCTTTTTGGCTTTGCCCTCATAAAGCATGTCACATTTTTTCATTGTAATTACCTCCATACTTCTCTATTCTCTCTGTATTTTAGCAACCCAGCTCCTGCTGGAGTTTTTTGTCCTTTTCGATGACCGCCTGGCACATCTGCTGCTTCATCGCGTCCAGCTGGGAGGCAAGGGCCTCGTCGCTCAGCGCCAGCATCTGCACCGCCAGGATGGCCGCGTTTTCCGCGCCGTTGATGGCGACGGTGGCAACCGGAATGCCGGAAGGCATCTGCACGGTGGCAAGCAGCGCGTCCAGGCCGTCCAGGGTCGAGGATTTTACGGGGATGCCGATGACCGGCAGGGTGGTGTGCGCCGCCAGCACGCCGCCCAGGTGAGCCGCCTTGCCCGCCGCGGCGATGATGACGCCGAAGCCGTTTTTCCTGGCGTTTGCCGCAAAGTCGGCAGCCAGCGCCGGGGTGCGGTGGGCGCTCATGACGTGGGCCTCCACCGGTACGCCGAAGGATTTGAGCTTATCGATTGCCGGTTTGACCGCCGGCAGGTCGCTGTCGCTTCCCATGATGACCGCCACTTTTTTTGCTGTGTTGTCCATCTTTGTTCCTCCTATCTTTTCATCTGCCGGACCGGGGCCGGCAATAAAAAGAAGCTGCGACACTTTCTGCCACAGCTTACACTTTACCTGTTTTTTGATTTTGCTCGCATGACCGCAGACCCCAGCCCCTGCTGTGGCGCCAATTCCAGGAGGGAGTGCAGGCTGCAGCTATTCCAGATGCAATTCTGGCAGTCCAAGACAGCTTTGTTCTTCACAGTTCCTTCCCCCATTCGCTCAAATCAACAGGACATACGGGCTCTGTATCAATCCGATAATACTATTATTTTATCTGAATCCTGTCTAAAATGCAAGAGGGCTGTTCCTTTATGCGAAAAAATCGTACAGGTATTTTAATTTCCCGGCGGATTTGGAAGGATATTTGTTGATATTGGCTAAGATTTTTCCCCATCTTCGGCCAGATGACGAAAAGGAAAGAAGGAACGCCGCAAGTCTGTGTGGGCGTTCCTTCTTTTTAACACAGATTTTACATAGATTCAGAGCAGGCATTTTACCCGCGCCTCTATTAAAAAACGGTAAGCTTTGCACATGATCTTCACCAAACCTCGGCGGCATTGTACTGCTCCAAAATCAGACGTATCATAAGTTCTGCTGCTTGCTCAAGCACAGCTCTTGGGCTATAAAAAGCAGCCGAAAAAAGCTCCCCGGCGGGGAGCTTTTTTGCGATTATTGGTTTTCGGCCTGACCGGCGCCGTCCGAGACAAACTCCTTGACCGAAGCGGCCAGCCCTGCCAGCGTCTGCATATTGCTGGGGATGATGAGCTTGGTGGATTTGCCGTCGGCCACCTTCTCCAGCGTTTCGAAGCTCTTGAGGGTGAGGACCTTCTCGGTCGGGGCGGCCTCGTTTAACATCTGCAAGCTGTCGGCATAGGCCTGCTGTACGGTGCGGATGGCGGTCGCTTCACCGTCCGCCTCGCGGATCTTGGCCTCGCGGACCGCATCGGCGCGCAGGATGGCGGATTCCTTCTCGGCCTGCGCCTTGAGGATGGCGGCCTCCTTTTCACCTTCGGCAATCAGCACCTGGCTGCGCTTCTGGCCTTCCGCCCGCAGGATGGACTCGCGGCGCTGGCGCTCGGCCTTCATCTGCTTCTCCATCGCATCCTGAATCTCGGCAGGCGGCAGGATGTTTTTGAGCTCGACGCGGTTGACCTTGATGCCCCACTTATCGGTGGCGGTGTCGAGGGTGGTGGTGATCTTGGTGTTGATGACGTCGCGGGAGGTCAGGGTGTGGTCCAGCTCCAGCTCGCCGATGATGTTTCGCAGGGTGGTGGCGGTCAGATTTTCAATCGCGGAGATCGGGCGCTCTACGCCGTAGGTGAACAGCTTGGCGTCGGTGATCTGGTAAAAGACGACGCTGTCGATCTGCATGGTGACGTTGTCGCGGGTGATAACCGGCTGGGGTTTAAAGTCGACCACCTGCTCCTTGAGCGAGACGCGCTTGGCGACCCGGTCGATGAACGGAACCTTAAAGTGCAGGCCGGTCTCCCAGGTCTGCTGGTAGGCGCCCAGGCGCTCGACGACGAACACCATCGACTGCGGGACGATCTTGATGTTGGTAATCAAGAGGATGAGGATGACCAGAATCAGGACGGCAATGATGATAATTGCTGTTGGCATAAAAGAACCACCTTTCGTTTTTGACAGTTTTATCTTGTGACGTAGAGCGTTACGCCTTCGATACGGACAATGCGGACCTCCTCCTCTTTCTGGAAGCTGTCCTGCGGGTCCTGCCCCGCGGCCGACCAGTCCTGGCCGTCCACCATGACTCTGCCCTTTTGTCCGGGCAGAATGGGCTGGATCACCCGCGCGTTTTGACCGACGATGCGGTCAGCGTTGGTTTTTTCCTTGGGAGCTGCCTGTATTTTTTTGGCCAGAGGCCGGCTTGCAATCAGGCTGATGACCGACACCGCAACAAAGACGACAATCTGCATCGTGCCGCTTGCGTCCAGCAGCGAGGCGATCAGCGCCGCCGCCGCGCCCAGCGCAAACCAGATTGCTACCAGCTGATAGGTGACTGCCTCCAGCACAATCAGCAGGACAATCGCCACCAGCCAGAGGATGGGAACCAGGATCGCGAAATTTGCCATATACTTCACTCCTTTTTTGATAGGAACAACGCGCCGTTGAGCCGCTTCATCGATGAAACCTTTCTTGTTATTGTGTGTTGTTCTCTATGTGATTATCATACCATACTCTTTTGCTTTTCTCAAGCTCGGCCTGTTGTCAAAGTTTTGTTTTTGGGGCAAGGGCGGGCGTTTTTTGGATGGCTGGATTCCTCGCGCGCTCCCGCATACGCCCGCATGCTCTCTTTTGCGCCCGCATGCGGCAAAATCGGATAAAAAAAGGAAAGGCGGATTGCCTTTCCTTTTTGAGAAATTTTATTGCAGCAGTGAGGCTTTGACTTTAGCGCCCACCGCCTGCACCGCGTGCTGGGCCAGGATGGTGGTGGGGTCGACGGTGTCCTGGTGCAGGTTCACCTGCTCGAAGGCGATCGGCAGCTCGGTGCAGCCCAAAATCATCTTCTGGGCGCCCAGCGCGCGCGCCTCGTCCACCAGCTTCTGCACCTGAGCCTTGTCGGTGATCTCCCTGCCGGCCTTGACGTAGTCGTAGATCAGCGACATCAGCAGCTTCTGATTTTCCTCGGACGGATAGACCACCCGGATGCCCGCCCGGCTGAGCACCCGCTCATAGACGCCGCTGTCCCGGGTGCCGTCGGTGGCAAAGACCGCCGCCGTATCGACGTTGTGCTCCTTGAGATACTTGGCGGTCTCCTCAATCATATTCATAAACGGCACGTCCACATACGGCATCACGTCGTCGTAGAAATAGTGGGCGGTGTTGCAGGACATCACCAGCAGCTGTGCGCCCATCTCCTCCAGCCGCAGCGCGCTTTTGACAAGCTCCGGGACCGGGTTTTTGCCGTGGTGCAGAATCGCCTCGGTGCGGTCCGGAATGTTGGTGTTGCAGTCCACGCAGATGCGGATGTGCTGCTGGTCGGTCTTTGCGTCGGTAAAGCGGATAATTTTGTTCATCAAATCGCAGGTCGCCAGAGGACCCATCCCTCCAATGATCCCGATGACTGGATTCATGACAATTACCTCCTCGTTCCTTATTGACTTCAGTATAAAGCTCCGCTATAATAAAATCAAATACTTATATATTTATAAATTTCATAATTTTTTATTTATAAAGAGGTGTTCCCCATGTTGCGGAATATGGAATATGTCTATGAGGTGTACAAGGAGCGAAGCTTTACCCGTGCGGCAAAAAATCTGTATGTCACCCAGCCCTGCCTGAGCGCGCTGGTCAAAAAGACCGAGGAGAAGCTGGGCTTCCCCATCTTCAACCGCAGCGCCAATCCCCTGCAGCTGACCGAATACGGCAAGGAGTACATCCGCTACATCGAGCGGATGCAGGCGCTGGAAAATGAGTTTGAAAATTATCTCAACGACGTCCGTGGCCTAAAGACCGGCCGCCTCTCCATCGGCTCGAACAATGCCTTTTCGGCGTTGGTGCTGCCGCAGATCATCAGCGAGTTTAACCGCCTGTATCCCGGCGTGGAGGTGCGGCTGACCGAGGGAAACATCTACTACCTGGAGGAGCTGCTTGCCCGCGGCGAGGTGGATCTGGTTCTGGACAACCACCCGATGGACGAAAAGGTCTACCAGAAGGAGCACTCCTTCACCGAGCACCTGCTGCTGGCTGTCCCCGCCGAAGGAAAAACGCTGCCCGATGGCGCGCTGAGCCATCAGGACATTCTGCATGGCCGGCACCTGCAGGCGGATGCTCCCGCCGTCTCGATCGACCTGTTCCGGGACAGCAGCTTCATTGCCCTGCGGCATGGCAACGACACCCGCATCCGGATGGATCAGCTCTGCGAACAGGCCGGGTTTGTGCCGCACATCCAGCTGGAGGTGGACCAGCTCTCCACCGCCTACAACATCGTCTGCAGCAACATGGGCCTGACGCTGGTGAGCGACACGCTGATCTCCCGCACCGCTCCGGTGCCGCAGATGGTCTACTACAAAATCAATTCCAGCCTGACCGAGCGCTCCGCCTATTTTTACTACAAGAGCGGCGCCTATGTCACGCTGGCAATGCAGGAATTTATCAAGACCGGCGTGCAGCAGGCCCCGCACCTCGGACAGCCACTGCCGGCTGAATAGAAGAATCCCTTCCCTGCCTGCTGCAAGCAAAAAAGAGGAACCTCGTTTGAGGTTCCTCTTTTTCATATCAACTCTATTTTCCAGAGCGGTCAGCATAGTGGGTGTGCAGCAGCTCGTGCGCCAGATGGCTGTTCGGTTCATGCAGGAACTCGCTGTACAGCGTCTGGATGTCCGGATTCTTGTGGGACTGACGAAGCGCCAGCTTTTTGTCCACCTGATACAGACCATCCATGCGGTGTTCGCGGATCGCTGCAGTGGTTCTGAAAGGCTGGCCGCCGCCGCCGACGCAGCCGCCCGGGCAGCACATAACTTCGATGAACTGGTAGTCCGCCTCGCCTGCGCGGATCTTTTCCATCAGGACACGGGCATTTTTCAGGCCGTTGGTGATCGCTACCTTGACCGGTGTGCCGTCCAGATCCAGGGTCGCTTCCTTGATGCCTTCATGGCCGCGGCAGGCGGTGAAGTCCAGGCTCTGCGGCTCCTTGCCGGTGACGACCTCGTAGACGGTGCGGATGGCAGCTTCCATAACGCCGCCGGAGGTGCCGAAGATGGCGCCTGCACCGGAACCAAGTCCCAGCGGATGGTCGAACTCTTCCTCCGGCAGGGCATCGAAGCTGAGTCCTGCAATGCGGATCATCTTGGCAAGCTCGCGGGTGGTCAGCACGCAGTCAACATCCTGATAGCCGGATGCGTTCATCTCCGGGCGCTGGCACTCATATTTCTTGGCGATGCAGGGCATGATCGATACGACAAACATCTTGTCGCGCGGGATGCCCATCTTGTCTGCGTAGTAGGTCTTGGCGATTGCGCCAAACATCTGCTGCGGAGATTTGCAGGAGGAGACGTGCGGCAGCAGATCCGGGTAGGTCTTTTCCACAAAGTTGACCCATCCTGGGCTGCAGGAGGTGATCATCGGGAGCACGCCGCCATTCTTCATGCGGTCGAGCAGCTCATAGCCCTCCTCCATGATGGTCAGGTCAGCAGCAAAGTCGGTATCAAAAACCTTGTTAAATCCAAGGTGGCGCAGGGCAGCTACCATCTTGCCGGTTGCAATCGAGCCGCGCGCCATGCCAAATTCCTCGCCGATGGCGACACGGACCGCAGGAGCGGTCTGGACGATGACAAATTTATCCGGGTCGTCAATGGCGTCCCAAACACGCTGAGTATCGTCCTTCTCATACAGTGCACCGACCGGGCAGGCCGCTACGCACTGGCCGCAGTAAACGCATGGGGACTCATCCAACGGTTTTTCAAAGGCAGTTGTAATCTTAAAGTCGGTGGAGCGGCCGGAGTAGCCGATGGCGTTGGTGGTCTGTACCGCCTGGCAGGCCTCGACGCAGCGTCCGCAGCGAACGCATTTGACCATATCGCGCACCAGCGCCGGGTTGCTCATCTCTTTTGGAACCGGCTTCCAAACCGGGTCGAAGATATTGCCGCGGATGTTGTATTCCGCAGCCAGGGTCTGCAGCTCGCACTTGCCGTTTTTCTCACAGTGCAGGCAGTCCTGCGGGTGGTTGGCCAAAATCAGCTCCAGGATGGTCTTGCGGGCCTTGCGCACCTTCGGAGAATTGGTGGTGATGTCCCCCGCCTCGTCGACCAGGTTGTTGCAGGCAGTTTTCAGCCTTCTGCTGTGGCTGTCCTCTACCAGGCAGACACGGCAAAATGCGCGGACACCCAGGTCTGGATGGTGGCAGAGGGAAGGAATTTTGATGCCGATTTTCCGGGCGGCTTCCATAATGGTGGTACCGGATGGCACGGTCACCGGGATACCGTCAATTTTGATTGTAACCATCTTGTTAGGATCAATATGCATACTGGTCACCATACTTTCTGCTATTTAAACAAACCGGACAAATGCCCTTGATGTGCGACTGGAATTCTTCCCTTCTGTGTTTGAGGCAGGAGTCCAGCGCGGTGCAGGCCGACTGACCCAGGCCGCAGGAAGAAGCGGTTGCCATGGTAAAGGACAGGCGCTCCATCCGCTCAAAATCGCGCTCGGTGGCAAGGCCGGTGGCGAAGCGGTGGAGAATCATGTACATCTGACGGTTGCCTTCGCGGCAGGGGACACACTTGCCGCAGCTTTCATGAATAAAGAACTCGGACACCTTTTTCAGGTAGTCGATGATGCAGACGGTCTCGTCCATCACCACAATCGCGCCGGAACCGATGCTCAAACCCTGCTTTTTCAGCGAGGTGTGGTCGTAGCGGGTATCCAGCTGCTCCGGGAAACCGATCGGGCCGGACTGTCCTCCCAGGTGATAGAACTTCAGCTCCTTGCCATCCGGGATGCCGCCGCCAAATTCCGGATCGAAGATCAGGTCCCGCAGGGTGACGCCACCGATCGGAACCTCAAAGGTGCCGCGGTTATTGACGTTGCCCGACAGGCAGATCAGCTTGGTGCCGCCGGAATCCTCCACACCGAGCTCCTGGAAGGCCTTGCCGCCCATGTTGACAATCTGCGGCACGCTGGCAAAGGACTCGACGTTGTTGACCAGAGTCGGCATCGAGTAGAGGCCGACCTCTGCCAGATGCGGCGGTTTTACACGCGGGCGGCCGGTTTTTGCCTCGATGGAATTGAGCAGGCCGGAGTTCTCGCCGCAGATATAGGCGCCCGCTCCCGAAACGATGTGGACGTTGAAGGAGAAATCGGAGCCCATGATGTTTTTGCCCAGGTAGTTTGCCTTGACTGCGTTGTCAATCGCTGCCTGGAACAGCTTCTGAATCTCGCGGTATTCGCCGCGGATATAGATGTAACCCTCGTGGGAGTTAAAGACATAGCCGGCAATGGCCATGCCCTCGATGATGCTCAGCGGGTCCTTTTCCAGCAGGACCTTGTCCTTAAAGGTGCCCGGCTCACCCTCGTCCGCGTTGCAGACGATGTATTTTGGATCGCCCTCAATTTCATAAAGCTGTTTCCATTTTTTTCCGGCCGGGTAGGAAGCGCCGCCGCGGCCCAGCAGTTTTGCGTCGATGACCTCGTTGATGATCTCCATCGGAGACATATTCATCGCCTTTTTCAAAGCGGAAAAGCCGTCGTGGGCAAGGTAATCCGCCACCGAATCCGGACGGATCTTCCCACAGCGGGCTGTCAAAAGCTGTATTGTCTTCGCCATAATCTGACATCCTTTCCTCGACCGACGTTACTGGTCGTTCTCTCTTAATTCACGCAGAATCTTTCTGATGCGCTCCTCGTTGAGGTTGCCGTACACCTTATCCCCAATCTTGATGACCGGCCCGATATTGCAGGCGCCTACGCACGGCATATACTGCAGGCTGAACATGCCGTCCGGCGTGGTTTCCCCAAAATTAATCCCCAGCTCCTTGCGCAGGAACTTTGCCATGACGTGGGATTTGGAAACATAGCACGGAGCGTTGTTGCACACCTCAATGATGTAGCGTCCGCGCGGCTTGGTTTCCAGCATGGCGTAAAAGGTCAGGATATCGTACAACTGCACCAGCGGGATGTCCAGCTTTTCTGCCACCACCCTCGCACTGGCCTCGTTGATATAGTTTCTTCTGCACTCTCTTTGGATTTCAATGAGGATCGACAGCAGATGTTCTTTATCTCCTCCGCATTCTTCGATGATCTCCAAAACGCGCTCTCTGCTCAGAGTTTCTGTCGCCATCTTTAAACTCCTTTCCCCCTGGCTGTACAGAACGGTCATGTCTCTGTGGACAGCCCTGATCGGTTGTATTGAATAAACAGACAATGCTAATCAAGGATTATCAACTTTGTCTATATATTAAAATTATATTGTTTCTATGACGCAACGTCAAGCGTTAGTTTTTTAACGATTAGTCATATTTTTTAACTCCAAAATCCATTTTTTGTCCAACATAACCTAGATCTTCGTGTAATGTCTATTCTATGCAGAAAACAATTTAGCGCAATTCACCAATTTTTATGTTATTTTTTCGCCAATTTTTGCGCTAGCACTCTCCTTGAGAAGGGCTGCAGGAAAGCAGCCTGCTCTCCGCCTGGATCTTGCAGAGGATGGTTTGCACCAGCTTTTCCAGCTCACTGCCGGAGCGGTAATCGGCGGAACGAATAAAGTTGACCCGGTTTTCCTCCAGCAGGCGCTTTGCCGGATTGCTGTTCCTTTGGGGATTATAGACAGCGATCGACTGCCCGCCATGGCTCTTGACCAGCTTCATGCAGGGCACGTCGGTGAGCCCGTCGCCCAGGTAGATCATATTTTTAAACGGAACCCTCCTCTCCTCCTCCGGTGTGAAGCGGTTGAGGCGCTCCGAGCTCTTGCTGTCGATGGTGAGGACCCCCTTGTTGATGCGGAACAAAAACTGCGTCTTTGCCGTATAGTTGACCGCGAACTTTGGCCACTGGATTGCCCCATCGTCGCCGTACATAAATTCGCAGGCGTAGATATAATGGAAGCAGGGGGCGATGGAGGTGCCTTCGATAATCTCCTTGATGCCGGAGGAGACAATATAGTGCTCCACCTGCAGACCAATCGATTCCCCATATTGGTTAATCCGCTCGAACCAGGTGGGGACCCCCTCAAAATACTCGATACCCTCCCCCAGTTTTTGGAAGATTTCCCGGGTAATGGGGATTTTTTCCTCTCTGCCCTTCTGCACCATCAGGAACATATAGGCCAGGATGTTGTCCATCTGCTGCTGGTCGGTCAAATCGTTCACCTGCTTCCAAAACGCAGAGGCGCTCATCCCGATGGAGGGGATGAAGCCGTATTCCTGCATATCCTTGGTGCACAGGGTGTTGTCAAAATCGTAGATCAGTGCCGCAACCGGCTTGTTCATATCAGGCACCTCCTGCCTTGTAAAAAAGGAGCACCCCAAATGGGCTGCTCCTTCAGGATGGATTGCAATTTAAAAGAAATAGGTCAGCAGCGACGGCACAATAAAGAACAGCGCTGCCAGGCCATTTGCTGCCAGCTTGCATGCCGCCTGTTCTTCGTCGGACAAATCCTCATATTCGGTCAGCTCCTCGTCGGCATAGTCGACCATATGACGGGTTGTGCGGGAAGCCATGCGTGCTTTTTTCTTTTTCGGGTTAACAAATACAGATAGTAATTTTGTGAACGGATTATCCATTCCGTCCAATCTCAGGAAGCTAAACCACGCCAATGCCACAAAGAAAATGCCCACCAGCATAAAAGCATCCCCCAGCATGTCGCGCCATTGGTTGGCATTGACAAATCGATTCCACAGTCCTGCGACCAGCATGCCGATGATGATGCGCGGAAAAGCCTTGTAAATAATCGGCCTGATCATATACTTTTTGTAGATTTTGCGAAGATTTTTCATTTTTGTTTAAACTCCTTCTGAATAAAATCTTCCGTTCAGGCCTACAGCTTTTCCCTCAGTGCCGACACACAAACAAGTTGCCCGGGCAAAACAGCCCAGGCAACTTGTGCATGAACGACTTAGTTTGCCGCATGCTCCGCCGCAATTGCCTCCATCTCTTCCGTTGTATAGCCGTCTGCAGAAGTTTCCCAGTTTTTCATCTTCTCGTTCTGAGAACCAAACATTGCATTCATTTTACTATACGGATTAATTTTTGTCAAACACCACGGAACATTATAATATACAGGAAGGGTTAAAACATGTTCGATCATATAGGCTTCCGCCTTTGCGTAGGCCGCATAGCGGGCATCCATATCGTCGGTGATGGCGTCCGCCTGCTCCACCAGGCTGGTGAATTCCGCGTAGGTATCCAGCAGCTGCTGGGTTGCCTCGGTGGCCTCAACATCGTTGATGTTGTTCTGGGTTCTGGAGTAGTAAGCGCTGTCGTTGCCGGAGACCTCGTTGCCAAGATAGTTCTGCGGGTCACCATAGTCAGCGCCCCAGCCATTCATGGTGATCGACTGCAGATGCGGATTCAGGACCTCTTGGGTCGAGCTGGAGACATAGGTCTTGATGCTCAGCTGCATGAAATCATCGCCCAGGCTGTTGGCGATGGTCTGTGCCAGCACGTTTGCGCTGTCCAGAGAAACCTGGTTGGATGCCGCGATGTAGTAATCCATAGTAACCGGGAAGGTTACGCCCAGAGGAGTCAGCTCCTCAATCGCCTGCTGTTTGTACTGCTCTGCCAGATCCGCATCCAGACGGAGCAGAGTCTCTCCATTTTCCTTTTCCATGCCGAGTTCTTCTCTTACCAGCTCCACATAGTCGGTGCCGTCCGAGGTGTAAACCAGGCCCTTCATTGTGTAGAAGTTGTTTTCGCAAACCATTGGGTTGACCGCATTGACTCGGGTGTAGTATTCCGAAATATCCCAGCCATAATACAGCGCTTTGCGGAAAGCTTCGTTTGCAATTGCGGTATTCCAGTTGGTGTCCGGAGTGCCGTCTTCCAGCAGTTTGTTGTAATTGAAGTGGATCTGGTAGGAATATTTATCCGCCGGTTTTTCTACCAGATAATCATAGAATTCGTTGTTCTCGTTGCCGTTGATGGTTACCAGGTTGCTCTCGGACAGGTCGGTGTAGTCAACCTCGCCGGTCTGATAAAGCTGGAAGGCAACGTCGGTGGACTCTACCATCTTAATTGTAACGGTGTCAAACAGGAAGCAATCCTGATCCCAATAGGTCGGGTTTTTGGTGAAGGTTTTTTCATTGCCCTGAATGTAGGAAGTCATGGTGTAGCAACCATTGTACCACATGGTCTCATTGTTCATTGCCTTGACACCATCAATACCCAGCTCATCGACCAGGCCCTGCGCCAGTGGATACAGGCAGGCGTAGGTAGCAACCGAGTCAAAGTATGGCTTTGGCGCAACGCAGTGATAGATGACGGTGTAGTCGTCCGGAACCTCTATTCCAACCATTTCCATGAAGGTGGAGCCTTCGCTTGCATCCAGCGCGTAGGCCTCTTCCTGGGTCAGTGTCTTGGTCCACTCGTAGTATTCTTCCGCACCTTCAATCATTTCCAGCGGCATTGTAGTGTTGGCAGAATCGTTCTTATAGAAGTTCAGGACCCACTCCAAAGAGGTTGCAAAATCCTGCGCCACACAATCTGCCTTTTCGTTGCCGTTCATATCGACCCACTTGACGCCTTCGCGGAGGTTAAAGGTCCAGGTCAGGCCGCCGTCATCGGTGCCCCAATCTTCCGCAATTGCCGGAGCCAGCTCACCGTAGGTGTCTACTTCCAGCAGAGGATCAGTCAGGTTGCAGAGGTTTTCAAAATCCGCTGCCAGCTGGCTGTAGAGAATATTGAAGGTCTGCAATTCTCTTGTCGCCGTTTTTGGGAGAACCAGGTCGGTAATTTCGTGCTTGTTTTCCGCGCTCTCCGACTGCTCGGTTGTCTCAGCATCGGACGAGGGCTCCGCACTTTGGGTCTCGGTATTGCTGGAGCAACCGCCCAGTGCCATGGAAGCTGCCAGCAAGATTGCGAGGAGTCCGGTTAATTTCTTTTTCATACGTATCCTCCTTCTCTTCTGAGATAATACTCTCTTTTTTCATCATATGACGCTCCTTTTATTCTGCCACAACATCATACAATGAAAATAACAGTTTTAGGATACCATCTTCCAGAAAATATGTCAACAATTATTTCACTAATGTGATATTTTTTGTTTAATATGATGACGATTTTGCAATTTACTTTGTTAAAGTTTCTACGTTTTCCAAACAGAGAAAAAAAAGAAGCCGCCTGATCAGGCAGCTTCTTTTTTATGTTGCTAAGATTTTGCAATCTCGTTTCTGTACTGTTCAAGCTCACGCTGATTTCCGTGAACAAAGTGTCCGGGGAGAATCTCTTCCCAAACCGGTTTGTCAACAGAGTAATCATGCACACTTGGATCGTAAACAAGGAGCTTCTTCTTCTTTTCGACTTCCGGGTCTGGAGTTGGAACCGCAGACAGCAGAGCCTTGGTGTAAGGATGCAGCGGATGACGGAAAAGCTCTTCTGCCTCCGACAGCTCGACAATCTGGCCTTTGTGGATAACCGCAATTCGGTCAGAAATAAAGCGTACAACAGACAGGTCATGCGCGATGAACAGATAGGTCAGGCCTCTGCTCTTCTTCAGACGGTTGAGCAGGTTCAGTACCTGCGCACGGATAGAAACGTCCAGCGCAGAGATCGGCTCGTCGGCAACGATGAACTCAGGCTCCATGATCAGCGCACGGGCAATACCGATACGCTGTCTCTGACCACCCGAGAACTCGTGTGGGAAACGGGAAGCGAACTCTGGCAGCAGACCTACCTCGTGCAGAACGCGCTGTACTTTTTCCTCGCGCTCCTTCTCATCCTTATACAGATGGAAGTTGATCAGACCTTCGGAGATGATGTAGTCAACCTTTGCTCTCTCATTCAGAGAAGCCATTGGGTCCTGGAAAATCATCTGGCATTTACGGATGACTTCCTTATCCAGTTCCTTGTCAATCCTACCGTTGATCCTGCGGCCCTTGAAGAGAATTTCACCAGCAGAGGTTGGGTTGATTCTCAGGATCGCACGGCCAATGGTGGTCTTGCCGGAACCGGATTCACCTACCAGAGAGAAGGTTTCGCCTTTGTAAATGTCAAAGTTGACATTGTCTACCGCAACAAATTTTTTGCGGCCCGATCCAAAAGTGATCTGTACGTCTTTTAATTCAATTAATTTTTCTCTCTCTGCCATTCCCATTAACCTCTCTCTCTCATTTTTTCACGCAGACGGCGAATGGATTCTGGCTGCTCAATCTTTGGAGCACGCGGATCCAGATACCAGGTCTTTGCCTTATGAGTTTCAGAAATGCTGAAGAACGGCGGTTCCTTTACAAAGTCAATGGCAAGTGCGTGCTTATTACGCGGTGCAAAAGCGTCGCCCTTGACAACGTTGTACAGGTTCGGTGGGGTACCATCGATGGATGGCAGATCCTCGCCTTTTACGCCCAGCTGCGGCAGAGCGGACAGCAGTGCCCAGGTATATGGATGCCAAGCGTCATAGAAGATCTCGTTAACCAGACCGTACTCGATAATCTGGCCAGCATACATAACCGCAACACGGTCAGCTACGTTCGCAACAACGCCCAGGTCGTGGGTGATGTAGATAACGGTCATGTGCAGCTCGTTCTGCAGTTTGTGAATCAGGTCCAGAATCTGTGCCTGGATGGTTACGTCCAGAGCGGTAGTTGGCTCGTCGCAGATCAGGATCTGTGGACGGCAAGCAACTGCAATTGCGATAACAACACGCTGTCTCATACCACCGGAGAACTCATGCGGGTACTGATTGTAACGGCGCTCTGGGTCCGGGATACCTACACGTTTGAGCATCTCGATCGCTTCTTTTTTGGCCGCTTCACCCTTGAGTCCCTGGTGAAGCTCGATGCTTTCCTGAATCTGTTTGCCGATTTTCTTCAGCGGGTTCAGGGAGGTCATCGGGTCCTGCATGACCATCGCGATTTTTTTACCGCGAATGGTCATCCATTCATCTTCTGTTTTGTATTTGGAAATATCTACGCCATTGTATGTGATACTGCCTCCGGTAATGGTACCGTTGGCATCCAGCATACCGATAAAGGACTTTGTAAATACCGACTTACCGGAACCGGACTCGCCTACGATCGCAAGAGTCTCTCCCTCATACAGGTCAAGGGAGCACTTTCTGATTGCCATCAACTTACGGCCACGCACACTGAACTGGATTTCCACATCTTTAGCAGATAAAATAGGTTCTTTTGCCATTATGCTTTCCTCCTGTTCTTTCTGTTATCTGTGATTTCGTGGGTCAGACGCATCCGAGAACGCATTACCGATCAGGTAGAATGTGATGGTAATCAGCGAAACGATGACTGCCGGGAAAACCAACAGGTATGGGTAATCCAGGAAGTAGCTGCGTGCATTTCTCAAAAGAATACCCAGGGATGGTGTGTTGATGTCAAGACCAAGGCCCAGGTAAGACAGCGTTGTCTCCATGTTGATGGTGCCCGGGATGGACAGAGCCAAACGCAGGATGATAACGCTGACCAGCTGTGGCAGCAGGTTCTTGATCAGGATTCGATAGATTGGGGTACCCAGTGTTCTGGATGCCAGGTTGAACTCACGGTCACGATAAATCATAACCAGGTTGCGGACGTTACGTGCCATTACCAACCAGTGGAATGCGATCAAGGAGACGCACATGATGGTGAAGCTCTGGCCGATCATCAGCGCGATCAGGGTCATGTAAATGATCTGCGGAACGCTGTTGATGATGTTGTAAAGTTCGGTGAAGAAGGTGTCCAGCTTGCGGACATAGCCCCACAGACAGCCGATGGTGATACCAACCGCGCACTCACCAATACCAACGATCAACGCCAGCTTGATGGAGGTCTGCGCTGCGTACCAAACCTGGCACCAGTAGTCACGACCGATGTTGTCGGTACCAAACCAATATTCGCCGTTCGGGTTAATAAATGCTTTCGAGCTGTCGGTTACCAGGCTGGCATAGTCGTATTTGCCGATCGCAAGAGCGATGAAGGAAAAGACAACCAGGCCGATAAAAACACAGCTCATGATTACTGCGGATTTTTTCTTCAGGAAGTTCTGAAATACAGATTTCCAGTAAGAGTAATCCGAGTAGCCGATCATCTCGGCAGCTTCAGGAGAATACTCTACAAAGTGAAAGAGTTCATCCTCGTTTTCAATTTTCTGCTCCATTACTTTGTTCTCTTCCACTATCTTGTACCTCCCTTGTTGGCAAGTGTAATTCTCGGGTCAATGATCATCATGAGAACGTCGCCGAGGAATACGCCCAAAATACTCAACGAAGCGTACAGCATAACCAGGGTCTGTACTACGTTGGTATCATAACGCTGAATGGAGTCGGTCAGCAGAGGACCCATGCCTGGTACAGAGAAGAATCTCTCAACAAGCAGGGAGCCGCCGATTGTCAGAAGCATCGACTGCGGCAGGTACTGAGCAATCGGAACGAAGGCGTTTCTCAGTACATGTTTTACCATGATGGAACGGCTGCTCAAACCTTTTACGCGCGCCAGTTTGATGTAGTCTTTGTTCAGCTCATCAATCATGTAACGTCTTACCCACAGGGCATACCATGCGATGGAGCCCAGCGACAGGCAGACGATTGGCAGGATGCTGGACGGTCCGGGATTTCGGGTTGAATACATTGACGGCAGTCCCAGCACTCGTGATCCGAAAATCAGGATCAATGAGTAGGTTACCAGCGAAGGAACCGCGTTTACGAAAATTGTATACACAGTAACGATGTGGTCCGGAACTCTGTCTTTAAAACTTGTCTGAAGAATACCCAGTGGAACACCGATTACAACCGAAATTGCAATCGCGATCAAGCCCAGCTGCATGGAGATAGCAAACTTGTCACCAATTACCTTGGTAACTGCTACACCGTTCTGGATACGTCTGGATTCGCCGAAATCCAGGTGGATAACGTTGTTGTAGAAGTCCATCAGCTGCTCTGGGATTGGGTCAAGAAGGCCCGCTGCAAGCAGCTGCTCCTGCTTCTGCTCCTCAGTGAATTTCATCAGCTGTTCTTCTGTGAAATAGTAGTCGGTAGGAAGCATTCTCAGCAGCAAGAATACGATGGTAACAATAATCAATACTGTTATCAGGGACTCTACTAACCTCTTGATGGTGTATTTTAGCATTTTTTTATCAACTCCTGAATTCTATTGCTGTTCAGAAGAATATGCTGCAACCAGTTCAGCCACACCCTTTTCCTCGCTGGTATAGCCGTTTACATTGCTGCCCCAGTTCTTCATCTTGTCGCCCACGCTGCCAAACATTGGCTGCATCTTCGTATCATTGTCAACTCTGGTCAGGCACCAGCCTACCTGGTAGTAGCAAGGCAGTACAAATACGTGCTCCAGCATGTAAGCTTCTGCTTCTGCGTAAGCGGTGTAGCGAGCATCCATGTCGTCGTTGATTGCATTCGCTGCATCTACCATGGTGGTGAATTCTTTGTATGCATCCAGCAGAGCCTTGGTGTTCTCGTTTTCTTCAACATCGTTGATGTTGTTGTACTGCATGGAATAGTAAGCAGTGTCCTGTCCATAGGTCATCTGGCCCAGGTAGTTCTGCGGATCGCCGTAGTCAGCGCCCCAGCCGTTGATAACGAAGGCCTGCAGTTTCGGAGTAACAACCTCAGTGTTGATTGCATTGACGTAGGTCTTGATGTTCAGTTTTACATAGTCGTCACCCAGGGTATCAGAGAAGGTCTGTGCCAGTACGTTTGCGCTGTCCAGAGCGGTCTGGCTGGAAGCGGAAATGTAGTAGTCGACCGTAACCGGGAAGGTGACGCCAGCGGCGGTCAGTTCTTCGATTGCCTGTGCTTTGCACTGCTCAAACTGGTCAGCATCCAGTCTTACCATGGTCTCGCCGTTCTTCTCCGGCAGGCCGAGGTTTTCTTCTACCATCTGGGTGTAGTCTTTACCGTCAGAGGTGTAAACCAGACCCTTCATGGTGAAGGCGTTGTTCTCGCAGCTCATCGGGTCGATTGCGTTCTGTCTCTTCCACCACTCGGACAGGTCAAGGCCGTACCACCAGGATTTGCGGAAGTTCTCGTTGGCAATCGCGGTGTTCCAGTTGGTGTCCGGGGTGCCGTCTTCGTTCATCTTGTTGTAGTTGAACTGCATCTGGTAGGAGAAGTGGGACGGAACGTCCGGTACCAGGTAGTCATACAGAGGATGGCTTGGGTCTCTTGCGATGGTGGTCAGCTGGCTCTCGGTGAGCTGTACATAGTCAACCTCGTTGTTCTCATAAAGCTGGAACGCAACGTCGTTGGACTCTACCAGTTTAACGGTAACGGTGTCGAACAGGGTGCAGTCGGTGTCCCAGTAGAGCGGGTTCTTGGTGAAGACCTTCTCGTTGTTCTGGACGTAAGAGGTCATGGTGTAGCAGCCATTGTACCACATGGTCTCGTTGGTCATCGCCTGAACTTCATCGACGCCGCCCAGCTCGTCAACCATGCCCTGTGCCATTGGGTAAAGAGCAACGTAGGAAGCAAGGGAGTCAAAGTACGGTTTCTCGGTTACACAAGTGTAGACAACAGTGTAGTCGTCCGGGATCTCGATGCCGACCATCTCACGGAACTTGGAGCCTTCGCCTGCATCCAGTGCTTTGGCTTCCTCTTCGCTCAGGGTCTTGGTGTACTCATAGTACTCCTTTGCGCCCGCGATCATTTCCATCGGCATTGCGGTGTTGTTGGAATCGTTCTTGTAGAAGTTGAGTACCCACTCCAGGCCGGTTGCAAAGTCGTTTGCTACGACGTTTGCCTTCTCGTTGCCGTTCACGTCTACCCACTTCGCATTGTCGCGGAGCTTGAAGGTCCAGGTCAGACCGCCGTCCTCAGAACCCCACTCTTCCGCGATACACGGAACCAGCTCGCCCTTCGGGTTGGACTCCAGCAGGCCGTCCACCAGGCTGGTCAGGTTCTCGCCGTCCTCAGCACGCTGTGTGTACAGGATGTTGAAGGTCTGCAGCTCTCTCTGTGCCAGTCTTGGGATGTACAGGTCCTTGATGGCGTCTTCGGAGGTGTCGCTGGTGCTTGCACTGGAATCCCCCTCCGAGCCGGTTTCTCCGTTGCTGCCTGTGTCGCCGCCGCTGCTGCATCCTGTCAGGACCATTGCTGCTGTCAGCGCCAGCGCGAGCAGTCTGGAAAGTGTCTTTTTCATGATTGGTTGTTCCTCCTTCGCTTATCGGAAGCCCTTCTTTAATTTTTGTATGGTCGGGCCAAACCGACATCGCCGTCTCTTTCTCTTTTTTTCGGCGATAATCCGATTGAGTGCTATCCCGCCTCACTTTAAAAACGGTATAAAAAATTTATACCGTTTCCAAATCGAGCGTTATAACATCAATAATGATTAATAATTAGGATAGCAGATAAGATGTACTTTGTCAATATTATATACCTCTTCATAAATTTAACCATCAAAAGTATATAAAATAAACAAAATCTACCAATCGCGCACTTTTTATCCAGCAAAATCTTATGCGTTTTATCCATTTTTATCATGTTTTTTCAGTTGAAAAAGTACAAATTCAATAAAGTTTAAAGTGTCTTAAAAAATTTTTCAAAGAACATCTTTTATTTTCTCACTTTATTTTTTTCTTATTTTTTTCATTTTCGACCTTTTGCATATTCTATCGACCGCATCTTTATACATTTTCACTTTTTTATATCCAAACTCACAGAATACAGGATTTGTTTTTATGCAACAATGCCATTCAACAAAAAGAATCTGTTCATAAATTAGAGAAGAAATCTTCATTCCTTCTTTCTATTTTTATAAAAATACCAGAAAAGGTCCGGCAGACAGCTGCCAGACCTTTCCAGTTTAGTTGATATCGAACCGGTATTCGGTCACCGAACGGTACAAATCCCCTGCCGGCAGCACCACCGACGGGAAATGCGGGTGCTGCATCGCGTTCGGGAAGTGCTGGGTCTCCAGACAGAAGCCGCTGCGGTCGGCATAAACCGCCCCGCCCTTGCCACGGATGTTGGCCGTGGACAAAAAGTTGCCGGTATAAAACTGCAGCCCCGGCTCGGTGGTGCGGCAGTCCAGCAGGATGCGGCTGGTTGGGCTGTACACCCTGGCGCAGAGCTTGCCGTCTGGTTTCTTCAAAATATAGTTGTGGTCATAGCCGGATCCGTTTTTCAGGTGGATGCTCGGGTCGTGGAGGTGCTCCCCGATCGCGGTGAAGCTGCGGAAATCCATCGGCGCCCCCTCCGCGCTGTCCAGCGAGACAATCCGTCCGGTCGGCAGGCAATTTTCGTCGTTCTCGGTGAAGCTGTCCGCAAAAATCTTGACGCACTGCCCCTCCACGCTGCCGCTGTCGTGCCCGTCCAGATTAAAGTAGGTGTGGTTGGTCAGGTTGATGACCGTGTCGCGGTCGCACAGCGCCCGGTAGAGGATGGTCAGGCGGTTCTCCTCGTCGAAGGTATATTTGACCGAGACGATCAGATTGCCCGGATAGCCCTCCTCCCCGTCGGGGCTGAAGTAGGAAAAGACCACGCTCTCCTCGTTGGCAATCTCCCCGTGCCACAGCCGCCGGTGAAAGCCGGTCGGCCCGCCGTGCAGGTGGTTGGGGCCGTTGTTGACCGCAAGCCTGTACTCCTTCCCTCCCAGGGTAAATCTGCCTCCGCCGATGCGGTTGGCGTGGCGGCCCGGCACCGCGCCAAGGCAGGCGGTCTGCCGCTCATAGTCCTCGACGCAGTCGCACCCCAGCACGATGTCCCGCAGCTGGCCCTTGCCGTCCTGCACCCTGGCCGAGACCACCGACGCGCCGTAGTCGGTCAGGCTGACCGAGGCTCCCTTCGGGTTTGTGATGGTATACAAAAAGGCCGGGCGGCCGTCACTTAACGTTCCAAAAGCTCTCTTTTCAATCGACATTCTGATTCCTCCTTTACGGGCTTCTCTTTTTCCATTATAATACACCTTTTTGCGGATGACAACCGCCGCGCCCCTCTTTTTTGAGCAGGCTGTTCTGGGTGTACTGCCAGAAATCGGTCCCCAGCAGCCGCAGAAAAACGGTGTACATCAAAAAGAAAGCCGCCAGCACAAACCCCAGCCGCAGCGCCGGCAGCACCGCAATCTCCCCCAGCTTTACAAAGAGCAGCCGCGCAAAGGCCCCCGCCGTCGCCGAGGCCAGCAGCGGACGGCCCACCCAGTTTTTGACCCGCAGGCAAAGGCCGGTGTGGCGCTTAATCCAAACCAGGCACACCCCGGCGCCCAGCAGCGCCGACAGCAGCTCCCCGCACAGATACCCGGTCAGCCCCAGCCGCAGCGCCCCGCCTAGAATCAGGGTGCACCCCAAGCCGCAGAGGCTGCCCAGCACGGTCAGCACCGAGCAGCGCTTCTGCAAGCCGATGCTCTCCAGCACGCTCTCGGCCACCGCGTAGTAAAATCCGGCCAGCGTCACCGCCGTCAGCATCGGCAGGTGGCTGCCTGCCAGCGGGTTCTGGTACAGCAGATACCCCAGCTCCCTGCCCACCACCAGCATGGCGGTCATGGCCGGGAGGCCGAAAAGCCCCACCACGTGCAGCGCCTTGGCGGCCTTGCGGCGGATCATCGCCGCATCGTCCAGCGCCTTCCCCGCCGAAAAGCGCGGGCTGAGCACGGTGATCAGCGGGGAGAAAAAGGCCGAGGGCAGCATCAGCATCGGCATGGTCATGCCCGAGAGGACGCCAAACTCCTCCATCGCGGCCTCGTACCCCGCCCCGGCGCGCATCAGCACCCGCGGAATCAGCACCATGTTGGCCGAGGAGATCAGCCTCCCCAGCAGCGTCGCCAGCGACACCGGCACCGCCACCGAGGCGATGTCCCCCAGAATCTTTGCGAGCGGCACCGTGTCCCTGCCTTTGAGCTTTCTGCGGCGAAAGCGGTAGAGGGTGGTCAGGAAGGTGGCGCTGACCAGCTCGCTTAAAATCATCCCGCAGACAATCAAGGCCGCCGCCTGCCCGTCGCTCAATGTGGTGACGCCGCGCGCCAGCGAAAACAGCACCAGCGCCCCCACGATGCGGCAGAGCATCTCCAGCGTCTCTGAGACGGTGGGGGCAAAGGTCTGTCCCGTTCCGTAAAAGAAGGCCTTGTGGACGTTCTCAAAGCCGGTCAGAAACAGGCAGGGCACAATCAGCAGCAGCGCCGGGGCGGTCTGCGGGTTGCCCAGCACCTTTCGGGCAAAAAACTCCCGCCCCAGCCCAAAGGGAATGGCCAACAGGCAAAACAGCCCCAGAAACAGGATGAGCGCCGTGCGGATCAGCCGGACAATCGACCGGCCCTCCCCCACCGCCTGATAGCCCGAGGCGATGCGGGAAACCGACAGCGCCACGCCGGTCAGCGTGCAGGAGAGCACCACGTTGTAGGCCGACATCACCAGATTGTAGACGGCGATGGCCTGCGCGCCCGCCAGCCTTCCCAGCAGGATGCGGTAGCCAAAGCCCAGCAGCTGCAGCACCACCGAGGAGGTGCTGAGCAGCAGACAATGATAAAAGATACTGTTTTTGTTGAGCCTCACAGGCATCCCCCCTCTTTATCCAAAAGGGTATGCGCCGCGGCCGGACAAAATGCCGGGCGGAGAGAATGTTAGGCGGAGAGAATTCTCCGCCCTCCCTCTTGACTTATAGCCCACTCCAGGTTGTATACTGAAGGCATCACCCAACCAAAACAAACCGACAAAGGAGGTCCTGTCATGACCATTACACAGGTGAGCCAGAAGTACGGCCTGTCGCAGGACACGCTGCGCTACTATGAGCGGATCGGCATCATCCCGCCGGTGCCGCGCAACAAAAGCGGCATCCGCGACTACGACGAGGTGTCCTGCAGCTGGATCGAGCTGATGAAGTGCATGCGCTCGTCCGGCGTCCAGATCGAGGCGCTGATCGAGTATGTCTCGCTGTTCCAGCAGGGCGACGCCACCCTGGACGCCCGCAAGGCGCTGCTGATCGACCAGCGCGACCAGCTGCTGGAGCGGATGGAGCAGATGCAGCAGTCGCTGGACCGGCTCAACCAGAAGATTCAAAACTACGAGCAGGTGATGGCCGCCACCGAAGCAAAGCTCAAGCGCGCCGAGGAGGCCTAGTCCGAGGCATAGTCCGAGGCCTAGTCCGCGGACTAGGCCTCGCAGTCGCGGGCTATGCCTCCTGCCCAAAAAAGCGCACAAAAAAAGCGGGGAAATTTCCTCGCTTTTTCTTTGCTCGCGGTTGCATGTTGGCGTGCAACTTTTGCCCCGATTCGGGGTATAGGTGAAGGGGGTTTTGCCCTCCGGCCCCTCCTGTTTTGGGAACCGGCCCTGGAACAAAACGGCCGGAACAAAGGCTATTCCGACAGGAGACAAACCAATTCGGCCACAAGCCAGAAACAATTTGTTCATATTGTTCATCAAATAAACGATGGTTTGTGTTGGCTTTGTGCCGGGTTTGTTCCAAGTTTGTTCCAGCAAAAATGGCTTAACTAAGCCAAAAATAGCTCTCTGGAACAAAATATACCCTCTATTTTATAAAAAAGATTTATAGAATATAGGGTATAGAGAGAAAAGTCTTGAACGGCTTTGTTCCAGCCGCCGGTAAGGTCAGCTCTATCAGCCAATCCGGCGGAAAATCTTTTTGCGCAGGACCTCCCGGTAGGCGGTGATGATGCGGGAGAGGGCCACGTCGTAGATCCAGAACACCACGTTGCCCAGCGCCAGCAGCGCCAGGACGCTGTACTGCCCCAGCGGGCCAACATCCTCCAGCACGCCCTGCAGGCCAAACAAGTAGATGATGACCAGGTAGCTTGCGATGACGGCGATGTTAAAGACCAGAAACTTGGCCGCATACTCCAGCGCGCGGGAGCGAATCTTCTCCAACTTGCCCTTCAGGATGGGGTAGTACCCGAAGAAGCCGACAAACAGCACCGCCGCCTCCTTGTCCGGGCAGATGAACAGCGACAGAAAGCTGACCGCCGCATAGACCATCGCCGCGGTCGAGTAGCCGTTCTCGATCACCACCACAATCAGCACCATCCCCGCCAGGGCCGGCATGGTGTAGGTGGCGATCGGGATGATGGTCAGCAGCATCAACAGCAGGCACAGCGCCGAGGCGATGCCGCCCATCGCCACCTGCGTACTTTTCTTAATCAAGCAATCACTTCCCTCAAAAATCCGGCTTTTAGCAGCAGCTGATCAGGTCGCCGCCCATGCACTCGCAGCAGGTGTCGGCGCAGATCAAACCCATACACATATCGCAGCCGCTGACCCCGCCGGTCTGCACGTTGCGGTAGTCGCCGTAGCCGCCCGCGGGGCGTCCGGTATTGCGCTGCCACATCAGCTGGTTGAGGGCGGTCTGATACTCGGCGTTGCCCGGGCTCATCTGGTTGGCCCGGACATAGTAGTTGTACGCCTGGTCCAGCCAGCCGCGCACATAAAAGACCCTGCCGCGCAAGAAGTACCACTCGGCGTCCCGGCGGCTCTGCGGGATGCCCTCCAGCAGCTCCTCGGCGTCGCTGACGCGGTTGGCGTTGAGCAGCTGGCGGATGTCCGCAAACTGGCTCCCACCCTGGCCCGCATAGCCGCGGGAATATCCGCTTTGCGAATAACCGCTTTGCGAATATCCTCCCTGCGAATAGCCCTGACCGCTGCGGCTGCTCTGCTGCTGCTTGCGCTGGCGCTGAATCTGGTCGTAGGCCTCGTTAATCTCCTTCATCTTTTCCTGCGCCAGGTCCGCGAGGGGATTGTTGGCGTAGTTGTCGGGATGGTATTTTCTGGCCAGCTCCCGATATGCGTTTTTGATCTGTTCATCGGTCGCACTCGGGGATACGCCCAATACCTGATATGGATCTGTCATCGTCTTAAAGCCCTCTCTCTATTCGCTCGTCTCTTTTACTAAACCTTGCCCCCGGGGCGGCAGCCGCTTTTGCAGGATGGCGTCCACCGTCTGCCGCAGCCCCAGGTCCAGGATATTTTCCATCATCGTGTCCAGGGAACGGATTCCCAGCAGGTCATAGGCCTTGCGCATCTCGGCGATGGTCAGGTAAAGCGTTCCTCTGGCCTGCTCATAAAGCCGGCCGCGGTCCAAATCGGGCGTTTCAGCGGCCTGGCAGGCAAAGGGGTTGTACCGGCCTTTGGCTTGGTCCTCGTCCCAATCGTCCAGAGCGTCGATCAGATAAACCCACCGCCCCAGCAGATATCCCAGCCGCTCCAGCACCCGCCTGCGCATCGGGTCCTCGCTGAGCGAGGAGAGCACCTGCTGCATCAGCAGGGCGGTCGGCTCGGCGGCCTCATCCACCTGCGCGCACCGGCTTTCTTCCAGCTCCCTTTGCCGCTGCATCAGCTCCTCGAGCTGACGGGCAAGCTGAGGCTGACGGGCCGCGGCCTTTTTGTAGTCCCGCCTTGCAAAGGGCAGGACCAGCCGCACCGCAAGGCGCTTTTTGAAGCCCTCGTCGTGCAGGTCGTCCAGCAGCTTCTGGCCGGTCAGCAGCATCGCCACGTCGCAGCAGAGCGCAAGGCTCTCATTGGCGCAGCAGCAGGTTCTTTTGCGAAACGGGTGGGCGATGCAGTTCTGGCGGCAAAACCGGATGCTGCCTTCCCGCAGCCCCATATCCAGCACCGCCAAAAAGACAAAATCGTAATTTAAGGTCATGCGCGCAAACAAACCGTAGCGCTCTGCCAGCTGCTTGCACAGCCCGCAGTAAATCCCCTGATAGGCTTCCCACTCTTTGACCTTTAATTCCGCCTTGACCGGTTTAATGTAGCCAAACACCGCGTCCCGTTCCTCCAAAGCCAAGATTTCTCCCTCCTATTTTACAATACCGGATGGGTGAATTCTTGAACAGGCAGTAAATTTTTCACTCTTTTTCTCATTCTGGCCCCGCTTTTCCGAACAGATTGTTCCAAACGGGGGCAAAAATTTTCATTTCGTCTTGTTTCAGGCCGCAAAAACTGATATACTTGCAGATGCGGCAGCCGTTGCGGCGCCTGCTTTTTTGATCTTTGGGGAAGGGGTATCTCCCCGCAGCATTTTTGGAGAGAAACTATTTTTTAGGGGGAATTTTTTTGTTGGACCTTTTGATGATCGCCTTCGGGCTTTCGATGGACGCCTTTGCGGTGTCCACCACCAACGGGATGTGTGTTTCCCGTCAGCAGACAAACCGCTTTTTTGGCAAGGCGCTGAGCTGGTCGGCGATGTTCGGCCTGTTCCAGGGGCTGATGCCGCTGCTGGGCTACTTTCTGGGCCGGGCTTTTTCGGAGTTTATCTCCTCGATCGACCACTGGGTCGCCTTTGTGCTGCTGGCCTTCATCGGCGGCAAGATGGTGTGGGAGGCCGTCCACCCCGAGGAGGACGAGGACGCCTGCGACACCAGCCTCTCCTTTGCGGCCATCCTGACCCAGGCCGTGGCCACCAGCATCGACGCGCTGGCGGTCGGGGTCAGCTTTGCGGTTCTGCAGGTGGAGATCTTCTCCTCCTGCACGGTCATCGCCGTCACCACCCTGCTGTGCTCGCTGGTCGGCTCCTTTCTGGGCAAGGGGTTCGGCTCGCTATTAAAAAGCAAGGCGGAGATTTTCGGCGGCGTCATCCTGGTGCTGATCGGCCTGAAGATCCTGCTGGAGCACACCCTGCTGGCATAAAAGAAGAACGGAACAGCGAAAAAGCTGAAGCGCTCTGCTTCAGCTTTTTTGTTTCCATCTTGTTTGCCGGGCGGGCACTCCCACAACGCGCCCTTGCGCCAGGCTCCCTACCTGCGCGCCAGATACTGGTCCAGCGCGACGTGGTAGACAATCGCGGTGCGCTCGTCGTGGCAGACCATCTGCACCTTCTGCAGCGTGCTGTCCTTTTTGAGGAAGTCCCCAATGGCGGACACCGCAATATCTGCGGCGCGGTTGACCGGGAAGTGGTAGGCGCCGGTGCTGATCGACGGAAAGGCGATGGTCCTGATCCCCTCCCGCACAGCAAGCTCCAGGCAGGAGCGGTAGCAGCTGCGCAGCAGCTCGTCCTCCCCTTCCTCACCCCCATGCCAGATGGGGCCGACGGTGTGGATGACAAATTTTGCGGGCAGCCGGTAGCCTTTGGTCATCTTGGCCTGTCCGGTCTTACAGCCGCCAAGGGTGCGGCACTCCTCCAGCAGCTCCTTTCCGGCCGCCTGGTGGATGGCTCCGTCCACGCCGCCCCCGCCCAGCAGGGTGCTGTTGGCCGCGTTGACAATAGCGTCCACCGCCAGGGTGGTGATGTCTGCTGTGATGATTTCAAATCGGTTCATGTAAAATCCCCTCCGGAATCTTCAATACGCTTTCCCTGTATTATTATAAACGTTCTGCCCCTCTTTTGCAACCACCTTTTGCAAGAGGGCACTATAATTTGTGTGTCACAAAAATTAGGACACAAGATTTTGTTGTCACGTCCAAAAGCTTCCTGTCGTTTTGTCTGTTTTTCCGCAACAGGAAGGGCGGCCCGGAAACGGGCCGCCCTGACAGGCGATGTTTTTTTATGCTTCATGCTCGCTGCCGGATACGGTAATCAGAAGCATCTTCACAATGCGGTTGCTCTGGTTGGACCAGCAGTGCCGCTTGCCAGCCGCGATTTGGATGCTGTCCTCCGGATACAGGGTGTAGGTCTTGCGGTCCATCTCCAGCGACAGGATTCCTTCCAGCACATACACAAATTCCTCTTGGTGGTTTTTGTAAAATCCCTGCTCGCCGCCTGCTGTCTGCGCGCCGGGGTCCTCCTCCTTCTCCCTTGACTCTCCCGCCGGCTGTTCCGGGCACATCAGATACCGCTGGGAGGGCATCAGCTGCAACAGCTTTGGCACAATCTGAAAATTGTGGTCCTGCGCTCCGCCCAGATAAAACTGTACCGTCTCGGGCGCAGCGCTCAGCACCGGTCTGCTGTAGCTGTGCACCACCGGGTCATCACAGGACTTTGGCGCCGCGTCAAAAAAGTCCATGATGTCCACATCCAGCACATTCGCCAGGTTGAACAGCGAGTCGATGGCAATGGTGGTCATGCCCCTTTCCAGCTGCGAGAGGAACCCGATTGACAGACCGGTTTTTTCCGCCAGGTTCTTCAGAGTATACTTCTTTGCTTTTCGATAGGTTTTTATTTTCTTGCCGACATTGATGCTGTTGCGATTCATTCTTCTTCCCTCCATTTCTTCTAATTACTTTAACTATAATCTTTTTTTCACAAAAAAGCAATTGATTTTTTCAAAATTATTATAAAAATTTGATACTTCCTCCATCTCGATAAAATCTTTATGGAAAAGTGATAGTTTAGCCTCGCTTTTTCGTACAAAAAAAACACAGATGCCGCAGGCATCTGTGTTTTTGCAAAACCTTTAATCGATCAGGACGTGCGCCCACTTGCCGCTCTTGACCCGCAGCAGGGCAAACACCATCTTGACCCACTCCTCAAAAAAGACCATGGCCGCCACCACCGGCAACGGCTGGTGCAGCACCAGCACGCCGATAAAGGCCAGCGGGACGCCGATCACCCAGACGCCGACCAGGTCGAGCATCATGCAGAAGCGGGTGTCGCCGCCCGAGCGCAGAATGCCGCTGAGCAGGACATAGGTGAACATCTTGGGCAGCATGTAGATGGCGTAGACGGTCAGGGTGCTGGTCAGCAGCTGGTTGGTCGCCTGGTCGAAGTCGTAGAAGCCGACCACCAGTCCCTCCGAGCAGTACAGCCCGATGGCCACAATCACCGAAACCACAAAGGTCATCTTCAAAAAGACGCCCGCGTAGCCCTGGGCCTTCTCCCGGTTGCGGCGGCCCAGCTCGTTGCCGATCATGACCGCGCTGGCGTTGCCGATGCCGAAGAAGAAGATCTGGAACAGGTCGTTGATGGTGGAGGCCACCTGGATGACCGCCAGCGAGGAGGCGCCCAGCATGCCGTAAGCGATGTAGTAGACCGAGTTGCCGATGCTCCAGCCGCCCTCCGAGATGATGACCGGGAAGGAGGTCTTGAGCACCCGGCGCAGCATCTCCCTGTCAAAGCTGAACAGCTCCTTGGGCTTGCCCGCCAGCGGGTGCTCGTGGCTGGCGTAAACGCTCAGCGCCATCAGGATAAACTCGACCACACGGGCCAGCAGGGTGGCCAGCGCCGCGCCCTCGACGCCCAGCTTTGGCATGCCGAACTTGCCGAAGATGAGCAGGTAGTTGAACACCAGATTGATGCCCAGCGCCAGGGCGTTGATGAGGGTAGGCATTTTCAGGCGGTGGATGGCCCGCGAGTTAAAGCTGATGGCAAAGGTCATCGAGGTGAAGAAGTAGGAGAGCGCCACAATCCGCAGGTAGCGGCAGCCCAGGTCGATGACATTCTGCTCCCGGGTAAACAGGGTGAGGATCTGCGGGGCAAACAGCAGCGCAGCCAGCGTGAAAAACATCGAGACGATGACCCCCAGCATGATGTCGATGCCGAAGGTGCGGCGGATGTTTTTGACGTCCCGCACCCCCCAGTACTGGGAAACATAGACCGCGGCGCCGCTGTAGATGCCGAAATTGATGGTGGAGAAGATGAAGTAGACGCGGTTGGCCGTGCCCACCGCCGCCAGCTCATCGACGCCCAGCTTGCCGATCATGACCGTGTCGGCCATGTTCAGCCCAATGCTGATCAGGTTCTGCAGCACAATTGGGATTGCCAGGGTCAGCATGGTTCTCCAAAATTGCTTGTCACAGTATTTGTTCTTCAAGTGATTCCTTCCTTCCAAAAAAATTTGCTATGCTCAAAGAGGGGCGGGACGGAAGGGATGCTTCCATCAAGCGGATCGTGAGCGCCCAAAGGCCGGTCTCCGGCCTTCCGGGCAGAGCGTGCGCCCCTCTGGATCTGCCTTTTCTTTTTTAAGAAATTGTAAACAGCCTTCTTATTATAGCAAGTTTCCCGCTTCTTTGCAAGGGGCCCTGCGGGGCCATTTGGGAGGGGGGCTGACGCCCCTCCGGGAGCAAGTCGTCAGACTTGGCTTCTGCCACCACCAGCGGGCGCTCCGCATGAGCATGGCCTTGCCATGCTCGGCGCCCCGGCCTACTTTCTCGCGTAGAGGAAAGTAGCAGCATAAATGCTGCGAAAGATACGCCAGGAACCTCCTGGTTTGGAGTTCGAAGAACTCCTGACCTCCGGCACAAGGGGGCCGGACCCCCTTGGATTCCCCCGCCCTGTGCCCTAGCGGTATTGGTTGTGGTGGCTTAAACCTTCAAGCATCCTCGATGGCACCCCTACCGAGCCACGGATTGACAGCAGAAAGTGTGACTCGGTGTAGCTTGGGGAGAAACAAAGGCCGATTTACCCACAAGCTCAAAGTGGCAAATCAGTCTGGATTAGAAACTGGAGCCCTATCGAGGGGGTGGCGGCAACGCCGCAGGGGGAGCGGGAGCGAAAAGTGAAACACTTTTCGCTCGGTCCCCCTCAGGGGGTCCAGGGGCGGCAGCCCCTGGCGCGCCTTTGGTGACTTTCCCCGCGACGGGAAAGTCACCCGGGGCATGGGGCGGAGCGCCCATACAAGGGGGCTGTGGGGGCAAAGGCCCCCACTTGGGGAGTGCGCAGGAAAGCTGGGTACCTTCTCCCGCCCCTCGGCAGAGAGAAAAAGGGAAAGAAAAAGGCCCCCATCAAAGGGGACCTTTGAAAAATCTAGGCGCTCTCGCCGCTCAGGCGGGAATGCATCTCCTCCTGCTGGAACTGCTTGGAATAAAGATCGTGGTAGTAGCCGCCCTTTTGGAGCAGCTCCTCATGCTTGCCCTGCTCCACAATCTTGCCGTCCTTGACCACCAGAATCAGGTCGGCCTGCCGGATGGTGGAAAGCCGGTGCGCAATCAGGAAAGATGTGCGCCCCTTGAGCAGCCGCAGCGTCGCGCTCTGAATCAGCTGCTCGGTCTGGGTGTCGATCGAGCTGGTCGCCTCGTCCAGCACAAAGATGGCCGGGTCGGCCAGCACCGCGCGCGCAAAGGAGATCAGCTGCTTCTCGCCGGTGGAGAGCTTGTCGCCGCCCTCGCCGACGTCGCTGTTGTAGCCGTCCTCCAGGTGCTCCACCACCGTGTCCGCCGAGACGGCCTTGGCCGCCGCGCGAACCTCCTCGTCGGTGGCGTCCAGCCGGCCGTAGCGGATGTTGTCCATCACCGTGCCGGAAAACAGGTGTGGGTTCTGCAGCACATACCCCAACCGGCTGTGCAGCCAGAGCTGGCTGCGCTCGCGGTAGTCCTTGCCGTCGATCAGGATGCGGCCGGCGGTCGGCTCAAAGAAGCGGCAGGCCAGGTTGACCAAGGTGGACTTGCCCGCGCCGGTCTCGCCGACGATGGCGACGGTGGTGCCCGCCGGAATTTTCAGGCTGAAGTGGCTGAGCACCTCCTCCTCGCCGTCCGGGTACTGGAAGGAGACGTCGTCGAACTCGATGTCTCCCTTAATCGGCTCCCAGTTTTCCTTCTTGGGATGGAAGGTGTCGCCGTACTTTGCGATGACCTCGGGGCTGTCGACGATGTTCGGCTTCTGGTCCAGCAGCCCCATGACACGCTCGATGTTCGGCTGCACCGCGATGATGTTGGCCAGCACCCTCGCCATCTGCTGAATCGGCTCAAAGATGGACACCGCATAGGTGGTGAAGGCCGAGAGGGTGCCCACCAGCATGGCGTTTTCCAGCACCAGGTTGCCGCCCCGCACCAGCACGATGGCGGTGGCGGCGGAGCTGGCCAGCATGACCAGCGGGATGTACACCGCGTTCAGTCCCGCCGCGCGCACCGAAGCGGAACGCATCTCCTCGGTGATGCCGGCAAACTCGTGGGTGTTTTTGTCCTCGATGACCAGCGTCTTGGAGGTTTTTGCGCCCATGATGCCCTCGTTGAAGGCGCCGGTGATGCGGGAGTTGATGGCGCGCACCTTTCGGTTCCAGAACAGAATCTTCTTCTGGAAGTAGGCGGTCAGCACCGCGATGACCGGCACGATCACCATGACCATCAGCGCCAGACGCAAATCCAGCATCGCCATCGAGATGAAGGCGCACACCACATAGGTCAGCGCCCAGAGGATGTCGATCAGGTCCCAGGCGGTGATCGAGGCGATCTTGTTGGTATCGCTCATCACCCTGGCCAGGATGTAGCCGACCGGCGTGACGTTGTAGTAGGAGAAGGAGAGGGTCTGCAGGTGGACAAAGCAGGCGCGCTTGAGGTCGCGCCCCATGCGCATCTCCATCTTCATGGCGCTCAACGTATAAAAGACAAAGCTGAGCACCTGCAGCACAATCACCGCCAGATACCCAACGATGAAGGTCTGGAAGCCCTGCAGCGATTTTTGTTCGATAAAGTTGTCCACCGCGTACCGCTGGAACAGCGGCAGCAGCACATCGACAATCGAGATGATGATGTTGGTGACGATAATCAGCAGCAGCAGCCAGCGGTAGGGCTTGATGAACGGCCCCAGCCGCTTCCAGATGGAAAACTGAAAGGACTTGTTGCTCTGCGGCGCGTCGTCACGGTTGATATTTGCCATGTTGCTCACCTGCTTTCTGTCACAGCGTCTTGCGGAGCGCCCGCTGCGGCCTTCTGCAGCAGCTCCCGGTCGGCGTTGTTCATCTGAATCTCATAGATATCCCGGTAGATGCCCGGCCGCGCAATCAGCTCCTCGTGGGTGCCAAGGTCCGCTACCCGGCCGTTGTCCAGCACCAAAATCCTGTCCGCCTGCATCAGGGTGGTGATGCGGTGGGAGATCAGGATGGTGGTGGCGCTGCCCATCTTCTCCTTGAGCTGCTGGCGAATTTTGGCGTCGGTCTCGGCGTCCACCGCCGACAGCGAGTCGTCGAAGATCATCACCGGGGCGTTCTGGGTCAGCATCCGGGCGATGGCCACGCGCTGCTTCTGTCCGCCCGAGAGGGTGACGCCGCGCTCGCCCACCACCGTCTCATAGCCCTGGGCAAAGCCCTCGATGGCCTCGTCCACACAGGCCGAGCGCGCCGCCGCCCGCACATATTCGAGCATGGCGTCGCGGTCCCGCTCCTGGGCGGTGATGCCGATATTTTCCCGGATGGTGCGGGAGAACAAAAATGGCTCCTGCAGAACAATCGCCACATTTTTGCGCAGGTAGCCGCGGCCAATACGGCTGATGTCCACCCCGCCGATGGTGATGCGCCCGCAGCCCGGCTCCAGGTCGTACAGGCGGTTGAGCAGGTGCATCAGGGTGGTCTTGCCGCTGCCGGTGCCACCCAGAATGGCGAAGGTGCTGCCGGCGGGGATGGTGAAGGTCACATCGTCCAGCACCGGCTTCTGGTTTTCATAGCCGAAGGTGACGTGCTCGAAGCAAATATCCCTGTCCATCGGCGGCTGCAGCGCCCGGGGCGGGTCGTGCTCCGGCTCGGCCAGCAGGATATAGCTGACGCGCTCCAGTGAGACGCCGGTCTTGCTCATCTCGGCCAGGATTTTGCCCAGGCTGCGCACCGGCCAGGTCAGGGTGGCGTTGTAGGAGACAAAGGCCAGAAATTCGCCCAGGGTGATCTCCCCGTGCACCGCGCTGACGGTGCCGACGCAGATGACGGTGAGCACCTGCAGCGCCATGATGAAGTCGCCGGTGCTCCAGTAGGTGGTCATCATGTGGCCCAGGCGAATCCACAGGTCGGCGAAGTGGTTGTTGCGCTCATCGAAGCGCTCGATCTCAAAATTCTCCCGGCCAAAGGCGCGCACCACCCGCACGCCGGTCAGGTTTTCCTGCACGGTGGAGGAGAGCTTGCCCTCGGCGATGTCGGCGTCCATAAAGCGCTTGGAGATTTTGGAGCTGAAGAAAAACGAGTACAGCGCGATGATGGGGATAAAGACCGCCACCACCAGCGAAATTTTGACGTTCATCGAAAACATGATGGCCATCGTCATCACAATCAAAAAGACGATGCGGAACACCTCCACCATCTGCGCGCTGACAAAGTTGCGGATGACCTCGACGTCCGAGGTGCAGCGCTGGATGATCTCGCCGGTCTGGTGGGCGGTGTGCCAGGAAAAGGGCAGCTTCTGGATGTGCCCGTACAGCGCGTCCCGCAGCGACTTGATCGCGTTTTCCGAGGCCCTGGCGGTGTTGATGCGGGCCAAAAAGCTAAAGACGCCCGACAAAATGGCCGCTGCCAGCACCGCTGCCGCCGCCAGCAGCAGCACCCGGGCGGTGTCGCCCTGCAACAGGCGCTGCAGCCCCAGCGCGGTGAACCAGCCGGGCAGCTCCTCCGAGCCGATGATCGAGTCGACGGTCATGCGGATAATCTGCGGGGTCAGCGAGTTAAAGGCGGTGTTGAGCATCGAGCACAGCAGCCCCAGCCCAAACAGCCACAGATTTTCTTTGACAAAGCGAAATACCACCGCATACGCCTTGCTCTTCTGATCGTTTTGCAAGTAAAATCACTCCTCTTTCAAAAAACGGTTTCTCTCCCTTTTGCAGCTGCGCGTTCTCTCTCCTTCCTGATGAGCCCTGCTGCCTTTATAAGATGGATATAAAAAAGCCGCCCTGTTTTTTTAAGAAAACAGGGCGGCTTAAAAAGGGCAATTATTCTGCGAATCAGCTTCTGTTCGAGCTGGCGCGGGCGCACAGGTCCACGCGGGAGGAGAACGAAAAAGCACTTCCCTGCTGTTGAGTTGTCCAATATGGTGCGTTATCAAAAAAGCAAGCATTCATTGTCATACCTTTCGTCTCCTTTCTATCAGAATCAGCTGTTTTGTGTTCTAAAGCCGTTATCAGTATACTCCATCCCCCGGGGCTTTGTCAAGACGATTTTCACAAAAATTTTATTTTTTAAAACCGGTTTTTTATCAAACCGTTCAGGAGGGCTCGCGGCAGAAGATGGCCCGCGCGCGCAGCTCCCCGTTCTCGTCCGGCTCGATGCGGTAAAGCCCCAACGGAACCGGCTGCTGCCGGGCAAATTCCAGGTAGGCCGCCTCGTCCTCCCCCTCAAAGCGCAGCGCCAGCCCGCAGCTCTGGGAGATGGCCCGCGGGGTCGGCATCACCTGGATGGGAAAGAGGGCCTTGGCCTTCTTTTCGGTCTGCATGGTGTCGGTGGTGTTGTAAAAGCTCATCGCGTAGTAGCCTTTGGTCTCCATCTTGTATCGGTTCCTCCTGTTTTTTATTTTCTTTCCAGCTTCCAGATGTCCCGGTTATAGCCTTCGATGGTGCGGTCGGCCGAAAAATAGCCCGCCCTGGCGATGTTGACAAGGCTCTTGCGGCTCCATTCGCGCCGGTTTTCATAGTCGGCCAGCATCCGCTCCTTGGTGTCGATGTATTCCCGCAGGTCCAAAAGGGTCATAAAGTAGTCCTTGCCGACCAGCTCCTTGTACAGCCTGCCCAACTGTACCGGGTCGCCGAGGCGGATCATCTTTTTGTCGACGATGAAGTCGACCAGCTTCTCCACCACCGGGTCGCCGTCGTAGATTTTGGCCGAGCAGTAGCTGTTCTGGTCGTAGAGCTTCATCACCTCTTCGCTCGATTTGCCAAAGGTGTAGATGTTTTGCTCCCCCACCAGGTCGTGGATCTCGACGTTGGCGCCGTCCATCGTCCCCAGCGTCACCGCGCCGTTGAGCATCAGCTTCATGTTGCCGGTGCCGCTGGCTTCCTTGGAGGCAAGCGAAATCTGCTCGGAGATGTCGCAGGCGGGAATCAGCTTCTGCGCCCAGCTAACGTTGTAGTTTTCCACCATCACAATCTTCAGGTAGGGGCTGACCCGCTCGTCCTGCAAAAACAGCTGCTGCAGGCAGAGGATGAGGTGGATGATGTCCTTGGCGATGGTGTAGGCCGGGGCCGCCTTGGCTCCAAAGAGCAGGGTGATGGGTCGGCGCGGCAGGCGGCCGTCGAGAATCTCAAAATATTTCCAGATCGCGTACAGGGCGTTCATCTGCTGGCGCTTATACTCGTGCAGGCGCTTGATCTGGATGTCGTAGACCGAATCCGGGTCGATGGCGACGCCCATCCGCTCCCGAATCTCCTTTGCCAGCGCCGCTTTGTTCTGCTGCTTGATGGCGTGCAGCCTTTCCAGCACCGCATCGTCGGTGCGGTAGGCGGTCAGACGCTCCAGCTGCATCGCATCCTTTTTCCACCCGTCGCCGATCAGTTCGGTGATAAAATCGGAAAGGGCTGGATTGCAGAGCATCAGCCACCGGCGGAAGGTGATGCCGTTGGTCTCGTTGTGGAACCGCTCGGGGTAAAGCTCATAAAAGGGCGCCAGCTCACTCGACTTTAAAATCTCGGTGTGCAGCTTTGCCACCCCATTGACCGAGCAGCCGAAGTGGATGGCGATGTGCGCCATGTGCACCAGCTCCTGCCGGTCGATGATGGCCGTCTTTGGGTCGGCGCAGAGCACCCTTGCGCGGCGGTCCAGCTCCTCCACCACCGGCACAAGCCAGGGGGTCAGCCGCTCAAAGTAGGCAAGCGGCCACTTTTCCAGCGCCTCGGCCAGAATGGTGTGGTTGGTGTAGGCGCAGGTGCGGGAGACGGTGCGGATGGCCGCATCCAGATCGAGCCCCTCCTGCACCAGCAGCCGGATCAGCTCCGGAATCATCAGGGTGGGGTGGGTGTCGTTGAGCTGCACCACCGCCGCCCGGTCGAGCTGCTGCGGCGCAAAGCCCCGGCTCTTGATGTCGCTGACAATCAACTGGGCCGCCGCGCTGGACAGAAAATACTCCTGTGCAAAGCGCAGCCGCCTGCCCTGCTCATCGCTGTCGTCCGGGTAGAGGAAAAGGGTCAGGTTGCGGCGCAGGTCAGTTTTGTCAAAGTCGATGCCGTCGTGCACCAGATTCTCGTCGCTGGTCTCCAGATCGAACAGGCGCAGCCGGGCCGTCGTTTTGGCCTCATAGCCGGTGACGTCCAGCTCATAGAGCCTGGCGGTGACCTCTAGTTCCCCCAGCGGGACGGTGAAGGTCTCCTCGGTGCGGCGCAGCCAGTCCGGCTCGTTGTGCCAGCAGTCGGGGTATTCGTGCTGGCTGTTCTGCTCAAACTTCTGCCGGAACAGCCCAAAGTGGTAGGCCAGTCCCAGCCCCTCCCCGTTCAGGCCCAGCGTCGCAATCGAATCGAGGAAGCAGGCCGCCAGCCTTCCCAGACCGCCGTTGCCCAGCGAGGGTTCCGGTTCCAGCTCCTCCAATTCGGGCAGCGAGTGTCCATGCCGGGCCAGCAGCTGCTGCGCCTGGCTGTACAGTCCCAGGTTGAGCAGGTTGTTGCCCAGCAGCCGCCCGATCAAAAACTCCGCCGAGACGTAGTAGAGCCTGCGCCCGTCCTGCTCCTGATTCGGTTCCTTTTTCTTCTGCTGTATGGTTTCGAGCACCAGATTTTGCAGCGCGCTGTAGAGCTGCCAGTCGCTGCAGGTGTCCAGATCGGTGTCAAACTGTTGCTTTAAATATTGCTGTAACGATTCTTCCATTCCTCATACTCTCTTTCCTTGCTCCTGATGCCTGTGCCGCGCCCGCAGCCCGCTGCGGTAGACCGGCAGCCGCCAGCTGGCGCGACCAAGTTCCCGAATCTTTTTTGCCAGCGCCTTGCCCGGCTGCTCCTCCATCCGCCAGGCCCAGTTGTCCCCCACGGTGGAGGGGGTGTTCATCCGCGCGGCGGAGGGCAGGTTCAAAAAGTCCTGCATCGGCGCGATGGCAAGTTCGCAGGGGCTTACCCATGCGGTGCGAACCAGGCCCCAAGCAAAGTCCTTCTCCTTTTTGACCCCCATGTAGGTGGCCGCCATCCGGCGCTCCTGCTTGCCTGCGCTGCGCGCCCAGCCGCGGCTGGTGTCGTTGTCGTGGGTGCCGGTGTAGATGACCGCCCGCTTCGGGCAGTTGTGCGGCAGATAGCTGCTCTGCTCCTGCGGGGAGAAAGCAAACTGCAGCACCTTCATCCCCGGAAATCCAAACCGGTCGCGCAGCTGCTCGACGTCCGGCGTGATGGTTCCCAGATCCTCCGCAATCAGGCGCGCCTGCGGCAGCTGTTCCCGCAGTTTTGTGAACAGCTTTTCGCCCGGCCCCCGCTCCCAGCGGCCGTGTTCGGCGGTCTGCTCCCCGGCGTCGATGGCATAGTAGCCCGCAAAGCCGCGGAAGTGGTCGATGCGGATTAAGTCAAACAGCCGGCTCATCGCACCGATGCGCTCGACCCACCAGGCAAAATCCTCCCGCTCCATCACGTCCCAGCGGTAGAGCGGGTTGCCCCAGAGCTGGCCGGTTTTGGAAAAATAATCGGGCGGGCAGCCCGCCACCCGCAGCGGCTGGCAGCTTTCATCGTACTCGAACAGGCGGGTGTTGACCCAGGTGTCGCAGCTGTCCGGCGCGACGTAGATGGGGATGTCCCCGATCAGCCGCACGCCCTTGCGGTTGCAGTATTCCCGCAGGCTCTGCCACTGGGTGTAGAACAGGTACTGCACAAAGCTGTGGTACTCGGTCTGCTCCCGCAGCCGCTCGCGGGCTTTGGCCAGCGCCTGCGGATAGCGCAGGCGAAGCTCCTGGGGCCACTGCTGCCAGGACCTGCCGCCCTGCTCCTCCTTGATGGCCAGATAGAGCGCGTAGTCCGACAGCCAGCTTCCCTCCTGCCGGCAGAACCGCTCGACCTTTTCCCAAAGCTCCTGCTGCACGCGCGCCCGCGAAAAGGCCAGGCGCAGCAGCTTTGGTTTTTCTGCCTTGATCCTTTCAAAATCCACCCGGTCCTTCTGCTTACCCCAATCGGGCGCGCCGCACTCCTTGCGGGTGAGCAGCCCCTGCGCGGTCAGCTCCTCCAGGTCGATCAGCTGCGGATTGCCCGCAAAGACCGAGTCGGACTGATAGGGCGAGTTGCCGTAGCCGGTCGGCCCCACCGGCAGCACCTGCCACCAGCTTAGGCCCGCCTGCCTGCAAAAGTCCGCAAACTGCCGCGCCTGTTTTCCCAGCGTCCCGATGCCGTACCGTCCGGGGAGGCTGGTGATGTGCAGCAATACCCCGCTGCTTCGTCTCATATCTTCTCCCTCCTGCCTGTCAACAAAAGTATTTGCATTGATTGTACCGCAAAATCGGGCGTTTGTATAGAGCGGGGCCATTTGCGTCAATTATAAAAGATTAATTTTTTATCAGTTTCACAAATCTTTACAAAAAATTCTGTCTTTTTTTCCAAAATTCAAAAACAAGCCGAGAAGTGTGCAGGAAAATCCTGCCTTTCCTCCACCTAAAGGATAGAGGAGCAGAAAAGATAAGCTTTTTTGAAATTGATTTTGAAACAAGAAAGGAGAATCCTTATGAAAAAACGCCTGTTGAGCCGGGCTGCCGCCCTGTTGACCGCCTCGCTGCTGGCCCTGCAGCTGGCCGGATGCGGCGCTTCCAGTGGAGGCAGCGCCGAAAACGCCACCGCCCAGACCACCGCCTCCTACGATCAGGCCGCCGTCGAGGAGAGCGGCATGATGGAGATTGCCGCTGAGGCGCCCACTGCCGACAGCGCCGCAAAGGTAAACTACGACACCGGCGGCACCCTGACCGATACCCTCAACCAGACCACCATGCCGGAGGATCTGGACCTCAAGCTGATCTGGCGGGCCAGCGTCTCGATGGAGACACTGGAATTTGATCAGAGCGTCCAGCAGATCACCGACCTTGTCAGCGAGATGGGCGGCTTTGTGGAGAGTTCCTCCTCCTCGGGCGGCTCGGACGCCAGTGGAAACTACAGCAGCAAATACGCCTACCTGACCATCCGCGTGCCCTCCGACCAGCTGACCGGCTTCATGGGCAGCCTCAACGACTGCGGCACCATCACCAGTCAGAACCTCTCCAGCGAAAATATCTCGCTGGAATACGCCGACACCGAAGCGCGCAAGGAGGCGCTGCAGACCGAATATGACCGGCTGCTTGAGCTGATGGCCCAGGCAGAGGATGTGGACGCCGTCATCGCCATCGAGGCGCGGCTGTCCGAAGTGCGGCTGCAGCTGGACTCGCTCTCCTCCCAGCTGCGCACCTACGACAATCTGGTGGACTACTCCACCGTCAACATCGACCTGTATGAGGTGCGCAACATCAGCGGCGCTGCCGCCACCACCCTCACCGAGCGCATCCGCAACGGCTTCTCCAACACCCTGTTCAACATCCAGGTGTTCTTCGAGGACCTGCTGGTCTTTGTGATCGTCAACATCCCGGTCTTTGTCATCCTGGCAGTGGTCATCGTGGCCGTCGTGCTGATTGTGCGCAAGGTCAGAAAGAGAAGACAGCAGCGCAACCAGCCAAACCCGCCCGCCGCACCGTCCTCCGATGAGAGCAGCAAGGAGTAAGCCCCTTCGTTTTTACGGTAAGGACAAGACGGGGGAACCGGTTTTTCCGGTTCCCCTGCTTTTTGCTTTTGTCAAATTTTATCGGGATTTGATTTGCAATCTGCCGCAAAACATGGTAAACTGTTAAAATAAACCGGCGCTGACTGCCGGGTAAGAGAGAAACTGTCGTGAAAGGATGTGTTCGTTTCGTGTTCACCCTGATCTCGGATGTCATTGCCGACAACCTGTTTTTGTTCCGCGTGCTGGGTTCGATCCTCATCTTTGTTTTGTTCTGGGCTCTGAAGGGCACCATCACCAAGACGGTGGTCAAGCTGCTGACCAAGCTGCTCAACCGCAGCCGCCAGATCGCCGACCAGTCCACCCTGCGCTTTGTGCTCGGTCCTCTTAAACATTTTCTGGCGGTCAGCGGCCTTTACCTTGCGCTGATGAACCTGCATCCCAGCGCGGGCTGGTCGGATTTCTTTTTAAAGGTCTACCGCATCGCGGTGATTATCCTGATCTCCATCGTGCTGCTGCGCCTGTGCGACTGCGCCTCGGACAACCTGTTCCAGCCGTTTGGCAAGCAGGAGGAGCTGGAAAACCGCCTGAACAAGACGCTGATGACCCTGCTGAAAAAGGCTGCCAAGGTGCTGATTCTGATTATCGCGGGCATCGCGGTGCTCAGCGAGACAGGCATCAACGTCGCCACCCTCATCACCGGCATCGGGCTTGGCGGCTTGACCATCGCGCTGGCGGCGCAGGACACCGCTCAGAACCTGTTCGGCGGGCTGGTCATCCTGCTGGATAAGCCCTTCCAGGTGGACGACTGGATCTCCACCCCGGACATCGAGGGCGTGGTGGAGGACATCACCTTCCGCTCCACCCGGGTGCGCACCTTCCCGAACGCGCTGGTCGTGGTGCCGAATTCCACCTTGGTCTCCTCCCCCATCACCAACTGGTCGCGGATGAACAAGCGCCGCGCCAGCTTCACTGTCGGGCTGACCTACGACACCACCGAGGCGCAGCTGCAGCGCTGCATCGCGCGCATCACCGAGATGATTAACCAGAACCCCGAGGTGCTTGCAGATGACACGGTGGTGGCCTTCAACAGCTTCCAGGACAGCAGTCTCGAAATTTCGGTGCTGTTCTACACCAGGGCGACCTCCTTCTCCGCCTTCCAGAAAATCAAGGAGCAGGTCAATTACGGCATTATGAAGATTGTCGAGGAGGAAGGCGCTTCCTTCGCCTTCCCCACCCAGACGGTCTACCTGCAAAGGGAAGAGCAGAAGTAAATCCCCGAAAAAGCCAACAAAAAAGGAGCCTTTTTTCAAGGCTCCTTTTTCTTTTCGCTTCTTTTGTAAAGGCAGTCGGGAAGGAGAAAGAAAACGTCTTTCCTCTTTCCTTTTCCCTTTTGTAAAGGAAGTCGGAAAGGAGAAAGAAAACGTGTTCCCTCCCTCCTCTTTCTGCCGTTCCAGGCTATGATCTTTTCTTTTGGTCCTACCTTTTCTTTTTAGTAAAGAAAAGGTAGGTTTTCTTTTGGCCCAACCTTTTCTTTTTAGCAAAGAAAAGGTTGGTTAGTGGTGCTGAGCCTTGGCGCGCAGCCGCTGCAGCATCGGCTCCAGCTTGGCAAAGCCGAGGTAGAGCAGCGGGTTGTAGACCTTGTCAAATTCCCCGATGAACTCGGTCGCGCCCTCGCGGCGGCAGAAGCCCTCCTTGAACTTGTACAGGCCGTTGGATTTATCCAGGATGAACACGCCGCCAAAGTCGTAAATCTCCGAGCCGTTCTCGTAAGCCCAGCGAATCATCTCGGCCTGCATGGCGTAGTTGGGCATCAGGTTGCGCTTGTTGTTCGAGCTGGCGCCGTAGATATACCAGGTCTTATTGCCGTAGTGGATGCAGATGGCGCCGGAGAGGGCCTCCCCTTCGTGCTCGGCAATGTAGACGCGCAGCAGGTCGCTGCTGTCGTAGGCCTGCAGCATCCGCTTGAAGTAGTCGTACGGGCGGTGGCCGATCTTGTCGCGCACCGCGGTGATCTCGTACAGCTCATAGAACTTGCGCAGGTCCTCCTCGCTGCGCGACCAGTGGACGGTGACGCCCTTGCGCGCCGAGAGGCGGATGTTGTACCGGGTCTTTTCGCTGAAGTGCGGCATCAGCTCGTCGAAGGAAGGCTCGTCGAGCTTTAAAATCATGTTGTAGCGCGGCTGGATCAGGTCGTACTTGTCGCAGCCGTCGTTGCGCACCCGGATTCCCAGCTTGCGGTACTGCTCCTCCAGCTCGGGCATGCGCGGCAGCTCCGGGTCAAAGCGCAGCAGGAAGGCACGGTACTTTTGGGCCAGCGGCTTTGCCTCGTCCAGCAGCCGCTGCACCAGAGCGGTGTCGTGCAGGTCGCAGATCGGCGCGCGGGGCGCGTACATCAGCGAAAAGCCCGCGAATACCCGTCGGATAATCAGCGACATCGCCGCGATGATCTGCCCGTTTTCCTCCAGATAAACCTGCTCGCCGACCCAGCCCTCCTTGACCTTTTCCCAGGCCAGGTCCTGGGTGGCGTTGGCGTAGGGGGAGGTGCGGACAAAGGTTTGATATTCCTCGACCTTTTTCAGATCGTTGTGATTTAAAATCGGCATCGTTTGTTCACCCCTGTTTTGATTATAGCGAAAGCAGCCGTTTGGCTATCGCAAGGTCGGATTCATAATATACATATTCTCCCCGCACCTTCTGATATACCTCTTCCCCCTTGGCTGCCAGGACAATGACGTCTCCGGGGCGGGCGGTGGTGATCGCCTTCTCCACCGCCTGTGCCCGGTCCTCGATGATCTCATAGGGGGTGTTGTACGGCTTGAGGTAGGAGGCAATCTCCTGACAGATCTCGCGCACATCCTCAAACTGCGGGTCCTCGGCGGTCAGGTACATGTAGTCGGCGTTCTGTCCCGAGAGGGTACCGATGTCCCGGCGGCGCAGATAGGCCTTGCCGCCCGGGCAGCCGACCACCACCACAATCCGGCGGCCGGGATAGTCCAGCTTTAACGATTCGTACAGCTTCTGAAAGCTGAGGTAGTTGTGGGCGTAGTCGACCAGCACGGTGACGCCGTCCTTTTCCAGCAGGTTCATCCTGCCCTGCACCTGATTGTGGAGCAGGCCCTCGCGGATGGAATCGTCGTCGATGCCCAAGGCCCTGGCCGAAGCGATGGCCGCCAGCGCGTTTTCCACATTAAAGCGGCCCGCCATGCCGATGCGCCAGCTCTCCTGCCGGCCGTTGTGCAGGGTGGTGAAGGCAAAGCCCGGCTCTGCCTTCTCAATGTTTGTCAGCGTCCAGTTTTCGTCCCGGCTGTCGCCCTCGCTCTTGCCGAAGGTGATGACCCGCTGCGCGTGGGCGCGGGCGCGCTCCAGCACCCGCTGGGCGTGGTCCATGTCGCGGTTGATGACGGCGATTTTGCAGTGCTCCATCAGCTGCAGCTTGCAGGAAAAATAGTCCTCAAAGTCGGTGTGCTCCAGCGGGCCGATGTGGTCCTCGCCGATGTTGAGGAACATCCCCAGGTCAAAATCGACCCCATACACCCGGTCCAGCTTGTACGCCTGGGAGGAGACCTCCATCGTCAAAAAGGGTAGGCCGCTGTCCCGGGTCTGCGCAAAGTACCGCTGCAGGTCCGGGGACTCGGGGGTGGTCAGGTGCGCCTCGTGCTGCTCGGCGCCGGTGTCCACCTCGACGGTGGAGAGCACCGCGCTTTTTTGAGCGTGCAGCTCCGGGTGGCTGCGGCAGCAGGCGTCGAGGATATGCTTCATAAAGTAGGTGGTGGTGGTCTTGCCCTTAGTTCCGGTCAGGCCGATCAGCCGGAAGTTTTTGTAGGCTTCACCATAAAAGGCGATGGCGACAAGGCTCATCGCCTTGCGGATGTCGCTGACCAGGATGCAGGGAATCTCCGCCGCATACTTTTTGGCGGAGAGGTAGACGCCCGCCCCCTTTGCCACCGCGTCGAGCAGGTACTGCTCCTTAAAGTTTAAGCCCTTGCAGATAAAAAAGGTGTCCGGCTGCACGTCGGCAGAGCTGTAGGAGAGGTGGGTGAACGGCTTTTGCAGCAGATCCTGCGGGCCGGAATATTCCACCAGCAGCCCATCCTCCTGCAGGAGCTGGAGGGCTTTTTGTATGGTAATCGAATCGTTCATCTTTGACAAGGTCCTTTCCTGATTTCGTTCCCTATATATTTTATTATTATAACAGATTCCAACCATAAAACAAGTGAGATTGTATAAAAATTATCACGGCATTTTGTGAAGGTGGCCGACAGGAAAAGGTGTGGGGGACCAAGAGTCCCCCACAGCCTGTTTACTCAATCGACTTTAACGATTCCGCCATGTTGATGTCGTCCAGCTTGCCGAACATCGCCGCGTTGACGATGCAGGCAAAAAGGAAGGTCAGCGCAAAGCTGTACAGGTAGCTGACCGGCTGCACCACCGCCTGGAAGCAGACCATGTCGATGTTGATCTGCTCCATGACAAACCAGTGCAGCAGCTTGCCCAGCAATAACCCCACGCCGCCGCCGATGGCGGTGAGGAAGAAGTTTTCCCGGAAGACATAGGAGGCCACCTCCATCGGGTAAAAGCCCAGCACCTTGATGGTGGCAATCTCCCGGATGCGCTCGGTGATGTTGATGTTGGTCAGGTTGTACAGCACGATGAAGGCCAGCGCGCCCGCGCAGACGATGATGACCAGAACGATGTAGTTCATGCTGCTCATCATGTTGTCGAAGCGGTCGAGGGTATCGGCGTTGACCGTGACGCTGCTGACCGCGTCAAAGTTCATCAGCCGCGCCAGCAGCACGTGCTCGTCCGCTACCCCGTCGGTCTTGAGGTAGATCGAGCGGTAATCCGGCGCTTCGCGGTTCTGGCTCTCCCAGCTGTCCGCCGAGAGGTAGAGGTAGTTGTAGATGTAGTTTTCGCTCAGGCCCACAATCCGCAGCGACAGCTCGTTGCCGTCCTCGTCGCTCAAAGAAATGGTGTCGCCCAGCTCATAGCCGTTGCGGCGGGCAAACTCCGCGTTGACCACCGCCTGGCCCTCCTCCGGGAAGGGGATGCTCTCCCCGTCCTCGGTGTGCAGATCCCAGTAGTCCCCAAAGCGGGAAGCATCCTCCGGCACGATGACGGTCAGGGACTTTGTGCCGCCGTCCGGCAGCTGCGCGTCCATCGCGCTTTCCGCCGCGCGGGTGTAGCCCAGCGACTCGTCCTGCAGATATTCCTCCACTTCGTCCCACTCGCCGGTGGTGCATCCCTCTTTGAGCAGCACGCTCATCCCGTAGGTCTGTACGCTGGTGAACTGCTGCCCGGCGATGTTGGCGATCGAGTCCTTGACGCCAAAGCCGGTGACCAGCAGCGCCGTGCAGCCGCCGATGCCGACAACCATCATGAAGAAGCGCTTTTTATACCGCAGCACGTTGCGGATGGAGACCTTGACCAAAAAGGAGAAGCGGTTCCACAAAATCGGGATGCGCTCCAGCAGGATGCGCTTGCCGCTCTTGGGGGCCTTGGGGCGCATCAGCTCGGCGGGGACGCTGAGCAGCTCGTACCGGCAGGTGAAGTAGGTGGAGCCCATCGAGCAGAGCATCGAGGCCAGCAGCGAGATCAGCCCCAGGCTGTAGTCAAACACGAAAACAATGTCCCCCATCGTGTACATGATGGCGTAGGTGCGCCAGATGACAAACGGGAACAGCACCGACCCGCCGAAGAATCCAATCAGGCAGCCGATGCCGGCGGCGCTGCCCGAATAGAACAGATACTTGCCCATGATGGTGCCCTCGCTGTAGCCCAGCGCCTTGAGCACGCCGATCTGGGTGCGCTGCTCCTCGACCATGCGGTTCATGGTGGTCATGCAGACCAGCGCCGCCACCAGGAAGAAGAAGATTGGGAAGACGTTGGCGATGGCGTCCACAATGGAGGAATCGTTGTCAAAGCTGGCGTAGCCGATGTTCTCGTCGCGGGTCAGGACATAGACGTCCGGCTCCTCCAGGTCGTCGATCTCGTCCTGCGCGTCGTCCAGCTCGTCCTGCGCGTCGCTGGTGCTCTGCGAAAGCTCCTGCATCCCCTGTTCGTACTGGGCCAGGCCGTCGCGGTATTCCCGCTGGGCGGCCTCCAGCTCGGTCTGGGAGGCCTGCAGCTGCTGCTCCTGCAGCGCCAGCTCCTGGCTCTGCTGCTCGATCTGCGCAAGCCCCGACTCGATCTCGGCAAGGCCCGACTCAATCTGGCTCAGGGAAGCCTGCAGCTGCTGCTCCTGCGCCACCGACTGGGAATAGTAGGCGGTGCCCGCCGTCTGCGCCTTGGCTGCGGCGACCTCGTTTAGTCCCGACAGCACCTGCTGTTTTTGCAGCAGCAGCTCGGTCTTCTGGCTCTGCAGGCTCTGCCGCTGGCTTTCCAGCTGGGCCTTGCCGCTTTGCAGCTCGGTCCTGCCGCTTTCTAGCTGCGCATAGCCGCTGTCAATCTCCACCTTGGCCGAATCGAGCTGGTCCTTGGAGGCAATCAGCTCCAGCTCCCCGCTCTGGGTCTGGGCGGTCAGCTGCTCCCGCCCCTCAAAGAGGTCGCGCTCCGCCTCGGATTTCAGGCGGCTGTAGCGCTCGTCGGCCTGCTCCTGCGCAAAATCCTCCAGCCACTCCTCCGCTTCGTCGATCTGGTTGTCGTACTCGTCGGTGTAGATCTGCGCGCCGAAGGTGTTGAGCTTGACATAAATCTCGGTGTCGTAGTCGCAGTCGAAGGCGTCGCGCAGCACAAACATGAAGCCGTCGATGGTGCCGTTGCCCAGCGAGGTGGTGCCGCGCTCATAGTTTGCGTAGACCGGGGAATTGACCCGGCCGACGATGCGGAAGGTCTTTTGCGCAAACATCTCGTCGGTGTCGTCGTCGTTGTTGTCCGAGAGGGTCAGGGTGGCGCCGATGCTGTCCTCCCCAAAGGCCAGCGCGTCCACCACACACTCCTGCGCCGACTGGGGCAGCCTGCCGGAGAGCAGCACCGGCTGGTTCTGCTCATCCAGCAGCTGCATCACCTGCAGCGCGTTTTCGTTGCCGCTCTCGTCCACCAGCAGCGCGTCGGTGGAAACCGAGCCCTGGGCGTCCAGCACCCCTTCCCGGCGGGAGAGCTGCCGCGCCGCGTCGGTCTCAAAGCCGACGGTGGAAAGCAGCTCGATATCATAAAAACTGGTCTGGTCAAAGTACAGCTGGGCGCTGCTGACCATGACGTCGCGGGTGACCTTCAGTCCCGAAAACAGCCCGACGCCCAGGGCCACAATCGCCATGATGGCAAAATATCTTCCCAAGCTCTGGCGGATTTCCCGCAGAGTGGTTTTTCCCATCGAGGAACCCATGCTACCACCCTTTCTTTCTGCCGTTGTGCATCACCATTCGATCTGCTCGACCGGCACGATGTGGTCGTTGAGCACCTCGCTGACAATCGTGCCGTTTTTGACGGTGATGATGCGGTCGGCCATGGCGGTGATGGCCTGGTTGTGGGTGATGACAATGACGGTGACGCCGCTCTGGCGGCAGGTGTCCTGCAAGAGCTTTAGCACCGCCTTGCCGGTGTTGTAGTCGAGCGCGCCGGTCGGCTCGTCGCACAAGAGCAGCTTCGGGTTTTTTGCCAAGGCTCTGGCGATGGCCACGCGCTGCTGCTCGCCGCCGGAAAGCTGGGCCGGGAAGTTTGCCATGCGCTCCTTTAAGCCCACCTCCTCCAGGACAGTGGCGGCGGGCAGCGGGTCGCGGCAGATCTGCGCGGCAAGCTCGACATTTTCCAGCGCGGTCAGGTTCTGCACCAGGTTATAAAACTGAAAGACAAAGCCGATGTCGTACCGGCGGTACTCGGTGAGCTGGCGCTTGTTGTAGGCGGAAATTTCCTTGCCGTCCAGCCAGACCGAGCCCTCGCTGAGCGTATCCATCCCGCCCAGGATGTTGAGGATGGTGGTTTTGCCCGCGCCGGACGCGCCGACAACGACACAGAACTCCCCTTTTTCCACCCGGAAGTTGACATCGCGCAGGGCGTGGATTTCGATTTCGCCCATCCGATAGATTTTTTTAACGTCATGGAATTCGACAAAAGACATCTTCCATTCCCTCCAAATTCCCTTTTCCTCTCTGTTCTTTCTATTATAGCACTCCGGGCGGGAGGGGAACAACATGAAATTTGTGAACTCCATTCCCCAAAGTTTTTTTACAGGAGCGGGGCTCCTGCGTACCCCGAATATGCGAGGAGGGGCTGCGCCCCGTCCTCTGCACTCCTCCCTTGATGCAGGCGCTCCGCGAGAGCATGGCCTTGCCATGCTCGGCACCCGGGTGACTTTCTCCCCGATGAGAAAGTCACCAAAGAATCTCCAGGGGCTGCGCCCCTTGGAACCCGCTGGTGCGAAATCTCCGCCCTTTTCGCGCTCGCTGCGCTGCGCTCCGGCTCGCGCCGGGCTGGTTTGTGCCACAGAAAAAGACCGATTTGCCACTTTGATGTGGTGGGCAAACCGGTCTTGTTGTTTCCTTTGGCTTTGACCAGGAAAAATATTCTGCTGTTAATCCGTGGCGCGGGAGCACCGCGGGGCGGGGCGGTTGCACGTTTGGGTGCAACTTTTGGGGGGATTCGGGGTATAGGTGAAGGGGGTTTTTGCGTGGGACGAGGCATTATAGTGCAACGAAGTCAGGGCAACGAGGTTTGGTTTGATTGGTGTAAAATCAAATCGGACGCAATCGAACAACAATTTGTTCATAAAGTTTACAAAATATCCGATGCTCGTTGCAGGTTCGTTGCAGACTTGGTTGCAGCCAGAAATGGCTTAGTGAAGCCAAAAAACACCCCTTCTGCAACGAAAGCAACCAACTTTTATAAAAAGAGATTTTATAAAAAGGGATATATATAGAAAAGTTTTGGCCTTCGTTGCAAGAGTTTGTTTTCAAATAAAGTGAAGGCTTTGTGATAACCCTTCCCTTAATTGCCCTGTCCCTTATCCGGCGCGGAGGGAAGCACAGACCTGCGCCTCCCTCAACTCTCCCCGTGGAGAGTCCTTCTGGGGGAAGCGGCAACGCCGCGCAGCGTCGTGCCGCTGGGGGGATGATAATGCCCCCCAAGG